>Ga0335073_10000486_pt1 | contig 50756 bp, 43 predicted proteins | sample Lox_Sample_22_FD_207093 | JGI IMG/M metagenome (GOLD analysis project Ga0335073, IMG submission 207093) | Soil microbial communities from Loxahatchee National Wildlife Refuge, Florida, United States - Lox_Sample_2.2 | ecosystem: Environmental > Terrestrial > Soil > Wetlands | place: USA... | reverse complement strand
CTGGACCAGCCGGGTCCGGGCCCGGGTGTAATCCCGCAGGTCCCGGATCGCCTTCGGCGGCACGAACGAGGCGCGCAGCAGCCCCAGCTCGGTCAGCCGGGCCAGCCACATCGCGTCCAGCTTGTCTGTTTTGGGCCTGCCGGGCAGGTTCTTGGCCTGGGCCGCGTGGACCAGCTGCACCGCCAGCCCGCATGCCTCCAGGACGAAGAACCAGATGCGCCAGTAATCGCTCGTGCTTTCCAGCGTGACGATCTCGATCCCGTCGCGCTTGAGCTGGCGGCCCAGCACGCGGATCGCGCCCATCCGGGCCCTGACCGTCCACACGGTAGCCCGCCGGGCGCCCGGCCGGGACGGATGCGCGATGCGGGTACACACCATCCCGGAGTCCTTAGCCACGTCGACCGCGGCGACCCGCTCGTAGACCCGTTCGTGTTCCTGGTCGTCGATGACCTGCGGTCTGCTCACCGCTTCCTCCTATGCTGGGAGTGATGGATAGAAGCGGGCTGCCCGGGGGTCCCGGTCGGCGGGCACCAGGCCCGGAATACTGACCGGCGTGCTCGAGGCAACACTGCGCGACCCTCAGGTCAAGACCCCAGCGCCAGGCTAACTTGCGGGTTCGAATTCCAAGGTGCGCCGGCGTCACGGGCAGCCCGCCCTCACTGTCCCCCCGCCCGCACGGCCGCGCAAACCCCGCCCTGACGCGGCAGCAGCCCTAGCCCGCCACGACCCGCACCGCGACCGGATTTTCACGCGGCGCGACCATCCCCCAGGATGAGGTGGCTAACTTGGAGACTCCGCGGGCGAATTCCGCCGGGACGATGACGTCATCGGGGGACAGGTCGTGAACCGAGGGCCGGCCCAGCGCGAGCAGCGTCGAGTCGAGCCCGCCGCGTAGCACGTCGAAGACGTTCTTCACGCCGGCCGAGCCGTTGGCGGCCAGGCCCCACAGGTAGGCGCGCCCGATCATGACCGCCCGGGCGCCGAGGGCCAGCGCCTTGGCCACGTCGCTGCCGCGCCGGATCCCGCCGTCCAGCAGGACCTCGAGCTGGCTTCCGACGGCGTCGGCCACCGCGGGCAGGGCCCGGACGGAGGCCGGGGTGCCGTCCAGGTTGTTGCCGCCGTGATTGGACACCGAGATGGCCGTGGCGCCGATATCTACGCAGCGGCGCGCCTCGTCGGACCGCATCACGCCTTTGACCAGGAACGGCCCGCCCCACTGCTCGCGCAGCCAGGCCAGGTCGGCCCAGCTGGGGGGCGGAGTCTGCATCCACTCGCCGTAGACCGCCCAGAACGTGGGCGCCGGCTCGCCGGGGGCAGCCATGTTGGGCACGGTGAGGTCGGGCAGCCCGCCGGCCTGCAGCCACCGGCGGACGTAACCCGGCCGGGTCAGGCCCTCGGGAGCGAACCGCACCATCGTCCGCAGGTCCATCTTCTCCGGGATCGACGGGCTACCCCAGTCCCGGCCGCTGGAGAACGACCAGTCCAGCGTCACGATCAGCGCCTTGGCCCCGGCCCGGCGGGCCCGTTCGATCCGCTGCACGATCGCGTCCTTGCTCCCCGACCAGTAGATCTGGAAGAACAGCTTCGGGTTCGCCGCCGCCACGTCCTCGACCGGCATGCTGGCGAAGGAGCTCAGGCCCATGGCCGTGCCCGCCTCAGCCGCGCCGCGCGCCACGCCGACCTCTCCCTCAGGGTGCACGGCCTGCACTCCGGTCGGGGAGGCGATGACCGGCAGCGCGATCTCCTGCCCGAGGACCGACGTGGCCAGCTGCCGGGTCGCGGGCAGGTCGGCGACGTGCGGCGGGGTGAACCGCAGCTCGCTGAACGCGGCCACGTTGTCCCGCAGCGTGATGCCCTGTTCCGCGCCGGCCACCAGCGACAGGTATACCGACCCGGGCAGGTGCCGCCGGGCCCGCCGGCGTGCCTCCGCCACCGTCTCGAACCATTCCCGGGTGCTCGCCATCGGTACTCCCTCGCCCGGCCGGCCGCCTGAAGGCCCCATTTTGGCACTCAGTGCTGCAACTATCCAGTCCTCCGGGAGACCGTGGTATCCGCGGTCATGTCCGCTGGCCCGCCGCCAGTAGGCTCCCGTGTTATGGCTCGGCACACGCTGGCGAACCTGCTACGGCGCCCGATCGTCGTGGCCCCGATGGCGGGCGGGCCGTCGACCGCCGAACTGGTGATCGCGGCGAGCCGCGTCGGCGCATTGGGCTTCCTGGCCGCCGGGTACAAGACGCCCGCCGCGATGACCGCCGAGATCACCGCCGTCCGGGCGGCGACGACCGAACCCTTCGGGGTGAACGTCTTCGTCCCCGGAACCCCATACGCGGACCGCGCAGAGCTGGAGCGGTACCTGAGCTCCGTGCGTGCCGCCGGGCCGCTGGGGGAGGGCAGCTGGGATGACGACGGCTTCGGCGGCAAGGTCGAGGCGCTGCTGGCGGACCCGCCCGCGGTCACCAGCTTTACCTTCGACTGCCCTCCGGCCGAGGTGATCAGCGCCTTGCAGGACGCCGGGACCCTCGTCATGGTCACCGTGACCAGTCCCGGCGAGGCGGTCCTGGCCACCGCGGCGGGCGCGGACGCGCTCTGCGTCCAGGGTTACGAGGCCGGCGCGCACCGGGGCACGTTCGTGAACGACGACGAGCCCGGGCGAGACTACGGCCTGCTGTCGCTGATCGGCGAGGTGGCCAGGGTCACCGGCCTGCCGCAGGTCGCCGCCGGCGGAATCATGGGCCCACGCCAGGTCCAAGCGGCGATCGCGGCGGGAGCGATGGCCGCGCAATGCGGCACCGCCTTCCTACGCTGCCCGGAAAGCGGCGCCCACCCGCGGTACAAGGCGGCACTGGCCGATCCGCGCTACACCGCGACCACGCTGACCCGGGCCTTCAGCGGGCGGCCGGCCCGCGGGCTGGTCAACCAGTTCATCCGTGATCACCCCGGCGCGCCCGCGGCCTACCCGGAGATCAACAACGCGACCCGCCCGTTGCGCGCGGCAGCCGCCGCCGAGGGTGATCCCGAGCGGATGTCGTTGTGGGCCGGCCAGGGCTACCGGTCCGCGGCCGAGCAGCCGGCCGGCGAGATCATCGAGCGGCTGACCGCGACGGGATAACGCCTGCTGCCGGCGGGCCCATTCGGTTACGTCGCGGCGTTCGATAGCGGCCGCCATCAGGTCGCCGAACGAGTCCGGGGTGCAAGCGAAAGCAGGCACGCCCAGCTCGGCCAGGGATGCCGCTACCTGGTGGTCATAGCTCGGCGCGCCGTCGTCGGACAGCGCGAGCAGAGCGATCACCTGCGTTCCCCCGGCGGTCAGGTCCGCGACCCGCCGCAGCATCTGGCTGGTGTCGCCGCCCTCGAACAGGTCGCTGACCAGGATGAGGATCGTCTGGCCGGGACGGGTGATGAGCCGCTGGCAGTAGGCCAGGGCCCGGTTGATGTCGGTGCCGCCGCCGAGCTGGGTGCCGAACAGCACGTCCACCGGGTCGCTGAGCTGCTCGGTCAGGTCGACGACCGAGGTGTCGAAGGCGACCACGGACGTGCGCAAGGACCGGATCGAGGCCAGCACCGCCCCGAACACCCCGCCGTACACCACCGATGAGGCCATCGAGCCGCTCTGGTCCAGGCACACGATGACGTCGCGCGCCACCGCCTGCTGCTTGCGGGCGTAGCCGACCAGCCGCTCCGGTACCACGGTGCGGTGCTGCGGCAGGTAGTTCCGCAGGTTGGCGCGGATCGTCCGGTCCCAGTCGATGTCGGCCGGACGCCTGGGCCTGCGCGTACGGCTCGCCCGGTTCAGCGCGCCGGTGACCGCCGAACGGGTCCGCTGGACCAGCCGCCGTTCCAGGTCGGTGGTCACGGTGCGCACCACCGCACGGGCCGACTCCCGGGCCTGCTCCGGCAGGGCCCGGCTCAGCGAGAGCAGGGTCCCGACCAGGTGTACGTCGGGCTCGACCGCGTCGAGCATCTCGGGTTCGAGCAGCAGGCGGGTCAGGCCGAGCCGCTCGATCGCGTCCTTCTGCATGACCTGGACCACGCTGACCGGGAAGAACGTGCGGATGTCGCCGAGCCAGCGGGCCACCCGCGGGGCCGAGGCGCCCAGGCCAGCCGGGCGCTGGCCGGGCCCGCCGGCCGGCCCGGGCCCGCCGCCGGCCTCGGCGTCGGAGTCGTACAAGGCGCCGAGCGCGGCGTCGATCCGCGCGTCGTCCCCGGTCAGCGAGACCCCGGTACCGTCCGCGGCGCCCAGGACCAGCCGCCAGCGCCGCATCCGCTCATCCTGGCCGGTGCTCATCGTGAGGCCATCGATCCAGCGTGCAGGCCCAAGATCGCGGCCACCGCCCGCACCGCGATCGCTGCCCGGTCCTCGTCCAGGTCCTCGTCGGGCGACACGGCGCTGGTCTGGCCGCCTCCGGCGCCGGTCCCGTCCAGCCGGGCCGCCTTGTCCCCGAGGGCCCGCCGCTCGGGCGGCTCGAACTCGCCGAAGGTCCGCCGAAGCGCGGGCAGCACGGCGGCGAAGGCGTCGGCGTTCAGCCCGGCCAGCCAGCCGTCGGCCAGGCCGAGCAGCTTGTCATCGTGCAGCAGGAGCAGGCCGCTGCCGGCCAGGAAGCCCTCGGCCCAGCTCGCGGCGGCCGCGGCGGGGGCGGCGGCGGACAGCTCACGCGACATCCGGATCGCCACGTCGTCGGTGGCGAGCCGTCCCGCGTCCAGGAGCAGCCTGGTCAGCCGTCCCGAGACGAGCGGCGGGCAGCGCGACGCCATGCCCTCGCGGGGGGGTCTGGGGGGGTCGTCCCCCCGGGCCATGCCCTCGCGGGGGGGTCTGGGGGGGTCGTCCCCCCGGGCCAGCACCGCCAGCGTGTCCAGCCAGCGAGCCCGGCTGCCGGAGTCGGCTAGCAGGCCGATGGCCGAGTTAACGGCGTCGATGCGGTCCCGCACGGCGCGTTCGGCGGCCTCGTCCAGGGACGTCACCGCGGCGGGCAGTCCGGCGCAGATCCGGGTGATCATCTCGATCGCGACCTCGCGGAGCCGGCCGGGATCGCTGCCGCGCACGTCGCCGTACCGGGCCGCCCGGACCAGGGCGGGCAGCGCCGCCATCAGGTGCGTCACGTCGCCCTCCAGCGCGGCGCGGTCCCGGACCGCCGCGAGCGCGTCGGTCAAGGAGGCGGCCAGGTCGGCCAGCAGGCAACGCTCGACCAGCCCGGTCAGGTCCTCCAGCGCGGTGGCCTCGGCGGCGGCCGACCGGGCCCGCTGCGCGGCGGCGGCCGCGATCGTGCTGCCCCACATGCTCGCCTCGATCAGGGCCAGGTCCAGCTCCGGGCGCCAGGTCAGCAGCCAGCTTTCCCGGAACGTCCCGATGTTCCTGGTCCGCCCCTGCTGCGGCACGCCCCACTGCACGCCGAGCAGGATGAGCCGGTGCAGCAGGTGGCTGCGGGCCAGGTCGTTCGGCTTGCGCAGGTCCAGGTCATAGTCGCGGGGTTCCGCTTGCGGGCGCAACCGCAGGCTGCGCTGCTGATCCTGCAGGTCCCGCTGCAGCGGGACCATGGGCGTGGCGGCGGGCACCGCGCCCAGCCGCTCGCCCACCACCAGGCGCCGCTGGATGAGCGCCACCAGCACCTCATTGCCTTCGCACAGCACGGCGCTGGCCGCCTCGGTGACCTCCTCCAGGCCCGCCAGCGGCCGGCCCCGCAGCGCGGCCAGCGCCTCGGCCAGCCGCACCGACTCGATCACGTGCGCGGACGACGCCGGCACGCCCTCGTCGCGCAGCACGGCGGCGGCCTTGGCCAGCCACCGCTCGATAGGCTGCCCGGCCGAGGAGAACAGGTGGTCATACCAGCCGGGGGACCGGATGCCAGCCCCGTAACCCGAGGTGTAGGAGAGACGGCCGTAGGTCCACGGGACCCAGGTGAGGGTGGCTTTCACCTTGGGCAGGCCGCGCAGCAGCCGGTCGTCGGCCGCCGCGGGCGGAAGATCATTTAGCGCCGGGACGTGCCAGGCCCCGCAGACCACCGCGATCCGCTGGTAGCCGTCCTTGGCCGTCCGGCGCAGCACCCGGCGCATGTGCGCCTCGCGGACCGCGTCGCGGGGGTCCGGTTCATCCTGGGCCCGGAGCATGGCGATGGCTTCGGCCAGGGCCGCGAAGACCGCGGGCCCGGGGACGTGCTCGACCACGTCTTCCCACCACCGCTCCGGGTCGTCGTAACCGGCGGCCGCGGCCAGCTCGGTCACCGGGTCGGTGCGGGGCTCTTCCCTGGCTCGGGCCAGGGCCAGCTGGTGGGCGGCCGGGAGGTCACAGAACCGGACCGGAACGCCCGCGCCGAGCGCGTACCTGATCGCCTGCCACTCCGGCGAGAACACCGCGAACGGCCAGAACGCGGCCGTCCTGGGCTCGCCGGGCACGTACCCGAGCAGGGCCACGGGCGGCCGCATCTCCGGGTCGCGGGCCAGCTCGACCAGCCCGTCGGCCTCGGGCGGCCCCTCGATCAGCACCACGTCCGGGGGACTTGCCTCCAGGGCGGCTCGCAACGACCGCGCCGACCCAGGGCCGTGATGCCGGATCCCGTACAGGTCAACCAAGATCATCACTCCGAACGGGCCGTGGTGCGTGCGCCTTCATCCGGTCACCTCACGGCAGGCGCGGTAGAAGTCGCCCCAGTCCTCTCGGTCGCGGGCCACGGTTTCCAGGTACTCCTGCCATACCACCCGGTCGGAGACCGGGTCCTGGATGACCGCGCCGGTGATGCCGCCGGCCACGTCGGCGGGGCGCAGGACGCCGTCGCCGAAGTGCGCGGCCAGGGCCAGGCCGCTGGTGACCACGGAGATCGCCTCAGCCGGGGACAGCGTGGCGCTCGGCGATTTGACCTTGGACCGGCCGTCTTCGGTGACGCCCTGGCGCAGCTCGCGGAAGACCGTGACCACCCGCCGGATCTCCTCCGCGCCGGGCTGGGTCTCCGGGAGCCCGATCGAGCGGCCGAGCTGGGCGACCCGGCGGGTGACGATCTCCACCTCCTGCTCGGCCGATGCGGGCACCGGAAGCACGACCGTGTTGAACCGCCGGCGCAGCGCGCTGGACAGCTCGTTCACGCCGCGGTCCCGGTCGTTGGCGGTGGCGATGACGTTGAAGCCGCGGACGGCCTGCAGCTCGCCGCCCAGCTCCGGGATCGGCAGCGTCTTCTCGGACAAGATGGTGATCAGCGCGTCCTGCACGTCCGAGGGCATCCGGGTCAGCTCCTCGACCCGGGCGAGCTGGCCGCCGGCCATGGCGCGCATCACCGGGCTGGGCACCAGGGCGTCCCACGACGGTCCCTCGGCGATCAGCCGCGCGTAGTTCCAGCCGTACCTGACCGCCTCCTCGGCCGTCCCCGCCGTGCCCTGCACCATCAGCGTCGAGTCGCCGGAGATGGCCGCGGCCAGGTGCTCGGACAGCCAGGTCTTGGCCGTGCCCGGCACGCCGAGCAGCAGCAGGGCACGGTCGGTCGCCAGGGTGGCCACGGCCACCTCGACCAGGCGGCGGGCGCCGACGTACTTGGGCGTGATCTGCGTCCCATCGGCGGCCGTGCCGCCCAGCAGGTAGGTCGTCACCGCCCACGGCGACAGCCGCCAGCCCGGCGGCCGGGGCCGGCCGTCGCCGACGGCCAGGGCGGCCAGCTCAGCCTGGTACTCCTGCTCCGCATGCGGCCGCAGGACCGTGCCCGGGTCAGCCACTGTGGTCATCGTCGAGCTCCTTGAGCATCTCGTAGCGGAACCGCAGGACGTTCAGCGCCGAGCCAATGACCGGCGGCGCGTCCGGCTGCAGTGGTGGCAGCGCATCCGGTGCGCTCAGGGCGGGATCGGCCGCGCGGACCAGCTCCCGCAACGCCTCGATCTCCGCCGGCCGGCCCGAGAGGCGGCCGGTGAGAACGTGGTGGATCAGAGCAGCCATCCAGTCGTGGTCACGCTGCGCGACCGCGGCCCGGGACCAGCCGATGAACAGCGCGGGAGCCCAGTCACCCGCTGGCAAGGCCACGATCTGCGCGGCGGTCAGGCCGAACTCGTCCGTCCACGTGCGCAGCAGGGTCCGGGCCACGACGTCCAGGACGAGTCGGGTCTGGCCGGCCACCTGCGGCGGCGTGATGACCAGGCGCGTGCCGCGAGCGCCATGCTCGATCCGCACGCAGCGCACGGCGCGTCCGGTCATTCGCCGTGAGAAAGCGGATCCGGGTAGCGTGGCGAGCACGCCGGCCGCCATCGTGCCCACCCAGTCCGTGCCATCCTCGAGCGCGGCTTCCAGCAGCGGCTCGTCGGCCAGGCTCAGGCCGTCCGCCAGCGCGTTAACGAACAAGCCACGCTCCTGCGGACCGGCCGCGGCCCAGCTGCCCGCGATCAGCTCCCGGGCGGCCGAGGGATCACGAGCGCGGAGCGCAGTGAGGTAGGCCCGGCGCTGGCCGGCGGTGCCGAGCCGCCATGCCTCGTCCCCGGTCCGGGTGGCCGCGAGCACGAAATCCCAGTCCGGGTTGAGCCCGGCCAGCCAGCTGGCTCGGGGCCCGCCCGCCTCGGCGATCAAGTTCGGCAGCAGCCATTCCCTGGGGCGCCGCGCCCGGTCCAGGAGGGCCGGCAGGAACTGGGGCGGAAGCCGCAGGCCACGAGCCGTGACCGCGCTGAGCCATTCGATCAGCAGACTGGAGGGCTCGCGGCTGAGGATCCGGGCCAGGCGGGCGACGGCGGCCGGACTCACCATCGGCCGGGGGTCCGGCTCGCACGCGGGCAGCGGCTCCGCGTGGCCGGGGCGGCGGCCCGCCCGGCGGGCGGCGGTCAGCAGCGCGGCCCGGTCGAGCAGGACAGCCGCGGGATCGCCGGTCTCGTCTACCGCGGGGAGCAGGCCGGTGGTGTCGGCCGGGGGAACCACGGCCCGTTCGGTCCCGATAAGACTCGCGGTGACCAGGTCCTGCCAAGTGCTCATAGCGGTACCACCGCCCCGTCCTGGTCCCACGCGGTCAGCGGCCACAGGCCGCGCGGCGTCCACTCCCCGGCCACCGTGAGCGGGTGACCGCCGGACAGCGCGAACAGCGGCCAGCAGGCGCCCGCGCCGGGATGCAGCGGCACAGCCTCGCCGGCCTGGTCGTACAGGCCGGGGACCGGGTCGCGGGCCGGGGTGGCCGCCAGCACGGCGGGCCAGGTGTCCAGCCACGGGTCCTGGCCGAGCGCCGCGGCGTACCCGGCCAGCAGCCCGGCGATGGTGGCGCCCGATGGCGGGCCGCCCGGAACGGTGTCGTACCGGGCCGCGACCAAGGCGCGAAGCGGCACCGCGGCAGGATAGAAGGCCAGGTCCGCCTCGGTCTCGGTGCCGACGATGAGCGAGTCGTCCAGGGACTGGCCGGTCGCGGCGAAGCTGAGCACGAGCGCGGGCCGACCGGTGCGCTGGCCGCGCAGCCAGACCCGGCGGGTCTGGATCCGGTCCTGGTCGAGATCCCGCCGGGCCAGGACCTGCCAGTGATCCCGGACCGGTGTGGCGCTGGCCAGCACGTCGGCCTGGCGGACGGTGAAACCGACGCGTGACCGTACGGTGTCCCGCAGCGGCGGCGGCAGCGCGGCCTGGTCGCGGCAGGCGGTGGCCAGCAGCCGGAGCAGCGCGTACTCCTCCAGGAGCCTGTCCTCCCAGCCTGCTCCGGAGTAGCGGACCGCGGCCAGGGCGCGGAGCCGTTCGGCCAGGCCGGGAGCTTGCGCGTCGACCATGCGGGCGGCGATGTCGTCCCAGTGCCGGTAACTGGACCGCTGGCTGGCGGCCAGGCCCTGACGCACCTGGTCACAGAGCCAGCGGTCGAGTTCGGTCAGGCCGGTCGCGACCCGCGCCGCCCGCTGCTCGGCCCGCGGTGTTGGCCCGGGGGGACGACCCCCCGGAACCCCTCGATCTTGGGGGGAAGTCTTTCCCCCCAAACCCCCTCGACCCGTGATCCAGCTCGCGACCCAGTCGGGCGGATCGCCGTCGGTTCCGACCGCGCCGTCGGACCACAGGAGCATGAGCGCGAGGGCGTGCTTGCACGGGAACTTCCGGCTCGGGCAGGAGCAGCGGTAGGCCGGGCCGGACAGGTCGACCACGGTGCGGTAGGGCGCGGCGGCACTGCCCCGGCACTCACCCCAGACCGCGCTGCCGTCCGCGGCGCCGGTCAGCGGCCACGACCGGCCGGTGGCCAGGGGCTGCGCGGCCCGCAGCGACGACGCGTCGGACGCCAGTGCCAGCACCCGCGCCCGATCCCAGCGTTCGCCCACAAGGGGCACCCTATGCGCGCCGCCGACATTTACCTCCCGCGGCGATGTCGGCCGGCATAAAGCGGGCCGGCAGGCGGTTGGCCACTACCCGGAGGAGGCATCCATGAAGGCAGTCCGGTTCGATGAGTACGGCGGGGTCGAGGTCCTGAAGGTGGTGGACGTGCCGCGCCCGGTGCCGACGGCGGGGCAGGTCCTGGTCCAGGTCAAGGCGGCGGGGATCAACCCGGGCGAGGCCAAGATCCGCGCGGGCCTGATGCATGCCCGGTGGCCCGCCACCTTCCCGTCGGGTGAGGGCAGCGACCTGGCCGGGATCGTGGCCGAGACCGGCCCGGGCGTGAGCGGTGTTTCGGCCGGCGACGAGGTCATCGGCTGGACCGACAACCGGGCCAGCCAGGCCGAGTACGCGGTGGTCGAGGAGCAGCACCTGACCGCCAAGCCGGCCGGGGTGCCGTGGGATGTCGCCGGAGGACTGTTCGTGGCCGGGGCCACCGCCTACGCGACGGTCCGAGCGGTGGACCCGGCCGGGGGCGACACGGTGGTGGTCGCCGGAGCCACCGGCGGGGTGGGCTCGCTCGCGGTCCAGCTCGCCCGGCGGGCCGGGGCGACCGTGGTCGGGCTGGCCAGCGAGGGCGGTTTCCAGTGGCTGGCCGGGCACGGCGTCGTTCCGGTGGCCTACGGCGACGGGGTGGCCGGCCGGATCCGGCAGGCGGCCAGCAAGGTGGACGCGTTCATCGATACGTACGGCGGGGACTACGTGGAGCTGGCCCTCGAACTCGGCGTCGAGCCGTCCCGCGTCGACACCATCGCCAACTTCGCCGCCGTCCAGCGGTACGGGGTCAAGGCCGAGGGCAGCGCGGCGGGGTCCAGCGCGAGCGTGCTCGCCGAGCTCGCCGGGCTTATCGCGGCGGGCGAACTCGAGCTGCCGATCACCGCGACGTTCCCGCTCGACCGGGTCCAGGACGCCTACCGGCGGCTCGCCGAGGGCCACGTGCTCGGCAAGATCGTCCTGCTGCCGTAGGCGGCCGCGCCGGCGTACTGTCGGGATATGAGCGAGATGGTGCCGTTGTTCCCGCTCGGCGCGGTGCTCTACCCCGGCATGCTCTTGCCGCTGCACATCTTCGAGGACCGCTATCAGCAGCTCATCCGGGACCTGCTCGAGCGGCCGGAGCCCCGGCGGTTCGGCGTGATCGCGATCCGCAAGGGCCGTGAGACCGGGATCGACGGAGTGCATTCGCTGTACGAGATCGGCTGCACCGCCACCCTGCGCCGGGTCGACGAGCTCGAAGGCGGCCGGTTCGACGTGGTCACGGTGGGAACGCAGCGGTTCAGGCTTCTCGCGCTGGACCAGACGCTGCCCTACCTGCGGGGCGAGATCGAGCTGCTCGCCGAGGACGAGGGCGACCAGGCGGCCGCGGCCCCGTTCGTGCGCGCGGTCCAGGTCGCGTTCCGGGCCTACCTGGACGCGCTCACCGAGCGAGGCGGCGCCACGGTCCGGATCGAGGACCTGCCCAGTGAGCCGGTACTACTGTCGTTCGTCGTCGCCGCGACCATGGTTATCGAACTGCCCGAACGGCAGGGCCTGCTGGACGAGCCCGATACCGTGCGCCGGCTCAGTGCCGAGCGCTCGCTGCTGGCCCGGGAAACCGCGATGCTGCGGGCCACCACGTCCCGGCCCGCCCCGGACCTGCGGTACACCCCGTACAGTCCTAACTGAGCGGCCGCGCGGCGGCTTGCCCGACGCGCGCGCTCCGTTAAGCACTGAGCGGCCGCGCGGCGGCTTGCCCGACGCGCGCGCTCCGTTAAGCACTGAGCGGCCGCGCGGCGGCTTGCCGACGCGCGCGCTCCGTTAGCACCGCGCGGCCGGCCTTGGCCGGTCGGGCAGGTAGGTTCAAGATATGTCTGAACCGGAAACCCGACCGGACGAGATCTCGGTACGCGCCGCCGAGGTGGCCGCCGACGTCACCGAGGCCGAACGCCCGCAGGACCGGCAGCGCCTGGCCTCCGCCTTTGCCAAGGCCGCGGGCTCGAGCGCCCGGCTGGCCGGCCGCGGCACCCGGGCGGCCGGGCGCCAGATCGGGGCCGCACGGCGCGGGGCCGGCTCGGGGACGGCCTGGCTGGCCGCGCAGGTGATGGCGACGGCGCCGCGCCTGCGGGTTCGTGACCAGGCGGCGCTGCAGGCGCAGTTCCCCGGTCAGTCCGCCGAGGAGATCGCCGACGCGCTCGTCGACGGGGCATCGCGTGCCTCAGCCGCAGCCGGGGGAGCCGTCGGCGTGTGGGCCGCGCTGCCCGCCCTGCCCGCCTTCCCGGTCGAGGTGGCGGCGGAGACCCTGGTCCTGGTCGGCATCGAGATCAAGCTCATCGCGGAGTTGCACGAGGCGTACGGCACGTCGGCCCCGGGGAACGTCGTGGAGCGGATGAGCGCCTACGTGGCGGCGTGGGCGCATCGGCGTGGCGTATTCATGATCCCGGGCGGTGTGGTCCTGGCCACCGGGTCCCCGCTGGCCCGGCTGCTGCGCAGGCGGCTGGCCGTCCGGGCGGGCCGGAGCGCGTTCTCGCTGGCTCCGCTGCTCACCGGCGCCGCGGCGGGCGCGTACTTCAACAGCCGCGAGACCCGCAGGCTCGGCCAGGCCATCCGCCGCGACCTGCGCCGTGAGGCACTCCCCGGTTCGTAAGGGCCGCGGCTACGACCGGCCGGGGACGTTCTGCAACCGCAGCTCGCCGTGGGCGATGAGCCGGCCCGTGGCGTCGGTGATATCGACGCGCCACAGCTGCTGGGTGCGTCCCTGGCTCAGGGCGATCGCCTCCACGCTCACCCGGCCCTGGGTGACCGAACGCAGGAAGTGCGTGGTATTCGTCAGCCCGACCGCGACCTGGCCCTGGTCGCGCACCGCGGTGCTGGCTCCGAGGCTGGCCGCGGTCTCGACGGCGGTCGTGTAGACGCCGCCATGGACGATGCCCCACGGCGTGTGGTGATCCGGTCCCAGGTCCAGGTGACCGGTGACCTTGGTCGCGGCAATCTCGTCAAAGACCAGGCCGGCCGCCCGCAGGAAGGCGCTGGCCTCCGCCAGCGAAGCCGGGTCGAGGCTCGGCTCAGCGCCCATGGCCGTTCCTTTCGCGGCGGCGTGGCTCGATGGCCAGGCACGTGGTGGTGCCGTGCGCGTACAGCGTGCCGTCGGGCCCGGTGATCTGGCCGGATGCGGTGACGACCCGGCGGCCGGTGCTGATCACCTGCCCGGTCGCCGCCACGTTCGGCGTGGATACGGTCAGCGCCTTGACCAGGTTCACGTGGAGTTCGAGGGTGGTATAGGCCTGGCCGGGGTCCAGCGTGGAGTGCACCGCGCAGCCCATCGCCGAGTCCAGCAGGGTGCAGAAGACGCCGCCGTGGACCGATCCGATCGGGTTGTACAGATGCTCGCCGACCTCGAGCGAGAACGTCACCCGGCCCGGCTGGACATCGACGATGCCCATCCCGAGCAAGACGGCGATCGGCGGCGGCGGGATGCGTCCCTGGGCAATGGCCGTCAGGTAGTCCAGGCCGCTCAGGTCGAGCGCCATTGCGGCCCCCACCATGGGGTCCTCCCAGCTGACCTCACGTCGCCGCATAAGTTTCTTCACAGAACCCACTCTAAGGAAGTGCGTTCTATGACGCAACCATCTACGCTGGAAGGGTGCAACGGACCAGCTTCGAGGATGTCACCTGCTCGGTCGCGCAGTGCCTCGACGTCGTAGGTGAGTGGTGGAGCCTGCTCATCGTCCGGGACGCCTTCCTCGGCGTGACCCGCTTCGACGACTTCCAGGCGCGCCTGGGCATCTCCCGCAACATCCTCACCCAGCGACTGAACCACCTGGTCGAAGGCGGGATCCTCAAGCGCGTCCCCTACTGCGACCATCCGCCGCGCTCGGAGTACCGGCTCACCGCCAAGGGCCGTGACCTGTGGCACGTCGTGACGGCCATGCGTCAGTGGGGCGACCGGTGGGCCGCCCCCGGCGGCCCACCGCTGGAGACCAGGCACACGAGCTGCGGGCACGTCGTGACCGCCGTACCGACCTGCTCGCACTGCGGCGAGCCGCTCGACGCGCGCGCGGTGACCGCCCTCCCGGGACCCGGTGCCTCTGACGGCGACTTCGACCGTACGGCGCTGGCCTCCGCTGCCTCCCCTATCTCCGCTGTCTCTGCCGCCTCCGCTGTCTCTGCGGAAGAATGACGGTCGGCTCAGCCGTCGAGGATGACCGGTTCCAGCTCCCGGACGCGCTCGCGGTTGGCGATCCGGTCGATGGCGGTGATCGTGCCGTCGGTCACGGTGAAGACGTAGGCGACGCGGGTTCGTCCGCCCGGAGCCCAGACGGCCCCGGCGAGCCCGCCGACCAGGGCCGGCTGCGCGCCGCCCCGGTATTCGGCGAAGGCGGTGGCTACGTCGTGAGCGCCGGAGATCTCCGCGGGCGCGCCGAGCCGCACGCCATCAGGGTCGGTCCGCAGGATCACACCGGGGTCGAGCAAGGCGACCAGGGCGGCGAAGTCACCGCCGTGCGCCGCGGCCAGGAACGCGGTGACGACCTCCCGCTGGCGGACCGGATCACGGCCCGGGCTCGGGCCCGCTGCCCGGACCCGGCGCCGCGCGCGGCTGGCGAGCTGGCGCGCGGCGGCCGGGGAGCGCTCGATGACCGGGGCGATCTGGTCGAACGGGACGTCGAACATGTCGTGCAGGACGAACGCGAGGCGTTCGGCCGGGGTCAGGGTGTCGAGGACCACGAGCAGCGCAAGCCCGACCGAGTCGGCCATGAGCACCTGCTGTTCGGGATCGGCGTCCCCGGCCGGCTCCGGCAGGTGCTCACTCGCGGGCTCCTCGTGCCGGGACTTCCGAGCCCGCAGCAGGTCCAGGCATACCCGGGCCACGATCGTGGTAAGCCAGCCGCCCATGTTCTCGACGCCCTCGGCGCCCGAACGGCTCAGCCGCAGCCAGGCCTCTTGCATGGCGTCGTCCGCCTCGGCGGCCGAGCCGAGCATCCGATGAGCCACCGCGTGCAGGCGTGGCCGGTGCGCCTCGAACCGCTCGGCCAGCCAGTCGCCCTCGTTCATCGGTTACCTCTTCCTAGAGATCCGTCATAGCACTGTCGGATCGGAGCCGGTCGATGTGACGCGCTACCCTCTGACCTCATGGAGGTGCCGATGGCGTTGGCCGAGTGGACGGTTCTCGTGCTGCTCAGCCAACGGCCCGCCCACGGCTTCGCGGTATCGCAGCTCACCGCGCCCGATGGTGAGCTCGGCCGGATCTGGCGCATACCCAGGCCTGTCATCTACCGGGCGATCGGCCGCCTGCTGGAAGCCGGGTTCATCACGCCCGAGTCGGTCGAGCCGGGCCTCGGTCCCCAGCGCACTATTTATACGGTCACCGCGCAGGGCCGCCAGGAGGCGGAGCGCTGGCTGGGCACGCCGGTAGAGCATGTCCGGGATATCCGGTCCCATCTGCTGGTCAAGCTCGCCCTCTTGTACCGGGCCGACCGCGACCCCGCCGAGCTGCTCAGGCGCCAGCGCGCTGCGCTCGAACCGATCGCGCGGGCCATCCAGGCTCCGCCCGCCGAGCCGGATGGCTTCGATGAGATCCTGCTCGCCTGGCGCCGGGCCACGGCCGCGGCCGCTCTCGGCTTCCTGGACGAGATCGCCGCGAAATCCAAGGCCAGCCGCGCCTAACCGAGGCCGGCGCTTTTAGCGGATGTCTGATGGTCCGGTCATTGTCCAGCACGCCAGCACCTGCCCTGCCGGGCCGGTCCCACGGCCGTGTCGTCCCGTGAGCCCCACTTACCTCATGCATCACATTTTTGTGGTTGATTCCAGCCTCGCGGTTGTTTGCTGGTGCTGGGGCACCACCGATCCACCGCCAAGCCCGAATCCACCGCGATAACTTCCGGATCGTGAAACTGGCGAGATACGAGCGGTACGCGCGGGGTTCACGGGATGGATGAGGTTAGCGGCGGCATCCTGCAGACTGCGGGGACGGCATCATCCAGGCCTCCGGCCTGGGCCCTGACTAGCAGGCGCTCGCTCAACGGCCGTTCTCAGATCTAGCGTTCCCAACGCTGCCCGATTCCCGGAAGACGTCAACCGCGCGGTGGGGGCCGCCCGCCGGGCCTTCGAAGACGGCCCGTGGAGCCGGATGACCCCGTCCGACCGGGGCCGGCTCATCTGGAAGATCGGTGACCTCATCCTCGAGCACGCCGACGAGCTCGCCCAGCTGGAGTCGCTCGACAACGGCAAGCCGGTCGGCGTGGCGCGTGCCGCCGACGTCCCGCTGGCGGCCGACCTGTTCCACTACATGGCCGGGTGGGCCACCAAGATCGAGGGCAACACGATCGACATCTCCGTGCCCTACATGCCGGGCGCGAACTTCCACTCCTACACCTTGCGCGAGCCGGTCGGCGTCGTCGGGCAGATCATCCCGTGGAACTTCCCGCTTCTGATGGCGGCGTGGAAGCTCGGCCCGGCCCTGACCACCGGAAACACCGTCGTGCTCAAGCCGGCCGAGCAGACGCCACTGTCCGTGCTGCTGCTGGCCCAGCTGATCGCCGAGGCCGGTTCGACGACGCCGAGGCGGGCGCGGTCGAGGGCGCGGCCAACGCGATCTTCTTCAACCACGGCCAGTGCTGTGTCGCAGGCTCGCGCCTGTTCGTCCAGGAGGACCGGTTCGACGAGGTGGTCAACGGAGTAGCCGAGATCGCCAAGGGCATCAAGCTCGACCCGGGCATGGAGTCCAGCACGCAGATGGCCCCGCTGGTCTCCGAGGAGCAGCTGCAGCGGGTCACCGGCTTCCTGGAGTCCGGCGTGGCCGACGGGCCCACCACGGTCACCGGCGGCGGCCGCTTCGGCGATGCCGGCTACTTCGTCGAGCCCACCGTGATCACCAACACCCGCCCCGACATGAAGATCGTCCGCGAGGAAATCTTCGGCCCGGTCGTCGTCGCGGAGCCGTTCCGCAGCCTGGACGAGATCGCCAAGGAGGCCAACAACAGCACGTACGGCCTGGGCGCCGGGATCTGGACCAAGGACATCTCCAAGGCCCACGCCCTGGCCAAGAAGCTCCGGGCCGGCACCGTCTGGATCAACTGCTACAACGTCTTCGACGCATCCCTGCCGTTCGGCGGGTACAAGCAGTCCGGCTGGGGCCGCGAGATGGGCCACGAGGTCCTCGAGGCCTACACCGAGGTCAAGGCGGTAACCACCCAGCTGTAAGCAGCTCTAGAAGTGGGGGCCGGCTGGTTCAGCCGGCCCCCGCAGCCGCTCCGGTAACGTACCGACTACGTATGCCCATGCGCGTGTCCTGGTCTCTTTCACCCGAACCGACAGGGGCTGGAACAGTGCAGGGTCAACGAGCGAGGGACGGCGGCGGATTACGTTCTCGTAGACGTATCCGGACGTGATGAACGCGACTTCGGCACCGGACTGGGCCAGCATCCGCTTGAATGACTGCGCATCCAAGAGTCTGCACAGGAGAGTCACATCACGCCCAACGAACCCGTGACCGTCGTTGTGAACAGGCCCGATATGCAGGGCAACACGCAGCTGGATACGGGCCGCCTCGCACGATACGCGGTTGTGACGGCGGACTAGCCTGCGAAGCCTTTCCGGGATAGCGTCCACCAGCCCCGCTACCGGGATCATGGGCGGGACGATGACCAGCGCGCCGTCGCCGCGGTCCTCATGCACACAGCTGAACCACGGCACATCCGATCTGTCGAACGCGATCTGCAACATCTCGTACAGAGACTCGTGTACATAAATCTGGATATCGTCGTCCCGGCGCGAGGCATTGAACCCGGCGATGTCAACAGCGAAAAGGCCACACAACTGTCCGTCGGGCGAGACAAACGATGATCGATCGCCCGCCGGCACATCCAGGCTGCTCGAGCCCGCGCGCGGCAGCCACGCGGTGCCCAGGTCCTCGGAAGGCACGAGGTTCGGGCTAATTGCCCCAAGCCCCGCAGTCCGGGCGCTGCTGGCAGCGATGTCGGCGGCGTAGTTGGCGCGCAGGCACTGATCCTCCACCGCCGAGTTGGATGCGTTGACGTCGCGGACCAGTACCGCCACGTCGATCGACGGCAAAAGCATGATCGTTCCCTTGGTTACTCACTGCTACTTTGCTGACACCTTAAGTATTACATGTATCTGGCATTTGCCATAGATCTGTGCCAAAGGCCTTAACCTAAGACATATGCCAAATTTTGATCCGTCCGGGTCCGGGGATGGCGGTGCTGATGAATAGGTGCGCGCGTCCAGCCGAACCGGCGCGGCCCTTGCTCCGCCACGCGATCTACGCCACTTACGCGGCTGGGGCCAGATACCAGCAGATCGCCGCAGGCGAGTCAGTGAACGGCTACGATGATCCGCGTGAACGGTGGGCTGACACCGCATATCGATGCTCGAGCCTCATCTGGCATGCTCATCAGTCGGCGTGTCTTCCCGTGACTCTTCCCGAGTTGCCCCAGCGTGTGGTATGACATGGCACATGCCAATGGTTAGGACCGCTGGCTAACGCTGAAGACATGTGGCGGGGCAGCACCTAGGACCCAAGAGGGGTTCCGTACGGCCAAGCCCTTAACGAGGAGCGAGTGTCGTGCCAGGTAGCAGCCCCACCGTACGTCAGCGAGAGCTTGGCAGGCGGCTGCGTCTTCTACGCAATGAACATAACCTTACCGTCGAGGATGTCGGGGAGAAACTCCTTTGTTCCGCGACCAAGATCAGCAGGCTGGAAACAGGAGCACGCCGTCCGAGTCTTAGAGATGTCCGGGACTTGTGCAGCTTGTACGGGGTCGACGAATCGACGTCAGCCGACCTGATGAGCCTCGCTCGGGGAGCGCGTGAGCAAACTTGGTGGACTCAATATGAGGATCTGAACCTAGATCCTTACTTGGGCCTGGAACAAGATGCCGCCGCTATCACCAGCTTCACCGCATACCACGTCCCAGCGCTACTCCAAACCGAAGAGTACACACGAGCGGTCATCGAGGCTGTAGCACCGAGAATGGACCCATCCATCTATGAACAACGCGTTGAGGCCCGTATGCGCCGTCAGCGGGTTCTTACCAAGGATAGCCCGCCGCGTTATCGCGTGCTGTTGGATGAGGCTGTTCTACACCGCCAAGTCGGCGGCGCCTCGATTATGGCCTCTCAGCTCAGCAAGGTTCTGGATGCCGAACGTGACCACAAGGCGACCATTCAGATCATACCGTTCAATCTTGGAGTACACGCAGCCCAAGACAGCAACTTCGTCCTGCTAGAGTTTGATACTGAATCAAATATATCACCGGTTGTTTTTGTCGAGGGCCTGACAGGTAACCAGTATCATGAGCGCTTGACCGATTTGGCTCGCTATCGTGAGGCCATCGAACTTCTGCGCGATTCGGCCCTTAGCCCACGTGACTCGATAGCACGCGTAAGCGAGATGCAACAAGCCTACGGTCGCCATCAGAATACGCTGCCGTAGTCCATGAAATCACTCAAACGAAAGGACGTTCATGTCTACATATGCATCGGTCCCGGGAGATCTCCAGTGGATTGTCTCCCGCACCTGTGAAAGTGGTGCATGTGTCGGGGTGGCGCGTCGGGGGGAATATATATTCATCGGAAATACGAGCAACCCCGAGAGCCCGATCAGCAGATTTACAGTGGGTGAATGGCGTCAATTCCTCGATGGGGCGAAGCTCGGTCATTTCGATGATGTCGTTTAGGATTTTCGTGCAATAGCCGTTGCCCTGGGGGCCGGCATTCGTCAGCCCCCAGGCAGGACCTCGAATCACGCACCGGCCCCAAGTTACTAATGAGTTTATTCGAATGGCAGTAAATATCTCCGAAATTCGGATCGTAAAAGCTCTTATGCCATTCATCCGCAACGCGAAATCGTATTATAGCTGTTGGTTGTAATGACGATACGTGATACTCTTAATCGCCCGATTCCTCGTGTAGCCCCGATCTGCGCATTCGGACTATCCTCGTGTATCGGCGTTCTCTCGTACCTGTACGCGGGCGTAGGACCTTACGTGGTAATCGGTGTAACCGTGTTCGTAACCCTGGTAACAGGTTTCGTTGCGGTGGCCGTCGCTCGTGCGCCATACAGGGCTATGGTATGTAAAGAGGAGTCGAAGGCCAGAGTCCGTGACGCTGTTCTCAACGGTAGAATCACCGCTGATGAAGCTAACATCATTATTAATGACGAGAAATTGCCTATGCTAGGTCAGTCTGCAAGTAGAACGGAGCGCAAGGCCAAGAGCGCTCGGGATCAATTCTTTCGGCGACGGCGGCTAGGCCGCCTGGCCGCTCGTATATCACGAGGGTAAAGCTCGACGGTTGACAAACGTCTAAACCAGATGTTTCGCTCGAAAGCGGAGCGAAGTCAATCGCAACTTGTGGGGATAATATGGCTGACGGGTCGAATCGCGAACTGACGTGGCATCGAGGCAGGTGTGACAGTGGTGCATGTATCGAGGTCGCAGCAAGCGGTAACGCCGTCTTGGTTCGTAGCTCAGCGAACCCAGCAGACGCACCCCTCACACTGACCCGCGACGAGTGGCAAGAGTTTCTCGCCGAGATAAAGGACGGAGCATTCGATCGCGTCTAGCTTCCCTAACTCTTAATGACCAGTTACTGGTGAACTTGTTTCTGTCTGGCTTGGCCACCTTTGACATGTGCGGCAGAAAGAGCGCGCTGATTGAGCAGCAGGGTGTCGCAGCAGGCCAGGAGCAGGCGGCCCAGGGCCACCTGGTGGGCCTGACCGACCGACAGGCGTGCGGGCATCGCCGACAGCAGGTTCTCGATGCCCAGCACCGAGGCCAGCTCTGTCTCGGAAGGCGAGGCAGTCGGCGCCTAGCACAGGTTGTCCCGAACGGACAGGTGGAAAACAGCCTCAGGTTCTGGCGCAGCAACCCGACCCGGCGCTGCGGTCACTTGACCGGTTGTGGTGGTGCGGTCGAGTGGCAGCGCCGGGGAAGCGGACTACGGCGCGATAGGGATGTCGTATGCGCGCTACCGGCGACTGCACCTGCGGCTCGGATCAGCCAGCTCTGAGTACGGCGTGTGCCGTGCTGAACGTGGGAGCGCGAGCGGGCTTGCATGACCCGGCAGACCTCCAGGTCACGCAGTGGAGCCGTCAGCGTCGAGGCAGGCGCAACGGCCTGCCGGACTGGCTGCGGCCATGGGTGCCGCCGCCGAAGACCTGCCGTTTGCCGCCGCCGCGATGACCACGTTCAGCGTGCACCAGTGGGGTGACCTGCGGGCGGGTGTGGAGCTTCGTCAGCGCCGCTGCGCACGACCGCTTCACCCGAGACCCGAGCCGCGACATGGCCGATGGGACGTGGGATGAGCGGCATGGCGACCTGCGCGCCCTGCCCGCCTTCGACGGATCCCTCATCCTGGTGGTCCGGTCTGGGGCCGCCTCAGCAGTCCCGCCGCGGCCGCGATCAGTGTCGTCGGAATGACGACCGTCTCTCCGCCGGTCACACTAGACGTGCCGTAGCATCTCGGGTTCCGGTAACTGTCGGCTCCGGCCAGACCGACACGGCCTCCCTGTCGGTCTCCACCCGGCAGGCGGCACCGACGCTGAGGTCGGGCACCTCGAGGGTCCGGGCCCGGAGCTCGATACCGGAGGACAACATCACCACCACTTCCACCGTGCGGCCTAGGTCGATGACGTCGGTCACCCGCCCCCGGCCCAGGTCGACGGTCGACCCGTGACCGTCCGACGGCGACGGTCCTGGGCGGACCCGGAGGGCTTCGGGCGGCACCTGCCACAGCAGCCGGGCGCCGGCTGGCAGACCCGTGGCGAGGCCGACCGGGATACCGCCGGGCGGGAGGTCCGGGCCGCGGTCCCGGCTGATGAGCAGCGGGTCGTCGGCCCCGGCCATACCCTCGAAAAGGTTGTCGATGCCGAGCAGGCGACCGATCTGGGCCGAAGCGGGGCGCCGGTACACGTCACGGCAGCTCCCGGACTGGAGTACCTGCCCGTCGCTCACGACCATGATTTCGTCGGCCAGCATCGCCGCCTCCTCAGGGTCGTGGGTGACGAGGACCGTGGAGAGGTTGACCTCGCGCTGGAGGCGGCGCAACTCTCGCCGTAGTTCGGACCGCACCGGGGCGTCCAGCGCGGAGAACGGCTCGTCGAGCAGCACCACCCTAGGATCCCCGGCGAGCGCCCGAGCTAGGCTGGCCCGCTGGCGCTGCCCGCCGGAGAGCTGCTCCGGCAGGCGATCGAGGAGGCCGTCGAGGTGGAGGGTCTCCAGCCACCAGGCGGCCCGGGCCGGGTCCGCGTGGACGCCAAAGACCGCCTGCTGCCAGACCGTGCGTCCGGGAATCAGTCCGAAGCCCTGGGGGACGTAGCCGACCTGGCGCCGCTCGGGCGCGGTGCGGCTCACGTCGATGCCGCTGTAGGTCACCGTCCCCGCGTCCGGACCGAGCAGCCCGGCGAGGACCCGCAGCGTGACCGACTTGCCCGAGCCTGACGGTCCGACGACCGCCAGGCGGTGACTGTTTTCGGGGTGGGACACCCGCAGGCGGAACGTTCCGACGGTGGCGTCGATGTCGAAGCCCACCGGCGCCAGCGGCATCGACACGGGAGCGAGCGGCGCCGGGATCGGCCGGCGCTGGACGCGGGCGGGCCACCGGACGCGGACGGCGATGATCGCCAGCACGGCGACGCCGAAGGCGAGGATCGTCGGGGCCTCGGCCAGCGACAGCGGCCCGGAGGAGAACAGGTTGTCGACGTAGACCGGAAGGCTGTAGGGGTGGTAGGCGAGGATCACGACCGTGCCGTACTCCCCGAAGGCCCGCAGCCACATGAGGATCATCCCGGTTCGGAGGCCATCCGCCGCGGCGGGGACGTCGACACGGAGGAACCGGGCCAGCGGACCGTGGCCGAGGGTGGCAGCGACGTCATCCAGGGACGGGTCGACGGCACGGAAGGCGCTGCGGGCCACGATGACAAGGAACGGCGCGGAGGTGAACGACTGGGCGATGATGACCCCGTACATCGTCTGGGTGAGCCGTTCCCCCGACAGCTGGCCGAGGAACGTGTAGGGGCCGACGATGTAGACCAGCAGGATGCCGCTGATGAGAGGCGGCACTGCTAGGGGGAGCTGGACGACTACGCCCACCGCCGAGGACAGCCACCCTCGGCGGTGGGCCAGGACGTAGGCCAGCGGGATGCCGGTCAGCACCCCGATCAGCACCGAAATGGTGGCACCCGCCACCGACACCCACAAGGCCGACCAGAGCCCGGGGACGCTCCAGCCTTGGTTCTGCCCATCGAGGAGCCGGTAGAAGAACGCCCCGACCGGATAGGCCAGGTACAGGACCAGCAGAGCGCCGAGCCAGCGGAGCGGGCTCGGCGACCTGCCAGTGGTCACGAGCCCAGGAGGCTGGTGAGAGCGCTCGGAACGCCGGACCCGGTCACGGTCGCCGGCGAGACGACGTTGAACTGGTCAGCCTTCAGCTCGGCTTGACCGGTGGGGCCGAGGAGGAACTTGATCAAGGCCAAGGCCGCTGCCTGGTGCGGGGCGTTGTTGACCAGCGTGATCGTGTAGTCGCCGGCGAGGTTGGTGCCGGTGAGCTTCACGAACGGGCTGTCCTGGGAGTTGGCGTCGGCCTCGTACATAAACGACGCGTCGAGCTGCCCGGTCTGGATGTCGGCCTCTTCCGGGTCCTCCGCGTATTCGTCCGACGTCTCTGTCGCGAGCGTCTTCAGCGCCGGGAGATTCTGCGCCGTCGCCGTCTCGTCGAGGGCCTTGACGGCCAGCACGCCGCCGGGGTCCTGGGACGGGTTGGTCCGCCCGAGGCGGAAGCCGGGCAGGGTGATCACTTTGTACCACGGCATGGTCTGAAGGTCATGGGCGAACTTGCTCTTGGGGTAGTATCCGAGGACCTCCGGCGACGTGGCGAAGGCCGCGTACCACGATACCCAGTTACCGTTCGCGCTGCCCATGAGGATAGTGTCATCCGACGGCGAGGCGCTGACGAAGACGTCGGCGACGGCGACCTTGTTCTTGATGTCGGCCGCGAGGGTCCCCGACCCGTGCGAGGTATCGACCAGCGTGTATCCGGTCGCGGCGTGGAACGCCGGCGCGACCGTCTTGGTCATCAGGGTGTCAAGGGACCCAGCGGAGAACACGAAGACGTCGCCGCTGGGCTTAGCACTCGCCGAGCTCGACGACGTCGAGGCGGAAGACGTGGAGCTGGAAGAGGAGCTGCTGCAGCCTGTGGCCAGCGCCGTACAGGTTATGGCGATCAGGGCGAGGACAGGCGCTCTTTTCCTGGTCAGGATAGGGATCATTCCCAGAACATTGCCACCGTTAGTTGCGCGACGCAAGGAACGGGGACATCCCGTGAGGGGCTGGTTGTGGTTTCTTAGCCCAAACGACACTTTGCCCTGTGTGAAATCCTCTTGGCAGTGCCACCACCAGCGGGCATTGTTGACCGAGTGAGTACGCCCGATCATCCGCCGGCACCGGATCCTGAGGACCTGCGGAGGCTGGCGCGCGGACTGCGACTGCTCGTCGAGCTCGGGGCCAGGGTGCTGACCGAGGACGCGGGCCCCTCCGAGCTCGCGCTCCGGGTTACCGCCCACCTGCGCTGCGAACTGCCCGCCGTGGTCTCGGTGACCGAGCGGTTCCCGTCGTGGGAGAACGTGAACGTCCAGCGCGGCGTCGACGCCTATCTGGCCGCGGAGCACAGCGAGCCGGACTGGTTCGGCGACGCGGGCATCGGCCATCGCCCGCACGAGGACATCCTGTCGCTCATCACTTCGCCGACGCATTCCGGCCCGGTCCGCTTCATGACCGCCGCGAGGGTCCGCGGCGGGTCCGCCGGAGACCCGCGGGTCGGGACGGCCAGCTACGGCACCGCCCCGGTGGGCCCGGAGGAGAACACCGAGGTGGTGACGTTCGGCCTGGTGACTTCAACGGCGCCGGACGGGGCCCCGGTCGTGATCGGCATCCGCGACGAAAGCCGGTTCGGCCCGCCCTTCTGCAACCTGGAGATTCTCGCCGCCGATCAGGCCGCGGCAACCGCGACGCGGGACGAGATCGAGCGCCTGATGCGCGTGCACGACGTGTTCCGAGGCCAGGTACTCAGCTTCACGGCCAGCGAGCACCACGGCAACGAGCTGGTGACGTTCCTGCCCCGTCCCGCGATCGCGACCCAGGACGTGGTCCTGCCCGAGGGAATGCTGGCTAACATCGAGCGGCACATCGTGGGCATCGCCGAGTGGTCGCAGGACCTGCTCGCCGCGGGCCAGCATCTCAAGCGCGGCCTGCTCCTGCACGGCCCGCCGGGAACGGGCAAGACCCATACCATCCGTTACCTGACAGGCCGCTTGACCAGCAGCACGATCATCCTGCTCACCGGCCGGTCGATCCGTTTCATCGACCAGGCCGCCGCGCTCGCCCGCCGCCTGCAGCCGTCGATGGTGGTGCTGGAGGACGTCGATCTCGTCGCCACCGACCGGGACTTCAGCCAGGACGGGAACCCGCTGCTCTTCTCCCTCCTCGACGCCATGGACGGGATCGGCGCGGACGCTGATGTCACCTTCGCGCTGACTACCAACCGGGCCGACATCCTCGAGACCGCCCTGGCCGACCGCCCGGGGCGAGTTGACCTGGCGATCGAGATTCCCCGCCCCGACGCACCGTGCCGACGGCGGTTGCTCCAGGTCTACGCACGTGACCTGCCGGTCGACGCCGACCTGGACGAGGTGGTCGCGGGCAGCGAAGGCGTGACGGCCTCCTTCATCAAGGAACTCATCCGGCGGACCGTCCTGGTGTCACTGCGGGCCGGGGAACGTCCGCCGGTGCTGCGCGGGTCTCATTTCGCCGAAGTGCTCGCCGAGATGAACAGCGAGCACCACGCGCTGACTCGCGCCCTGCTCGGCGCCAGCCCGGACGCCAGCGGCGGGCCGGGTGCGGCCGCCGGCCACAGACCGCGAGAAAGGAAGCTCAGGTAATGGAGTCCACCTCCCGCCGGACCAGCCCGCCCTTCCGGGCCGACCATGTCGGCAGCCTGCTGCGCCCGCCCCGGCTCCATCAGGCGCGCGACGATTTCGATGCGGCCCGGATCACGGCCGCTGACCTGCGCGCGGTCGAGGATGAAGAGATCGTCAGGGCGATCCGGATGCAGGAGGAGGTAGGCCTGCAGTCGGCCACCGACGGCGAGTTCCGCCGGGCCACCTGGCATATGGACTTCATCTACGCCCTCGGCGGGGTCTCCAAGGCACCGGGCCATATCGCGGTGAAGTTCACCAACCCGTCCGGAACCATCGAGTGGACCCCCGCGGCGCTGCACGTCGGCCGCAAGGTCCGGCTAGATCACACCATCTTCGGCGAGGACTTCACGTTCACCAGGGACCACGTCACCACCGCCGTGCCCAAGCAGACCATCCCGTCGCCGAACATGGTGCACTACCGTGGCGGCCCGGCGATGCTCGACCCTGAGGTCTATCCCGATATCGAGGGTTTCTGGGCTGACCTGGCGGTGGCCTACGCCGACGAGGTGCAGCGGCTGGCCGCCCTGGGATGCTCCTACCTGCAGTTCGATGACACCAGCCTGGCCTACCTCAACGACCCTGCCCAGCGGGCCGAGATCAGCGAGCGGGGCGAGGACGCCGAGCACATGCACCTGCGCTACATCAAGCAGATCAACGCGGCCGTGCGGGGCAAGCCCGCGGACATGGCCATCACGACCCACCTGTGCCGCGGGAACTACCGGTCCTCCTGGGCCGCCTCAGGTGGCTATGACTTCGTGGCCGAGGCGCTGTTTTCCGAGCTGGACGTGGACGGGTTCTTCCTGGAGTACGACGACGAGCGCTCGGGCGGCTTCGAGCCGCTGCGGTTCGTGCCCAAGGGCAAGATGGTCGTGCTCGGCCTGGTCACGACCAAGCGCCCGGAGCTGGAGTCCAAGGATGACCTCAAGCGCCGGATCGACGAAGCGGCCAAGTACGTGCCGCTCGACCAGATCTGCCTGTCCGGCCAGTGCGGCTTCTCTTCCACGGTCGAGGGGAATGCCCTGACCTACGACGAGCAGGTAGCCAAGCTCCGCCTCATCGTGGAGACGGCTGCCGACATCTGGGGATAAATTCGTTCGCCGCTCTCCAAACCGGGCTCACATACTGGTGGTCTCGGCGGAAGGAGCTGCACGGTGCAGATCACGGCCGGCCGTCCAGCAGACCGCCCGGATCAGGTCGCTGCGGAGCAGGGTGACGAGCTCACGGCCGAGCTGACCGCCTCGTACTGGGAGGCCTACGACCAGCGGCTGGCCGAAACCCGCTTCCTGTCCGTTGCCCGGCAGCTGCCCGAGCTCATCGGCCGCGCCATCCGGCTGGCCTGGGAGGCTAACCGTCGCGATACCGTCGCGGCGATCGCGCTGAACGTGACGTCGGGCGTGCTCACCGGGTTCGCGCTGCTCGCCACGACCGGTGTGCTCGAAGCCCTGTTCGCGGCGGGGCCGACGCCGCACCGGGTCCGGGCCGCGCTGCCTTCGCTCATCCTGGTGGCCGCGGCGGTGGCGGGACGGGCCGGGCTGCAGGCCGCGGGGGGCTGGGCCCAGGCGAGGCTAGATCCGCAGGTGGAACGCGTGGTCGAGATCCGGCTGCTTGACCTCACGACGCAGGTCGAGCTGGCCGCCTTCGACGACGCCGCCTTCTACGACGCCATGCAGCGCGCTCGCGACCGGGGTTTGTTCTCCGCCCCCGTGGTCGTGAGCACGATGTTCGACTGCGTAACCGGCGTGGCGGGAATTGTCGCAGCCGCATCGGTCGTCGCGGTGCTGCAGCCGATCCTGCTTGTCCTGCTGCTCCTGGCCGAACTTCCCAGCGCCTGGGCCGCGGTGCGCTCGGCCCGGATCGAGTACATGACGAACTTCGCGCTGGCTGACAGCATCCGCAGGAAGTGGATGCTGGCCGACTTGATGGCCGACCGGCGCACCGCGGCCGAGATGCGGTCTTTCACCCTGCGGCACTTCATGCTGGCGCGGGTGGCGCGGCTGGCCGCGTACGCCCGGGACGCGCAGCTGAAGGTGGCCGACCGGCAGGCCACCACCCGGGTCATGGCCCAGGCGGCGGGCGGCATCGCCACCGCAGGGGTGTACACCGTGCTCGGGATCTTGCTGGCCGCCGGCGCCATCCCGCTCGCCGTCGCCGGCACCGCCGTGCTGGCCATCCGCTCGGCGCAAGCGTCCCTGTCCTCGCTGCTGTACGCGGTGAACCGGTGCTACGAGGAAGGCCTCTATTTCTCCGACTACCTCGCGTTCTGTGCCGACGCCGCAGGGCGGATCCCGGCGCCCGGCTCCAGGCCGGTTCCGGCGGTGTTTGACCGGATCACCGCGGACCGGGTCACGTTCACCTACCCGGGTGCTGCGCGCCCGGCGCTGACCGAGGTCAGCGTGCGGGTCGGCCGGGGTGAGGTGATTGCGCTGGTGGGCGAGAACGGCTCGGGCAAGACCACCTTGGCCAAGATCCTGGCCGGCCTGTACCGGCCCGACGGAGGCGCGGTCTACTGGGACGGAACGGCCATGGCCGACGTGGATCCCGAGCAACTGCGAGAGCTCATCGCGGTCATCGCGCAAGATCACGCCAACTGGCCGCTGACCGTACGGCACAACATCGCCATGGGCCGTACCGAGGATCCGGACCTGCTGGCCCAGGCCGCGGCGGCGTCCGGGGCTGACAGCGTGATCGCGGCCCTCTCGCGCGGCTACGACACCCTGCTGGACCGGCACTTCAAGAACGGCGCCGAGCTGTCTGGCGGACAGTGGCAGCGGATCGCGGCCGCGCGCGGGTTCTACCGGTCGGCACCGTTGCTGATCATGGACGAGCCCACCGCCGCCCTGGACGCGCGGGCCGAGTACGCGCTGTTCACGTCCATCCCGAAGCACGCCGAGCACCGCAGCGTGCTGCTGATCACGCACCGCCTGGCCAGCGTCAGGCACGCGGACCGGATTTACGTCCTGCACCACGGGCAGGTCATCGAGGAAGGAACACACACCGAGCTGATCGCCCGGGGCGGCCAGTACGCGGAGCTGTTCAACCTCCAGGCCTCGCAGTACGTGGCGTTACAGCCGGATCCACTTGGCTTCGCAGCGGGAGGGCCGCCAGCGCGCGCAGCGAGGAGTCGATGCCCTTGGCCTGCTGGGGCTGAGCGTCGAGGTCGCGATGACCAGGAAGATGCCCGCGATCACGAACACGATGCCGCGGGCGGTCCCGCCGTACTCGCCGAGCCACTCCTGAGACTGTCAGCACGACTGCCCTGCGGTCGCGCTCCCATGCCAGGGGCGGCCGGCGCGATTAAGAAGGCCCGGCCGGGGAAGCAGGACCGGCATGCTGGCCATCGTCGCCGCGGTCATCTTCGGCATCGCGTTCGTCATCAACGCCACCGGGGTCGTCACCGACGCCGCCTTCTCGGTAACGGGCTTGCTGCTCCTCGGCCTGGCCTGCCTGGCCCTGCACCAGGCCGGCATCGGCAGCGCCTGGGTCCGGCGCCGTTAACGGGCGGATCAGTCCTGGCGGACGGCGCGGCGCACGAGTTCGGCCGAGACGACCGCTATCTTGCGGCGCTCGGCCCGCGCCTGCGCCCGGATCTGCTCGTACGCGGCGTGGGCGGAAAGACCCTGCTGACCGATGAGCACGCCCTTGGCCTGCTCGATGATAGCCCGGGAGTTCAGCGCGCTCTGCAGCTGCGTGGCCAGCACGGTCTGTTGCTCGCCCATCATCATGCTGGCGATGAGCAAGGCGGCCAAGTCGGTAAAGGCCAGCAGCGCCAGTTCCGCTTCGGCCGACCAGGGGTGCCGCTCCTCGGACAACACCGCCACCACTCCCACGGCATCCTGGTTATAGGGGATAGGGCTGGCCAGCACCGCCCGGACGCCGCGTTCTACCGCGGCCGCGCTGAACGACGGCCAGCGCGGGTCCAAGATGAGATCCTCGACCCCCACCAGCACCTTGTCGTCGAACGCCGTAATACATGGACCTTCCCGGTGCCGTATCTGCAGCTCTTCCAGATGCCGCACCCGCGCGTCGGAGACCGCCGCGTTGCGCAGGTGATGCTCCCCGTCCGCCAGCATCAGGCCGGCGCCGTCCACGGAAAAGATCGCATGGGTCGTCTGGACGATCCGGTGCATCGCCTCATCGACGCGCATCTCCCCGAAGCGCAGCTGCCCGAGCTCGGTCAGGGCGTGCCGCACATCCTGCGGCGTCACCGTCATGGTGCCTCCTTAGCGATCGTCAATCTCGCACTCGGCGTCCAATCCGGTCAGCTGGAGAACGCGCCGGACCACGGGGCTGGGGCGCCGGATGATCAGGCGCCCATCCGGCAGGAATCGGCCAGTGCTGGCGATCAGGCGCGCGGACCCGCAGTCCATGAATGCGGCACCGGACATGTCCAGGACGAGCCGCCGCGGCCTGGTGGGCAGGATCAGCGACAGACGCTCGGTCAGTACTGGCCGGGTGGTCAGGTCCAGCTCACCGGTGATCACGACCGTGACCGTGTCCTGGCTCATCTCCACCTGGACCAGCAGCAAGGCCTTCCGCGGACCCGCTGGATCGCAACCATGCGGGTCGGGCGACAGACGAAGATACATCATGAGAAACCCCACTCGGCAGCGGCGGCCTGGGCTTGAGCCGGCGGCTGTCAGGAGGCGTCTTCCTGCGGCTATCCAAGAAGACGCGGGGCCAGTACCGGCCAGGCGGCGGGCCGCGGGAGTCTCGGCGGCATCATGATTGATCCAAGTATGCCTTACCCGCCGATCCGCGGTTACCGGTCCGCCCGGATCCGCCGGGCGGCGGCGGGTCTGCAAGGGTGATGTCATGCCGTGGATTGACCTCGAAGGCGCCGTGAACGTGCGCGACCTGGGCGGCCTCCCGACCGATGACGGCGGCGAGACGGTCCCTGGCCGGCTGCTGCGCGCCGACAACCTGCAGGAGCTATCGCCCTCTGACGTCAGCCGGCTGGTGCGGGACTTCGGCCTGACCACCGTCGTCGACCTGCGCAGCTCGGCCGAGCTGGCGTCCGAGGGCCCGGCCCCGCTCGACGCCGTCCCGGGTGTCCGGCGCGTTCACCATCCGGTGATACCCGAGCTCGGATCGGCTACCGACGCGGTGGCCGAGGCGCTGCTGCTCAAGCAGAGGCAGCAGGACCGGTCCCGCTTCCCGGGCGATCCTACCTGCGGGCACTACCTGGGCTACCTGGAAGACCGGCCAGATCAGGTGGTGGGCGCCGTGCGCAGCATCGCGCGCGACCAGAGCGCGGCCCTGGTCCACTGCGCGGCGGGTAAGGACCGCACGGGCGTGGTGGTGGCGCTGGCCCTCACCGCGGCAGGCGTCCGCTCGCAGGCAGTGGTGGCCGACTATGCTGCGACCGGCGAACGCACCGAGGCCATCTTGAGCCGGCTGCGCCGGTCACCGACGTACGCCGCGGACATCGACCACCTGCCCGCCGAGGCCCACCGGGCCCGGCCCGAGACGATGGCCGCCTTCCTGGAGCAGATGGACGCCCGTTACGGCGGCGTGGCCCGGTGGCTGACCGATCACGGTCTGAGTGCCGAGGAAGTGGACCTGCTGTACGCCAAGCTGCGTCGTCCGTTACCGGGTTGAGACCCCGGGGGCGCCGTTAACTCACATGGTGGGCAACCGGTGTCAGCGACTCGGCGCAGGTCAGGCACGTTACCAACCTGACCGGTAACGGATTCCTGGCCGCCATGGGCTGGATACCTCCCGTTTGTCTTGGCTAGTCATGATCTCGACTTGTCTAGCCAAGATTTGGCTTCTTTTATCCCGGGTCCCGGGGACTGTGCTTGGGAGGGAAATAGTGCGCGCAAGGCACATGATTGCGGCCAGTGCCGCAGTTGCCAGCGGCCTGGTGCTCACCGCCGCTTGCAGTTCGTCAAGTTCCAGCAGCAGCGGCAGCACCAGCAGCGGAACCAACTGGGCCACCGCAACCTCCGTCTCGGCGGGCGGTGGCATGAACGCCCTCATCACCGCAGCCAAGAAGGAAGGCCAGCTCAACGTCATCACGCTGCCCTCCAACTGGGCCAACTACGGCACGATCATGAAGGACTTCACCGCCAAGTACGGCATCAAGATCAACGACGCGAACCCGGACGGCTCCAGCCAGGACGAGCTCAACGCGGTCAACCAGCTCAAGGGCCAGAGCCGGGCCCCCGATGTCCTCGACGTCGGCACCGCGTTCGGGGTCAAGGGCGACCAGGAAGGCATCCTGGCTCCGTACAAGGTGGCGAGCTGGAGTGAAATCCCGGCCGACGCCAAGGCGGCCGACGCCACCTACTACGCCGACTACGGCGGGTACGTCGCCATCGGATACAACTCGGCGACTGTGAAGACCCCGCCGACCTCGTTCGCCGACCTGCTCAAGCCCATCTACAAGAACCAGGTCGCCATCAACGGCAACCCGACCCAGGCCAGCGCGGCCTTCTCGGCGGTCTTTGCCGCGGCCCTGGCCAACGGCGGCTCGCTGAACAACATCGCGCCCGGTGTCGCTTACTTCAAGAAGCTCCACAGCGAGGGCAACTTCGTGCCGGTCACGGCCAGCGCGGCCACCATGGAAAGCGGCCAGACGCCGATCGTGATCTGGTGGGACTACCTACTGGCCTCCGAGATCGGGCCGAGCGTGTCCGGCCTCAAGATCGTGATCCCGTCCGACTCCTCCTACGCCGCCTACTACGACCAGGCCATCAGCAAGTACGCGCCGGACCCGGCCGCGGCCCGGCTGTGGGAGGAATACCTGTACTCGACCGTGGGCCAGAACCTCTGGCTCGAGGGCGAAGCCCGGCCGATCGAACTGCCGACCCTGGTGGCGGACGGCACGGTCAACCAGACCGCTTACAAGGCGCTCCCGCCTGCCCCGGCCGGCAGCGTCACCTTCCCGACGCAGGCCCAGCAAGCGGCGGCCGAGAACGTCGTCGCCCAGCAGTGGTCCAGCGTGATCGGTTAGCGGTGGACCAGACCGTCGCGGCCTCCGGGGCCCCGGGATCCCTGGCGGATCCCGGGGCCCCCGGCTCCGGGCCCGGCGCCGGGGCCGGGGCCCGCGCGAGGCTGACCGCACCTGCTGCCCTACGCTGGCTGCGCAGGGTCGCCGGCGTCGTGCCGTTCGGCGCGTACGTGACACTCGGCCTGCTGCTGCCGATGATCGCGGTCGCGATCGGGGCCTTCCAGAACAACAGCGGCGGCTTTACGCTAAGTAATATCAATGCCGCCACCCACGGCATCTACTTGCACGGGTTCTGGCAGAGCATCGAGCTATCCGTCATTACCGCGATCCTGCCTGGCATCTTCGGGCTGCTGATCGCGTATGCCATCTTCACCGCCAAGCGCGGCAACCTGCTGCGCCAGATCGCGGTCACCGCCTCCGGGGTCTTCGCCAACTTCGGTGGCGTACCGCTGGCCTTCTTGTTCATCGCCACCCTCGGATCCAGCGGGCTCGCCACCCAGTGGCTGACCGACCTCGGGTTCAACCCGTACAACAATGGCTTCACCCTGTACTCGCTGACCGGCGTGGTGGTCGTCTACTTCTACTTCCAGATCCCGCTGATGGTCCTGGTCATCCTGCCCGCTCTCGAGGGGCTGCGGCCGGCCTGGCGGGAAGCAGCGGAAAACCTGGGCGCGCGGACCTGGGATTACTGGCGCTTCGTGGGTGGCCCGGTGCTGCTGCCGTCGTTCCTTGGCTGCGTCCTGCTGCTGTTCGGCAGTGCCTTGTCCGCCTACGCCACCACCGAGGCGCTGACCAACGGGACGATCCCGCTGACCTCGATCCAGATCGGGTCGTTCCTCAACGGGAACGTCATCGCCGGCCAGGAGAACATCGGCAAGGCACTCGGCCTGGGCATGGTCGTCATCATCGCCGTCGCCATGCTGATCTACGTCGCGCTGCAGCGGAGGGCCGCCAAATGGCTTCGATAAGCGGGGCGCAAGGCGCGGTACCGGGGATAGGTTCCGGGAGAATCCGCAGGAGCAGCCGGGGGTCGTCCTCCTGGAGGGGTACCGCCTGGCGGTGGGCGGTCCTGATCGTGGCCGGGGTGTACTTCCTCATCCCGCTGTGGGCGGCGCTGCGGTTCTCCGGGATCAAGGCCTTCGGCTCGGTGATCGGCGAGGACGGCTTCACCTCGTCCCTTGGGCTGTCGGTCCGGCTCGCGGTCGTGACCACGCTGATCACGATCGCGCTCATGCTGCCCACGACCGTCTATGTGCACCTGAGGCTGCCGAACCTCCGGCGGCTGCTGGAGGGGATCACGATCCTGCCGATCGTGATCCCGCCCGTGGTGCTGATCGTGGGCGTCCTGCAGATCGCGCCGGGCTCGCTCAAGGGCACGCCGTATCTGCTCGCGCTGGAGTACGTGATCCTGGCCATGCCTTTCGCCTTCCGGGCCATCGACGCCGGGCTGCGCGCGCTGGACCTGAAGACGATCGTGGAGGCGGCCAGCTCGCTAGGCGCCGGCTGGTTCAACACGCTGTGGCGGGTGGTCCTGCCGAACCTCCGGACCGCGCTCCTGTCGGCCGTAGTGCTGACCGTCGCCCTCGTACTCGGCGAGTACACGATGGCCAGCCTGGCCCTGTTCCAGACCTTCCCGGTCTGGATCTACGTCAACAGCCAGACCAGCGGCCAGGTCTCCGTCGCGGCTTCGCTACTGGCACTGTTTGTGACCTGGCTTTTCCTCATGGCCATCACGATGCTCGGAACCCGGCAGTCGCGCAAGACCGGCGGCGGCTCGGTCACGCTGTTTACCGTCGCACGTCAAGAAACGCGGGGAAACTGATGACGGCTAACATCACCGGGAACGCGGCAGCCGACGGCACCCGGCAGGTAACCGGGACCCGGGGCACGAGCGTGGTGCTGCAGGACCTGAGCCGCTCGTTCGGGGCGACCCGGGCCCTGGATGGCCTATCGATCGAGATGGCTCCAGGGGAACTCGTCGCGCTGCTCGGCCCGTCGGGGTGCGGCAAGACCACGGCGCTGCGCATCGTGGCCGGCTTTGAGACCGCCGACACCGGATCGGTCCTGATCGACAGGAAGGACATCACCTCGGTGCCGGCCGCCAAGCGGGACATGGGCATGGTGTTCCAGAGCTACAGCCTGTTCCCGAACATGAGCGCACTGGACAACGTGGCGTTCGGGCTCCGGATGCGCAAGGTCGGCACGGCCGACCGGCGCAAGCAGGCCGGCGAACTGCTGGACATGGTCGGCCTGGCCGACCAGGCCAGGCAGTACCCGCACCAGCTGTCCGGAGGGCAGCAGCAGCGGGTCGCACTGGCCCGGGCGCTGGCCATCGAACCGCGGGTGCTGCTGCTGGACGAGCCGCTGTCCGCGCTGGACGCCAAGGTCCGCCTGCAGCTGCGGGAGCAGATCCGCACGCTGCAGCAGCGGCTCGGCACGACCACGTTGTTCGTCACCCACGACCAGGAGGAAGCGCTGTCGATGGCGGACCGGGTCGGGGTCATGAGCCGCGGCAAGCTGGAGCAGATCGCCGCGCCCGACGAGCTGTACGATCACCCGGCTACCGCGTTCGTGGCCGAGTTCGTCGGCGTCATGAACCGGCTGCCCGCGGAGCTGCAGGGCGGCGGGATGGTAACCGCGCTCGACAGTACCGTGCCGGTCATGAACCCGGACGCGGACCTGAGCCCCGGCCCGGTGGATGTGCTGGTCCGCCCGGAGGGACTGGCCATGCAGGTCATCGAGAACGGTAACGGGATCGTGACGACCAGGACGTTCCTCGGCTCGGTGACCCGGGTTCACGTCCTGCTCTCCGGGGACGTCACGGTCCAGATCGACAAGCCCAGCTCGGAGGCGGCCGCCCTCGCCCCGGGCACGTCGGTCTCGGTGAGCCTGCCCGCCGACCCGGTGCTCATCACGCCGAGGCGGTAGCCGCGCCTACGCGCCGGGCAGGCGCTTGAGCGGGAACGGCGGGAGGACGCGGAGTTCGGTGTTCCGGTCGGTGACGGCTCCGGCCATGACCGAGACGGCCCAGGGGACGTTGGCCGCGAGCTCACGGTGCAGCGCGGCCAGGTCGTCCGGGGTGTCCAGCGACACGGGCCCGAGCGGCGTGTCGTGGTCCACCATGGTCGTCACGATGGACAGGTACTCGTCGTGGTCGACGAGTTCGACCACGCGGGTCTGGCACGGCCAGTCCGCTATCGAGCAGGTGGTGACCTCCCAGAAGCCCCGGGCCGGGTCGGCCAGGTGACGGTGCGGGCGGACCGCATTGGTGTGAGTATGCCCGTTCAGCCACAGCACCACGTTGGGGAACCGGTGCAGCAGGGCCACAAGGTCGGCGGCGTCCAGGACCGGCTCCGCATGAGCGCCTCGCCCATTGTCCAGCGTGCCGCTGTCGTGGTGGGAGAACAGGATCACGAGCCGGTCCTCGTGGCCGGTCCGGATCTCGGTCCCGTCCGCGCCGCGATAGGCGGAGTGCACCTCGCCGAGCCTGGCTTCCAGCCAGCGGGCCTGGTCCCGGTCAAGGCACCCGGCCGCCCCGCCAGCCAGGCAGTTGGTGTCCAGTGCGATGAGCCGTGCGGCGGGCGTGTCGTGGACGTAATAGGCGGTGCTGTCCAGCCGGTTGCGCTCGCTGAACCCGTGCCCGAACGGCCGTGAGCCAGCCCGGAGGTGAGCGTCGACGAAATCCCGCCTGCTGATCGGCCGCCGGAAGGCATCCGCCGTGACCGGCCGCGACGGACCGGCCATGAAGGCCTCCGGGTGGGTGGTGAAGAGTTCGAGCGCCTGGTCGTGGTCGAAGTCCGGCGGCAGGTCGGTCGGCTTCTTGCCGCCGGTCAGCGCCGCGGCCAGGCCCGGGGTCTGGGTCCCGACACCCTGGTTGAGCGCCTCGTGATTACCGAAGCAGGACAGCCAGGGCAGGCCCAGGCCGACGGCGGAGAACTCGCGCAGCGCGCGCTGCAGCAGGCCGGGATGATCCGGGAAGCCGAATTCGAGCCGGAAGAGGTCCGGTCCGTCGGGCCCCGCTCCGTCGGGTCGCCAGAACACCTCGCCCGGCCAGTCGAGCGATTGCACCCCCTCATAGTGGGGCCCGCCGGAATCCGGCGAGACCACCCCGCCTTCGAACAGGGCGAGGAACGCCTGTAGCTCGTTCCACTGCGCGTTGTCGATGGCATCCCCGGTGGTCACGGCGAGCTGCAGGGGCAGGTCCGTCGCCGGGCCGTGCACCGCGCGGAGGGTACGGATGGTGGCGTCGACGGCGTGTGCTGCGAGCGCTTCCTGGGGCCGCTGCACGGGCAGGATCTCGGCGTACCTGGGATCGGCGAACCGGGCGTTGAGGAACTCGAACCGGGCTGGCGACTGGACGTCGGCCAGCTGCAGGTCGGTGATGTGGACCAGGCACGCCAGCGGACGGCCGGAACCCTGCGCGTCGGCCCCGGCCGATCCGAAGTCGTCGCGGATGAGGTGCGGCTCACCGGCGCCGGTCTTGATGGCCCGGTAGGCGGCTGACCGTCCATTGCGGAGCACCGCGCCGCGCTCGAGCCGGCGATGCGTGGTCAGCGGCGGACGCCGGCCGGTCACGGAGTGGTCATGGCTCACGTCTCATCCCCGGCCATCGAGACGGCCGGGGATGAGCTGGCCGATACGAGCACCGGGTCGGGGCGGATGGTCAGCGCGACCCGGCTGCCGGCCGGCAGCGCGCTCGCGTCCGCGGTCGGGAGCTGAGCCATGATGGTGGCGTCGCCCAGATCGACGGTGACCCGGCTGGTCGCGCCGAGGAAGGTCACCGCGATCACGGTTCCGACCAGCGGGCCGGACTCCGGCGCGTCGTGCGAGACCATCGTCACCGCCTCCGGCCGCACCAGCGCCACCACCTGGCCGTCAGGCGTATCCCGCTCGACCAGCGGCAGCGTGCAGCCGCGGACGGTGAGCTGGCCGGCCCGGACTTCACCGGCCAGCCGGTTGGTGAGGCCGACGAACTCGGCCACGAACGATGTCGCCGGCCGCGAGTAGACCTCGGTGGGCGGTGCGAGCTGTTCCAGGTGACCTTCGCGCATGACGCCGACCCGGTCCGCGATGGCCAGCGCCTCCTCCTGGTCGTGGGTGACGAACAGCGTGGTGATGCCCACCTCGAGCTGGATCCGGCGGATCTCGTCCCGCAGCTGGGCCCGGACCTTGGCGTCCAGGGCCGACAGCGGCTCGTCGAGCAGCAGTACCTGCGGCTCGATGGCCAGGGCCCGGGCTAGGGCGACGCGCTGCTGCTGGCCGCCGGAGAGCTGATGCGGGTACCGGCTGGCCTGCTCGGCCAGCCCGACCAGGTCGAGCATCTCCAGGGCGCGCTGGTCCCGTTCGGCCGCGCCGACCCGGCGCAGCCGCAGCCCGAACGCCACGTTCTGCCGCACGGTCATGTGCGGGAACAGCGAGTAGGCCTGGAACACCATGCCCATGTCGCGCTTGTTGGCCGGCACGTGGGTGAGATCCCGGCCACCGATGACGACCCGGCCGGCGTCGGCGTCTTCCAGCCCGGCCAGCAGGCGCAGCGTGGTGGTCTTGCCGCAGCCTGACGGACCGAGCAGCGCGACGAGCTGGCCGGGCTCCAGGGTCAGGTCGAGGCGGTCGAGCGCGACTACCGGACCGTAGTGCCGGCTCAGCCCTTCCAGCCGCACTTCGACGGCGGCCCGGGCCGCGCGGTCCCGCGCTCTGGTCACTGGCGAAGAAGTCACGGGCGGCACCTCATCTGCGGCCACGGCGGGCGCGGCCGGCGTAGGACAGGATCAGCAGCAGCGCGAAGGTGAAGATCAGCGCGGCGAACGAGGTGGCGAACAGGACCCCCGCGTTCGGCGTATTGCGGCTGATCGAATACAGCTCCACCTGCAGGTTGGTGTACAGCAGAAGGTAGGCGATGGTGAACTCGCCGAAGACCGTGGCCCAGCTCAGCAGCACGGCGTTCAGGATCCCTTGCCGCATGTTCGGCGCGATGACCCGGACGATGACGGTGAACCACGACGCACCGAGGCTGCGAGCCGCCTCGGACAGGGTCGTCACGTCGATTCCGCTCAGGCCGGCCGCCAGCGCACGGTAGGCGTAGGGCAGGGCCAGGACCACGTAGATCCAGAACAACATGAGCGAGGACAGGCTGAAGTGCTGGATCTTGTTGTAGATCGGGCCGAGGCCGACCACCAGCACGATCGCGGGGATGGTCAGCGGGAGCAGGCACAAGAACTCGATGGTGCGGTCCAGCCACCGGACCCGCAGCCGGACCCAGATCATGGTGGGAACCAGCAGCACCAGCATGACCGCGCAGGTGATGATGGCCAGTTCCAGGGTGATCTCGATCGCGCTGAGCAGGGGCGGAATGCCGGTGTTCTGGTAGGAGGCGATCTGCCGCCAGGCCGTCGCCGACCAGGTGCCGAGCTTGGCCCCTTCCAGGGAAAACCGGAGCAGGGCCAGCAACGGCAGGACGAAGAACAGCCCGAGCACGATGAAGACCACGTAGCGGAAGATGTTGAGCCGCCGCCGCCGCCGGGCCTGCATGCCGCGCGGCCGCCCGGCTGATGTGGCGGGCGTCTCGCTGAGCGCGGTTACCGCAGCCATCGCGCCGCCCGGCGCTGCAGCAGCGCGTACCCGGTCATGACGATGGCCATCAGGATCACCATGCCCAGGGCCAGCAGGTCGGCCACGTTGACGTTGCTCAGCCCGACCTCGCTGGACAGCGCGGTACTAATCTGCTGCGGCACCACGTAGGCGACCTGGTTCTCCCAGGCCTGGATGGTGGCGTAGGCCGACAGCGCGGCCGCGAAGAGCAGCAGCGTCCCGCCCAGGAAGGCCGGCATCAGCAGGGGCCCGCCCACGTACCGCCAGTACTGCCACGCGGACGAGCCGAGGTTCTCCGACGCCTCCCGCCACTGGATCTTCAGCCCGTCGATCGCGGGCAGGAAGACCAGCACCATGAGCGGGATCTCGAAGTAGATGTAGATCAGCCCGATGCCCCACGGGAAGTCGAAGTACCAGCTGGCGTGGAACAGCAAGCCGACCGGGCCGATGAGCACCAGGAAGGCGAAGGCCAGCGTCACCCCGCCGAACTGGCCCAGGACGCCCGAGGCGGACAGGTACAGCCGGCGCACCACGCCGTCCGGATCGCCGGACGCGACGGCGTAGGCCAGCAGCGCGCCCAGCACTGCCCCGACCAGCGACGAGAACACGCACAGCTTGAACGAGCCGATGAAGTAACCCCGGACCAGTGGGTTGAAGAGCTCGGTGAAGTTGGAGAACGCCCACGCGCCGTTCGGGTTCTTGAACGCGTCGACGACCACGATCCCGGTCGGCCAGAGCAGGAAGATCGCCACGTAGGCCAGGAACGGGACGGTGCCGAGCCAGGCCGGAGCGGACAGCCGGTGCCCGGCCCGTACGGGCCGGGCACCGGTCTTGGTTGTCGCAGCGACAGCCACGTGTCCCTCGCTAGCTGACGGCCTTGGCCCAGTTCGCCGCCAGGTAATTGGCGGCGGCGGTGTTCTCGGACTGAGTGAGGAACACCGGCGTCCCGGTGACGCTGGGCAGCGCCGCGGCGGCGGTCTGGTCGAGGCTGCCGTTGCTGGTCATGGACGGCTCCTCAACCGGCCGGGCACCGCCCTGGAGCCAGAGGTTCTGCCCGCCGGTAGCGGCCTGCGAGTACAGGAACTCCTCCCACAGCCGGGCCGCCGCCGGGTGCGGCGCGTTCTTGTTGATGGCCTGCGCGTAGTAGCCACCCAGGACCGCGTTCGACGGGATGAACACCTTCCAGGTCGAGTCCGACACGCCCACATAGCTCGGCAGGTTGAGGTAGTCCCAGTTGAATACGACCGGGGTCGTGCCCGCCTTGATCGTGGCGCCGGTTGCCGATATGGGGGAGAAGTTGCCGGCCGCCTTGAGCTTCTGGAAGAAGGACACCCCGGGAGCGATGTTATCGGCGGATCCGCCCTCAGCCAGGGCGGCCATCATGACGCCGTTCAGCGCCGCGTTAGCCGAGGTGGGGTTCCCGTTCAGCGCGACCGCGTTCTTGAACTTCGGGCCGAGTAGCTGGGACAGCGAGGTGATGGTCCCGAACTTGGCGGAATCGTACCCGACCGCCATGTAGCCGCCGTAGTCCTCGTACCACAGTCCGCTCGAGTCCTTCTGCGCGGCCGGGATGTCAGACCACGTGCTGACCTCGTACGGCGCGAACAGGCTGGTGTTGGCCAGGGCGACGGCCAGGCCGACGTCCAGGACGTCGGGCGCCTTCGCGGTACCGTTCTCCGTCTTCACCGCGTCCACTTCCTGCTGGCTGGTGCCGTCGGGGAGCGCGGAGTTGACCTTGATCCCGTACTTCTTCTCGAACGTGTTGATGATCGTGCCGTAGTTGGCCCACGTCGGCGGCAGGGCGATGACGTTGAGCGTGCCCTCACTCTTGGCCGCTGCGACCAGCGCGTTCATGCCACCGCCGGCCGAGGCGGACGATTCGGTGGCCCAGTTGACGCTTGAGCCCGACGAACCCGACGACGAACTCGACGAACAGCCGGTCGCTAGCAGCAATGCGGCCGCGATCCCGGCGAACGCGAATCGATATGGCGATCTCACCAGTGCCTCCTGAAAAGCTTCCCCATCCCGAAGCGGATCGCGACGGCCCGGAAACGTCCCGGGCTGCGGCGTCGAGGAGATCCCACGGCCCCCTCGCCCCCAGCTGAGAATGCAGGGTAAACGTTCTAAAACGTTTAGCATGCGACATGCAAACACAGGCTGAACGGGGTGTCAAGAACCGTTACCGAGTTGCCGCACGCAGGGCTGCGGGTACTCCGTCCACGACGATCTGCGGGGCCTGCGAAGGGGCTTGCGGAGGCTGGAGGGAGGCCCGTTCGACCAGTTCCACCGGGGCGATGTAGTCCTCAGCCGTATCCCCGCCGAGCAGCCTGGTCATGAGCGCGCGGCCCATTTCCCGGCCGTCCAGCCGGATAGTGGCCAGCGGCGGATCAAGCAGCTCGGACGTGGGCAGGTCGTCGTGTCCGATGACCGAGACGTCGGGTCCGATTCGCAGGTGCCGGTCACGGGCGGTCAGGTAGATCCCGAGCGCGGTGTAATCGGAGTTGGTGATGACCGCCGTCGGTGCGTCCCGCCGGGCCAGCATGGTTGCGGCCGTCTTCCGCACGTCAGCGATCGTCAGCGGCGAGTGCATGACGTGCGGCCGTACCCCGAGTTCGCGGGCGAGCCGCCGGAAATGACGGATCCGGTCCGGATCGGCCACCAGCCCCCGCGGCGCGGACAGGAAAGCCACGTACCTGTGACCCAGCCCGGCGAGGCGGCGCATGGCCAGTTCGACCCCGGCCGCGTTGTCGGGGTAGACCCGCGACAGGCCAGTGATGCCCGCCACGGTGGCGTTCAGTGCCACCACCGGCGTTCCGGGGCGCAGTTCCTGCCAGAGCAGCACCGACTCGCCCTTGCCAACCGGGGCGATGGCGAGCCCGGCCAGGCGCTGCGCGGCCATCTCCCTGACCAGCATGCGCTCGCGCTCCAGCGAGTAGTGCGAGTCAAGGAGCAGCAGGGTGGCGCCGGCCTCGTCGGCGGCCTGCTCGGCACCGCCCAGCACCTCGAGGAAGAAGGGATTGTTGAAGTTACGGATGACCAGGCCGTAGGTGGTGGTGCGTCCCCGCCGCAGGGCCTGGGCCTGCGGGTTGGCCCGGTAGCCGAGTTCTGCGGCGGCAGCCAGGATCCGCTGGCGGGTGTCTTCCGCGACGCCGGGCTGGCCGTTCAGCGCGAAGCTCACGGTGGCGACCGATACGCCGACCTTCCTGGCCACGTCACGGATTCCGGCCGGCTGCTTCGCTCGGCCCTGCTGACTCGTCATGGCCTTACCCGCGCTGGTGACGCTCTGCTTCCCCGGCAGGAGCGGAGGTACGTCGATGAGCGCACATCCTAACCAGCCTGGCCTGCCTTCGGCCAGCGGCCTGGACCGGTATCACCCCAGGACATGAGGCAGGATGTCGGCGATCGTGTCGAGGACGAGCGGTGCGCCGGCCTGCTCCAGCTCCGCGCGGGAGCCGGCGCCGGTCAGCACGCCCGCGACGACCCCGGCCCCGGCGCGCAGCCCGGACTCGACGTCGCTGGCGGTATCGCCGGCCACCGCGAGTTCGCTGACCGCCCCGCCGTGCAGGAGCAGGAGGGCGGTCAGCGGCAGGTCCGGCCACGGGCGGCCGCGCCCCCGAGAGCCGGCGTTGACCGGGGACAGGGCCAGGTCGATCAGGTCGCCCCAGCCGAGCTCGGAGATGATCGCGTCGCGGGTGGCAGGGGAGAAACCGGTGGCCAGGCAGACCCGGACGCCGGCGTCGCGGCAGGCCTTGAACACCTCCGTCGCGCCCGGCATGGCCGACACACGGCCGACCCGGACGGCCGCCGCATAGTGGTCCTCGAACGCCTCGTTGGCCTGCTGCGCCGCTTCCTCGCGGCCGAGGATCCGCCGGAACACCTCGATCTTGGACTGGCCCATGCTCGACTTGACGTCGATCATGGCCTGGTTATACGCGGCCGCGGGCAGGTTCTGGGTGGCGATGGCCGCGGCAAACGCCTTCAGGACGCTGCCGTCGTCGCGGACCGTGGTGCCGGCCATGTCCAGGCAGGCGACCGAGATGTGGGTCAACGGAATGTCTCCTCCGCGATGGCCGGGGCGCAGGTCATGCCCCGGCCGCCGGGACCGGTGACCAGCACGACGCCCGGCTCGGGCTCGGATCGGTGGTAAAGCGCGGAACCGGCGCTGACCTCGCTGTAGACCCCGGCCCAGCGGCGCTGGATACGGGGGACGGGAGCGCCGAGCAGCGCCTCGGCGCGGGCCTGCAGGTGATCGTAGGCGTCGGAGTCCACGTCGAAGGTGAACGGCTCGTCGTACTCGTGCGTGTCACCGATGGTCAGGCCGCCGTCGGCCCGCTGGACCATCAGCAGCTGGGCCCGGGCCCGCGCGGCGACCGGCGGCTGCGGCGGCAGCTGGCTGCGCCCCGGCAGGTCGTACGCGGGATAGTAGCGCAGCGAGTCGCCGTCGGCGACCGCCGTGGTGAGCCGCTCGACGAGCGGTACGGTCTGCATCATCTGCAGCCGGACCCGGCGCACCCCATCGCGGGCCAGCGAGGAGAGGTAGCGGCCCACCACCCCGGTGAACACGGCGCCCGGGCACAGGACCACCAGGTCACACTGGTGCCAGGCGCCGCTGTGATCGCGCACGGCGTTCGGCGCGATCTCGGTCACCTCCCGCCCGGGCAGCCATTGGTACCCGGGACCAGCCAGGTACCCGCGCAACGCGGGCAGGGCCAGGCGCGGCTCGACGATCGCGTCCGCCCGGCAGAGCAGCCCGCCGGCCAGTTCGCCGCGCAGGGCGGGGTTGACGGCCCGGACGGCGCCCGGGTCCAGCAGCTCGAAATCCCGCCGGACGGCGTCCGGCCGTGCGGCCGCCTCCTTGAGCAGGCGCAGCTCGGCGTCATCGGCGGCCAGCGTGAGCGAGCCCGCGGCCCGGAAGCGCAGGGCCGGGACGGCCGCGCCCAGCTCACCCCATAGCTCGCGGGCGCGCAGCGCGAGCGTGAGCTCGGCGCCTGCCCGCCGACCGCTCACCCAGACCAGGCCGAAGTTCCGGACGCTCGCGCCGCGGGCCTCGCCCTCGCGTTCCAGATGCACGACCTCGTAGCCGCGCCGCCGGGCCGCCACCGCGTGCATGGTGCCGAGCACGCCCCCGCCGATCACCACGATCCGTTGCGTCAGCCTCACGGACGCCAGTATAGTCAATTTATAACATGTATAGCCAACTTTACGCGCCGGTAGAATCCGACCGGGGTCCGGAGGCGTACTTGACCAGCCAGAACGCCCAGGACCTGGAGCTTGAGGCCACTGGGGACATGCTACGTTTCCCTGCCGTTTGGCTGCGTGACAACTGCCCGTGCGCGGAATGTCTCGATCCCGGCAGCGGGCAGAAGCTGAACGACATCACCGAGCTGCCGGAGGACGTCGCGGTCAATGCCGTCGAGGACGCCGGGGAGTCGGTCGCGGTGACGTTCGCGCCCGACGGGCACCGGTCGGTCTTCTCGCGCTCCTGGCTGGCCGGGCACGCGCTGGTCGACGACCAGGACGGCGACGAGCGGACCGAGGACGGCAAGGAACTCTGGCGGCCGGCCGACCTGAACCGGCTGCCCGAGCACAGCTGGCCGCGCTATCTGGGCGAGCCCGCGGACCGGGCCCGGGCGCTGGACGCGGTGCTCCGCTGGGGTTTCGTGCTGCTCCACGACGTGCCCGCCGAGCCCGGGACGGTCCTCGAGGTCGCCGCGAGCTTCGGGTTCGTGCGCGAGACGAACTATGGCCGGCTGTTCGACGTCCGGGTCGAGCCCCGGCCGGGCAACCTGGCCTACACCAGCCGCCGGATCCTGCCGCACACCGACAACCCGTACCGCGATCCGGTACCGACCGTCCAGCTGCTGCACTGCCTGCGCGCGGCAGAGAAGGGGGAAGGGGAGGTGGGTGGGGGAGATACCGGCCTGGTCGACGGGTTCGCCGCGGCCGCTGAGCTGCGCGCCACGGACCGCGAGAGCTTTGACCTGATGGCGGGAACCCCCGTTCCGTTCGGCTATCAAGATAAGAGCACGGACCTACGGGCCAGCCAGCCGCTCATCCAGCTCAGCCCGCGCGGCCGGATCCGCGGAGTCCGGTTCAACAACCGGTCCGCGCGGCCGCTGCGGCGGCCGTACGCGGAGGTCATCGCGTTCTACCCGGCCTACCGGCGGTGGGCGGCGCTGCTGGCGCGGCCGGAGCGGCAGCTGAACCTGCGGCTCGCGCCGGGTGACTGCCTGGTCTTCGACAACACCCGGATCATGCACGCCCGTACCGCGTACAGCGCGACCGCCGGCCGGCACCTGCAGGGGTGTTACGCCGACCTGGACGGGCTGGCCAGCACCCTGGGGGTCCTGCAGCGAGAGGAGACGCCGTGACCGCGGTCGAGACGATCGGGGAACTGTTCGCCGGGCCGGGCGCGCGCGACCACCTGGGCGAGCCGGTGCCCATCGGCGAGCACATGCTGCAGGCCGGGGCGCTGGCCGAAGCGGCCGGGGCGGACGCGCCGCTGGTGGCCGCGGCCCTGCTGCACGACATCGGCCATCTGCTGGGGGAGAGCACCGGCGACGAGCCTCCGGGGGGTCTGGGGGGGTTGTCCCCCCCAGAAGACGCCGAGGAGCGGCACGGCGAGACGGGCGCGCGGTGGCTGGGCCGGTGGTTCGGCCCGGCAGTGACCGAGCCGGTGCGGCTGCACGTCCCGGCCAAGCGGTACCTGTGCGCGGCGGACGCCGGTTACTTCGGGCTACTGTCCGCCGAATCGGTTCGCACGCTGGCGCTGCAGGGCGGCGCGATGACCGCGGCCGAGGTGACCGCGTTCGAGGCACTGCCGTTTTCCCGTGACGCGGTGGCGGTGCGCCGCTGGGACGACGAGGCCAAGGACCCGGCGATCGCGGCGCCGTCGTTCGCGCACTTCGCGCCGCTACTTGCGGCCCTTGTCCGGAGCTGACTCTGTTAGCCCGGGGGGACGACCCCCCGATCCCCCCCGATGTGCCCGCGTCCGGGACAGCGCGTTCACCGCGGTCGAGTTGTGCACGCTGAACGCGACCGCGCTGCCCAGGTAACGGTCGTCCGACCACTCGACCGGCACCCCGGCCAGGTCGGTGGTGAGGCGGCGCTCGCGCAGCATCGGGACCCGGGGGCTCACCCCGAGCAGCCGCGCGTCCTCCGCCGAGGCCGGCACGGCGTCGATCACGTGCTCCGCGTCGGCGAACACGGTGCCCAGTTCCTCCAGGCGCTCGGTGATCGAGCCTAGCTCCAGGTCCATCCCGGCCACCAGCGCGCCCACCCGCTCTGGGTAGGCGCCGCGCTCGATCATCACCGGACGGCCGGACAGCAGCCGCACCCTGACCAGGTAATAGATCGGCGCGGCCGGCGCGATGGCCAGGCGCTCGGCCTCCAGCGGCTTGGCCGGCCTGCGCTGCAGGGCGATGACCCGGCCGCTGGGCACCTCGCCCACGGCGCGGGCCCAGCGGGAGAACGACAGCAGCTCGCCGAAGCTCTGGACCCTCGGCCCGCCGATGACCACGCGGCGCGCTCCGCGGCGGGACGCGATCACCCCGTCCGCGCGCAGGGCCGCGAACGCCTGGCGGATCGTGCCGCGGGACACCGAATAGCGCTCAGCCAGCTCGCTCTCCGAAGGCAGCCGGGTGCCCGCGGCGTACCCGCCGGCCGCGATGGCGGCCTTGATGTCCTCGGCCACCTTGCGGTAAAGCGAGGGCGAACGGGCCACCCCTTGATCTACTGCCATGCGGCTGAGCGTATCTGGCGGTTGGCCGTTAAGACATCCGACCGCAGGCTGAATCGCCCGCCGATCGCAGCGGCCAGGGTCAACGCGCGCGCCGTGAGGTCACCGGGGCGCGGGTTAGGTCGGCGGATGTCCGGCCGGCCAGGCAGACGGCGATACGCTGCAGGGCCCGGTTCAGGGCGTTGCCCGCTCCGGCCTGGGCGGCCGGCAAGACGGCCAGCACGACGTCCGCCGACACCGGCAAGCTGAGACCCAGCTCGGCGCCGAACACCGCCAGCGCCAGCGCGGGCACCCCGTACCCGCCGCCCGCCGGGGCCTGCGCAGCGGGATGGCTGCACTGACCTGTTCGCGCCTGGCGCGCCCTAGCCAGCGGCGTTGTCGTTAGCCGAGCCCAGCACGGTGTGTGATTGTATGGGCATGTGGCTTCCGCTGGCGGCGACTTCGTGCGTGCTGCCGAGTGGCGGCGGGTCCGCGAGTTCGCCGGGAGCGTCGCGGTCCGCGAGGGGTCGGCTGCGCTGGTGGTGCAGGGTGAGGCGGGCGCAGGCAAGTCCACGCTGTGGCGTGCTGGGGTCGCCGCCGCCGAGGCGGTCGGCTGCCGGGTGCTGCGCAGCGAGCCGTCGGCCGCCGAGGCGGACTTGTCGTTCACCGCACTGTCCGACCTGCTGACCGGGGTGCTGCCCATGGCGGCGGCAGGCATTCCCGGTCCGCAGCGCGAGGCCCTCGAGGTCGCCTTGCTGCTGCGGCCGGCCGGGGCTGAGCCGCCTACGGATCGTGCCGTCGGCATGGGCGCGTTGGCGGTGCTGCGGTCCTGCCTAGCGGCCGGACCGCTGCTGATCGCGGTCGATGACGCTCAGTGGCTGGACACCGCCAGCCTGGATGCGCTGGTGTTCGCGCTGCGCCGGGTCACCGCCGGGCCGGTGTCGCTCCTGCTGGCCGCGCGGGCCGATGCGCCGGCCGACCCGCTGACCGTGGCCGCGCCGCCGCTGCCGCGTGGCTGGCGGGATCTGCTGGCCGCCCTGCCCGTGGCCGACGAGGTCGCTCTCGCGCCGCTGGACGTGTGGCAGGTTCAGCAGCTGCTGCCCGGGACGGTCACCGCCGCGCAGGCCCGGCTGGTGGCCATCCGGTCCCGCGGGAACCCCTTCTGGGCCAGGGAAATCGCGGCGAACCTGGATTCGGGTGAGGCTTCCGTTCCGCCGCTGGCGCGGTCGCTGACCGAGCGGCTCGCAGGCACCTTGACTCTGCCAGCCGCGGAAGCGCTGGCCGTGGTGGCGGCGGGAGGGCGGATGCCCGTACCTGAGGCACTCTCCGTGCTCGAATACCTGGAGGATCCCGCCGCCGCTTTGGACGCGGCGGTCCTGGCGGGCGTGGTCGTCGAGACCGGGGGGCGGGTCACCCCTGCGCATCCGCTGATCGGCGCGGCGGCGCTCGAGTCTGTCCCGCCGGGCCGCCGGGCGCAGCTGTACCAGCGGCTTGCCGCGGCCTGTTCCAACCCGGAACGCCGGGCGCACTTCGCCGCGCTAGCCGCCGGACGGGGACCCGATCCAGCGGTGGCGGACGCGCTGGACGCGGCGGTCGCCGCCGCGCATGCTCGGGCCGCGAACGCCGCCGCCGGACAGCTGGCGGCGCAGGCCGTGACGTTCACTCCCGGAACTGACGCGGCCGCGCTCGTGCGCCGACGGATCCGGGCCGGCGAGCTGCTCTTCCTGGCCGGCGAGGTTGAAGGGTCGCTCCAGCACCTCGAGGTACTCGACGTCGACCGGCTCGCCACGGACGACCTTGAGCGAGCGCTCCCCATGCTGCTCGACATGGCAGACCTAGTCCACGGGCCTGCCGCCGCGGCAGCCATCATCACCCGGATTGCCGAAAGCGTCGGACCGGACTCTCACCGGCGTGCACTGGTGCTGGCCCTGGCCTCCGATCCCGGCTACGGCGTCCGCGGCGGACGGCGCGCCCTAGCCACCGAGGCGATCCGCTGCGCCGAAGCGGCCGGCGCCGCCGCGAACCCTTCGCTGCACCGGGCGCTGCTGAACCTGCTGGTGGCGACCGTCAGCGCGGGCGAAGGCCTGGACGCGGAGCTGCTTGAGCGCGCAGAGCGCCTCGAACCCGTGCTTCCGGTCTCTCCACTGCATGACACCGCTGACGTGTACCGCGGGCTGTGGTCACGTTTCGTGGAGGACCTGGCCACCTCGCGGGCAGCCCTGCGGCGGTGCATCGCGCGCGCCCGGGAAGTCGGCCAAGATTTCGCGTTGTCGACATTTCTCTGCTACCTCGCAGGGACCGAAGAGCTGGCCGGAGACTACGCGGCGGCGGCCACGACCCTGGAGGAGGCCGATCAAGTCGCCGCATGGTACGACTGGCCGGCCAACCCGTGGCTTCTCGATCCTCGCTGCGAGCTACTGATTGCCGCCGGAAGCCTGGACGAAGCGCTCCGCCTCGCCGACGAGCGCCTTCCCGACGACGAGGGGCAGGCCGCCGCGCGCTTCGTCGGGGCACGCGTGCGAGGCAAGGTGAGCATGTGGCGTGGTGATCCAGCTGGCGCACTCCCGCATCTCGAGCGGGCGGCGCGCTGGGCTGGTCAATGCGATTGGACCGATCCAGGGGTCCGCTCGGGGCTGGATCACCTGCTCGCCGAGGCATACATCCATGTCGGCCGACTGGAGGAGGCGGAACGGATCTCGGCCTGGCTGCGGGAGGTCGGCGTGCGGGGGGACCGGACCGCGCTGACTGGCGACGCCGCCCGGATCGACGCGTTGGCCGCCGCGGCCGCCGGAGACCTGGACGCCGCTGCGGAACACGCCAGAGTCGCGGTGGTCGATCACGGGCGGTCTCCGCTACGCCCGGAGCTGGCCCGCAGCCTGCTGGTGCTGGGCCGGATCGAGCGACGGCGCAGAGCCCGCCGCGAGTCCCGGGCCGCTCTGGAGCAGGCGCTGGAGCTGGCCACCCATATGGGCCACCAGCCGCTGCTGGCCCAGATCAGGCAGGAACTGCCGCGGGTGGCCGCGGTCCGGTCCGGAACCGCGCTGACCGACGCCGAGCGGCGCGTCGCCGACCAGATCGCCGGCGGCGCGACCAATCGCGAGGCCGCGGCGGCGCTGTTCATCAGCGTGCGGACGGTGGAGACGCACGTCGCGTCCATCTACCGCAAGCTGGGCGTGCGCCGCCGATCTGAGCTCCGGCGCGCACTGTCCGGCCGATAAGCACGTCCGTAGTTTCTACGGATACAGGCGGC
>Ga0335073_10000485_pt1 | contig 50841 bp, 41 predicted proteins | sample Lox_Sample_22_FD_207093 | JGI IMG/M metagenome (GOLD analysis project Ga0335073, IMG submission 207093) | Soil microbial communities from Loxahatchee National Wildlife Refuge, Florida, United States - Lox_Sample_2.2 | ecosystem: Environmental > Terrestrial > Soil > Wetlands | place: USA... | reverse complement strand
CCGATGGTGATGGGCTCGCCTGCATATTCCTTGTCGATCGCTTCTTTGGCTTCGCCGTATTCGGGGCTCGAGGCGGAAATTTCAACGCCCTCCTTGGCCAAGATGAAGCGCACGGCATGGGTGCGCAGGTCAGCGAGTTGAGAAACGCGGCGGAGCGCGTCCTGGAGCTCGCCACGCTCAAGAACGAGGGATTTATTGGCTTCGCGCGGGAGGACGGCTTCGTAATTCGGAAACTGGCCGGTGAGCTTGCGGGAGGTGAGCAAGCGCTGACCGAAGCGGAAGAAAAGATGGCTTTCGTCCTGAGCAAACTCGACAGAAGCCTCATCGCCAGATTCAGCCGCGAGGCGCTGGATTTCCGTCATGGCTTTCTTGGGAATAAGAACGCGCGTCTCCTGAGAGAAGCCTTCCGTTTTGTGCTCGACCTCGACCATAGCGAGGCGGTGGCCGTCTGTGGCGACCATGGTGATGGAAGCGGGCTTGAGCACGAGGAGAGCGCCATTGAGCGTGTAACGCGACTCTTCGGCAGAGATTGCGAAGGTGGTCTTTGCGATCAGGCTGGCCAGAAGGTCCGCGGGAATCTTGATCGCTGCATCGGGAAACGAAGGCAGCGCGGGGAAGTTTTCCTTGGACATGCCGACGAGCTTGTAATTCTTACGCTCGCAGGTGACCTGGATCCAATGATTATCGAGGAGCTTAAACTTGATCTCTGCTTCGGGAAGCAAGCGGACGATGTCGTAAAGCTTTTTCGCAGGGATCGTGCCGGCACCTTCTTTTTTTACGCGCGCTTCGCAGGACGTGCGAATACTGAGCTCGAGGTCGGTGGCCGTGATGGCAAGACCGCTGGCCTTCGCTTCGAAGAGCAGGTTTGAAAGGATGGGGATCGTTGTCTTGCGTTCGACGACGCCTTGCGTCAACTCAATCTCTCGAAGAAGATCGAACTTTTTTACGCTGAATTCCATCGCTTGCGTTCCCTCACCACGCTTGGTATCCAAATCCCGCGCGACTGAACTCATGTAATTCTCCCGTCGTTCCCCGTGTAACGGCTACTTTACTGCTTTTTTATATTTAATCCAAAGAAAGAAAACCGACGTCTTCTCCGGACCTGTGGATAAGTTAGAAAGGCGTGCAACGCTTGTATTTCCCAAGTGTTACGCGCTCGCCTTTCCTGTCGAAACCCATTGCGCCGTGAGGAAAATTCACAGTGATGAAGCGCGCGATGCAACGCGAGCGTTTCATCCACAGCACATCCACAGCCGGAAAGCACAAACGGTGGATTTCCACCGCCAAAGTCTAGCCGAATGAATCGAGTAGCCGGTTGATCGTCTTGTTCAAATCTTTATCGGTCTGGCGGAGGAGCTCGATTTTATTGATGGAGTGAAGGACCGTGGTGTGGTGCTTGCCGCCAAACTGCTTGCCGATTTCCGGCAGAGAAGCGGACGTAAGCTGCTTGACCAGAAACATGGCGACCTGGCGCGGAAAGGCGATCATTTTCGAGTTGCTGCGCATTTTCAGGTCCTGGGGTCGAAGGCCGAAGTGTTCGCCGACACGCTTTTGAATCTGGTCGATCGTGACTCTTTTTTCCTGCGTCTCGAGAATATTTTTCAACACCTGCTGCGCGGTGGGCAGGTTGAGCACAGCACCAGTGAGAGACGCATACGCCATGAGGCGGATCAGAGCGCCTTCCAGCTCACGAATGTTGGATTTGATGGACCGAGCGATGAATTCGGCGACGTCATCGGGCAAATGGACGCGTTCGTTATCCGCCTTCTTCTGAAGAATGGCGATCTTCGTCTCGAGATCGGGCATCTGGATGTCTGCAATGAGGCCCCACTCGAAGCGGGAACGCAGGCGCTCTTCGATCGATGAGATTTCTTTCGGAGGGCAATCGGACGAGATGACGATCTGCTTTTGTTGATCGTAGAGCGCGTTGAACGTGTGGAAGAACTCTTCCTGGGTCCGCTCGGCGCGCGCGATGAACTGGATGTCGTCAATCATCAAGACGTCCATATTGCGGAAGCGGTCGCGAAACGCCGGCATGCGCTCGAAGCGGATAGAGGCAATCACTTCGTTGGTGAATTTCTCGGCGCTGATGTAGATCAGGCGGAGCGAAGGATTGCGGCGCTTGAGCGTGTGGCCAATCGCCTGCATCAGATGCGTCTTGCCGAGACCCACACCACCATAGAGGAAGAGTGGGTTGTAGGATTTCGAAGGAGTCTCAGCGACGGCGACGGCCGCGGCATGGGCAAACTGGTTCGAAGAGCCTACGATGAAGGTCTCGAACGTGTAGCGAGGGTTGAGCTGGTTGCTGGCCGAGTCAAAATCGAGCTTCGGTTGAGCAAGCGCGGGCGGATTGGCGAGCGCGGGCTCAGGCTCCGCGCAAATGAACTCGATCGTCAGGTCCGGGCGGCCGATTTCCACGAGTACAGCCTGGATCAGTTCGCCGTACGTCTCCTTCAGGCGCTTGCAGAAAAGCCGAGTAGGAACCCGGACGGTGAGTTTGTTGTCTTCGACGCGTTCCTGCCTTGTGGGGCGAAACCAGGTCGCGAAACTGTGCGGGTTGACGCGGCGCTCAGTGTGCTGCAGAACTTTATCCCAAAGTGTCATGAAAAAAGCCGCCCCATCGATTTCCACATGAGTGGAAATGCTGTGGAAATCCAGCCGGAGAATCCGGCCGGAAAATATTCTCTTTTGGGTCTTCCGGTTGTGCGTCGCGAGAATCAGGCAAGCCGCAGCGACTAATGAATGCTCGCGTTTGGGAACGCCCTTGCTACCAGAGACGCGAGTTGGGATTCTGCCTAAACGGGGCGAGATGGGCAAGAGAAAACTGAAAGAAGTTGGAGAGCGAGGTCCACACGGGATGCACAGTTTTTCCACAGGCGCATTTTCACGCGGATTCGGGCAAGTCTTTCGATAAATCGGGGCAAGCGAAGGCATCAGGGCAGGTTTCCACAGAACCCGCGTGGAAGTGCCTGTGGAAAATGAGTGGAAAAGTGGAAGACGGAGGGTCTGGGGAGGGAGGCGATTTAGCGCGTGGGCTTGTCTGGAACCTTGGCGCGGACTTGCAGCGAATGCTGGTCAGCGAGCTTATCGGGGCGCGTGAAATAGTAGATTCCGCCGGAGCTGGTGCCGATGAGCAGGTGATTCGGGTCGACCACGATGGCGGTGGTTTGAAGCAGAGCGCCGTTTGGAGCGGTGAGATAGTACGTATCCATCGCGTTTCCGTATTTATCAAAATGCACAAGTATTGGTCCGACGGCGGCCCAGACTTCCTGCGTCTGGTGATCGATGCCGATGGCCGTGAGCATCTTGGATGTGGGCTCGACCGGCTGTGGGCGGTCAAGGTTGATGCGCATGCTGCCGACGAAGCTTACATCGCTGGCACCGAAGCGGCCGTGGCCAAAGCCCGGCTTCGCACCGCTGGCTGAGGGAGCGCCTGCGGAGGGTCCAGTGGAGGCATGGGAGGGGCCGGCTGCGCTGAGGGCTCCAGGCGCACCTGCAGGATGGCCGAGCGGACCGCCCACTCCAGCACCGCCCAAAAGGGGATGGCCAAAGCCCCCGGGCCGCGGGCCAAAGCGGCCAAGAAAGAAGCTGGAGAATCCGCCGACTCCGGTCGTGGGGCTAGCAAAACCGAGAGGGCTGCCCGTCATGTAATCGAGAGCGCCGGGCACTATATTTGTAGGATTTGAGGTGGGCGTCGCGGGCGCCTGATACTGCAACGAAGCAGACGACGAAGCTGTAGAGCCTGCAGAGTCCGAATCTGCCGCGCTGTCGTCAGCGCTGGAATCGTCACTACTCGAATAGGTGCCGGGAGCGAAATATTGGAGCGAGGCTGAGTTCGCCGCGGCTCCCTGGCTGGCAGGGGAAGATGTCTGCTGGGAGCCTGTCGGGGGAGCTTGGCCAGCGGGCCGGCCTCTGCCGCCGCGGTTGCTCGTATTCATGCCGACATGTACGTCGAAGGTGGGCTGAACGAGAGAAGTCTGAGCGGTGACTGTGGCGGCGACGCTGCCTCCGTTGCGGCCCCTTCCGCCGCGGCCTTCTCCGGACATCAGGCCAGCCAAGCCCATTCCGACGTTGCTGCCGAATTGGAGGTTGCCTGTATCGCCGACTGTGGTCCAGCTACCGATTTGGTCTGCGCTGGTGAGGCGCGAGAAATTGAACCCGAACTGGACGCGGTCTTCCGGAGTGTCAGCAATGTCCGGTGGCGTGGGCACGTTGGCTGAGTAAGCTGCGTAGCCAAAGCGGTCGAATTTCTTAACCTGCGGATCGGTGGGCGAGAGTATGCCGAAGTAGAGATTGTCGGAGGAATCGCCGATGATCCGGCCTGTGTCAGCAAGCGGCGGTGCTGGCGTTGTCGGGGCGTCGGGCGAGGGATTCGAAATGTCGTGAGGCTCGCCGAAGCCGCGGACGAAGCGGCCATTCTGTTCGAAAATTTCAATGGGATGCTGGGTGCGGAGTGTAGTGACGGCGATCTGGCCGTTTGAGAGCGCGACGAGGGATGTAGGCGCGAATACGGTGAATTTTGTTTTTAATAAGCCGTCGGGACCGAAGACATCGATGGTGTTTGCGCCGCGGTCGGCGACGACGATATTGCCGTTTGGCGCGATGTCCAGGTCGGCCGCGTAGTCAAAAGCCATTGCTGAATGGGCGTCAGGAATCTGGGCGACTTTGTTGCCCATTGCGTCGAAAACCTGCACGAGGTGACCCGGGCTGGCGATCACGTAGACGTGGCCAGCGGAATCCTGCCGGATCGCGATAATACTGCCGCCGACCTCGGGCAGCACGCGATGGTCGGAAGCGATCATGTTGTGGAGATTCTGCGAATCCGCGGGGCGAGGGCCGGCAAGCCCCAGAGAAACCAAAAGCGCAACGGACCAAAGCGGCTTTTTAACGCTGAAAGTCATTCACCCCTCGCCTGCCTTGCGGATAAGGAGTCAGATGCCCGGCTCCTGCTGGTAAGTTGGCCGAGCGGAGAGGCGCCAGAGCCAGACCAGACGCCTTCGAAGATGCTTATTTACCATATTTTGGGCTCGCGCTTCCTGCCATTTATGCGAGGGCAATCAGGATTGCAACGAACTGAGGCCTCAATCGAGACGGAAATTGAGCCGTTCTATTCCCCTGGCGCGACCGGTGGTTTCGTCGATATCGAGAAGAACGCATTTCATACGTATATCGCCTTCGGCGACGGCGAAGCGGATGGGAAGCGCGTCATGAAAGCGCTGGATGATGGGGCCCTTCTCCATTCCGATGATGGAATCGTGGGGGCCAGTCATGCCAACGTCCGTGATATAGGCCGTGCCGCCCGGGAGAACGCGCTCGTCAGCCGTTTGAACGTGCGTGTGGGTACCCAAGACGGCGGAGACCTTACCATCCAGATTCCAGCCCATCGCGAGCTTCTCGGAAGTCGCTTCGGCATGCATATCAACGACGACGACCTTCACATCGGGCGGGAGTTTAGCCAATTCGGACTCGGCGGTGCGAAAGGGGTCGTCGATGGGCGTCATGAACGTGCGGCCCTGAAGGTTGAGAACGGCGTATCGGACCCCATTCTTTGTGGTGCCGACGTAAACGCCCGAGCCCGGCGACCCGGCGGGAAAATTCGCGGGCCGGAGCAGGCGCGGCTCGTGGGGAAAATACTCGAGGATTTCACGGCGATCCCAGACGTGATTACCGCCCGAGAGGACTTCTATGCCCGCAGCAAAAAGCTCCTGAACGATGCGCGGGGTGATGCCGAACCCGGACGCGGAATTTTCGCCGTTGGCGACGCAAAGATCGATCTGACGCTGGAGCAGAATGTCCGGCAGAAGCTCGCGAACTATGCGGCGGCCGGGCGAGCCTACGATGTCACCGATAAAAAGAGTGCGCATATTTTTTCATTAGCTCAATTCGGACGAAGAAGCGGAGCCGTCCGCTTCGCCGTGCGCTACTAGGCCCTGAACCCCACAAATAGGTGGGCGCCCTACGCCTGCTTTAAGGCGTCTTTCCGGCAAGCCGGAGAGCATGCACAAGGGCAGGACGACGCGAGCGCCCTGGGATCCAGTGTTGGTTCAAATAGGCTTTCGCAGCGATCACCTGCGTCGAAGAGCGGCTCCTTCCCGATTGTAGCAGGGAAAGTTCGGAGTCACGGGAGCGTTGCGAGGCTCAGTTTCATTCGTTTTGAACGCGCCAATTACCACTTGACCCGGACGCGGTAATCGAGCGTGGCCGTGCCGTCCTTTTCGACCGGAACCTGGAAACCGATCGTAGTTGAGTCGAGCTTAGTGGACGGAAAATTGGAGTTTTCGACTTCCCAATCGCCGCCAATCGGTTCGCGGACGTCGACCGTGACAGGGGCGTCTTTGTGATTGCGCAGCGTGACCTGGTATTCGAGCTCGAATGTGTTGTTGTTGATGCGTTTGTAGTCCATTTCCTTGCGTTCGCAGACAATATCAAAGGCATTGCCGATATGGATGTGCAGGTTTTCATCCTTGGGCGTGTGCTGGATGCTGTCTTCGCCAGCGAACTGGATATTGCCCTTCGAATCGGCTTGATAAACGCGGACGGTCCCGGCCGGGAGGGGCATGCCAAGGCCGGATTTCTGGTCGTTTTTGAAATTGTAGTAGACCATGACCGGTTCGGGGATTGCGTTGCCTATGCCCTGGGAATTCCGGAAGTAATAGGACTGAGCCTCGGCGACGTAGGCCTTGTTGATTGGAATATTGGAGCCGCTAAGCAGGCTGATCTGCTTGGATTCGTTGTCGTGGATCGAAGTGCGGCGCGTGACTGTGTAGAGATGATATTCGGAGAAATTCTCCTGCGTCATTGGTGGCGCGGCTGCTGCCTGGCCCAAGCCGCCGATTGATTTCATCATGGCTATGGGCGGCGCGACTTGGTTGATTTGCCCGGCAACAAGTTGGAGCGTGGCGTTGTCATAAGAGGCGCCACTGTTGTTAGTGAGAGTGACCCAGCCATCGAGGTCGGCGTTTTTTTCATCGCGGGTGACGGTAAGGACGTAGTCGGCTTTCCACTGGATGTTGGTGGCTAGATACGAGGCTTCGATAGTTTGGGCGGAAGGGCCCGTGTTGTCGAGAGTCCAGATCAGGGTCGGGCGGCTGTAGAGATTATCCGGCAGATCGGGGAAGCGATAAGAGTCGGACGCAAGGCCGGTGACGATCTCATTGCCAATTTTCCATACGGGGCCGTTGTTATCGGAGAGAAGGAGGGCTCTTGTCTCAGTGTACTTCGTCGAATTGGATTCTTCCTCGGCGCGAACGAGGGTGACTTCGCGGCCAACGTATTTCTGAAGGAGTTTTTGGGGATCGAGGAGGTCGTACTCGTAGTCCTGCTCGAGGACGGTCAGCCTGGCGGGATCGGTGATGGAGCGGAGATGCACAGTGGCGGGGTTGATCGAGGCGGCAACGTCTTCAAAGTGGAGGGGGAACGTGCCGGTGCGGAGGTTGAGCCGGCGAACGTCGCGGACGAGGGCAAGGTTCGAGTTATAGACCGTGATGGAGAGGTCGGTTTGGTCCTTTTGCGTGGTTGTGGAGGCGGACGGTGCTGACGCTTGATTGGTTGGAGCATCCTGGGCGGCGCAGAGGCTGACGGAAGCGAGCAGTAACGCGAGGACTGAAAGAGCTAGCAGGGGGGCGGCCAAAAGGCGGTTTTGACCGCGATTAGACTTTACTAAGTATATGTATTTACAAATACTTACATCGAATTCTAATTCTTGGCAGTTGCGATTAGGAATTCGAAAGCTGGATGGGTGGGGCATGGGTAGTCTCCCTTTGGCCCGCTTTTGCTCGGATGGGCAGAAGGGTTAGACGCCGTTTTGCGGAACGACGGCGAAGAAAGATTTACACGAATGGCATGGATAGCAAGCTCTTTGCCGGTCTGACCTATTGGGCATGGCGGACGGGATTTCGCGTCCGCTGGGGCATTGCGAGGGTCTATCTCTAGTTGGCGCCGACCGTTATGGAAGCCGAGGGCTGGGCGGCTGAGGTGCGCTTCACCGTGGGCTCGAAGAGAGAATGGTCGAGCGACGCAGTGACTACGTATGACTTTCCCCCATCGACGACGTTCGTTACGAGGAGCTCATAACGGAAGCCTTCGGGGTGCTGGCGGCTGCGAAGGAGTGCGAAAAGACCGTGAACCTGGGCATTGGCGTCGAGAATAACGTGATTATTCTGCTCAAGAGGCGAAACCAAGACGCCCCGAAACGACGAGCCGTCCTGATCGACGTGCGAGTCGATCGCATCAAGGAGCTTTACGCGCATCGGCGTCCCTGCCGGGAGCGCATCGGCGGGATCGCTGGCGGAAGGATTCAAGCGGGATTGGAGTTGGAAGCTAACGACTGCGCCCGCCGGAATCTCAAGAGGAGCAATGCTGGCACTCTGGCTGAAGCCAGGCACGGCGAAAAGCGTGAAAAGCGCGGCAATAATGGCAGTACGTTTCAAAGTAAGGTAAACCCCCTAGAATTGGCTGGGCAAATCCAGTAATAGAGCCATGCGATTAGCCCGTCAAGGTAAAAATGATGCGGAGAGTGTAAAAAAGAGATGCCCGGTTGCTAGAGGGTTATGGGAAATAGCGCAAAGAAGAGGAATTGGTGCGGTCGAGTGGAGTCGAACCACCACGGCATTGCTGCCATAAGCTCCTGAGGCTTACGCGTCTGCCAATTCCGCCACGACCGCACGTCCAGGGATTCTAACATATCGGGCGGGCGACGCAATTCGCCGGACGAGCGAGGGCTGAGGGCCGTTTCTCGCTTACTCACGGTTCGCCGGCTTATTAAGCTTTGGTAATATTCTCAAGCGCCGCGTCGCCCGCGAACCATCGCAGAGGCATGGTGAACGCATTGTCAATTTTCGTAAAAAACCGAGAAGTTCTATTGACGCGGGACTCTCGAAACCCTAGGCTCGAAAAAGGGTCGCGGAAAATTCAGGAGGAGTTCACATGGCTACCGCTCGCGCCATGCTTGAGCGGCGACGTTCGAGCCGCGTAAGGATCCGCATCCCGGTGAAAGTGGTTTCGCCGTACAGCGCGACTCACATCCAAGCCGCCGAAGTAGTCGCCGTAAGCCGAACCGGCGCACTTTTGTGCGCGCCGTTTTCTCCCGAATTGGGTTCACGACTGGAAATCCGTCACGGCCTTTCTGAAGAACGCCGCGAATTTCGCGTGGTGCAGGTGAGCCCGCGAAAAGCAGACGGGCATTTCGAACTCGGGCTGGAAATGCTTTATCCCGGGCACAATTTCTGGGGCGTTCGGTTCCCGGACGAGTAATCTCTCCTCTTCGAGCTGCCCTGTCGGCTGCGGATGTGCAGCCCTCTGACGCTTATTTCGTGACCTTTGTGACGAAATACGTGACCTGCTTTCCCGGCGCGAGAGTCATCAGGTGAGGGGTCTTGGGAGGGATGTAGACTACGTCGCCCGGCCCCATGTGGGTCTGCATGCCGCCCTGGATCGCCGAGCCGCGGATTTCCCCAGGCGCGGTTTCTTTTCCGTCAACGATTGTGCCTCCCAGAGTGAATGTGACTTCGCCTTGAGAGATTACGATGACATCGGCTTGGGTCGCGTGCCACTCCGCCTGCCCTGATCCTTCGCGATGAGCGATCATAAAAGTCGTGTTGCCGTCGGTGACCAGGGTTTCGCTCGCCACCTTGTGTTCATCCAGCTTTCCCGAGAGGATTTTCCCTTGCGCTTCGATCTGCGCCAATTTCCAGACGTGTACGCCGGGAGCGTCAGCGGCGGGGGCAATGGTGGCCATGGCAAGCATTAGCGGGCCCATTATCAGAAGTGCTGCATTCAAGTGAAGCTCAGGCAAGAGTCTCATTTTTGTCCTCGCGGTCTTCGCTGTGAGTGATGTGAACCATGCGATTCGCGCGCAAGCATATTCCGCGCGCAACGATTATTCAAGCCGCGCCGCAGGACCACGCTAGAAGGTGAGCGCGCCGCCGGGCACGGCTGCGGCAAACCATTCAGGGAACCAGGATTTTAGTTCGGCGCCGCGCGCGGCTCGTTCAGCGCTCAAAGGTTGCGCAAACGAGGCGTCGAAGATGCCGCGTGCTTGGGCGATCCACTTAAGGGCCCAAGGCGTCGGAAAAGAGTCCAACTGCCTGGCAATTTCCCGCAGGGATCGCCAGGAATCATCAAACCGCGCGCACGAGGCCTGATTGCCCTGTTCGTAAAGACGAAGGATCAATTCCGGCAGAACGCAGGCGATGCCCGAAACGATGCCGTCGCAAACGGCTTCGCTGAGAGCGGGGCGCAAAACGGGGTCATTGCCGACGATGCGGCAGGCTTCGACTTCGTGTTCGGTCAGGTCGCGCAGAATATCGAGCGAGCCGCCGGAATCTTTGATTCCGACGATATTTGGCACGCTCTCGATCAGTGTGCGGACGGTCTCTTTTGCGAGGCCGGTGCTGAATTGGGGCAGGTTGTAAAGCAGGATCGGCAAGTCCGTGCTTTTCGCTGCTTCTCTGCAAAATGCGTTCAGGTCGTGCTGCTCGTAGCGGAAGAAGTAAGGCATGGGGAGCAAGAGACCGTTGGCGCCTCTTTCTTGCGCGATGGCGGCTAACTCACGCGACGGCCCAATACCGATGCCGCCGATTCCGCAGAGAATTTGCGCCCGGCCCTGGGCGGCGCTACGCACAGTTTCGAGAGCGACTTCTAAATCCTGTGGCCGCATTAACGGGAACTCGCCGGTGGCGCCGTTCAACGCGAATTTCCAAATGCCTCTTGCGAGAAGAAACTGGACCAAGCGCGTGAGGGCGGCGGCGTCAACCGCCCCATCCGATTTGCGGGGCGTGAGCAACGCGGCGTGCACGCCAGAGAATTGCTTCGCGGGCATTATCGGGACCTCGAGACAAGGGTGCTATTTCGCTACTTCGGAACGTCTGCCAAAGGAAAATGCACATGGCGAATCGATTTGCGTTGCCACGTGTATGTGATCTCAAGATCGCCGCTGCGCGCCTGGATGATGGCGGGATAGGAATACTCCCCGGGCTGATCTTCCAACGTGTAGAACATTCGAAAATGCAGGCCGTCGGTGGAAACCGCAAGATTCAAAGGAGTGCGGCCGGTGGTGGTGTTGTTATAGACGAGCACGACGCGGCCATCGCGCAGAACGACGGCATCGATTCCGGAATTCGGATTGGGAACATCGATGGGATGGGGTTCTGCCCATGTGAGACCGCTGTCATATGAATCGGAGACGACGATGCGGCCGATGTTCGTGGTGGAGCGTGCGTAAAAGCGCAGGTGCTTTCCGCCGAGCGACACGACCGAGGGCTGAATAATTCCGTAATTGGCGGTTTGATCGGGAACGCTCGCCGCGGGCGCTTGCGGATTTACGATGTCGGAGCTGCTCAGGTTCATGCCGGGATCGAAGGGACCCAGCTTCGCCCATGTTTTTCCATCATCTGTGCTTCGCTCGATCCATGCCGCCCATGTGTGATAAGCCTCGACGGAAGAGCCGGCGATGATCGTGCCGCTTTTCAAAACTAGCGGTTTGGCGCGGATCGGGCCGAGCAGGCCAGCGGGCAGATGCTGCGCGGCCGACCACGTTTGCCCTTCGTCGTCGCTGTACTTACGTGCTGCCACCCACTGCTGCGGACTCGGGCCGAATTTGTAATAGAGCCAGAGGCGCCCGGCTGCATCGTGAAAGAGCACGGGATTCCAGCAGGGAATGTCAGGTTCTCGGGCGAGTTCGACCGGAGCTGACCACGAGCCAGCGCTTTTGCGAGCGGACCAGATGGCAACATCCGGCTTGCCCTCCGCCGTGCCGCCGAACCAAGCGGTGAGGAGATCGCCATTTTTCAGCTCGACGATCGTGGAGGCGTGGCTCGAGACAAACGGCGCCGACCCTGGAGCGAAGATCAGTTCGCCCGCAGGCTGCGCGCAAAGGGCGGCGGCGCAAATCAGCACGAGCAAAATGAGCTTTATCAGCGGGGAATAAGGCGGCGTCTCCATCTCGCGGCAAAGTATACGCCCGATGTCGGCAGGATGTCGACATATTGAAAGACGCATGCTATAAGACGTTGGCAGATGCCTCTCGAAAGCAAATCGGCGGTTCACCGGCGGGCGGGCAGTGTGCGCGAGAAGGCGTATCGTCACATTCAGAGGGCGATCGCGGAGGGTGCATTGGCCGCCGGCGGCGGGATTTCCGAGCTTTTGCTGGCGAAAGAATTAAAGAGTAGCCGCGCGCCGATTCGCGAAGCGATGCACCAACTCGCGGCGGAGGGATTGCTGGAGCAAAACCCCTCGGGCGGCATGGCGGTGCCGCGACTGACGCGCGGCGACATCATCGAGCTTTACGAATTGCGCGAGGCGCTGGAAGTATTCGCCGTAGGAAAGATTGCGCGCAGCCGGGTGAGTCCGGCTGACAGGCAACGGCTGCAGTGCTTCGTGGACGAAATTTTGCGTCTGCGGCGAGAACTAGAAGACGGCAAACATAAAGCGCTCGATGCGAAGCAAATGGAGCGCTTCATCGCCTGCGACTTGGGGTTCCACGCCTTGCTGATGAGCATGGCCGGCAACTCGCGCCTACAGAAGGTGGTGAACGATACGCGGCTGCTGATCCGCATTTTCGCGATCCGGCGCGAAGGACACGACGGCGCAGCACTGAAGAGCATTCAGCGCTACCATCAGCGAATTCTGGACGCGGTGGCAAAGCAGCGGCCTGACGCGGCGATGACCGCCATTGCCGCGCACATTCAGGCCAGCCGGGACGAGCGCCTTGAGGAGTACGATTTTTGGAAACGGGAAAACCTTCTGCGCCAGAACGTCGCCACCTTCGACATGCGCGGACCGGCCCGGCAGTCATGAGCACTGCGCCGTCGCCTCAAAACGAGCAGGAGGCTTCTTACAAATGGCTCGTGATCGGGATGCTGTGGTTCGTGTGCTTCTTCAATTACGCGGATCGGCAGGCGATTTTTTCCGTGTTCCCATTGTTGAAAAACCAGATGCGGCTCTCGGACGTGCAGCTCGGAATCGTGGGCGGCGCGTTCACATGGATGTATGCGATTTTCGGGCCGTTCGCGGGGTCGCTATGCGACCGCTTCTCGCGGAAGTCGCTGATTTTGAGCGCGCTGATCTTTTGGTCGCTGATCACGGCGGCGACTGCCATTTGCCGCGATTATCCGCAACTGATCGTGTGCCGTGCGCTCGGCGGGCTGGGCGAGGCGTTTTATTTTCCGGCTGCGATGTCACTGATCAGCGATTATCACGGCGGGAGTACGCGGTCGCGTGCGATGTCGTGGCATCAATCGGGCGTTTACGCGGGCAGCATCGCCGGCGGAAGCCTTGCGGGGTTTTTCGGGCAGTACTACGGGTGGCAATCGAGCTTCGTGGTTTTCGGAGCGGCGGGAATCTTGCTGGCGATTGTTCTGTGGACCGCTTTGAGAGAGCCAGTGCGCGGAATGGCCGACGCTACAGCAAAGGGCGCCGTGGAGGATCAACCGCAAGCGGCTGAGAATTCCGGCTCGGGCAATCTGCTGCTGGGCCTGCGGGAAGTGCTGCAAAACCCGATGGCGCAGCTTCTGATTGCGGTGTTTATCGGCGCCAATTTTGTGGCTGCGGTTTTTCTCACATGGATGCCCACGTTTCTCTACAACAAATTTCACATGAGCCTTTCGATGGCCGGACTAAACGCGACGATCTATATCCAGATGGCTTCCGTGCTGGGTGTGATCTCGGGCGGGGTTCTTGCGGACGCGCTGGTGAAGAAAATGTCCGGCGGGCGAATGCTGGCGCAGTCGATAGGGCTGCTGGTCGGCGTCCCGTTTGTGTTTCTCACGGGATGGACGAAGTCCGTGAGCGTGCTGGTGTGCGCGATGATCGGGTTCGGGTATTTCAAGGGCCTATATGATGCGAATATTTTCGCGAGTCTTTACGACGTGGTTCCGGTGGCACGGCGGGGAGTTGCGGCAGGCGTGCTCAATTCGCTCGGATGGCTCGGCGCGGGATTTGCGCCGGTAGCAATCGCCGTTGCGGCGGCACATTACGGAATGAGCGCGAGCATCAGCGCGACGGCGGGCATTTACGTGCTGATTGGTGCGCTCTTGCTGATGGGCGCCGCCCGGCAAAACTCAAGGCATAAGCCGGTCGACTCAGGCAGCGCGAGCGGCTTGCCTTAGACTGTTTCGGCAACGACGATCTGATTCTGCTCGCCAAGGCCTTGAACACCCAGGCGAATAGAGTTTCCAGGCCGCAAAAATACGGGCGGCTTTTTGGCGAACCCGACGCCCGGCGGTGTGCCAGTCGAAATAATATCGCCGGTCTGCAGGCTCATGAATTTGCTTATGTAGCTGATGAGATAGGCGACGCCGAAGAGCATCGTGGCAGTTGTGCCATTTTGTTGGCGCTTTCCATCGACTTCGAGCCAGAGCGAGAGGTTTTGCGGGTCGGGGACCTCGTCCGCGGTGACCAGCCACGGCCCGATCGGACCGAAGGAATCAGCGCTTTTACCTTTCACCCATTGTCCGGTGCTTTCGAGTTGAAAGGCGCGCTCAGAAACGTCATTGACGACGCAATATCCGGCTACGTGGGCGAGGGCGTTTTCCTGGCTTACATATTTGGCAGGCTTGCCGATCACGACGCCAAGCTCTACTTCCCAATCGGTCTTCTGGGAATTTCGCGGGATCACGACGTCGTCATTGGGGCCGGTGATGGCGGAAGTGGCCTTCATGAAAAGGATGGGTTCTCGCGGCAGAGCCATGCCGGATTCGGCGGCGTGATCGGAATAATTCAGTCCGATGCAGATGAATTTCCCCACTTTGCCGACGCACGGACCTAGCCTGACCTGTGCGCTGACGTGCGGCAGGTCTGCGGTGTTGATTGCCTTGAGCCGCTGAATGCCCTCAGGCAAGAGCACATCACCGGCTATGTCCGTGATGATGTCCGACAAATCTCGAATCGTGCCATCCGCCGCGAGAAGACCCGGCTTCTCGAGCCCGTTTTCGCCGTGCCTGAGTAACTTCATTCTGCCTCCGATTCGTGCAGCAAATTACATCGTCCATCCGCCATCAATCACGTGAATCTGGCCCGTGGTAAAGCTGGATTCGTCTGACGCGAGGTATACAACTAGAGCCGCGATCTCTTTGGGATCGCCGACGCGACCCATCGGCTGGCGGGCGATGAAATCGGCGCGCGTTTTCTCGACGTCGGTTCCTAAGGCGGCGATTCGGTCATCGAGAGAGGGAGTTTGTACTGTACCTGGGCAGACCGCGTTGCACCGAATGCCTTTGCGGACGTAATCGGCGGCAATCGATTTTGTGAGGCCAATCACGGCGGCCTTCGTGGAGGTGTACGCGAAACGATTGGGAATTCCCTTCACGCTGGAGGCGATGGACGACATGTTGATGATGTTGCCGTGGCCGGCCTGGAGCATGGCCGGCAAAAATGCGCGGCAGATGCGATACATAGCTTTCACGTTCAGATCGAAGGAAAAATCCCAGTCTTTTTCATCGCACTCGAGAATTGTTCCCTGATGGACGAAGCCGGCGCAATTGAAGAGCACATCGATCGCGCCGAGTTCCGCGGCGGCGTTCTCGACGGCCTTCGAGTCGCGGACATCGAGGCGACGCGTGCGAATGTTCGGTTGATCCGCGGCGAGCGATTTCAATGCAGCGTCGTTGATGTCCGTGGCGTAGACCGTTGCGCCTTCGTCGGCAAACGCGATCGCGGTGGCACGCCCGATTCCTTGCGCTGCCGCTGTAATCAGCGCTGTTTTTCCCGCCAGCCTGCCGTTCATTTCGCTCCTTGGAAAACTAATGTGACTCTCGCGGGACTGCGTCGCCGCGGCAGCCGATCAGGAAATCGAGATCAGCGCCGCAACTGGCCTGCTGCACATGGTCAACATAAAGTTTTTGGTAGCCGCCATCCATGGCCGGAGCCGGACGCTTCCAGGCGGCGCGGCGCTGGTTGAGGATGTCGTTGCTGACATCGAGATGGAGTTTGCGCGCCGGGACATCCAATTCGATGAAATCACCGTCTTCGACGAGCGCGAGGGCGCCGCCCACGGCAGCCTCGGGACAGACGTGCAAGACAACCGTTCCGTATGCGGTGCCGCTCATGCGCGCATCGGATATGCGCACCATATCCGTGACACCTTTCTGCAAAATTTTCGGCGGCAAGGCCATATTCCCCACTTCCGGCATACCAGGATAACCTTTTGGGCCGCAATTCTTCATTACGAGCACGCACGTTTCATCTACGTGGAGATTTGGATCTTTCACGCGATCATTGTAATGCTCGATATTTTCGAAGACGACAGCGCGGCCGCGATGCTTCAACAGTTTCGGCGAGGCCGCGGACGGCTTGAGCACAGCGCCATCAGGCGCCAGATTACCGCGAAGGACGGCTATACCACCGCTCGCGACGAGCGGCTTTTCAAACGGGCGTATCACTTCCGGATTCCAGTTCGGCGCGCCCTTGCAATTTTCAGCGAGCGTGTGGCCGTTTACGGTGAGCGTATCGCGATGGATTAATCCATGCTCATCCAGAGTGCGAATGACCGCCGGGAGGCCACCGGCGTAGTAGAAGTCCTCCATGAGGAAGCGGCCGGAGGGCATGAGGTCGACGAGCGTCGGAACGTCGCGGCCGAGGCGGTCCCAATCATCGAGCGTGACTCTTACGCCGACGCGGCCCGCCATCGCCAGATGATGGATGACAGCGTTCGTGGAGCCGCCGACGGCAGCATTGACGCGGATCGCGTTTTCAAAGGCGTCGCGCGTCAGAATCCTGGAAATGCGCAAATCCTCGTGAGCCATTTCCACGATGCGGCGGCCGGCGAGTTGCGCGAGGGCGGACCTGCGCGAATCGGCGGCGGGGATGGCGGCGTTTCCCGGCAAGCCGAGCCCGAGAGACTCGACCATCGAAGCCATCGTCGACGCGGTACCCATCGTCATGCAGTGGCCGGCGGAGCGCGACATGCACGTTTCAGCCTCCCGAAATTCCTGTGTAGACATTGTGCCGGCTTTCACCATCGCGTCGAAACGCCATACGTCCGTGCCGGAGCCGATATCGCGGCCGCAATATTTGCCGTTGAGCATTGGGCCGCCAGAAACGACGAGCGCGGGCACGTCGCAGCTGGCCGCGCCCATCACGAGCGCGGGAGTCGTCTTGTCGCACCCGCAGAGCAGGACGACGGCGTCGATCGGATTTGCACGGATGGATTCTTCGACGTCCATGCTGACGAGATTTCGAAACAGCATGGCCGTGGGGCGCATGTTCGTTTCGCCCAGCGACGTGACCGGAAATTCGAGCGGGAATCCGCCGGCCTGCCAGACGCCGCGCTTCACGCACTCGGCCAGCTCGCGGAAATGCGCATTGCACGGCGTCAATTCAGACCATGTGTTGCAGATCCCGACGACGGGGCGACCGTCGAAAACGTCCGGCGAAAATCCGCGCATCCAGCTGCGATGGAGAAAGCCGTCTTTATCCATGCGCCCGAACCATGCGGCTGAGCGAAAAGGTTTTTTGGTTGCCATTTAAGTTTTCTCTATCTTGTAAGGCCAATCCGGTTTTGTGAAGGCCGCTCCATCTACGTAAATTGTCTGCCCGCTAATATACGACGCCTCGGCGCTCGCGAGAAAAACTACTGCTTGGCCGATGTCCGCGGGAAGTCCAACCCGCCCAAGCGGGGCTCGTTCAGCCCAAATCTTTTCGTAGTCGCCACCTTCGGCTTTGGTCCGCTCCACAAGAATTGCTCCCGGGGCGATGCAGTTCACTCGAATGCCGTAGCATCCCAGCTCGAGCGCGGCTACTTTCGTGAACATCTCTATGCCGCCTTTGCTCGCGGTATAGGAGATCAGGCGCGGAAACGGGATCTTGTTGCAAGCCGAGCCGATATTAATGATTGCTCCGCCCGGTTGCTGGCGCATGTGGCGCGCGGCCGCCTGGGTACAGAGAAAGCATCCCTTTAAATTTGTGCGAATGTCGCGGTCCCAGTCTTCCTCCTTTAAGTCAAGCAGCGGCGCCCACGTTTGCACGCCGGCATTATTCACTAAAATATCGAGCCTGGAAAATCGGCCCAGGACTTCATCGACAATGCGATGGACATCTGCGCTCGATCCTACATCGCCCATAGAGGCGAATGCTTCGGCGCCTAGAGCGCGGACTTCGACAATCGTGTTCTCGACTCCGGGCACGTCCGTATGCGAATTTATGGCCACACTGCAACCGTGCCGTGCCAATTCGAGCGCGATCCCTTTGCCAACGCCCGAGCTTGAGCCGGTGACCAGCGCCGTGCGGCCGGCCAAAAGCGGAGTTTTTGCGATGTCAGGCATCCAAGGAAGCCACCTGCTGCTTTTTTGTATTCAGCGCGTGTCCGTAAACTTCACCCGCGAGCGAAAGGGAGGCCTGCCGCGCATTCCTGGCACGCGCACGCGGTAGAGTCCCCCGCCGCGAAAAGCACCGGCGTCGTAGGCCGGCGGAGCCAGCGCATCATCATCGTCGTTCGCCGCGGAAGTTACATAAATTTCATCGAGATTGGCGCCTCCGAATGTTAACGAAGAGGTCTGCGTCGCCGGAAGGAATATCTCGCGGTCCAGCTGCCCATCAGGGGCGTAGCGCCTTATGCGCCCACCATACCAGATGGCCGTCCAGACAAATCCTTCCGCGTCGACGGTCATCCCGTCCGGACATCCTATCTCGCGCGGAATCTCGGCAAAGACGCGGCGATTGCTCAAATTGCCGGTGGCGCGGTCGTAATCGAAATAATAAATCTTTCGCGGCACCGAGTCCGTGAAGTACATGCCACGGAGATCCGGCGTAAATCCCATTCCGTTTGAAGTGCCGCAACCATCGCATATTTCCGTCACGCTCCCATCTATGTCGAAGTCGAAGCGCAAGAGCTTGCCGTTCCCTCCCATGGTGCCGGCGAAAACGCGCCCTTCGGGATCAGCGATCACATCGTTAAAACGATCGTTGCCGGGGCAGGCGTCGCGCTTAAGCTCGCGAACCGCTTCGTCTACGCCAAGCTGGGCAATGCGACCGTCCTGAAAAAGGAGGAGCGAACCGTCTTCTTGCAGGGTGAACCCGCCGGTCACGCGAGTGCGGGCAAGCACATCGTACCTGGCTTGTGAGGGATCGTAACCGTAAATCGTTCCGTTGGGAATGTCGACGAAAAGCAGCAGGTTGCGGCGCCCGCACCAGAGCGGATTTTCGCCTGTGTGGCAGTTGAGCGGGGCGACTAATTCTGCGCGCACTTCTTCCATGAGCCACCTTCCCGGCGCTCTATGGTAATGGAGCTTTGCAGATAACAGCCCGAATAATCGCGAGAGCCGCTGCCGAACCCGGGAGCGGATGCTTGCTCTGGCGGAGAGGGGGGGATTCGAACCCCCGTCACCCTTTTGGGGTGAAACTGCTTAGCAGGCAGCCCTGTTCGGCCACTCCAGCACCTCTCCGCAGCTGCCAAGACTTTTACTGTAGCATGGTTGCGGCCGTTTCACTGGGGGCCGGCGGAAGTTGCCCTTGCTCGCTGTGCCCAATTTTGTGCCCACCCAGCCGCGCGGTTGCTTGCAATACGCTGTCTTCGCTCGGGTGAACGTAGCGGCTTGAGATTCCGACCGAACGGTGACCAGCGATCCGGGCCAACGTCCAAGCGTCACAGCCAGACTCGCCAAGTCGCGTTAGAAACGTGTGTCGAAGCGAGTATAGAACAAACGGGCGGACTTTACTTTCGCTGAGAGCCTTGAGGTGCTGGCCGTAAATGCTATTTGGCTCCACGTGGCCGCTAAATCGGCTGATGGCTGATGCAGGCCGCAGAAGCTTCGACGCGATAGTTGTGTGGAAATTTGATCGCTTTGCCCGTTCGGCCAGTCACCTGTTGCGCGCGCTCGAAACCTTCAGTGCTGTCGGTATCTCGCTTGTAAGCTTGAGCGAACAGATGGACACCACGACACCGGCCGGCAAGATGGTCTTCACGGTCTTGGGCGCCGTGGCCGAGCTGGAGCGTAGCTTGATAGTGGAACGATGGGCCATGTTTCCTGTTCCTGACCGGCTGCGCACCCTGCGTTAGCGCACAGTTTTCTGATCGCCGTTGGAATTGGCAGTCAGGAGATCGGAGCTGAGAAGCTCTAGCCCGCGACTCCAATTGTGATTTGGAGCCGATATCGCCGCAGCGTTTTTGGTACAGGTTTCAGCTGTAAGCCTCTAGAAGAGGGTGGCGCAGTAATTTCGAGCGGCAAAAACAACTGCTCTGAACGTTCGCGTTCACTCTTCTTTCGCTTTCCCGAGATTGCCTTCGCGATGTCGACGTCGCCGTACGCCACGGACACGCCGTAAAGAGCATATGCGAATGCGATCGTTCGGATGCTCGGAGTTCCGCCGGCTAGCTGCTTCTGTAGTCCGGCCGCCGTGACCCCCAGCTTTTTGGCTATCTCGGCCAAAGATTTACCTCGGTCCTGCTCAAGCGAAACGTGAGGTTGCAGGGCCATGGAAAACTTTTCGGCAAATTTCCGATCTTCCGAAGTCCTTTTCATTTGCCCTCAGATCACAAAAACGATGAAATCGTAGTAAAACTTAAGTTATAATACAACTTAAGTTTTAGTCGGCAGGAGAAGCGAATGTTTGTGTTCAAAAGGCTAAGCAGCAAATCGGTTGGGATCGGGCGCAGACTGCTTTTCCACAGGAATGGTCTTTTCAACAGCTTCCATCTGCTGCCTAGGCACCGCACTTCGGTTTATCGTGGCTCCGCATGTGCGTTAAAGCACTGAGGAGGAGGAGGCTCATTCAATGAGTGACTCATTGCCAAGGATCGGTTCGGCGCTTCTCGTGATGGATCGCTCCAATCGCATTCTGTTGGGAAAGAGAAACAAGGATCCCCAAAGAGGCTACTGGGTCATACCGGGTGGCAAGATCCACGCGTTCGAGGGCATCGCCGAGGCAGCGGCTCGCGAACTCCAGGAAGAGACCGGACTCGCAGTCGAAGTGGGAAACCAATTTAGAGTCTATGAAATTGTTAACCCACCTAACGAGCATCGAATCGTGATCTATAGTTGGGCCAAGGCGAGGGAAGGTGCTCCTAGAGCCTCCGACGATCTCTCACAAGTAAAATTCTTTGAACCGCAGGAACTGGGAGATCTAAAAGTGTCGCCATTGGTGCGAAGAGTCCTTGAGGATGCAGGCCTGCTACGGGTGCAAGAGCTGGCTGCCGCTCAGCACAGCTGAAGTTCTTTTTTTCGCACGCCATTTTCGAGGCTTGTGCAAGCGATTACCAGACAAACATTTCACGCCGCAGGCAAAATCATCTAGAATTCCAGCCGCGTCTAAATTCTTTAGCTGCAGTTAGCGGGAGGCGCCTTGATTTCTTGGCGGGGCCGCTGGGAAAAAACCCTTACCTGGTTTCGCATGCACAGCCAAGTTGCAGGTTTTGTGTTGGGTCTCGTAATTGCGGGGGTTGCCGCCTCGCTATGGTATCGCAAGATGCTCGGCGAGATTTGGGGATCTTTCCTCGTGGGCGTCGGCGCGGCAATTATCGCGGCTGCTGTGTTTGCTTACCTTTCACCTTTCAATGAACCCGCTTTCAGAAGATTCCTGTCGCTCAGCATCGACTACTTTTGGCCATCGCGGGAGGCCATTGAGGAGAATTACTGGGTCGATCACCTACACAATGCAACGGAGAAATGCTTCCTATTGGGGATAGCTCATGGAGGGTGGTGTCGAGACCGAAGATTCGCGCCGACCCTCAGCGAACGTCTTGATCATGGACTGTTATTCAAGATGTTTTTCCTCAATCCGGAATCGTCCGCTGCAGCACTCAGAGCGGACGAGGAAAAGAAACAGCCAAATGGTAGAGACACAAGAGAGCAAATTAGAAATTCGATTAAAATTATGTGGGAGCTCCGCGGAACTCTCGAAGCGGGACCAAGAGCTCGCGTTTTCCTGTACGTCTATACGGCGACGCCGAGTTGCGGACTGACTTGGATTGACCAGACGATGCTCGTGACTCACTACCTTGCTGGTCTCCCCGACGTGACATCGCCGGCTCTCTTGCTCAGCCCGCCAGAAGGCGGTATTGAAGGAAGCTTATACAATACATATGCGAAGAATTTGGAAAAGATCGAAAATGAGAGCATCCTCATAACCAACGAAAATGTTCATCGGTTCTTACCAGAAGCACACGACGAACCACAGCGCAAATCAGGTGGCGCATAATCACGCCTTCGATAAGAGAATCGAAGACCTTCACGGGAGCAAAGCGGCAAATGTCCACGACAGAATGCGATTTCTGCAACGAGTTCTCGGGAAACTCAGAGAACACCTTCGGCAGGATTTATGACGGCCGGCCTGAGAGTCGCGTCATTTTTCAAACGCCGCAGATGGTCGTGGTTCCATCTTTAGGACAGATTGTTGAAGGTTATTTACTGCTAGTTCCCCGGTCGCACTTTAAAGCAATCGGCGATCTGCCGAAAGCGTTTCTAGATGAATTCGCTTGCATTTCCGCCCGCGTCGGAGAAGTTCTTGAACGAGCTTATGGACCATACATCCTCTTCGAACATGGAACGCGGTCGGAGAACGCGGGAGGATGCGGTATCTACCACGCGCATCTTCATGTCGCGCCGATCGCAAGCATTCCAGATCCAGTCAGCACGCTCAAGGCGAAGTTCCCGTACCAAGAATTCGACGATTTGCGTGAGATTGGGGACCGGGGCACAGGTTTACCGAGCTACCTTCTGTACAAAGATCGGACGGGGAGGCTCTATCTTTTCGATACGGGCCCGCTCTCTTCCCAATACATGCGTAAACTACTAGCAGATGCGCTTAATAACAAAGGCTGGGATTGGCGGACCGCGGGAAGAGAGGAACGATTACTGGCTACCCTGGAACGACTCGCCGCCCAATTCGACCCGCTTGTCCAAGCTCCTTAAGATCATTTTGAACAATGCCCTTCAGTACTTCACTTCTCATTGAGACCCCAAAAGTCACTCGGCATAACGTCGTCAATTTTCTTGATGCCCTTCAGGGCTGTTGGAAATGTAGCAGTCTTATCTGGATGGAAGCGAATGCTTTCCCGGTGCTACCGGGACTGATTCTTAAGGGCTGGGCGCGGGAAGCGGAAATTTCAGTGCCTCGATTCTGCCGAGAAAGGAACTTCCGCGACCTCCTGCTGAGGATCGAGAAGCCAGGGCAAAGATGGATCCGGCGAAGAGGCGGCTACACGATACCGTTGGCGGGCGTTCATACCGCCGTCGAGTCGCTGGCCCGTGAGGGGATCTTGGCGCAGTTGTTGGAACCGGTAAGTCCGTACATGGATTTTTATAGCCTTGCTTCGGTGGGTGAGTTAGCAACAGGGAAAATCGATGTTGAGGTAGTTGGACCAGGATTCGACGCGAGCGACATCCTGAGAGGTGATGTCACACCTCACGAGCGGTTCGAAATCTTCGGAGGGACCGAGCCAAACCGATTCGGAAAGTACTCTGGCCGTCAAATGAGGCAGTCACTTCTGATTGACGGCAAAGCGTACCAAGCGTCCGCTCGCCGGAGACTAGCAAAGGTTGGTGCTCGACTAAGGAACGCCCCCTTTCCGGAAATAGAGCTACGCACAAGCGAAGGGGCGGCCGATTCAGAACAATTGGTGAAGGAAGGAGTCAAATATCTTGAGAGATCGGGGCAAACCCTTTTGCTCGATCACCTCAAGGAATACGAACCAATCCCTCAATCACTCCTCGAAGAGTTCCTGGACCACGTGACTCGGCTATTCCGTGCGGCAATAGAAGCGAACGTAACCTGGAAGGCATTATCAGCCGCAGGCAGCTTCCTGGGCCCCGAAAGTCGCCTGGTAATGTGGGATTTTTTTCCTCCGGGAAATCACGAAACTACATTTCTCTCGGCAATGAAGGCACCATCCTCCTGAGGCGAGTTAGCCGGGAAGACCAGGGTCAACCGGATAGCAGAGGAGAGTTGCGTGGCTGTGCCCAATTTTGTGCCCACCACCAAGCCCTACTGATTGCTACTGAGAGTAGGCGAAAGCCATTAAGCGAAAATGAATCTAATGCTTATAGCATTCAATAGCAGTTGATAGCATCCAGCGTAACTTATTGATTCTTCGTCCGATAAGACTTAGCAGGCAGCCCTGTTCGGCCACTCCAGCACCTCTCCGCAGCGAAGATCTTTACTTTAGCACAGTTGCCGCGAGTGAACGGCAGGGCCCCGGAGCTAGGTAGTGGTGTCATTTGGCAACGAAACGGCCGACGTCCCACACCCTGGGTGGCAAATGACACCACTACGCGGGGCTGCGTTTGCGCGTTGCGGACGGCATCAGATTTCTAAATCGTCTCTATCACTTTCTCGGCGTTGACAGTTGTTTTCCGCGTCGCGTAACGTCGAGTTGCGCGGCTCCCGCTCGTCACGCTCCGGTTCTCTGGCTGCGCAATGGCAGAGTTCACGCAGGTTGACCGGATTGCCGAAACCGGTTGCAGGTTCCTCAGGCGCCCCGCGCTGCCGGCAACAGGCGAGGGGCTCAATACATGTCCGACGAAGAGGCGGCACTGCATTCCTATAGGCTTGGCGGTCAACGGATGCTCTCCGGCGGCGCATCGGAGGGGTCGCGTGAAGACGCCCGCGACATTCGCGAACTCACATCTCTTCTCGAAATCAGCAAGACGCTTACGGGCAACCCGAACAAAGACGGCCTTCGCCGGGTGCTGGAGATCCTGGACCGCTATCACGGCGTGTTTCGAAGCCTGATTACGCGGCTTCGCGAGGGTACGAACCAGATCCATATCGAAGCGTCGCTGGGCCTGAGCACGCAGGGCAGGCGTGTCCATTATTTGATTGGTGAGGGAGTGACCGGCCGCGTGGTGCAGACCGGCAAGTCCGTGGTGATTCCGGAGATCAGCCGCGAACCTTTGTTTCTCAATCGCGCGGGGCAGAGGCATTACACGCCCTCGCAGGAAATCACAGTGATTTGTGCGCCGATTCTGGTAAATCGCAAACCGGTCGGGACCCTGAATGTAGACCTGCGGTTCCAGAAAGACCGCGATTACGAGCACGCTACGACGTTTTTTTGCCTGGTGGCGTCAATGATTGCGACCGCCCTGAAGATCAACGACCTGGTCGCTGCGGAACAGAATCGATTGCTGGAGGAGAACGTCTACCTTCGCGAGGAGTTGCGCGAGCGCTACGATTTTTCCAATCTGATCGGAAATAGCGGCCCGATTCGCCGCGTCTACGAGCAGGTGTCGCAGGTGGCTGCCACGAACACGACGGTGATGCTCCGCGGCGAGTCTGGAACAGGCAAGGAACTCATCGCGCACGCCATTCACTACAATTCCGGGCGCAAGAACAACCCCTTTGTGAAGGTGAATTGCGCGGCGCTGCCCGAAACGCTGATCGAATCAGAATTGTTTGGGTATGAGAAGGGTGCGTTCACCGGCGCATTTTCGCAGAAAAAGGGCAGGTTCGAGCTTGCCGAAGGAGGAACACTATTCCTCGATGAGATCGGCGACCTGAACGCCTCGACGGCGGTGAAGCTTCTGCGAGTCCTGCAGGAAAGAGAATTCGACCGGCTGGGAGGCACGCGGCCGATCAAGGCAGACGTGCGGCTGATTGTTGCGACAAACAAGGACCTGGAGAAGGCGATCGCGGAGGGCGCGTTCCGTGAAGACCTTTATTACCGGCTGAACGTCTTCGCCATTTTTCTGCCGCCCTTGCGCGAGCGCAAGTCAGACATTCTGCTGCTTGCGGAGCACTTCCTCGAGAAGTACTCGAACCAGCACGGCAAGAGCATCAAGCGCGTCTCGACGCCCGCCATCGACATGCTGATGAGTTACCACTGGCCGGGAAATATTCGGGAATTGGAGAATACGATCGAGCGAGCGGTACTCGTATGCGAAGGGGGCGTGATCCACGGCCACCATCTGCCGCCGACGTTGCAAACGGCGGAGTCTTCCGGCACCGGCGTGAATCTTTCGTTTCGCGAGGCAGTCGATGCTTACGAGAAGGACCTGATTCAGGACACCCTGAAAACGACGCGCGGCAACCGGACGAAGGCGGCCATGCTCTTGAAGACAACCAATCGCGTGATCAATTACAAAATCAAGCGGCTGAAGATAGACTGCAATCGTTTCCGCGGCTGACCTTCAATCGGAAGCTACGGGGACGCGCAATCGTTCCGCGCGCTCGCGGAGCTCATCGACCCACGAAACCGCCAATTTCGGCACCTCCGCGAGTTCGAGAGTGAGCGACGCATCGGTCCGGTGAAAGTGCATGATCCGATTCGCTCTGGCGACGGTCCAATCCGGGTTGCAACGCTCGACGAGCTCGACGGGCAGGCCGGAATCGATCCAGCCCTCCTGCAGAACCCGGAAATACCAACCAGTGCGCCCATTGCGAACGACCAAGGCGACAAGTTCGTGCATGCGCCAGCGGCGAGCAAGCTTCCAACAGGGCTGGCGCGGCTGACTCAACTGGAATATCGCGGACCCGATGCGAAAAACATCACCGATGCAGACGCACTCTTCGCTCAAACCGGCAATTGTGAGGTTTTCGCCGAATGCGCCGTGCGGCATCTGGGGCAAAGCCAGACTCTCGCGCCATTGCGGATAGTGGTCGGCGCCGTAGGCCAGAACGGCTTTATCGGGTCCGCCATGATGTTTCAGGTCAGCTTGGCCGTCGCCTTGAATATTTGTCGTGGCGACGAATACCTTTCCTTCCAGCGGCTTTTTGTAGAAGCCTGTGGTCCACGGCTGATCGTGCGGATCGCTGGCTTCTTCGGAACCATAGCTCGCCGGCGCGCCGACTTGAATAGAAGCCAGCGAGGCAGTCTTGAATTCTAGCGTGTCCATCAGTTAAGAATTGTTACTGGGTCGCCTACGCTCAGCCTTCCCGTCTGAACGACTGACGCATAGACCCCGACGCGCGCCTGGTTGTACTTAGCCGCCGTTTTCAGAATCGCGGGGTCTTTCGGCAGATCACCCTGCGCGAGCGTCGTCATCACGCAGCGCGGGCAGGGGCCGGTGACGTGGATGCGAACATCTGGCCCGATGGAAAGTGTCTTGCCGACCCAATCGTTCTCGACAAAACCTCTCGAATCGCCGGTATCGACGATCAGGTTTGGACGAAAGCGGCGGGACTCAAAACGGCTTTGCGGATTGAGCTCGCCCAAGCACACGAGCGTGCTGGTCGTGAGCAAATGCAACGTACCCAAATCGAAAAACGTGCCTTCCGGAATTTTTTCGTCTGTGACCACGTTGCGATTTGACAGCTCTTCCATGTCCGGCCAGTATTCCTCGAGTTCCGGGTTCTGGGGCGGGGTCGAGAGCAGGGAAACGGAGCGGCCGAGAGTCGTGGACAGCTTCGGGGCGAAGTCCGGGCTTGAACTCAGGGCCGAGCTTCCGTCCGGAAGCGTGACGCGAACCGGAGGAACATCCGAGCCGGCCACGAACGGCTTCGTGAAGCAAGCGTGATAGGTGAAGATGTTGGGCCACTTTAGCGGGTTCTTGGCGCTCACAACCTTTCCGGTTTCTGCGTCGCAAAGAGCGTAGGCACGATCTCCCATAAGGCCGATGCGCGTCATCTGGACCGATTCAAGCGCTTCGCCCATCATGGACTTCACCGGATAGCGATGGATACTCGCCAGCGACCCTGAGCTGATCATGCGGATCCCTCGGTGAGATCGGAGACGGAAGGGATATGGGCTTCGGCGACGCGAGACTTCGCCGCGACGGCCTTTGTAACGGGCGTCATATCCGTAGTCTCTTCCAACACCCTCCGGATACCCTCGATTTCCGAATGGCTCCGGCTACGAAACGAAACTAACACAACTCCGCCGATGAGGTAAGCGACGAAGATGTATGGGAAGTAGTTCATCGGAAACGCGGGCACCGGATAAACGGTGCCGACAATGGGGACGATAAGGAGGGCGAGCGCGATTACAGCGATCGCAACGTGATGCGCCTTCAATTCGCCGATTTTTTTCAGATAGAACGGCGTCGCGAGCGAAATCAGCACGTAAGCGCCGCAGAATCCCATGGCACCGAAGAGGCCGGCGTCGTTGAACGCGTCAAAGGGCGCCATCTGCCAACCGTGCACGGCTGCGTAGGAGAGCAGAATAAAAGTGGTGGGAATCAGGAATTGCAGCGAGGCGAAAAGCGAAAGGGCCACGTGCGGGGTGAGGTTCTTTTTGTGAGACATTCCGAAAGAAATGGGGAAAAGGCCGTAACGGCCCATGGTCATCATCACGCGTGCCCCGGCATTGAGGCAGGAAAGCGCCAGTGCGAAGAAACTGATCATGGCGCCGATCGAGATGAGCGTTCCCATCCAGGGCACGTGCAGATTCGCGCTGAGGGTCGAGAGGGGCGCATCGAGCTGGTCGAGTGTGGGCTTATTGCTGGCGAGAGCGTGAGTTTCCACGTACGTGATAAAAACGAAGAACGCGCCTGTCAATAGCAGGCTGGCGATCACGGCGCGGGGAATTGTGCGGAGCGGCTGGCGTGCTTCCTCACCGAAGGCTGTCGCGCACTCGAAGCCGACAAGGCTGAAGATCGCAACGACGACGCCCAGCCCAATGTCCTTGAGTCCGTGGCCGACCGGATGCAACTGTGCCATGTCCGTTACGCCCGTTTTGCTGAGAGCGAGAAAGGCGAGGCCGAGGATCAGGGTGACGGATATCCCTTCAAATATGAGCATGAGGATCGTGGAAAACGTGATGTCTTTGTACGCGAGAAACAGCGCCGCGAGCACGCATATCGCGAAAAGGGTGACCGCAGGATGAGAGATGTATCCCGTCGCGCGCGTCATGTCGATGAGTTTAGTCGCAAAGTGCGTGAAGCCCGTGACTCCGGCGATCCCGATGAACATATATGCCCAAATGAGACACCAGCCGGAGAGCCCGCCTGCCTTTGGCCCTAAACCTTTGACGGTGTATTCATACATGCTCCCGGCCGAGGTATACCGCTTCGAGAACTGATTCAAGCTGATGGCGACAAAGAGAAGCATGATTGTGCCGAAGAGGTAGCAGAGCCAGCCCGCCGTTCCCGCAGTGCCGAACATCAGGGGAACGATGAGTGCGGCGGTCATGCTAGGAGAAATGAGCGCGATCGCCTGCGCGAGAACCTCCCAGAAGTTGAGTGCGTCGCGCTTCAATCGAGTGTGAGTCTTTTTGATAGCTTGCTCGTAGCCGATGCTCGTGTCGCTCATGGAATCTCCCGGGGTGAGGCGTTGACATCTGTTGGAACACTCCCACGGTTTCGCTAGCGCACGTGGAACACCAATTGCGGAATCCCTGTGAAATAAGCGTTTTAGGCCGGTTTGCGGGCTGACGCGGGCAAATTGACTTCGGCGGAACAATACATTTTTGTCGCCCGTGAGCAGGGTGTTTTACAAATTTGTCCCACCACGTTTCTCTGCGACATTTCCACGTGGCGAAGACTGATACATTTTTGTCACCTCAGAGGTTCGGCCATACAAAATTGTCACGTCGAAACAACCGATCTGCCCGTGCCATGGGCTGACGTTTTCACGTTGCTGTTAAGGGCTGACGGGATTAGCGAGCTAAAAAGTGCAGCCGAAGTCTTGTTGACACCGCCGGAGCCGAGGCCGTATCGTTCTTTTTCTTATGAAAATTCTCGTCATCGGCAGCGGGGGCCGCGAGCATGCAATCGTATGGCGGCTCTGTCAGTCGGAGTCGGTCGAAAAGATCTGGTGCGCACCGGGCAATGGGGGAATTTCGCAGGACGCCGAGTGCGTTCCTCTCGATCTGCAAAACCCTCGCGCCGCCGCTGAACTCGCGACCCACTTAGGCGCTGACCTGACCATAGTCGGCCCTGAGCTTCCGCTTGTGCTCGGCATTGCCGACGAATTTCAGCAGCGCGGCCTGAGGCTCCTAGGGCCCAGCTCGCAAGCTGCGCAGCTCGAGGGCAGCAAGATATTTTCCAAGCAGTTCATGCAGCGCCACTCGATCCCGACTGCGGGGGTTTACGGCTTCTGCGACAATCCGGCGGACGCGCACATGACGCTGGGTTCTGTCGAGTGGCCGCTCGTGATCAAAGCGGACGGTCTTTGCGCGGGGAAGGGTGTTCTGGTCACGTCATCCGCTGACGAAGCGGCTGATTTCCTCACCCTCCTTATGGAGCGCGGCGAATTCGGCGGAGCAGGAAGTCGCGTCCTTCTCGAGCAAGGCCTAACCGGCGAAGAACTCTCTTACATTATTTTGACCGATGGCAAGGACTTTATTCGGCTTGCTCCCACGCGCGATCACAAGCGTGCGTTTGACCGCGATGAAGGCCCCAATACCGGCGGGATGGGAGCGTATTCGGTCGACGATATTCTACCAACTTCGCTCGAGCGAAGAATCCGCAGCACGATCGTCGAGCCGACTCTAGCCGGGCTGCGCGAAGACGGCATTCCCTATCGAGGCTTCCTTTATTTTGGCCTGATGATCACGCCAGACGGCCCGAAAGTTCTCGAATATAATTGCCGTCTGGGCGACCCGGAAACCGAAGCGATTCTTCTTCGCGCCGATTTCGATTTTGGCGAGGCCTGTATGAACGCGGCGTCAGGCGGCCTGGCTGGCGCGAAAGGACGCTGGCTGCCGGGGGCCAGCGCCTGCGTTGTGATCGCTTCGAAGGGCTATCCCGGCAATCCGATCACAGGCGTCCGCATCGACGGCCTCGAAGAAGCCGCAAAGGTGGCGGGGGCCGTGATTCTTCACGCGGGAACCCGGCAAGATAAGGGCGTGTTTTACTCTACAGGTGGGAGGGTGCTGGCCGTGTGCGCGAAAGGCGCCACACTGGCGGACGCCTGTGCCACAGCCTACACGGCCACGACAAAAATCGATATACGCGGTGCGCATTACCGCACGGACATCGGCGCCGTCAAAGCCGCCAAGAGCCGCCGAGTCGCGGCTCACGCCGAAAATAGCTAAGGAGAATAGCAGAGTGCCATCGGACAACCGGCCGGTCGTAGTAGGAATTCTTATGGGTTCGGATTCAGACTATCCAATGATGAGCGAGGCGGCCAAGGCGCTGGAAAAATTCGGCATCGGCTACGAAATCGAAGTGGTTTCCGCGCATCGTACGCCGGCGCGCGCGCATGAATACGCCACCACGGCGGCCAGCCGAGGGCTGAAAATTCTGATCGCTGCGGCGGGCGCAGCCGCTCACCTGGCAGGAGTGATGGCGGCAAATACGACGCTTCCGGTGATCGGCGTCCCGATCGGTTCGAGCTCTCTCAACGGTCTCGACGCTTTGCTTTCCACTGTGCAAATGCCGGGCGGAATTCCCGTCGCTACCATGGCCATCGACAAAGCCGGCGCCGTGAATGCGGCAATATTCGCGGCGCAAATGCTCGCGCTCTCCGATCCCGAAATCGCCCGGAAAATTGTCAGCCACAAAGAGGATTTGGCTCGCGGCGTGGCCGAAAAGAACGCTCGTCTCCAGCAACAACTCACTCAGAAAAAGTGAAGGCCTCAGCGGGCTCGCGGCGGATGCGCCAACGAGGGAGCATCCGAATCACCGCTGGGCGGATTTGCGAGCGACGGCGCGCCGGGCGGCCGGTTGATCTTCCTGCTTTCCGGCGGCGGTCGCAGGATCCAGTCAAAACCGCTGTCTTCGCGGATTATCGCCATCGTCTGCGGCAGATTCGGCGGTGTGATCGCGTCCATTGCCGCGCGCAAAAACTGCGTCGCGTCCGTAGCGGATATCTTCATGCTGTCGCCGATCAGAAACTTGTTCGCGGTGTCCGCCATCGTCTGATCGCCCTGGATCAAGCCCTCAAGCCTCGGATCCTTTTGCTTCAGGAGATCGAGCAAGGGCGTCGGTGCGTTTTTCTGCGGGTAATCAAATTCCATCAGCGTATGCGGTTGCCCTTTTTCCGGCGGCCAGATTTGCAGGTATACCGGGCCATCGACGTTCGTCACCCAGTAGTCGCCCTGCTGCTGCTCCTGCTCGAGCGTATACGTCAGTGTCCATACCTCGGGGCCGTAGTCGGCCACGTAATCCGCCAGCACCAACTCGGCTACGGGATCGGTCTCCGGCCAATTCAGATTGCTGTGAATTTCCCCTGCCAGATCGCCGAGCCTTTGGCCTAACGGCTTGCCGATCCCCTCAATGTCAGTAGCCTCCGCATTCGCGACGCCTACTCCCAAACTGGGCGCCTCAGGTCCCACGGCGCTGCGCAATTGCGGCAACTCCTGATCGAGCAAGCCCAGATCCCGTTGCAGGGAAGGAGAAGTCCATTCATCGGCGCCCAAGAAGATTCCGGCACGTATGCTGGACATTGCGGTTGGAATTGGCGGGCGTGTGCCTTCTTCGATCGGATTCTCGGAGGTGCTGATGAGTATCGCATGCTTCACGACGGCGATCACCACGCGCCCGGCCGCTTGGTTCACCACAACTTCGTTTACGGGAGGGTTCGAGTCATCTTGCGCCACTACACGCAGCAGCGCGCAAACGCACAAGCACGCGACTATCATCGGAGCGATCGCCAGCCGCGCGGTGCTGCTCATGGCAGTCTCGAAGTTAGCACAAGTTCAGCTCATCGCGCATAAGGCGCACTTCCAGGAAAATTCTAGTAGAATAGGCCAAGCAAGTTTCATTCACTCATGGAAAGTGAGCAATGGGATTACTCCGCGCATTGAAACCCGGCGGCCTGAAATCCGCCGGAAGCATTCGTCACAAGGGCAAGCGGCTCAGCGACATCCTCGCAGCCCATGCGCTCTTTATCCGTGGCCGCGAAGGCGGGGAGCGTGCCGATCTTTCCGGCGCGAAACTCACGCATGCCGATTTGGCCAAAGCAAACCTGGCTTATGCCAACCTTCGCGGCGTCAATCTGGAAGGCGCTAGCCTGCGCGACGCGAAATTGGGCTCGGCTGATCTAGCCGATGCGAACCTTCGCAAAGCCGATCTGCGGCGCGCCGATCTTACAGAGACTACTTTTGACGGCGCCGACCTTACTGAAGCGCAATTGGGCGGCGCCGAGCTTTTTCGCGCTACACTCCGCAACGCAATTTTACGCCGCGCCGATTTTGGCGCCACGAATTTGCGCGCCGCTGATGTCCAGGGAGCCGATTTCGATGGCGCAAACATGCAAACCACCATCCTTCGCGAAACGAACCTCGACGGCGTCGACCTTTCCGGCGTCGATCTCTCAACGGCGATTTTGCCACGCGGCTATAAGGCTGGCGCCGCCACAAAAGCCGAATAGCGAAGTCCAATGCCCAATTTCCCCGGAATCCTTGTCGAAGATTTCAAATCAACAGGGTGGATCGGTCCTGGCCAGCATGAGGAACGCGCGCGTGCCTATTGCGATCTCCTCGAACGAGGCCAGATTCTCTTTTTTCGCGAACCGCCCTTCGCGCTTCCTGCCGAGGATCGTGAGTTTCTGCTCGCCCAGGAATGGGCCGAGATGCGCCTTCACAAGAATATTTCCTATCGGCCGGGAGAGGATCTCCTAAAAGGAGTCCAGGGCAAGGCCGAGATCGTCGCAAAGGTTCACCATATAATGCGCCTTTACAGCGCCGGCGTCGTAGGCTTTCTGAAGCAGTTTCTCGCGCCCTACGCAGGAAGGTGGATTCTCGATTTCGCCAGTTTTCGCCCGTTCGAAGAGGAGCGCCGGGGCCTTCCTCTTCACAAGCGCAACGATCTTCTTCACGTTGACGCGTTTCCCAGCCGTCCCACTCGTGGTGGACGGATCCTCCGCGTCTTTACCAATCTGAATCCCACGACGGCGCGCGTCTGGAATACTTGCGACGACTTCGCGGCCATAGCGCGCGCCCATGCGGAAAACGCCGGCTTGCGCCGCATCGCTGAACAGGATGGCTTTCTCCAGCGCACGGTGCAAACCCTCGGTCACGCAGTGGGCATTCGGGGCATGGGGCGCACTCCTTACGACATGTTCATGCTGCGATTCCATGATTACCTGAAGGAAAATGTCGAATTTCAGGAAAAGGCGCCCAAATCGCGGCTCGATTTTCCGCCTTTATCTACTTGGCTTGTGTATACGGATGGAGTAGCGCACGCCGCAATGTCCGGCCGTTACGCCCTCGAGCAAACGCTGCTAATCCCGGCCGACGCCCTTGTCTCTCCCGACTACGCGCCGTTCCGCGTTCTGGAGACTATCGCAGGCTGCCCTCTCGTCTATTAGACTGGCTGGTTTGGTGGGGAAGGGCTGACTACTTCCCGGCAGGATATTCTGCAGCAGCTTCTTCGCCCGGATATTCGTAAGCCGCGCTGCCCCGTGCGCTTCCCGGCCGACGCCGCGTTTCGATTCCGAGCCTCTTGATCTTCTGATTTAGCGTCGAAAGCGGCACTTGAAAACGCTCCGCCGCTTCCGTCTGGTTCCAATTCGTCCGGTCGAGCATATCCGTGATCAGTCGCCGCTCGATCTCTTCCAGAATCTCGAATAGCGAAGGCGATGGACCGCTGTTGCGCCCGCGCGCTTCGCCCGGCAGCGGCGGCAGGAACTCCGAAAGCTGCAGCCGCACGCCCTTTACGATTTCGCGGCTGCGGATGCCCTCCGGCAGCAAGTCTGCATCCATCGCGCTTTGCGTCGAAAGCACCACGGCCCTCTCGACCGTGTTTTCCAGTTCGCGCACATTCCCCGGCCAATCGTAATCCATCATCGTCTTCATCGCCGTGCTGGTGAACGCCCGCGGCGGCTTCGCGTTTTCCTGGCAGAAGCGCGCCAGAAACCGCTCTGCGAGCAGCGGAACGTCTTCCTTGCGTTCGCGCAGCGGCGGCAGCTGCAGGGAAATCACGTTCAACCGGTGAAACAAATCCTCGCGGAAGCGGCCCTCGCGCACCAGTTGCTGCAAATCCTCATTTGAAGCGGCCAGGATCCTCACATCCACCTTGATCGTTTCAGTCCCGCCCAGCCGCATGAACTCGCGCTCTTGAATCACGCGCAGAAGCTTGGCCTGCGTTTCCGGGCTCACCGTCGAGATTTCATCGAAAAAAATCGTTCCTTGATCGGCAACCTCGAAAAGTCCCTTTTTTGAAGAAACGGCGCTCGTGAACGCGCCTTTTACATGCCCGAAAAGCTGAGATTCCAGCAAATCGACGGGAATCGATCCGGTATTCACCGGTATGAACGCCTTTTCCGCGCGTGGCGAAGCGGAATGAATCGCCTTCGCAATCACCTCTTTTCCCGTGCCGCTCTCGCCCGAAATCAGCACCGTGGAACGCGAAGGCGCAATCTGCGCCACCAGGTCGAGCAGCGCCAGCATCTTCTCGCTCTTGCCCACAATGTTGGGGAAGTTGTACCGCTGTTTCAGCGCGCGCTTCAGGTGGAGATTCTCTTCGCGCAGCCGCCTTCCCTCGATCGCCAGAGACACCTGCGTCACAAGCTCATCGTTCGACCACGGCTTGGTGATGTAATCCTGCGCACCGCTCTTGAATGCCGCGCGCGCCATTTCGATCGAGCCGTACGCCGTGATCAGGATGATCGGCAGGTGCGGATCGCGCCCCCGGATTTCGCGCAGGAGTTCGATCCCGTTCCGGTCCGGCAGGCTCACATCCAGCAGCAGCAGGTCAAACGGATTCTGGGACAGCCGGTCCAGTCCGGCCTGGCCGGTTTCCGCCAGCGTCACGCGAAAATCCTCCGAGCTCAGCAGCGCGTCGAGCCCTTCCCGGATTTCCACTTCGTCGTCGACAACGAGAATGCTACCTTTAGGCATGAACCGCTTTCCTGGCCGCGGGAAATTCCAGCCGGAAGGACGTGCCCTTTCCGGGCGTTGATTTCACGTCTACTTTTCCTGCATGTTCTTTGATGATGCCGTAGCTCACGGAGAGGCCCAGTCCGGTTCCACGACCGGTCGGCTTGGTAGTAAAAAACGGATCGAAGATCTTGTGCAGGTGTTCGGGTGCAATTCCCGCGCCGTTGTCGGTCAACTCCACTTCCACCGAACCGTTATGCGCTGCCGTCCGCACTTCCAGCATGCCTCCGCCGGGCATAGCGTCGCGCGCGTTCATCAGCAAGTTCAGGAACACTTGTTGCAGCCTCGTCGTCGACCCAAGCACGGCAGGCAATTCTTCCCTAAAGCTCTTGATCACGGTCACCTGCGCCGTCTTAAATGGATGCTGCACCAGCGTTAAAGTTTCCTCGAGCACCGAATTCAGGTTCACTTCGGTGAGATCGGCCCCGCCGGTTCGCGAGAAATTCAGCAAATTATTCACGATTTCGCTCGCGCGGAAGGTTTGCTTCACGATCCGCTCGATTGTCTTCTGCCGCGGATCGTCCGGCGGGATTTGCTTCGCAAGCATCTGGATGTAGTTGGAAATCACCGCGAGCGGCGTATTCACTTCATGCGCCACACCAGCCGCCAAAAGTCCCAGCGACGTCAGCTTTTCATTCTGCAGTAGCTGTTCTTCCAGGCTCACGCGCTGCGTAATGTCGTCCAGCAGCACAAGCCGCCCCAGTCTCGCGCCGGTCTTGCCGAGCAGCGGTGCGATGGACGCATTCACCACCACATGCTGCCCCTTCTTTGTATTCACGTGGAATTTGTAAATCCCGGAAACGTGATCGCTCTCCGCACGCGCCGCGATCTCCTCGGCCAGTCCCGCGGGCAACACGTTTGCCAGCCTTTGCCCGATCGCTTCGACGCGCGTCACCCCGAGCAGACCCTCGAGTTGGGGGTTCCACGATTCGATCCGATCTTCCAGATCCGCAGTGAGGACTCCGATCCGCAACGATTCCACGATGTTTTCGCTGAAATCCTTCAACCGCTCCACCTGTATCGCCTTTTGCTCCAGCGATTGATAAAGGCGCGCGTTTTCCACCGCAATCGCGACATATCCCGCAATCGTGGAAAGCAATTCCAGGTCGTCGGAGGAAAGATAATCGCCGTCCACCGTTTTTCCCAGCCCGAGCACCGCCACCGTCCGCTCGTGCAAGCGGCAGGCGATGAAATAATTCAGATCGAGCTGCTCGATCGTCTGCCGCACTGATTCGCTTTGTTCGCCGGCCGTTCGCGCCGACTCGAAAAAGACGCAATCGCGCTGCCTCGCCGCATCGAGAAAGCTCAGGTCCAGTTCGCCTTCCGGCCGCAATCCCATGGAACGCGCCAGCGCAAACGGCCCCGGGTCTGCAGGGTCTTCCAGGAAAATCGCCAGCCGGTCCACCAGGAGCGTCTGCGAAATCCGGTCCAGCGCGGAGCCCAACAGCGTTTGCAAATGAACCTGGCTGGTCAACGCCCGCCCGAACTCGATCAGCGTCCGCCGGTAATCGAGCCGGTCGCGATAGAAAAAGTGATCGAGCCGCGCCTGCAACCAATTCCGCAATGGCTCGAAAAGAAATGCGGCCACGACAATCGCGATCACGGCACCCATCGATCCCGAAGGCACAGCGGTGTGCGAAAGCTCGCCGATTACCGCAACCGCCGCGAAATAAACTGCGCCCACGCCCGCCCCCGCAAACGTGTACGCCAGCCCGCGCTTGAAAATGATGTCCACGTCCATCAGCCGGTAACGCACGATCGCATAGCCGAACGAGAGCGGGATCAGCGCCAGTGAAAGCACCGAAAGGCTCATCCAATGCGGGAGCACAGCATTCTCAAATCGCGGAATCGCGTACAGCCCGAAAAAGGGCAATATCCCAGCAAACGTTCCGGCCGTGACCCATTTCAGCTGTTGCCTTAGAATGCCGCTCGGCGCCCGGAAGTAGCTCGTGAGAAAGATCCCGGCCGCAGCCAGGAAGTAGGCAGACATGCAGAAAAATTCGATGTTGTCCAGCCTGTCTCTTACGCCAACGGTCCGCAGGAAGGCGAGCGACGGAGCCTTCACGACCAGCAGATGCCCGGCGAGCAACATCGCCATGAAACCATAAACGAGCGTCAGCTTCGGCCACAATCTGCCGCGCCGCTCCGGGAACACGAGCGCGAAGTGAACCAGCAGCGCCGGTTGCAACAGCCCCGCGACGATGTTGCCCCAATAAATCGTCCAATCAAACGAATTGAGCTTCCCCGTGTAGTGGAACGTATAGAGGGCGAACGAAACCAGGCAGAACACATAGAAGTGCACGGCTCGCGGCGCATTCCATCGCCGTGCAAAGATAAAAAGCCCGATGAAAAGGTAGAGCAGCCCGGTAACACGCAGATAGCTTTCGGTGATGGGAAGCTGGTTCGGCGCGGTGATCAAGGGCAGAGTGAGCGGCTCGCCGTTTCGCACAATCTGATAATTCAGCTCACTCCAGGTCCCCGCACGCCATAAAACCCGCCTTACATCGGTCACGCGGCGGATCGGAACGCCTTGCACCGCCTCGACTACGTCACCTTCTCGGATGCCGGCCGTGGCGCCCGGCGAAGCCTTCGCGACGTCTTGCGCAAACACTCCGCGAGAAGAGTCCCCCCACGTCACCCCATCCGTGGGCGAGACAAATCGATAACTTTGCTGAAGATTGATCGCAGCAAACACCACCGCGGCCAGCGTCAATAACGCCAGCAAGACGGCCCCTAGCCGAAGTCGGAGGTTATAGTTCATGTTGCGGTCACGCTACCCACCCACCAAGACTTGCTGGAATGCTAGCACGTAGCATTCCAGTAAGCCATAGACCTGATTCAAATGTAAAGCCATTGGATTCAGTCGCTTCGAAGCCATAACAAGAGAGCGGAACTTTCCTCCATTCCGTTTCTGGTAGGAGATACCTAAAAGTGTATCGGGGAATTCTAGGTCTAAAACTGGAAGCTGAGGCCGCCACGGAAGTACCGGTAGGCTGGCACGAGCACGACATCGCGGGTCCCCACCGTCAGAGAAGTGCATCCCTGCGAAAGCAGGTTCCCCATGTCGGCTTGAACCACCATGTGACCCGGGAAGAACGCCGGAAGCGGCTGCCGAACCCCGAGGGTAAGGTAAGGATCGACGCCGTACATCGCCTCGCCATAAGAGTCCTGTTGCGAAACGACCTGCCCGTTGAGCCACTTGTAGCCGACGACGACCCTCGTCCCAACGCCTGGAACTCTGGCTGTGACTCTCGTCGCCACACTGTGCCGGTATTGAGTTGCAAAATCATCCCGCAAATGTCGTCCTTCAGGCAGATCGTCCGCCGCCAGCGCGCCAGAGTAATCGTAAATCACTGTGGTCGTAACCTCAGGGGCGATTCGCTGCTCATATACGACCCGTGCTCCGGTCGAGCTGGTTGCGCCTCCGTCATATGCAAATGCATCCCCAAAAAATCCCTGCACGAAATCGGAGCCGGGCATTGTCCCGAGCCCCATTACCGCCGTGTGGCTCGAGCTGTCATGGAATACGGCCGCCGTCAGCTCCGCACTGCCGCTGATCGAATGCTTCACGGCGACTTCTTCGTGCACGCCATTCTCAAACACAGGGTTTCCATGCCGCATCATCAGCGTCGGGAAGGCGTCAAAGGTGTTTACCGCGGATTGCAAAGCATCTGTGCTATCACCGAGCGCGTCTTCCCACGGATGGGTCGCCACGATCATGGAAACTTGCCAGTCCGGTGCCATCTCCACGGCCACTTCAGCCCGCGGACGGACTGCGGAAGTACCGTTCCCGAAGCCAGCGTAAACGAACTCACCGCCGTAGCGTAGCGTCACGCGGCTGCCCAGCGCCAGTTCGTCGTCATGTGAAACGCGAACTCCGCGGAAAACCGGGCCTCCCGGGCCAAAATTCGTTTGTCTAACCACCATCGTTGTTACAGGGCCTGTCCGCGCGTCGCCGGTCGGCAGCCACTCCGCAGCCACTCCGGTGGCGGATTCGTCGTTCAAATAACTGAATTGTCCTGCGATCAGGAAGCGTGCCTCCTGCCCCATGGGCACGTCATACGCGAACGCAGTTGCCGGAGCCACAGGATCGCTTGAAACGGACGTTGGAGCGTCTCCGCCGGACGAAAGCTCGACGAGGCCGTGGTCTTTTGATTGTCCCGCCGCACCTTCCGCTTCGCTCGCCAGAACCATACTTGGCGAATCATCCCAGCGCAACACAGACCGAGCCGCCTCGTTGGAGCGCAGCACCCAGACCCAATCGTCCGCTGCGCCCTGCTTTTCTTTTTGTTTTTGCAGATCACCGAGCGACGAGAAGACCGAGCCCATCACCACCTGCAAAAGCGTCGCGTGGCTGCCGCTCACTTCAATGTGCTGCTCCATAGTTGGCAGGAATCCGGCGAGTGTCACTTCCACCGAATACATCCCGGCAGGCAGCGTCGCGGATGTGAAACTCCCGCGCCCATTCGTTTGCAGCTTCACCGGCGACAGGGCAGGGGCGAGCAATTTTTCAGGCGAGATAAGCACTGTGGCGCCCATCTGCGGCGTGCCGCTTGCATCCACCACGACCCCTGATATTTTTCCGTTGTTGGGTGCGGACTCGGCAGGCACAACGATGAGGCACACAAAACAGCCAAGAATAAAAAGACGGACCGCTCGGAGATTCACAAGCTTACCTCCCCTGAGTCGTGTTCGCGGGGGCCGCCAAGACAGTAAAATTCTGCCATGGCTTGATCGATTCTTTTGCCAGGTTGTCCGTGATTGCTATTTCCAGTTTGTACTCGCCTGGCGCCAGAGAGCCTAGTGTGAGCCCATCCTGCAACGTCATCTCTTCGCCGTGAGCCGGAAGCTTATCCGCACCGAGGTCAAATTTCAATACCGGATTTTGATCCTTATCCTTACTGTCCTTCTCGTCCTTCAAGACCAGGTATTCCACTGAAACATCAGGCTTGTTTGTCTTCGGGTCCACTTTCAGGTTGTAGACCTGCAGGAAGACCCCCATCTCCTGATTCTGATAAAACGAGCGGTCCATCTTCGGCCGGACCTTCATGTCTCCGAGCACAAACTGTCCAAGCCCGATGTCTTTGGAGGAAACCGGTGTGATTTGGTCGGCGAGGATGAGGGAACTCGCGTTCAGCTCGTCATCCTTGAATTGCGGCACGTCCAGACGCGTATCCACCACCCCCACGTTCCCGCTGTTCGTATCCTTGATCACCAGGTCCAGCGCATAAAGCCCCGGACTCAGCGGCAACTGCTTCTGATAAATCTCCTGTGTGCTCTTCGTTGCCTGAATCGTGGAAGCGGGCACATCTTCCTCGATCGGATCGTCAAACGTCGTGATCGTGCGGCCGGTCAGCGTGGTGACGCGACCGAAAACATCCAGCTTCGCACTATCAACCCCGCTTTTATCCACAAACGTCATCTGCGTCCGTGGAATCTGGACGGTGACCGGCACCAGCACAGTGTCTGACGTAATACGCAGGAAATCTTCCATATAGTCGAACTTCAGCGTATTTCTCACCAGGCTATGCGTCACTAGCTCTTCGGGCAGCTTCACCGCAGGCGGCTGGAATGCAGCGGCGTAGTTCTCAAGCCGCGAAAACTCATTCAATTCCGACCCCTGTGCCACGCCTTCACCCTGTCCCGCCAAGTGCGTTCCATCTGGGTTCGAGAAGCGCATGGACTTGTCAGCCATGCCCATTTCTTCAGGCATCGTCAGGCCGGCACCCGGAACGTTCAAGAGCGCATCTTTCTCGGACGGATCCATCGTTAGATGGAACTCGCCGGTCCCCGTGGGGTCCACAAACTCGAATTCGACGTTTTCCTGGTGGTCGCCGTTGTAACCTTCCAGGTACCGGTACCGCCAGTCCTCGTAGGCGTAGGTCGTTGTCGTGCCGCCGCCCTGATCCATCGGGCGATCCCACTGCTCGCCGGCCGTATGCTCGTCCCGCTCGTCCGGAGGCCCCCACATGATCCATATCCTGCCGCGATCCGTCTTCCAGCCCGGGATTCCCGAGGCAAAATGCTCATTGGCGTAGGCGATCCGCCGGTAAATCTCGTCTTTATAGGTATTATCCGGCGAATCGGGGTTTGGATTGCGCCGCTGCCAGAAGGCCTCGATAAACGATTCACGCTCCTCGTTCGTTTGCAGGTGGAGGAAAGCGTCCCGCTCCTCCGGCGTGATGATGTATACCACGTCCTCGTCGAGCCACTTCTTGTAGGGGTCGTCCAACTCCTTGTAAAGAGCTGAGTCGCTCCTTTTCTTCTCTTTTTGGGCCTTTTTGGACTCGTCTTGCGAGGATTTCGCGCTGTCCTGTCGCGCCGCTGCAGCCAGGCCAGACACACCTACCGCGCCCCCGGCAAAAGCGACAAATAAGAACGTACTAAGACACCGGCGTCTGATCATGGGCCACCAAGCTTAGGGAGGGATGTTACCCTGTCCGAACGGACAGGTCAATCGCGGACCTCGCCCTACGGACCTTGCCCCTTCCCTGGAAGGTTTGGACTGAGCCGTTGCGAAATGGGTTGCCCGCGTTTTCGCGCCAAGTTAGAATACGCACTCGTCAACTCCACTCGTCGCGAAACATTTCCGTAGCCTCTGCGTATCTAATCTAGCAAGCGAGAGCGTCGGTACTTTGCTGCCGCGAAGGTTCATCCGGAACCGGCACATTCGAAGGAACATATTGAGATGAAGACTTGGCAAAAGGGCGTTATCGGTGCAGGAGTCCTCGTCGCCCTCGGCGTGATCACCTGGGTTAGCGTCTACGAGGCAAATAAAGACGTCGTCACGGTCCAAACCGGCGCAGTCGTCCGGGAAGACCTGCGCACTCTCGTTACCGGCTCAGGCGAGATTCGTCCCAACAATTACACTAACGTCGTGGGCCAAGGCATCGGTATCATCACCTCCATCGATGTGCACGAAGGCGACTACGTCAAAAAGGGCGATGTCCTGATCCATGTGGATAACGTCCAGCCTGCGGCCGACGTGAAAGCGCAGCAAGCGACCATTGACGCCGGCAAAGCCGCAGTTGACGCCTCCGTCGCGAACTACAATGCCGCCCTCGCCACCGTCACGCAGCGGCAATCGGACCTCGAGAAGGCCAAGCTCGATTGGAACCGCGAGCAGGAAATGTACAAGGACCAACTCGTCGCGAAATCCGATTACGATGCGATCAAGGCCACGTACGACAGCGCCGTGGGCGCCCTCGCGGCAGCCAAGGCGCAAGTCGCTCAAATGGCTGCTGCGCGCGATCAGTCCAAATCCAATCTTGAGCAGGCCCAGGCTACCCTGATCCACGAAGCGGACATTCTCCACAAGACCACCTATTTCGCTCCGATTAGCGGCCTCGTCAGCTACATCGCGGTTCGCGTGGGCGAAAACGTCGTCCCCGGCATCCAGAATTCCCAGGGCAGCTTCTTACTCACCCTCTCGGACATGAGCGTGGTCACCGCCGAAGTAAAAATCGACGAGACGGACATCACCAACGTGCACAACGGCCAGACCGCCGAAGTCACCATCGACGCTATCCCGAATAAAACCTTCACGGGCAAAGTCACCGCCGTCGGCGACGAAGCCATCCTGCGCAGCAGCGGCGATGCCTCGATGACCGAAACTACCGCCGACACGCAGGAAGCGCGCGACTTCAAAGTCGTCGTTACGCTCGATAATCCGCCGCCGAATCTGCGCCCGGGTCTTTCCGTCACGGCCAAGATCCAGACCGCAGCCAAGCGCGACGTCCTGAGCATCCCGATCCAGGCGCTCGCCATGCGCTCGCAAAAGGATCTCGTGGCGAAGCAGGATTCCGGCGGCTCCGTCACGCTCGCAGCATCTACTGCGGACACAACCAGTCCCAGCTCGAAGGCGGATATTCAAGGAGTCTTCGTCGTTCGCGGCAACAAGGTCGAATTCGTTCCGGTCCAGACCGGCATCAGCGGCGTCACCGATATCGAAGTCACCAGCGGGCTCCAGCTCGGTGACCAGATCGTGATCGGCAGCTACAAGGCTTTGCGTACGCTTCACTCGGGCAGCGCCATCAAGATCGATAACAGCATCGCCAACTCGGCCGATGCATCGAGCGGCAGCTGACGCGTGCGAGTCTTTGCACCTAGTGGCGTGTCCGCCGCCCGGCGGGAACCTTTGATTTTATGTGGTAGCGCCGGCTTCCAGCCGGCTGCATTTTGTGCCCGAGTTTTGCTAGCCGCGGCCTTGCGGCCCTGCGCATCAAATAGTCGGGAGTCACCCTGAATGCCGGTGCAAGAAAAAGAACTCGAAGCGCAAGCCTTCCGCCAGGATCTGATCGACGCCGGCGTCGTCATCCAAACCGACGAGCTCTGGAAGACCTACGAAATGGGAGCCGAACAGCTCCACGCCTTGCGCGGCGTCACCATGCAAATCCACAAGGGCGAATACGTCGCGATCATGGGGCCGTCCGGCTCCGGCAAATCCACATTGATGAATCTTATCGGGTGTCTCGACTCTCCCACTAAAGGAAACTATTGGCTCGCAGGCCGCCTCGTCAGCCAGCTCAACGACGACGAACTCGCCTACATCCGCAATAAAGAGATCGGCTTCGTCTTTCAGACGTTCAATCTTCTCGCGCGCGCCACCGCTCTTCACAATGTCGAGCTGCCCATGATCTACAACGGCACCCCCGCCGCCGAACGCATCGAGCGCGCTAAAAGTGCGCTCGCGCAAGTCGATTTAAAAGACCGCATGATGCACAAACCCAACGAACTTTCCGGCGGTCAACGCCAGCGCGTCGCCATCGCCCGGGCCCTCGTCAATCATCCCGCCATTCTCCTGGCTGACGAGCCCACCGGCAATCTCGATTCCGCCACTGGCGAAGAAATCATGGCTCTCTTCGCGCGCCTTCACGCCGGCGGCAACACCATCATCCTGGTCACTCACGAACCGGACATTGCCGCTCACGCCCACCGCGTCATCCGCGTTCGCGACGGCAAAATCGAAAAAGACGAGCCCACACAGCACGCCTAAGCATCTTTCCCTTCTTCTTTGGACCGGCGCGCGCTCGCTAGTAAAGCCTTCATTCTGAACCGCACGGACGACGAAGGATATGCAGTTGATTTCTGTGCCGGCGTGCGGCCCACAAACGTCGCCATGCGTTTCGGGTGGCCTCATTTAGCCTTTGCTCGCGCCCTGACTCCCGCCTGCCCCTACCCACCCTCGACATGGGCCCCAATACTGTTTTATGTATGCCCTACCGTATTCTCCGTATTGCATGTCGTTTATCCGAATTATAGAAAATCCCAATTTGCAATGTAGTTGACCCTCGGGTATCCATTCAGTTCTCGGGTTCTTGTCCTACGAATCTTCGTCTCTGGCCTGGGGCGTCAGGCCAACGGAGGAATCACATGAAAAAATATGGGGTGTTATTCGTATTGGCATTGTTTCTAGTCGTCTTTTCGCGTCCTGTCTGGTCCCAAGCCGAAACCGGCTCCATCTCCGGCACCATCACCGACCAGACCGGCGCCGTAGTTCCTCAGGCCACCGTCACTGCCACCAGCGTAGCCACAGGCGCCTCGCGAACGGTGCAAACCACTTCCCAGGGCCAATACACGATCGGGGAACTGCTCCCCGGCGTCTACAACATTTCGGTTACGGCCGCTGGGTTTTCCGCATTCAAGGCCAATGCAGAGGTCACGGTCGGCGGCAAGCTCACCGTCGATGCAAAGCTTTCGCTCTCAGCCACCACCGCGACGGTGGAAGTGATTGGCGCGGGGGGTACGTCAGTCAATACAGAAAACCAGGAGCTTTCCCAGACCATCGGTACCACGCAGATAGCGAACCTCCCCAGCCTCAATCGCGATCCTTACGATTTCGTGGCGCTTGCCGGTAATGTCAGTGCCGGCGATGAAACCAGTAACGGAGGCAGCCCGACGAATGCCGGGACCAGCACGGGCGAAAGCACAGACAATTATGGCGTAGGCTACTCGATCAACGGCCAGCGCTCCACTGGCACCGAAATCCTCCTCGACGGGGCTGAGAACTTGGCCGTTTTTGGCGATGCCGCTGGTCAGAGGTTTCCGATTGAGGCGGTCCAGGAATATAGCGTCATAACCAACAATTTCTCTGCGCAATACGGTCGCGCGTCGGGCGGCGTCGTGAACGTTACCTCGAAATCGGGTACCAACAATTTCCATGGCGCTGCCTGGGAGTTCAACCGCCTTTCCGCATATACGGCCGACACTTACGAGAACGCGGTCAACGGTGTCCCTAAGGGGAAATATACTCGGAATGAATTTGGCTTCGATCTCGGCGGGCCAATCGTCAAGGATAAATTATTCGTTTTTGAAAGCACTGAATGGACGCGCGTGCGCAGCAACGCCCCCCAGATCGAGGAAGTGCTCGATCCCAGCTTTGCCGCGCTGCTCCCAGCCCCTACCGCGTCGTTTTTCTCGAAGTACGCCACCGGCGCCCTGGCTCCCAAGAGCACGGTTACGGCTGGCGACTTGGTCGCTGCCTCCACCTTCGGTACTGACCAGACGGGTGCCAACAACCCTTTCCCGAAGATCAACAACGTCACTCCGGTTCCCGATGCTCAACCGGTCTTCGACGTCACCACGTTCACCGCTCCTTTCGATGCCGGCGGTGGCGTGCCGACCAACACGTATACCCTTCTGGGCCGCCTTGACTATGATTTGACCAACAGTACGACTATGTTTTTCCGCGCCGCTCGAGAAAGCGTGAACGAGCCCGAAGGCGCTGTCTTCTACTCGGCCTATCCCGAATATAATGTCGGAGAAGCCGAGACGAATCAGTCCTACCTTTACTCGCTGAATCATATTTTCAGCGCCAATTTGCTCAACAACACGGAAGTTAGCTTTACTCGCTTTAATGACTCGAACTCTTTCGATCAAGCCCTCACCTTCACGCCTAATGCCTATATCAACTCCGGATCACCCACCGACCCGGTCACCGGAAACCTGATTCAAATGCCCGGCTTGGAGAATACGGGTCCCGGCTCGGGCGGTCTTCCCTTTGGCGGTCCCCAAAATACCTTGCAACTCACAGACGATCTCAGCTGGACGAAGGGCGCCCATAACCTTAAATTCGGCGGTCAGTTTACGTATATCCAGCTCAACGTCCTTTATGATGCTTATGCGCAAGCCACGGAAGAGCTGAATGATGCTTCGGGAATAGGTCCCGGATTGGAGGCCTTAGTAAATTCCCCCGGCAATCCTTTCGGGAGCCCGCTCCTATCGTTTACAGGTCGCATCGCTCCTGGTGTTCTGCCGTGCGTGGCTGACGCGGAATATTGGAACACCAGCAGCCAGGCCGACCTTACCGTGACCCCGGCTTGCTCGATAACGCCCCCCGTGGATCCAGGCGCCGCTGGCAGAAGCTATCGCTACAAGGACTGGGCCATTTACGCCGAAGACAGCTTCCGAGCCACATCGAAACTTACCCTAAACTACGGCTTGCGCTTGGAGCACTATGGTGTGCAACACGACAACCATCAAGACCTCGACTCCAACTTCTACTTCGGTCCCGGCGCGACTTTATACGATCAGGTCGCAAGCGGCGGAGTACAAATCACCACGAAGAGTTCCGTCGGGCAGTTCTGGAAGCCCCGCTGGGGCACGCTTGCACCTCGGGTCGGCTTCGCGTATGACCTCACGGGCCGGGGTACCACCTCCATCAGGGGCGGTTTCGGCATGAGCTACGAGCGCAACTTCGGCAACGTCACCTACAATGCCGCGTGGAACCCTCCGGCCATCGGCTTGCCGTCGCTCACATGCCCGCCTCTATCAGCCACCTGCTCGACGGTTCTTACAAGTAATGCGCTCGGCCCATTTGGCACTCCAGGTCCGACCGTAGGACTCCCGCCATCTGAACTGCGCATGCCTGATCCCAATATCGAAGTCGCTCAGACGCAGTTCTGGAGTCTCGGTCTGGAGCACGAACTCGCGCATAACACGCTCGTTGGCGTTTACTACAGCGGGGCACATGCTGACCATCTCTACGATCTGGAAAACATCAACTTGATCGGGGCGGCCAACTTCTACCTCGGCCAGAACCCGGAAAGTGCGGGGTGCGCGGGAGAGGGAACGCCGGAAGTTTCCACCAACGAGTTCATTTGCCTCGTGCGCCCCAACCAGCAGTACTCCAACATCAACATGCGCGGCAGCCTGGGCGAGAGCGCGTATGACGCGTTGGACTTAAAATTCCAGACGCAGGATTTGGCGAAGACTGGCCTTTCGATCATCGCCAATTATACTTGGTCGCATGCGCTGGACGACCTCAGCTCGACGTTTGGCGCGGATGCGCAAGGAGGTTCGGGATACATCGGTAGCCTCGGCTATACCAACCTTTTGGACCCGTTGCTGGATTGGGGAAGCTCAGACTTTGACATACGCCATCGCGTCGTCATTTCGCCGATCTGGCAAACGCCATGGTTCAACAGTGGCCACGGATGGGAAACGCAAGTTTTGGGCGGCTGGACTATCTCCAGTATATTCACTGCCCGTACCGGCACCCCATTCTCCATCTACGACTACTCCAATGACTTCAACTTCTACACGGTTCCGAGGCTGACGCCTGCAACTCCGATCACCAGTTTCCACACCGGATCAGGGGTCGCAGTTGCCGGGGCGCCCGGCCTATTCAACCTTATGACGTTGCCTTTGCCTGCCTCTGACGCCCCGCTCGATCCCGCTCTCGGGATTTCTGATTTCGGCCCTTACCCCGCGAACATGACTCGCAGGAACATTTTCCGCGGACCAGGTGCCTGGAATGACGACCTGTCCATCAGCAAAAACTTCAAACTCTCGGAAGGCATCGGTCTGGAATTCCGCGCCGAGGGTTTTGACGTTTTCAATCACCACAACATGTATGCCTTCTTGGGTAACCTGGGATATTTTTGCCCGGATGGCAGCACGCCGTGCGATGAGCCTGTCTCCAGCTACACGCCGGTCTCCGTGAGTGGCTATAAGGGCGGCCTCGGCACGCTGGCTCTTGGCGGAAACCACGACGAGCGCCGCTTCGGCCAATTCGCCCTGCGCCTCAGTTTCTAGCGCAGCCGCAGTCTCATAAAAAGCCCCGCCGAAGCATCCCTTCGGCGGGGCTTTTTATTCCCGCTGAACCCACCACCATCGCCGTCCAATTTGGCTCGCACGCCAATTTGGATGCCCACCAATTTGGGTCTGGTTCGCCTACCCCCACAAATAAAGAATGCCTCGTGAGCAGTAATAGGAGAGGCCGTGACTCCGAAATTCCTGGCCGTCTGCATCGGTCTCGCGCTTGCGTTCACTTCGCCGATGCCTGCGCCTGCTAAGGAACCCGAAAGCATCACGTCCGTGGCCATGCAGGACGACTCCGCCCATCTGATGATCACCGTGAGCTGCCAGATCGGCAGCGCCGGCCCTGTTTATCGCTGCGTGATCGATAGTGGGGCGACTCACACCATGATCTCGGAAAAATTACTGAAACCGAAAGGGCCCGTGATCGATGTGACCACTGGAAATGGGGTCATCCGAGTTCATCAGCAGGAAGTATCGCTAACAATCGCCGGCGCGATAAAACTCAAATCGCAGGCTTTCGTCCAGTCCACATTGATGCCCCAGGGCGTCGATGTCCTTCTCGGCCAGGACGTCCTTCGCCAGTTCCGCTCCGTCATCTTCGATTATGACAAGCACCGGGTCGAATTCCGTCGCTAATGTCTCACGCCCTCAGATCAATTGCAGCAGCGCGTCGCGGACTGACTGCACGGCCGCGTACGGATCAGGTCCGTTGTTCCGGCCCGTTTCGATCGAAAACAGTCCTTTGTATCCGACCTCTTTCGAAATATTGATCGCGTTCGCCTCGTTGTAACGGTCGGGATCATAATGCGCATGGCTGTTGCCCGAGGTCATCGTATACATCACGCGCAACCCCGCCGCCCGCGACTCTTCATCCGGGAAATTGCCGATGTCCGGATTCGCATAGCCTCCGCCTGCCCGCAGCACGTCCACCAACACTTCCCAGCCGCCCCGGACAGGCGCCTCCGGCGCAGTAGTCGCCGGCGGAGCCACGCTCGCCGCATTCGGCACGGGCACAGGGGTTGCTCCGCCCGCTGGCGCACCGGTCGCTGCTGGAGCCGCTGGCCGGCGTCCGCCTCCGCGATTCTCCGCATCGGCGTACACATTCTGCGTCCTACCGTAATCGGCGATCTGCTTCAGCGTCCACTTCGCAGACTCGACCACGTCCGGCGTCAGCGGACCCTGATTCAGCAGCACGCGTGGACATCCCAGCTGCACGCAATAATCGATCCACGTTTTGCTCAGGTCGACCATTTCCAGCTGCTGGTACTTTTCCTTCGACGAGAGATCCACAAAATCGAATTCCAGGCAGATCTGCGTCAGTTGCGAATTTGCTTTCTTTATGCGGTCGCGCATTTCCTGAAAATATTGCTTGTCCGTGGACGCGAAGTGCGTGTGCTGCATTTCCACGTGGTGAATTCCATAGTGATCGGCGATCATCTGCGGAGCGTCCAGAATATCCAGCGTCCGGTTCGGATCGTCGGGCTTCCCTAGCCCTTTGACGATCCGGTCGAAGCAATACGTCATCACAGACATCCGCGCCAGCTTCTCCGCCTCGCTGGTGCCGCCCTGCGCACGCGCACGCCGTGCAAACGCCAGCCCCACTCCGCTCGCCAACCCGCCCGCTATGAATTCACGCCGCCTCATGTTCCGCCTCCCGCAAACAGCCCACGATAAATTCGCGCCGCTTCAGGTTTCAACGCCTGCCACGCCGCCTTCTTTTCGTCAGGCAAAAGCCACTTCCATTCCCGCGGCTGCCGCAGTAATACACCCCCTCAATTTTCAAAGCAAGGCCTTCGAGCCCCGTTCTTCAGACATTCCGGATCAACCCGAGTCTTTCGCCGCCGTCGTCGAAAGCCCTGGTCCAGGCGCAGCCGCTCCGCTTTCAGCGCGGCATCTTCGTCGCGGCGCCGAGCAGCGGGCCTACGAAACACCGACTTTCCGCCCGGGCAACCTCTGCAAATGATTGCAACCGCAAACTCTAGCGCTCCCCCGAAGCTTGCAACAGCGGGGTCGGCGTGGGAAAATTAGCGTGCTTTCCGGGATATCCCTTCGATTCTGCCGAGCGTTCGCCAGCGTCTGAGAAGGGCCCGCGTCACAGCGGCGATATCGTCTAAGGGTTAGGACGTAGCCCTCTCAAGGCTAAAATCCGGGTTCGAATCCCGGTATCGCTACCA
>Ga0335073_10000484_pt1 | contig 50866 bp, 58 predicted proteins | sample Lox_Sample_22_FD_207093 | JGI IMG/M metagenome (GOLD analysis project Ga0335073, IMG submission 207093) | Soil microbial communities from Loxahatchee National Wildlife Refuge, Florida, United States - Lox_Sample_2.2 | ecosystem: Environmental > Terrestrial > Soil > Wetlands | place: USA... | reverse complement strand
CGGAGATGAAGCTAGTCTGAGAATGCGGACTACCGCGTCACGAGCAAACCGTAGTTCGTACGTGAATTCAGTATACCAGAAGAATTGATTGGCGTGAGTTACAGGGGTCACTCGACGGCGGGTTGCCCCACCCTTGTCTCCGCGCTTTTTGCGGAGACAGGGTGGGGAGTCTTGATGTTGAAGAATCTATCGTCGTCACAAAACTCAGAATCCCCACCCGTCTCGCAAAGAACGGGAGAAGGGTGGGGCAACCGCATGATAGACAAGTGGCAACGACTGCGGCGTGACAGCTCCCAATTTTACTCAGAACCGGTCCTACCACCCAGTTCTGTACGAGGGACAGCCCGAGTACTTTCTTGTTGCGAAACACTTCGGGCAGTTCTTCGTATCGCACTTTCGTAAACGGCGGATACATCATCACGATCAAGCCGGCTGCGATCGGAATGGAAGTCGTACCGATGCTGAAGCGATTCAGAAAAGGTACGACTCCAGGAATCCAGTAGCCGAGAGCGACGCCGATCCCCATGGCCGCGAAAATCCAGAATGTCAGATAGCGATCCAGGAACTGGAGACGGCCACTCGTATTCATCCGGCGGTCCTTATGATTTACTTCACTATGATTTACTTCACTTGAGTGATAGGCGATGTGCTTTGTGCGATCCGCTCGAGTTCTTTCTTGAGCGCCAGGTTGTCGAGAGCTTTCAATGGGAGAGATAGAAACAGACTGATTCTGCGATCGAGTAGGAAGAATGCGTCTCGAAAAGCCCGCTCAATCTGTGTTTCGCTGCCCCGCACTGCCGCGGGATCGGGAACGCCCCAATGGGCGGTCACCGGCTGACCCGGCCATACCGGGCAGACTTCCTTTGCGGCGTTATCGCAGACGGTGAACACGAAGTCCAGTTTGGGCGCTCGTTGTCCTGAAAACTCTGTTTGAGAAAATTCCTTCCAGCTCTTGCTGCGCAGGCCTTCTGTCGGAATGTGCGCCTCTTCAAGTTGCCGCAATGCCTCCGGCCGAACGGCACCGGTCGGATGGCTGCCCGCGCTATAAGCCGTAAATCTGGGTTTCCCTTTGAAGTTCAAAATGGCCTCGGCCAGGATCGAACGCGCCGAATTGCCGGTGCAGAGAAACAGCACGTTGTAGTGTGGTTCCATCGTGGTCCTTGGTTTTCTAATTGCAGCAAGTCGGCCCGCAACAGGCTTGGGCAGGGGCATTCCCAGATTTGACCGAGTCAGACTCGACTGACCCAGGTTCGACCGAGCGAGGTTTGACCGCGCGTATGAATGCGCTCATGAATTTCTCGTCTACTTGAGGCGAGATGGCGTCCACGTCGACTCCAGCCGAGGCAAGGAACTCTCGCGCGTCCGCGACACGGTAGACGCGAGTCGGTTCCACTTCGATCTGCTCGAATCCAGCTGCGGCGAGTTTGGAACGGTAGTCGCTGTCATCCAGCGCTCCCGCAGTGCAGCCAACCCAAAGTAAAACTTTTTGGCGGATTTCATCGGGAATGGCGCCGCGCGTGACCACATCGGAAACCGCCATGCGGCCTCCGGGCTTCAACACCCGGAAAGCCTCGCGCAGTACCCGATCCTTGTCGGCAGACAGATTGATCACGCAGTTCGAGATGATTACATCGACAGAATTATTCGGAAGCGGGACATTCTCGATTTCACCCTTCAAGAACTCCACATTTGCAGCGCCGGCTTTCCGCTTGTTCTCATTGGCGAGGGCCAGCATCTCGTCCGTCATGTCTAACCCGTATGCCTTGCCGGTTGGCCCCACTCGCTTGGCGGAGAGTAGAACGTCAACTCCGCCGCCCGATCCGAGATCGAGCACAATCTCTCCGGGATTGAGTTGCGCCAATGCAGTCGGATTGCCACAGCCGAGCGACGCGAGCACCGCATCTTCGGGGATTCCGGCGGTTTGAGACTCGTCATAAAGGTTGGAAGTGATCGGATCGCACTGCTCAATTCCGCTGGGCGCAGCCCCACAACAACTACTCCCGCCCGTCTTTACGCGCAACGCTGCCTGCCCGTATTTTTCCTTGACGATTTGCTTTATGTCCGTCTCACTCAGCGTACCGCTCGTGCTATTCATCGGTTTCTCCTATCTGCAAAGCTGAATAATGTCTTGCGGCTTAAGCGCCTGGTTGCGGGTACAGCATTCGGAGTAAAGGAACTGCAAGATTTCTTGCAGTGCTTCGGTGTTGGCGGTGTAGCGAAGAAAAGTGCTTTCCCTGCGGACCTGGACCAGGCCTTCGTTCCTGAGTTTGTCGAGATGGTGCGACAGTGTCGAATTGGGGATATCCAGTTCTTCCTGGATTTCTCCGACGACCATACCTTCTGGGTGAGCCGACAGGAGCAGTTGCATGATGCGGAGTCTGGCCTCCGTACCGATCGCCGAGAACATATCAGCGTATCTGGCGATCTGCTCAGAGGTCTTCCTGGCCTGGGCATGCACCATGTTTCGATATTTGCAGAAATATAGAGGACCTGTCAAGTGGCGCCGAAATCTCGGCGAAACCGTGGAAGCAGCCTGGCTTTCAACAGGCCGTATCAACGCTCTATATCAGTATCGACAGGCCAAGCTTTGGGTCCGATGCGGGTCCACAGGGCAGGTCATGAAAGAGGTGAAGGGCGTCGGAGGTGCGTAAAATGCTGGCTGCCCCCCAGGGATTCGAACCCCGATATGCTGATCCAGAGTCAGCTGTCCTGCCGTTGAACGAGGGGGCAGTTTTCTTGACAGGAGCCGGGATTCCGGCTGCATCGATTGTATGGTCGAGCCAAAGATGCGGTCAACCGTGCGGAATCAGGATCCCGCCCGCGCGCGCTCAAGATTGGAACGTCAGGTTCTCGTCGCTCTGATGGAATGCTCTGGGATCTTGAGCGAGACTTTAGGTCGGTTTAGCTTCTCTGAGAGCGTAGCTACGGGGACGAGAATTCGAGGAAGCTTGTCGGCGAGGATGCAGCCATTTGTCCTTAGGCGATGTATGAAATCTGGTGGGCAGTGCAGGACTCCTTGCCCAACGATCTGGAAAACCCCAATAAAACTGGCGAAATGGAGGTTTCAGCCAGTGTTTACGCAGGGTTGCACTTCCGTTGCAACCTTACCTAAGATAAGCCCAAGTTAGTCCTGATTCAAGTGGAATTCCGCAAAAAGTGTATCCAAAATGTATCCAGAATCCGCTCGACTTCAAAGATAGCATGTCGGGGCTTCGGAGTCACCCAAGTCTCGACCACTCCCCGATCTTCGTTACGCGCACGCTCCCGTCCGGATGCCCGCGCACCGAGACCCTGTCCAGCCGAGCAGCCGCGTACAAGCCAGAACGAAATCGGTTGCGGCTCCTCTCGTCCGTGCCCACGCCCCGAACATCGAAATACTGACCGACCTTCAACCTGTGGACGCGGTCGGCGATCTTGCGGTACGTCCCCGGCTGTTCGACGCGAGCGCGGAGGTAGGCGTGCCGCAACGCAATGCAGTGTCTATTCCCGCATGACGCATCGACCACCTGACCTTCAGGCACGGAACTGTGCGCTTCGACCCAGTTCCGCCGCCTACGACCGTATGCAGTGGATGGGTTGGCGATCTCCTCGCAGTCGCCGTGTAGCCTTGTTGGTAAGAACTTCCCCATTGCGAATCAAAGTGCGGCGCGGACTCCGCACTGCTCAATCGAAAATATCTCGTAGGCGTTTGGGATCATCCATTCGGTCAGCAATTTTCGCTTTCAAGGTTGCCAACCGCTGCAACACTTCGGGCTGGCGAGTCTGAATGTTCTTGAAGTTGCTGTCATTCGACAAGATGTCGCGAACAGGCTCCAGAAAGTCCTTCAAAGTTTTGTGTTCCTTCTCTAAATCAGCGCGAGTGATCCGGTAGTACCACATGTCCCGGCTGTCATCGAGGTATAGGAAGTCTTCGTCTGTCCAAAGGGCGTCAACTTTGTTCAGGTTCTCAGGATAGGACAGCCAATCGTTTATCTCCCAAATCGGACCGCCCGGAATGCAGGCGATTGGGTGGTTTGGATCACGTACATCAATTCCCCTGCCACGAGCCGAATGAGTTGCAGTAAAACCAGAAATGGCAGAAACACCCTGCTTCTGTTGCTCTTCTACGCGAAGTCGATATTCAGTCTCGGTTGACCACTCACGATCTGATTTTTCTGATCGTATTGATTGGATTCTGCTCGAAAATTCCCGTTCCAACAGTTCCGTGACAGGCGTGATGTTGGCTTCATATTGAGCTTCGTCCTCGTAGAGCTTACTGATGTCGGTTTGAAGTGACTTCGGAATCCGGTAGAAGTCCCCGCTCTCCTTCAAAGCATTCAATGCGTCACCGTAGAACAACCGATTTACGCTGTTCGCAGACACGGCACCCTGCAACTTTTCGAGATCAGCATTGATGGGTCTGTATACCTTGTTTCGGAGATCATCGGCTCCTGTGTATTTGTACGTAAGGCACAGCCCCAGTAGAGTGAGGATGATACCGAACGCTGCTTTTATTTCAACGCGGGGAACTCTTTGTCTCAGCCGCTTGTACCAGCTTTTGTTCTTGCTCTTTTTTTGACGTTGGCTACGCCCGTTTTCCAAAACTCTTTGCCCTTTGAGCGTCATCGCGATTGGCAGGTATTCCTTCTGTCCGGGGGGAGTGCGCATGTTCGTTACGTCCGACGCGGTAATCAGCCCTACTTCAAGCAGCCTTCGGATCGTGGGTTGATCCAGTCTCTCGTTACGGGCAAACGCTGCCAACGCTTCTCTGTTGGTCATGTCCCCAAGTATAGCGTCAGACCAATTCTGATTGCAGAATCAGGACGAGGTGGTGGATGAAAGATCGTCCTGCGTTCGAGATCGTGAGTTCGCAGTGATGAGGAGACGTGCAGCTTGCTGCGTTGAGTCCATGCCCCAGTGCGCTTGGTTCCCTTGGGGAAGCCGACCTTCCCAGATCAGCAGCAGGACTTGCAGAACGCAGCGGAGTCCAGTGTAACGAACGAATGTGACGGGAGTGTTAAGTTTGCCAGACTGCTCAGAAAGCCGATTCTAGCCCGATTTTGCTGCCGGACGGGGATTCGGGTCGGCTAGGGCGTTTCAGAGGCGCAGGCAGCCTTTGTGACCACTGTGCCGACGATGATAAGCGAGTCACGCAGTCTTGGCTGAGAACGCTTGGCTGGCATCATTTAGGTGGTGACAGATGCGCTGAACCCTAAGCGGAAGAGTTACTTCACCGAGCGTTTTCCGGTCTGTCCAGTATTTGCCGTCTAGCTGCTGCACGCTGCCGTCACCGCGAAGGTTCAGCAGCATCCCACCGTGGCTGATGGGGCTTCCCTCAAGTTTCAGCGCATTCGGCGTGTTTAGGTAGGTGACAGCAAGCGTGTAAATGCCTGCCGAATCTGCACTCAGATTTGCGGATAGGCTTATAGAACTCGACTCGGCAGAGAATAGCCGAACATCGAGCGTTGAGTAGGTTTGCCGAACGATCAGATACACCTCTACAGGCTTGTGACGTTCTTTGGTCTGCGGGTCTTCCCAGTTGCTTTGCAAGATGCCTTTCCACGTGCCGCGAATATTCGGTCGCTTTCCCAGCAGGCGAAGAACTGGCCAAGACCACAGGTATCGTTCCCACAGCAGTAAAGCGAAAGCAACGATGGTCACGACCGTAGAAAACGGCCGCCAGTAATCTTTGGATGGTGGGTGCCCTTGAACCACTAACACCACTGCCGTGGCGACGAATACCAAACCGACGAACACTTTGATTTGAGTGCCCGTCATTCAGTTGTTCTCCACGTAATACCAAGCCGCAAGAACGAAGTTAAAGGCTTGTTCTCGTGTCCACGGCTGGCTCGGGTGAAATAAATATTTTCGTTCGTTTACTTCGAGCCACTTGGAGCAAGCTTCCTCGGTCTTCGTCGCCGTGTAGCATGTGAGCAAGGCACTCTGCACATTCTGCTTATAAGAGTCACCAGCAAAAGTTTCGTCGAGCACGTTGTATAGGAGGCATTCGATAAGGTACGAAGGTACAAGCTTGGCGGCGGCTTCTCCCTTGTCGATCAAGAAGTACTTCAACCGCTTCACAGCACGCACGATCAACTTGAACCTTCCTCCGGTTCTCTTGTTCTTTTCGACCCCGTTGGCATAATGCTGCTCGGGCCAATTGATAATCATTTTCTCACTGTCAGAAAAGAATTTCGTACCCGGTGGTTGCACGTAAGGGGTGAGGACGTTTCCGCCGAGATAGTTGTATTGCTTCTTCAAATACAGACGGTACGCGAATGCAGCGACGACATCTGCATCAACACGATAGGTATTTGCGTGAACATCGAACGCTTTGTCGCCTCTAGTCACTCCGCTCTTGCCGAATTTTGCTTCAAGAGCAGCTTGCACGTCATTCTTGAATTGCACGTAGGTATATGGAGAATTTATGTTGCCAACTTCAGAGTCGGTGTAATCGGCAAACGAATAGTCAGCGAAGAACGGGTTCATACAACAGACGCAGATGTCCACGTCGCTTTCTTGGCGAACATTTGTATTGTTACGATAGGAACCTTGGGAGATGATCTTAACATCGTGACCCTTTAAGGGATCGTATGCGCGTATGGCCTCGCCCATCATGCGCTGCGCATTTTCTTGCTTTTCCCACTCGTTGTCGCTTGACGGCCTACTCCAAGTGCGAAATGTCTGCTCCCAGTCCATTGCCAAAGGCGCATGTCTCCTGCTGACTCACGACGGCGTCACTTGGTCGCTTTTCGGTTCAAGTGTATCCTAAAAATGTTGTGCGACGACAACTGCGATGTTATTGTGGCGCTAGCGTAATATGGCATCGCCTGAGACGCCAAATCAACTGAAGACACAGGGAGCCGCAACGACGGAGAAGCCGTCTCTCGCAATTCAGTTTGACGACGAACACGCTATAGAACATCTCACGAACCCGTCGTTAATTCATCTCACCCGGCGCCTCGGCGAGTTCACGCTTCAGGTGTTGCGAGAGTCTCGCTCAATCGAGCACACCGAACACGTCGGTAGCGGTCCGCCAGAGATAACGGCTGCGCACATCGACGAAGCGTGGTGGGTGTGTCGCCGTCGCATCAGACGTTCTAAGCATCCAATAGTCGGTGCGCTTGCACGTATAGCGCAAGCATTCGGGATAGTGGGCGTTGGAGTTGGAATAAGCAATTTGAAGTCAGCTTGGTGGGGTGCGTGGCTGTTTGCAGGATGCACCGTCGCTACGTTTCTGGCATTCTTGCTTGAAGTGTATTTGCAGCGGGCGGAGTAATTACAATGGCAGTCGAAATGGAGAAGCAAGCAGTTTCGTTCACCGATGAAGCACAGATGGCACTTAGCCGTTCTGTTTCGCGATTGGAGCGTCGCATTCGGGCTAAGGCAGCCGATCTAGCTATCAAAGCTCATGGCACACCGGCAGAGGTCACTGGCTCCGACGTTGAAAAAGCGTATCGGGAACTCCTGACCGCTCCCGATGCGCACGAATACAAGCTGGACAGCCAACGTCGAAGGCTTCGAAGATCGCACATGATTTTCTTGATGTCCACCGTCTACTCGTGGATGGGTCTAGTGATTGCGGCGTTCGGTGTTTTGTATCCATACATTCATGCTCGGCTGGAAAACCCCGCTTTCAGGTTCAGCGTGGCAATCGTCGTTACAGGACTGACGCTTTCAACGGTGGGTTTCGTTCTCAGAGAATACACGCGCCACCAAGAAGCCGCTCGCAAGGAAGAAGCCCTGCGATATGGACGCTTTGTGATTGGCAGAAGAGAACCTGAAGAATAACCCGCGTTAGCAAACGCAACAGCCCGAAAATCAGGCACCGGCAGTCTGCCGCACTACTCAAGGAAGCTCAGTTGAGGAAGACAGCATCGCACTGGGTCACGGAGACTCAAATTGACCCTCGACAAATTCCGACAATCTCTCACCGCAACCGAGCCGCCTGCCGGACTCACGCACGCCCTCGCGGGACTGTGGTGGGATGGGAAAGGCGACTGGACGCGGGCGCACGAATCCGCCCAGCAGGACGAAGGCAAGGACGGCTCGTGGGTTCACGCCTACTTGCATCGAAAGGAAGGCGATCAGAGCAATGCTGCTTACTGGTACAGTCGGGCAGGCAAGCCAGTTTGCCAAGAGTCGCTCGATGCGGAGTGGCTTAGTATCGTAGAAACTTTGCTAGGATAGACGAATTTAGCCAGCAAGAACGCGTTTTTCAATCGAGTTGTGGCGTGAAATTTACTCCGTGTTGGAAGGAGGCGACGTGACACTGAGTGAGGTCGCCGATCTACTTATTTCACCGTACGCAGAACGCCTTTGGCACGGCAACTACATAAATCGACGCGACGTTCGTGGTTACTACGTGCAAATGAAGTGCGGGAATCACTGGTGCAAGGTTTCGGTTTCTCATGCGGATCGGAATGCTGCCCGAATCACAGCAGAGGAACTGGAATCTATTGACCACACCGCGCTCCTACCGCCAGTTGTTATCCCCATTGCTTCAATTTCGTTTGCACTCAAGTCTCAGGCCGCAGAGCAGGCCGATCTGCATACCTATACAAACAGTTCTGCTGTAGATGGGAACTGGTCGGAGTTTTACTTTCAGGGCAGTTGGTACATGATTAGCGTCTCGCACGTGGACGTTCCCGCTTACGCTTCGTCTGGTGAACTGGAAATGATCGCCGACGAATTTCTCCGCCAGCAGAGCGGCAAATACCGAAGACGAGTTTCCTGATTTTCTCGCTTCGTCTCCGTACTACTCAGTTGATACGTCATCCGACAGCCCAAGTTCTCGCAGAGCGACCTTGATCTCATCCACTTTTTGGTTGGAAACACCGCCCTCGGGTGCGATCTCTACATCCAAGCCGATCTTTAGTCCGCTCTGGGTAGCAAACTTCGAGAGCACCTTGGTGTAAAAATTCATCCATTTCTGGGGCGGTACATCCCCTCGCCAACTGACTCGGCTCACGCCAAGCGAAGCGGTTGTCGTTGGTGTCGGCTTGGGTAATCCAGATGTTCCTTCAGTCGAGGGCTGCGTTGGCTGTGCCATTGGAGTCGAAGTTGGCGCTGACTTCCCCGAGGCGTAAGCCTCCGCAGTCTCTCGCTGAATGATGAACATGTCGTCGGACAGTTCGACATCGAAGGCTGTCAGCGACGTTTTCCAGTGAAATGGAGCATAGGTGCCATCAGGCTTCTTGCCGACGTATGCCAGCATTCCATTCTCAACACCTCTGGCGATTGTGTCCTTGAGGCTTTCGGAATTGAGCAATCTGGGAAATTGGGGAGACGCGAAGAACGCGTCACGAACAGACTTGGTGCTCCATTCTTTGAATGCCGGAGGCCAGTTCCTCGAAAGGAAGTTGGGGCTCACCGCGTCTTCAATGTCACCGTCCTGACGAAGGCGATTCGATATCAATTCCACGATGGAATTAGCCGCGCTCGAATGCACCAAGCCCAGATCAACCGTCTTCCAATTATTGTCTTTTCCTAGAAGCATCAGGTTCTTGTAGGTGCGCCAGACAATCTCTTTGGCGTCCCGCTGTGCCTTCTTGACGTTCTCGGCGAGTTGCCTCTTTTGCGCTTCATCCAAATGGAGGTCGTCCTCTTCGTCAGCAATATCCTCCCAAGCGAGCACTTTCCGAGCCTCATCGCGCAGGGCGTCAGGCGAATCGGGGACAGCCCACACCAATCCGCTCTTGTACGTTCTCCCAGATGTGCCGCTTTCTTTCGTGGCACTTTCGATAAAGTCGCGGGTCGCTTTTTCCGAAATCGACTGCTCGGGTGACATCACCACCAACGAAAGCACAGGACGGTCTGTGATCTGTCCGCTCTTCTCAGGGAAGTACACCCTTTCAACGCCAGTCCCGCCAGCGAAGACCTTTTGAACTTCCGCACGCAATCTCTCATCGATCTTCTTCGGCGGAACGCTGGCTCGCCGATCAGCAAGAAGTTTGTTCAGGTTGGGCGATAGGCTGAAACGGTAGCGATTCTTCTCGGAGGACAAAAAGTAGCACGTCGCGGACAGAGTTTCCAAAACCGTTTCGATATTGCCGATGTCGATGTCGGGCTCGGCAACTGCGAGCCTTATTTCGGGTAACGTTGCTTCGGTCTTGGATTGCCCTCCGTTCGACTCGAAGAATATCGACGTTGCGACCTTTTGGTGGAGCCGTGCCTTCTTGATGCTTTCCACAGCCTCTTTATCCAAACGTACAGCGTGGGATTCTTTCTTGCCGCAAATGTCGGTCGTTACGGCACCTTCGAGCTTCGCCCCGCCCAGTTGCTCAAAGGCGGCTGACCGAAACATTGGATCATCGAGAGGGGCGGTTCCCATCACAATCAGCGCATCCTTGTGTGCCCCTTTGAACCCTGCCTGATACGCATGAGACACCCAGAGCGCCAAGAGCCGCAGAATGCCGCGAGTCTGCTGGAAGCGTGGCAATTGTTGCCATTTGCGCTCAAAGACCGACAGCAAAGTCGGATGGAACGGATAGCTCGCCGCGAACTGTTCTTTGGCGTTATCTGCGGGGAACCAATTGGGGATTTGAGTTCTGTTGTCGAGAATGAATTGGCCGTACTCCTGTGCGGTCTTCTTGCCCTCGTCGGGAATGCCGCCCCACTCGAACAAGCGGCGTCGGATGATTTCGGAAGTTTCCGTTTCAGCCGACATAATCATTGCCTTGCCCAGACGATCAAGCATTTTCTGGAAACGGTCGAAATCACCTTCATCCTCTGGGGTCATCTCGTCCAGCAGAGACGGTAGCGACACAGCCAGCACAACGCGATCCTGAGCCCGCGCCTCTTCCGAAAGGTTTTGCACGAATGAGTACAGTTGGTTCGTAAGACCAGACTTGCGATTCCTCCCCATGTAGTTCAGTAGCTCGTCCATCAAGATCAGTGCGGGCTTGTCTTTGGGAAGGAACGAACGGATCACCTCGCTGGACGGCGCGGTTAGCTCTTGGTCGTGTTTAGCTACCGCCGCAAACGCCTCCTTGCCGCCTAGCTGAAACGCGATCTCGCCCCAAGGCGTTTTTCGGAGCGGAGTGCCGTCTTTCCCTCCGCGCCCTGTGAGGGAATCGAATTCTGTGCCGACAAAGACCGCGACCGCCGACGCTGGTATGGTCTTGACGCCAGCGTCTTCCAGAATGCTGGGAACGCCTTTCCATGCCAACGCCTTCGGGCCGCCTTTCGCCAAGTGGTACAGAAGTGTGAGTGCGTGGGTCTTGCCGCCGCCGAACTGCGTGGTGAGGTTGAACACAGCGGAAGTTTCGACCTTAATGCCAGAGAGTCGCCTCACTGTGCTCACTGCCAATTCAGTGAGATTTTTCGTCAGGAACGTGCGGTCGAAGAATCGGGCTGGCTCCTGATAGTCGGCGGGTGCGCGATTCTCCCGCACATGATCCAGATGAACCGCGAACTCAGATGCGTCGAGCGGACGTCCATCCCGCAGGTCTTCGCGAGGAGTAACAACTTTGTACCAAGGTTTGAGTGCCATAGAGGACATCTCTCCCAATTAGGCGCGTCCAAAGCGCCCCAAGTTCATGTCGAACCGCCACTCCTTGAAAAAACCATAGGGGAAGGTCGCGGATTCGTTCCTCGAACCCACAATTAACATGGTCTCTCCTCCGATCCGAGTCCTCTCCTGTATCCCCATCGCCTGCGCGACCTGTTCGGACAAGTGGCGAACCAGCGTGCTACCTTCCGCTGCATCCTTCCGATAGCAGAACACAATGCGAAGTTCCGCACGAGTGCAGAGGACTTTCCACAAGGAGTATGCGACCCGATCATCCTCACTGCTGTTCTCCAATTCAATAGCAGCTATCGGGAAACGCCAGCGACGATCTCCTGTTGCCTCGAAAGCTACAACGTCGAGGGCTAGATACTCCTGCCGTGCGACAGGCAGCAGAGTCGAGCGATTCCCTTTGGCGGCTGCCTTCCATCCCATTGATTCACATGTTGAGCAGACAACTCCTGTCAAGGCGGTCGTCCACTTCCCCAATTGCCCACGAATTGCTGCTTCTTTCAAAAGTGTCGATGATTCGTGACGCTGAACGATATCCATGAACTTGCCGAACCAAACGTGAGCCAGCGCGTCCGACATCAGAAGCCCAGCCCCTTCTTGCGAGCAAGGACACCATCAACCCATCGCTTTTCATCGCTCGCCTTGGGATACAGATAAGAGAGAACCTGCGCCAAGCGCCAAAATCGTCCGTCCCTTCCAACACCTTCGTCCACGAGAAAACGGCGTAGTGCCTCGCCCCGCCCAGCCGCGAAGAGAATCATGCATTGGTGAACACGGTCGAGAACTGTAACACCTTGAGACGGAGCACCTTTGCTGCCCCAACTTCCAGCTTCTTCGGCCTGCTCTAACTCCGCAACGAATCCCAACTGAAGTTGGGATGTTTTCTTTTTGCGTGTCGAAGTGGGAGCCTCCGATTCATCGTTGCCGAATAACTTCCGAGTTCGTTCAGCGACAGGAAGCAATCGGGCAAATTCGCCTTTGACTGCGACTAGGGACGTCAACGATTCAAGATGAGCACCTAACCCTTGGGCAATCTTTCTAGCAGCGTCATACTCAAGTACAAAACCCTTTTGTGTTCCGCCAGCCTCTTCTTCTTCTTCTTCTTCTTCGTTTTCTTCAACAGGCAACTCGCCATTGCCGCTCTCCCCAGCAAACAGCGTCCAGAGCCACATCGCTGTTAGTCGCGCATCCTCTTCGAAACCGCTCGCGTCGGCTCCTTTGAACACCATCGCGAGGGCTTCCTTAGCGACGGCTGCCCAAACATAGATTAGGTACTCCTTAAGGACAACTCGGTCACCGTTCGCTTTCTCGACGCGAGAGTATCGAGAGAAGATTTCAAGTGCCGGCCCAAGACATGCAAAGATCGCGTCTGCGCCCACCACTCCTTCTTCAGCCAGCCTCGGCATCCACTGATGAATTCGGTCGGGAAGCTCCTGTAGCACGTCACGCCAGTCACCAACCTCCTGAGAACTGCTGGCTCTCTTGCGTGGACGGCAAACAATGTGAATCGAGGAGGCAAGTACAGCGGAGTTCTTAGCACGCAGTCGCGAACCCATCTCCGTGTCAATAGGCCATGAGGCGGTGATTGTCCACTCGGCGTCGATCATTGCCTGAAGTTGAGCTTCCCATCCTGAGGTTGACTTGTGAGCGAAAACTACGACACCAATGCCGTCGTCTCTCAAAATACGGCGACCTTCCACCATCGCTTCACGCATACGATCTTCAAACCATTTCCCATCCTTTTGTGGGTAACGGACGGGGTCCCAACCAGCCATCTCGCATATTTCGGAGTCTTTGGGCGTCAGGGGAGTCTTGAATAAGTCCAAGAACATTTCCCCCACGGTTCGGCGCAACCATACGTAGAAGAAGTCCGAAATGTCAGCATAGGGCACTGCGTTGTAATAGGGCGGGTCAGTAATGAAAGCGTTGGCGGCGTCGTCGGGTAGAGGGACTTTGGTCGCGGTTGCCAGTTCTGTAGTTCCGACTGAATGTATCCCCTCCTGCAATCCCTGCATCCCAGCCACGATTCGTCGAATTGCCGACTCTGGGGAACCTCCAGCCGCAGCCAATGGGTTAATCTCTCCGAAATCCATAATCATCGGCAGAGCCCAGCGCCCAAAGACATGTGCCGTGTTGGGTGTGCTCAGTTGCCACACACACAAGGAGGCATTCAGATCAGCAAGTCGGTTGACAACCAGTGCTAACACGCTACCGACAGCAGCAGCCAACGAAGAGTCATGTTGATGATTCTTCTGGACGTATTCGTCTGCAAGCCTCGCGTATGTTGTGAGGGCTAGAGCTTGGCGTGGAGTGAATAACGTACCCCAAGTGTCGTGCCCATAGATAGGCGCATTGAAGACACCACTCATCACAGGTAGATATTCGTCAGGCACGAGGGACATTGAGCCCTTATGATTTTTCGAACGATTGAGGAGTTCTTCCGTTGCAAGACGCACTGCCTTTAAGTCTCGCTCGGTTGGAGTTCGATAGAAACGCCCCTGTTCCTCATCTCGTGTTGTCACAATGCAAAACAGTCTTGCAGCGGCGGCCCCGCCCTTCTTCTCTTTTAGTTGTCTACGCACGCTGGCAACTGGGGTGGTATATCCACAAACTGGGCAAGTGGCCGAGCCTCGCTTGATCGTGCCCGCCCCGACATCTTTCGATTTCGCCCCCTCAACGATTTCGAATTCGACTCGCTTCTCTTTCTTATGGGGAACAAGGCGACAAGCTATTGAACCTTTTCGAGCCAGCCAAGGTGAACGAATTAAGGGGACTTCAGTCCCACAACCTGGCCCTTCACACCGCACAGTTCTGGCCCAAAGGTACGCAATCGGTGTCGCCCCATCTGGATCGTTGGGGTAAAACTTTGCCAATTCCTTCCTTGCTTCCGTCTGCGCCCACTGACCCCACCGTTTAACTTCTTCGACTAGTTTCGTGCCGTACCGTGGGACGTATTCGAGTACCACCTTGTTCAGCAGCACCGCAACAGGATTCGAATCCGCAGAGAATGCGTCCGCCCCGACTCGCAGTGATTCGAGTGGAATCGCTCCTCCACCCGCAAAGGTATCCACAACTAGCGGCTTACCTTCTACGCCCGTCAGTGCCTCATGAGCAACTCGCGTGAGAGCACGTGCCGTCTCCAGAAACTCGGCATTCGTGGAATTATCAAAATTAGAAAAGTCGGCGATGAAATCAAGGAGAGCCTGCCGGAGCTTGCAGTGGTCGTCGAGTTGTTGCGGCTCCTTTTGTATTGCGACAAAGCGAGAGAAGCTATCCGCACTCAACAGCTTAAGGCGAGACGCTGAGGTCCATTTACGCATCCAATCTTTTGCACATTCACGGAAGCGAGCAGGACAATTCGAGTCTGCGGGGTCAGGCCAGAGGGCACCACATAAGATTGCCCTGCACGCCGCAGGGGGCCGAGTCGCGGGCCAGACGTACATTAGCGGCACATGACAACGACGCATATCTTTCTCACGCCGAGCTTGCTCAGAGATACGTCGAATCGGCATGTCAACTTCAATTAAGCGACTGGGATATGGTCCGCTCATTTTGTTTCTCCAGAGAGAATCGCCTCTGGGCTCGTGTGGTAGTGGTCAATCTTCACAATAGGCTCCCAACCCAGTCTCGCTGGGTCTTGTACTGGGTGCAGTTCTGGTTTCGACCCGCAGTTGAAGACGGCATATAACCAGTAGTCCTGTTTCAGCCGCTCGGCGGTCTTGTACTCATTGAAGCTGAGAGCAACCTCGCCTATCGCGGCTCGCCCCTTGACCTCGATGAAGCGAACGTCGGTGAAGGTCTTCGGATCATGCGGATGGGGTTTGCGCGAGATCAGGTCGAATCCACGATTGTCGGACTCGACACTCTCGACCTCCCATCCACGGCGGGTCTCATATTTCGTTGCCTCTGCGATGGCGATCTTCTCGATCTCTTCGTCGCGCACCATGAAGGCGATGCCCGGTGCATTACGTTCGGGATGAGGCAGAACCCAAGCACGTCCAAGGTGCTGAATATCTCCGATGGTGCATTGTTTCTCATTTCTCAACTCGGCTCGGCGGTTCTCAAGTCGGTTGTTCAACTCGTCTAGGTGGGACTCCGCTAGAGAGATGTTTCCATCGAGTCCCGGCACCGTGACGCCAGACTGCTGCCGCCCGACGAGTTCCGCAAGTTGCAAGTTCTGGCGATTGATTAGCTCTCCGAGAGAAATCTCCATGTGGCGGGAGATCGTGTCCACCTCTTTGGCACGTTGGGCGGCTACTTCATCCAGCAGCGGCTTCAACGCGGCATCAACGAGAGTGTGCTCGACCGTTGCACGGTCAGGAAGGCTGCCATCGTCTGGAACGGCGGTTCCTTTCGGGGCTGGAGATATGTCCAATAGAAGTGTCGGTTGCTTGATCGTGAGTTGCCCATCCATTGTCGCTTCAACAATGAACAGACGCCGATGGATGCAGTTGGCCCGCCCATCTTTGATGGAAGCACCGAACACATCCAGTCGATAGGGCAACTTGGTGTGCAGATCGTAAAAGACTGTCCCTCGTCGCAAATCATCGCTGACCTGCTCGCCAACGTCTTCTCTGACCGTCTCAAACAGCGGATGACCCGGCGTGACCCATTCCAGAGTTGCGTCCTGCGGCAAGAGTGCCTTGTCGAATACGACCTTCTGGTACTCGTGCCCTAACTTTCCGAACCTGCCTTCCAGCCGCTCGCCAATGGGGTATAAGGTGCGAGGAATCCTGCCGATTCGGTAGACGTGCCCGTCCTTCTGCACGGGTCTCGGGTTGACTCCCGAGATCGGTGCCGCCTGCGTGAAGAAGTCCTCGATGACCTCGGGGATGAGACGGCGCTCCCGAGCCTCAGCCGCCTTGCCAACAATCGCACCGAGATTCAACTCGCGTTTTGCCAATCCTTCCAATGTTGAGTTGGTGATTTTTCGAAAACGCTCTGCATCGACCTCCCTGACAATACGAGCTTCGATATTGGGGAGGTCAGTTCTCCTCGCGTACATATCACGAAAGAGCTTTTCGAGGAGATTCGAGGGGAAGACTTCACCCACGACATCGAACACATGGTCAGTGCCTAGCTCTTTCCGAATCTCGCTCAGCCGTTCGAGGAGCTTCTGGAGCACTCGACCTTCCCGCGTGTTGAGAGCGGCGAAATTGAAAATGAGGCAATTGTGCTCCTGCCCGTAACGATGGATGCGACCCATACGCTGCTCCAGTCGGACGGGGTTCCACGGGATGTCGTAGTTAATCATCAGCCAGCAGAATTGAAGGTTGATACCTTCGCCTGCGGCCTCAGTTGCGACTAAAATCTGCGCCTCTTCTCTGAACTCCCGTTCGGCGTAGATTCGCGTGCCAGTTGTGTCTCGGTCTCCAATCTTCATCCCGCCGTGAATCTGGGTTACCTTGAGACCCCACTCCCGCAGTCTGCCAAGGGGTCGTCCATCTTCTCCGTCTCCAGCGAGGTAATCGAGCGTGTCCTTGTGCTCAGTGAAAACGAGCAACTTCATGGTCGGATTCGAGAAGATTTCCTGTTCAGCCAGCACCTTCTTGAGCTTCACTAGCTTCGATTCGATTTCGCGGTGCTCTAGCGCCCGAGCTTGGTCGATTAGTCTGCCGATCTGGAGAATTTCCTCCTTCAGCAGGGTCGGATCAAAGCTGATCGCAGCGTTTTCAATTTCCTCGATGTATTCGTCGCGCTCCTCTTCGGGGAGATCGTCCAAGTCCTCTGGAATTTCCATCTGCTTTCGCAGGTAGTCGCGGGGGTCTTCCAGAATCTTCTTGCGCTTGTCCCGCATACGTTCAAGACTGCGACGGACGGCGTACACACTGGAAGCAAACCGCCGCTGTAGCATCGCCATTGTGAAAGTCAGGGCACGGCTGCGAGGAGAATCTTCCTGTGCGGCTTTGATCGACTGATCTTCAACGTACCGAGTGAGTGCGTCGTAGAAGTCGTATTCCTCACCATCCAGATCGAAGGAAGCGGTGTGCACAAATCGGTCGGTGAACAGCTTTTTGACCTGCCCTGTCTCCGGGTCTGGAAATGAGACGAGGGCTTCTTTCGTGCGGCGAAGATAGAACGGAGCGTAGTTCCGCCGCATAGCCTCTTCGAGGCTCTTGACGTTGCCGTACACGTCACGATCCAGAAGTTCAAGGAAAAGACAGAAGTTCTCGGGATCGCCTTTGTGCGGTGTCGCCGTCATCAACAAGAAATGGTCTGTCATGCCAGACAGCGATTCGCCAAGTCGATAGGCGAGAGTCTTCTTGTCGGCGCTGTAGGCAGCCATCTTGTGGGCTTCGTCCACGATGATTAAGTCCCAGCGGCTACGGAGAAGGCTCTCCTTGGCATCCTCGATCCGTGAGACCCAAGAGATCGACGTGACGACCTGATTGCGTTCCTGCCACGGATTCATGCCGTAATTGGCGCGAAGTACGTCGCTGCGAATGACCTCGAACTGCTCTCGAAACTTCTCCTTCATTTCCCGCTGCCACTGAAAGGACAGGCTGGCGGGCGTGATGATGAGCGTTCGTTTGACCAGACCACGTATCTTTAGCTCTTTGAGCAGAAGCCCCGCCATGATGGTCTTGCCTGCCCCCGGATCATCAGCGAGCAGGAAGCGTATGCGCGGCATGGTGAGGAAGTAGTCGTAGACCGCCTCAAGCTGGTGTGGGAGTGGGTCTACGCGGGCAATGGAGAGCGAAAAATACGGATCGTATTCGTAAGCAAGACCCAGCCGAAGAGCCTCAATCCCGAGTCGGAACCGCAAGGGGTCGCCGTCGAAGGGCTCTTTTTCAGGGCTGGATACCAGTTGGGCAAGTTGCTCGGCGCTCAGGATCGGTTCGTGAACCTGATTCGTGTTCAGCCCCTTCCCGACGAGCTTTACAGACGTGCCCATCGGAATCGCAACGATGACCTGCACAGGCTCGGGGAATATCGGCCCACGGACAATAATGTTCGGTTTCAACTGGTCTAAGAGCATCTGCCTCGCCCTAAGAATGGAGTGAGCCTCGGCTTCCAGAACTTGGAAACGAAGCGCCGCACGTTGGGGGAAGGAACTGCTAACTATAGCAGAGCTAAGGGATTGGGGGTCGCAAGTGCGTTCTCTTGTTGCTACAGCAACTTTTTTGAAGTGACCTTCGGCATCAGCGTGGTTTCTTGGTATTCAACAGCAGCCTTGGTAAGATTCTTGTGGGATCTCACTGCCGAGCGAATGCACTACAAAAAAGCGCCGATTACGGAAGCTCTCATTGACATCAGGGTGGAGCTATCTTCAGAGTTGCGATTTGAGGATTTGAGTGCCTTCAGGAAGCATGTCAGTACTGATTATCCCCGCGAGGAAACCCGCAATTTGAGCCAAGCTATGCTTCTATTTGGGCCATCAGTGCAGGCGTCAGCCCAGCAACAACCGTGGGGGTTTATGTTTCGCAATGAAACCAACACTCAAGTTGTTCAAGTTCGTTTGGACGGTTTCACGTTCAGTCGGCTGGAGCCTTACGAGGACTTTGAACATCTACGAGATGAGGCAAGGCGGCTCTGGGACATCTATCGGGAACTGGTGCGACCTAAGAAAGTTGTTAGAATTGCAGTCCGCTACATAAACCAGTTGAACCTGCCCGGCACGCGGGTGGAGCCAGAGGATTACCTGAAAACCTTTCCCCACTTGTCGGGAGACTTGCCGAAGGACTTGCGCGATTTCGGCCCGTTCCTGATGAATTTGCGAGTGCCACAGCCTGACCTGAAAGGGCTTCTCATCATCAACGAGGCTGGTACGCCGCCAAAGAAACCTGAAACAGTTTCGATTATCTTAGACCTTGACTTGTCCGTAGAGAGCCCTGCAATTGAAAGTGAGGAAGAGATGTGGGCGTTCTTCCAGAAGCTACGCGAGCGGAAGAATCTTTATTTTGAGGCGTGCATCACTGATAAGACGAGGGAGCTAATAAGCTGATGATCATTGCTGAAGCAATCGCTGACAGGAAAACACGATTTCGGTCTCCAATCGAGAGCAATGCGGTAGGCGCGGCCAGCCAAGAACTGAAGACCGAGGCCGCCAAGGACTTGGAAAACGCCGTGAGCGTTAGTGTGTTCTGGACGGCGACAGTTCTTCTGGCTAAAGCTCAATCGAGGCTTTCCGAACTCGCACAGATAGGGAGCAATTGGGACACCTACGGTGCTCCTGCGCCAAATCAGGCTGCACTTGAAACTGCTGTCCGCGTTCTCGAACACATGAACCCTTTTGATCTCATGTTGGCGAACATCGTTCCATCAGCAGAAGGCGGAGTGGGATTTTGCTTTTCGAGAGGCGACCGCTACGCTGACATTGAATCCTCCAACGATGGGGATATCATTGGCGTCCGATACATCGGGATGCAGACACCCGTACTGATCGAAACGGATGGAACCGATGCGTCCATCGAGGCGGCCCTACAACAGGTGAGGAACCATATCCGTGCCTGAGCGCCCCGAACGGATGAAAAGGAACGGACGCGCTGAAGATCAAGACTTTCAGGCAGCCGAAAAGCTCTTTCGCCGTTACACCCGCGAGCACTACATTAACGGCCTGTTCTCAAATACTGGATTCGCCTTCACTTCGCCACAGTCAGTGAATCGACAGAAGTACAGCGAACCTGCTGATGTTCTCTTTTCTGAAACGGACGAGTTTGCGAAGTGGGGGGTGCTCTCTTTCAAATGCGAAGATCTCCCTGAATCGTTTCCACCTGACAATCCCCAATACAGGTTCTTCGCGAGGCACGTGCCGATGGAGGACAACTATGCTCATTCGGAAGTTTGGTGTGATGCACTTCCCGCTACTGGTGAGTATGTTAGACCAAGCAAACAGGTCAGAAAGCTGTTCAGAGCCGCACTGAGCCAAAGAATTGCTATAGAGATAGCGGCTACAGTTTAGAGAACCCGAATTCACTCGATTGAAATTGTGCGAGCCGTTCAACATGTGGGTTCGAACCGCAGTCTTTCTAGCAGCCTGACCAGTGCCAGCGTGTCTTGCCCGCAATAGTCGAGCAGAGCCTTCCTGATCCTGTCGCGCTCGCCACTATCTAAACTCCCACGCACGAGCGACTCCCAAGCCAGCCCGGCATCCTGCCCGTTCGCGACCTCCATGCCGTCGTAGGTCATCTCTGGCACGAGCGCGGGCAAGACTGATTTGATGGAGTAAGAGCCAGCGTATGCGGGATGATAACTGTGCTCCCTCACGGCAGGCAGCAAATCGAAGAGGCGACCTTGGATCGCGTCGATCCGCTCCGTGAACTCAGGAAACCAACTGGCAAGGTCTGAGAGGCGCTGAGACTCGAACGACGAGTACACAACGATGCTGCCGCTCTCGCCGAGCGCAGCGCACAGCGAGGTGATGAACTCGCGCCGTGGGTCTTTGGCGTCCGTGGCAAGAAACTCATGATGTTCCAATGTCGCACCGGGTTCTTTCTGCGAGTGGACGGAAAACTGGAACGGCAGTTGATCATAGGGTCTCATTCCCGCATAAGCGGGGATCGCCCTGTTCAGGGTCTCAAAATCAGCGAAGTACAACGGGTATGCCAACTCACTCAACACATCACGAAGTTCAGGGCTGAACCACGGCTCGTCCGTTTGCACGCATGTCGCGGCACGGCGCTGAACTTCTGTCAATTCGAAATCGTCAGGTATGTCGCGGATGGACTCGACGCCGATCTCTTCCAACTCCTCGACGGCGCTGGCATGGATACGAGGAAGGTAGCCGATATGGTCATCGGGGCGCGGAGCATTGCAGCATTCGAAAAATTCGCAAGTAACTGGATGGGTGCAGTGCCGACCGGGTGCAATGTCCGGTGGTTGTTGCATGCCGAGCACGGTGAACTCCGACCGTAGCTGGAACGTGAGCTTGGGCTGCAGACTCTCAACGCGGCGTGTGAGGTTTCTGATCCTGAAGAACCGCTTCGCGTCAATGTTCTGCCCATCGAACACATAGCCACGATTCACATGCGCCAAACAGGCGCTCGCGACATCCACGCCAGAACGCGAAACGACGCGGTACTGGATCGCGACATCCTCGTAATGGTGATCCTTAACGTCGCTCGTGGACTTGACTTCAATCAGACGCCAACGCCCGTCTCGACGCCGATGTAGGATGTCCACTTTCACGAGGACATTCTGGTGCTCAAACACAGCTTCGAAAATTGCTGACACGTTGGGGTTGGTGAATAGCTCGCGAGTTGCGCGGATCGCATCACCTAGTCCACGGGAACAATCAACCTCGACTCCTCCGGGGAAAAGCCTGCGAGCGAGCATGGCGACCTCGTGTCCTTGCTCAATGATCGCCTCTGCGGCAGCATCGGGCTGCTCCGCGAGTTCTGGCGAGTGAACCTGCCAGTAGAGCCTTTTCAAGCACTGGCACCCGGCGACAAATCTGCTCTTTGATAATTTCATTTTCACCGCAGTGTCTCCTCCCGCTTTAAGGACTTCGTTTCGATCCCCATTTTCACGACGCGCAAATAAAGAGCTTTTGCCAGATCAAAAAGCCCTTGCCTCATGTAAATGCATGCCAGCAGTTCAAGGTTCTCCGGTGTCGGCTCCGTCTCTATCAGCTTCAGCATCAGCCCTGCTGCATACACTGTTTTCCCTTGATCTAAGTACGCCTGTGCCCGTTCTCTCATTGCTCCTCCTGCCTCTGCGACACACCATTTCTCGGAGGTCGCGGAGGGCTTTGAACCGAATTCGATTGTTCTGCATCCTCGCGCCAGTCACACGGCACAACAAAAACGTCGTATTCGTGCTCGACGCCTCTGTTTCTGTGATCCTCCGCTTCGAAGAGGTCAAAAGTCACAGCGACATTCCGGCTCTTGACATCGCCATTCTTGTCGAGAGACAGGGTCGTGAGCACGAACACGTGGAAATAGTCCATCATCATTCCTCCTCCCTTCGCCATGCTTCGCGAGTCAGTGCGCGTTGTGGCTTCGCATGCTCTTGGCTTGGAGCGAGATCGCGTGCAATGTTTCCCGCAGTTCGCGGTCGCCCTTCGCCCCGCTGATGGAGTCCTCAGGTTTCCTGCTCCGCATCCAGCGGCACAACAGCACCAACCAAACGGGCGCAAACACCGCGAACGGTGCCAGCGCGAAGAACTCCAGCCTACCTGTAGCCGTGTAAATCAGCGGATGAGCAAAGTGACAGAAAACGAAAAGTGCTGCAATGGTGCCGAAGAATCCGAGGAACCAGAACCCAAATGACTTTGCCACTGTGCAGCCCATTCCACCCTCGGCTTTGCGCCAATCTCTGACACCAGCAAGCCGCGCTGTCTGAACCGTTTGCCAGTGACACACGATGGTCATCCAGAACGCGCAAACGAACGGAGCGCAGAACAAGTAGATCGTTATCATGTCGGAGATGACTGACAGCTTCGTGACGTGCAAAAGAAACCAAAACGGCACAACGACATAAAGTAATGGCGCTGACCCGAAGAACAGAATCAATGCGATGTTAATGGCGACCAACCGAACGACGCTGCGGAAAAGGCTCTTTAGGATTTCCATCGTTGCCTCCAGTTTTGTTACTGCCTGAGTGCAGCCGCCAATCTGCCGTCATGTTCTGGCTTGGGGTCGATCTTCGCCGCTGCGGCGGTATCGCAGAGTTCCCGTAGCCGTTCCCTGTAACGCCCAACGAGCACCGACACGGACTGGATCGCTTTCGTCGCCTTCAACAATTCCTTCTCCATACGGTCGATCTCCGGGAACGTGCGACGAAGTTCCTCCGCAAGAACCGCGTTCCTCTCCAATAGGTCGAATCCTTGAACCCGCATCCGCTCGAAGATCGGTCGCAGGACGTCGAGGTCACGTGGTAGCCACTGGCGTGTTGTTCGGAGCAGCCAGACTCCGTCCTTGCGGCTCCAGCGGGTTTCGCGATCAACCTGACGAAGCTGGTTCTCATCGCGGGCGACCAGTGCAGCAACACGGATGGAGCGCTCGCCTGCGTCCCGAACAATCTTGTCGATGTCGCTCTCCGCGATGACCGACTTGTCCTTGTTGTCGATCAGGATTTTCGGCTCTGCGGGGTCGCCGTTCGGAGCGCGATAGGAAAGGATGAAGTCGCCGTTACGCGGCAGCTTCTCGGATATGCAGATTCCGGCCCAAGCCCGCGCTTCTTCGGCGAAGTCCATTTCTTCGCGCTTGCCGACTCTCACGATCTTCGCCATCTCCGCTTCCAACTGCTGGTTCCGCTCGCGAAGCTGGGCGACCTCCCTCAAGCCGTCTTCGATTCGGCGACTGAGGCTGTCTTTTTCTGACAGAGCTAGCCGCAGTTCGCCAGAGAGGCGTTCCCGTACCTCGGCGGTGCGCTTCGCGAGTTCGGTCTCGAAGCGCGACCATGCGCTCTGGTGCTCGCGGTCGTGCTTGTTCTGGAGTAGCCGAAAGGCTTCTTCGGCTGACAATTGTGCCACGCGAGCGAAGTCCTTGACTCCAAGACGATCCAGAATCTCCGTTCGCTTCAGCTTGCCTGCACCTGCGCACAATGGGCATTCGATTGTTTCGGTCGGCGATGTAGGTCGCGTAGTCATGTTGTCCTCGTGGCAAAGCAGTTGCGGAGGAGTTGAAATTGTTCGGGGGAGTTACGGGACGGAGTTACTTCTTGCGTCCGATCAGCAGACCGGGGTCGGCAGAATTGATTGAAACTAGGTTTCCATGTGCATCACGGATCGTGTTGAATCGTTCGTTGGAGCGTCCGAGAATCTGATCCCGTTCATCGCGAACCACAGAGGACGTATCGCTGTAGCCGCTGGTGATCGAGCCGATGATGCGGTTCTTTCCGTCGCGCAGATACCTCTTAGTCAGTGACATTGCTTTCCTCCTTGTGTCGGTTCGAGCAAACAAAACTCCACAGCCGGGTAGCAATTCACCTCAGCATGCGCAGGAGCAGTGGTTCGGGTGAATAGCTCTCCGCACACCATACATTCGAGCAAGCCGTCAGAGCGGACGAGGAACACCTTGCCGATCACGTCAGGGCTGTTACCGTTCTTCTTCGTCATTTCGACCTCGAAGGTCACGATACCGAAGTATCGTTACCAGCTTGCGCGGGACTGAACAGCTTCAGCAGGATCAATGATCTGCGGGGACGGCACCACGACGGTCTCGTGACCAGCCCTTGATCTGTTTACCAGCTTGCAAACGAAACTGCGGGAAATACCCCATTTCCTAGCGACGGCGGTCAACGTCATTCCGCCCACTCGGTCGCGGACTATGGCTGTGCGGTCGATATTCATCGGAGCACGTCCGAGGCGGATGCCATCCAACTTTGCCCTTCGTAGACCCGCAAGAACGCGCTCGCGAATCAAATCGGCTTCGAGTTCGGCGATGGAGCCAATGAGAGTCAGGAAGAGCCGTCCCATCGGGCCGCTGGTGTCCACGTTTTCTCGCCGGGAAATAAAGACGACGCCCAGACTGTCGAACTCATCCATGACCTGCAAGAAATGCTTGACGCTCCTCGCGACCCGGTCGAATGCTGCCACAAGAACGATTGAGAACTTCTTCTGTCTGGCATCCGCGACGAGCGCATCCAGCCCCGGACGTCTCGCCCTGCGACCAGAGATGCCGCAGTCCTGATATTCCTTGACGACCTCGAAGCCACGCTGCGCAGCAAGCTCGCGCAGATCGTAGAGTTGGCTTTCGACATGCTGGTCGGTGGTGCTGACGCGGACGTAGATGGCTGCTTTTGAGCGACCCGATTGCATTATGTCCATAGGACATATTATCGAACTTCTTGCCCAAGATGTCAATGGTATTTTGTCCTTGGGGCAGAATACTATACAATGGTCGCATGGGCTGGACGACATTGCGGGTTGCGGTTTGCGACGTCTGCGGGCATCGGTGGATACCCGAAACCGATGAACCGCCGAACTGCCCGTCCAAGAAATGCCGCTCAACACTCTGGAACAAGGGCGGCGTTGACGGCAGGACGCGGGAGTCGCGGATCAGGACTGGTCGCAGCCGTAAAACGGCGACAAAGAAGCACTGATGACGCCGGGTGGTCGAAAAGGTCTTGCGGAACAGCCGCGAGTGGATAAATCTGCTGCGCCGGACATGCGCGGTCGCGCTGGTTAACAAGTGACCCTTCGAACTATTTCACATGCACCGCGAATTGTTGGAGGCATTTCGGTCAGCGACGCTATTGTGCGGGAGATGTTGAAAGTGTATCGCTGACGGCTTTATCTACATCCTGCTCCACACACTGGAAGACTCGGACAAGGAAAGAGGCGATACAGTCGAGCGCCTCCCCATTCTTACCTTTGTACATGTCCAAGAGAAGTCGTTCACTGTTCCAACTCTTGTAAGGCTCGTCTAGCCATTTCCACCATTCCCAATAGTCTGTTGTTTTGCCCCTGCCGAGTACCTCGTCCAGCTTCGCCGCAGTATCCCCAAGAAGACGACCCGGTTGAGGCGTTTGTTTCGCCAGCCCAAAGTACATCGAGCACGCATCCGGCTGGTCGGCTGCGACGCCGATGCTAAAGTGTTTTCGCCATTCGGGCTTGCAAAAGTAGAAGCCGCTGTCCTTTTTGAGTGTCCCCAGTTGATTCTCGAACACTTCGACGCCGGGCAGGCGACGTTCCAATTCGCATTGCAGTGCGTCCGCAAACTTGCCGATCACACTTTGCTTGATGAGACCAAACCGTTCACCAACCGCAATAGCAACCTCAATGTGATCGTCGCATTGGAACGCGTAGCTCAGGATGAGATCATCCAACCCTGTCATGTCTTGCCCCTCCGTCTTCTCTTGGGGAAACTCTCGAAGCAGATAATCCCTGAATTCTCGCAGAAACGACCGAACTCTTTCTGCTCGGCAGTGATCAATGCATTCACGCAGCCAGCAGCACATTATCTCCGGGTAGTTCAGAACTCGTATACGCTCTAGCTTCTTCCACCGCGCCAGTTCTTCCTTTGCGATACTCGACTCACTTGGATCGGAGCCGTTAGGAGATAGGTAAAAAAGGACAAATTGACCGGGTGATTCTTTATCCAACTCCCTGATGTAGTCGTCTACTTGCTCCTCCTGATCCGGTGCCCAAAAAGGTTTGTTTTCGATGCCAATTACAAAATCGCTCCAGTACAGCTTGATGTCGATCCATCTTGCCCGTTTAGTAAAGCGGGTCGGAGCCTCTGTACTTACTCGAACGGACTCGGTGCCGTGTGGAGCATTGACAGTCCGCAGGAACGATTGAAGGAAGATGTCTCCCTGACCGTGCTTACCCGTGGGGCGTAGGAGTTCCGCCGTTATCCATGACAACTTCCGCTCGGACACGTCCATATAGTCGAAAGTATTAAAGTCGTCCGCCAGTAGTGCATTAGCTTGCTGCCGGAGCTTGTGGGCAAACTGAAGATGGTGGTGCAGCCCGCCGAGAAAGCTCTGTACTTCTGACTCGGAGATCATCCGATGGCTCCCAAGTTGAAAGGCGAATCCGTTGCTTCAGTTTTGCGAAGGCTCAGAACGATTCCCGAATCCGACTCCGCAGTTTACTCCTGTGATGTCATGCCGAACAATGTTTAGCCCAGCCCGCAGGTGTTCGAGGCTGAATACAGAGCAAGAATCAAACGCAAGTTGCCCTGCGAGGATGTAGCTCTCCCGAAGCTGCGCGAAAGACAGTCCGACAGCATCTCCAGCAATGGTCTTCAATGACTCAGGATCGAACGCGCCACGGCTTAGTTGACGAAGGTAGTCAGCACACAAGTCTCGACTCGGCGCTCGAAAGGCAACGACCCTATCAAAACGGCCCGGGCGTTTTCGAATCGCGGCGTCCAGCCTTGAGGGATCATTTGCCGTCGCGACCACGATCACGCCATCTACGGTGCCGATGCCATCGAGGCAATTCAGGAAGTGCTGAAGAGTGATTTGCGGACGTTTCTTCTGGTCGTCGTCTATGAAGGCTCTGTCCAAGTCTTCAAAGATTACAAGTGATGGCGCATTCTGGGCTGCCATCTCGAAAAAGCCTGTCAGCGAGTCGTTGTTCAGGCACTCATGGCAAAAATCGAGCGTGAGTGGAGTAACTGCCGGGTGCGAAGCCATCACTTTGATCACCGTCGTTTTGCCGTTTCCGGGCGGGCCGTGTAAGAGATAGCCGCGTCGGAACGGAAGCCCGTGATCTCGGAACCAGCGTTCACGCTTGAAGAACGATTCGTAGTCATCCCTCACCAACTGGGCAATCGAAGGATCGAGCACTACTGAGTCCCAGTCGTAGTTTGGAGTGAAGCTGAGGTGACCGCCTCCGAACATCTTTACTTGTTTGGATGGTTTGTGAGCCAAGGAACCCAGCCGATTGAGTACCGAGGCTGCTGAGGCGCGGCTTACGATGAGCCAACTTTTCCAGTCCGAAAACAGTCCGTCCCGAAACGAAACGAACGGCACCTCGGCGGCGACGAAGGCTGTCCGCTCGTCCTTCAACCAAACTGCGATAGGACAATCCCGCCATTCGGCGTGCCAAGCGGTCGCCCGCTCGACAATCAAGGAATTCCGCTTTCGCGAAAGCGCAACGTGCATGCGCGGGCTTGTCGTTCCTGCTAATTCCCAGCGGTCTATTGCTGCCCTGAGACCGGAGGAAACTTCTAGGTCGCCGTCAAGCGGAACGCCGTCGAGCATGTCCTCAATCACAAGCTGACCGATTGGCAAGTCGATCTCGAATGTCACTGTTTCGGGATAGGCACAGCCGACAACCTTTTCTAGCCACGCCAAATACGGCTCCAAGTAGTCGCGCATGGAGGTGACTGCCGGGGCGAAGCGAATCTGAGTCGAAGTAGTCATGGGAACACTGTAGCCGCGACCTGTGACAGCTAGGGTCATGTCTGTCCATCCGAGTAAAGAAGTCGCAGTGACCTCAGGTGACACATGTCGTTGCGATGATCGTCGGCGGCGGATACCCTATCGGGTGCGGTGCCTCTAGATGCCACGGGGCGATCAACTAACGCGGCAGTGGAAACTCGTCCGGCTCCTCAGCGGAAAACTGGGACGCTCTCTCGCCCAACTCCGTAGCGAGTTGGGGGTGAGCAAGCGTACGGTGCAGCGCGACATCGGCGATCTGGAGCGGGCAGGATTTCCCGTGGTGTCAGACACCCGAAATGGCACGATCTTCTGGCACTTCATCGAGGGCTTCCGTGCGGAATCCGCAGTCTCGCTCACCCTGACGGAGTTGATGGCTTTGTATTACAGCCGTGGGCTGCTTCGTCCGCTTCAAGGGAGCGACCTCTACGACTCCATTGAATCTGCAATGCAGAAAATCGGAGCGACACTGCCTGCGGAGAGCCTCCGGCTGATGCGCGATCTGGAGGGCGCAATAGCAGTCAGCACATTCGGCTGGAAGGACTACACGCACTCGCGAGAGGTCATCGAGAAACTGACGAAAGCCCTGCTGCACAGGTACACAGTTCGCATCGACCACACGGTTATCGGCTATGACGAACCCGTGACGCGAGAGGTTGACCCTTACAAGCTCTGGTATGCGAACAACGGCTTGTATCTGGTCGGTCACGACCACCGGAGTTGCGAACTGCGGGTGTTCGCAGTCGAGCGGATCGGCTCGGTGTCGCTGACGAATCGCCGATTCGAAGTACCTTCAGGCTTCGACTTCGAGAAGTTTGCCGAGTCCGCGTTCAGTATGGTCTGGGGCGAGGCACAGTCGGTCGAAATCAGATTCTCGAAGCATCAGGCACCTTACATTCGGGAACGTACATGGCATCCGAGCCAGAGCCTCACGGATGGACGCAACGGCAGCGTCGTTATTCGGTTGAAGATTGCCGATCTCGGCGAGGTCAAGCGGTGGTTGATTGGGTTCGGCGCGGACGCGACAGTGATAAAACCAGTGAAGCTGCGCAAGGAAATCGCCGCTGAGTGCGCTCGTATCGCCCAAAGAAAGTCAGAATGATATGCGCATCCACAAAGCTGGTCATGAAATCCGTTCTGTCGATGATTGGTTTAGGTGGGCACCGCCAAAGCGCGGCGCTTTCCACTGGAAGGATTATCGCAGCGCAAAAGAGCTTGCTCGATCTTGGTTCAGGACAGGCACGGCGTTGCCCCCGGTAGAGCTAGTGTCGCTACTCATCCCGACGTTTGGTTCGGAACTTGTCTTCGAAGAAGCGATGCCGGAGTGCAGCGTTGACCTAGACGATTTTGAAGGCGAGGGACGAAACTGCGATTTGGTTGTCGTTTGTCAAGCTGGGGTGCAGCGGATAGTGCTCAGTGTAGAAGCAAAGGCTGATGAGCCTTTCGGCAATTCCACGGTGGGCGACTACTACGACCAGACACTAGATTCCGATTCTAGGGTGCCCAAGCGAATCGAGCAGCTTTCGAATGCTCTTTTTGGACGAGAACCGGACGAAGTCATCCGCCGACTCCGTTACCAGCTTGTTCATGCGGCAGCGGCTTCTCTAATCGAAGCGGATGCGCGAGATGCTGAGTGCGGCGTTCTACTCGTGCACGAGTTCATCTCTGTGGGGCTAAGCAACCTAAAGCTTGAACAAAACGCAAAGGACTGGGCGGCATTCGTTAAGGCGCTCCCGCAGTTGGCTGAGGCGACAGTGCAGACGAACCAAATTTGCGGCCCGCAATGGGTGCCCGGAGGCGGTCGCGTACCAGCTACGATACCGCTTTACTTGGGCAAGCTCGTGACACGGCTGTGAACCGGAAGTCTTCGCGATCCTCACCGCGAATTAGCGGAAGCACGCGATGCCCAAAGACGAGGGAACGATGAACCTGCTGGATGGCTTGAACTATTACAAGAACTACTCGCACTCCGACTGGCAATTCACTCTGCAAGTGGAAAGTTCCGCAGTCGCCGTGCTCAAGTTGATCTCGCAGCACGGTAACCAGCCGAACTCAGAAGCACTTTCTGCTGCCCATGCCCTGCTGGTTGACATTGAAAAGTGGAAGGCGATGTGCCTTAAGGAGAGGATGGGCAATGCCGCCAAGAATCCAGCGACAGAAGTTTGGAGAGCATTCCGGGGAGCACTAGATGCGAAGACCGATCTTCAATCCATACTCTCGATCATGTCGCTGACTGGCTTTGGAGCGTCTCAGGACGAAGAAACGGGTCAGCGAAGGGCTAAGGTAGCAACTGCCGTTCTCAGGTTCCTGAAACCCGATGAATGGGGTGTTGTCGATTGGAGGACAATCGCCATCCTCGGACTCTTGGAGAATGCCAAGGGGAACGTAGATCAGGCGTTGGCGCTGGCTAAGAAAGAGAAGCCCGCCGAACTTCGTCGTGTGCTAGACATTGTCGATGAGCGAGGCGCGTGCGAGGTGAACCAAAAATACCGGGCGATGCGTGATTCAGCACAACTTTCAAGGACTGTCGATGTCGAGATGGCGATCTTCGGTTTTTCACTGATGGCGTGGAAGATTCCGTAGCTGCGCCTACCGGACTGGAGCCTCTCAAACCGACCGACGCAGAGGACTGCATTCGTCAACGTTTCAATTTCGCGTAGTCTGAATCCTGTGACCCCTTTGTCCCAAGCCTGACAACGGTGATTTGATCGCCGTCCTGACGAAAGTAAATCTTGAGTTTGTCCCCCGCATCGTGTTGCCATAACAACGGCTGTGTTTCACGCACTTGATGCTTGCCCTCAGTCTGCCCCTGATTCATCAGCCTGAACTTAGTTTCGAGAGCGTAACGATCTGATCTGTCGGACGAGAGAAGCCATTTCAAAGCCTGTTCTGCGAACACGAGCCTCGGAAAATAGTTAGCGTAGCTCTTGCGCAGTTCCTCTGCTGACTGCGCGGGAGGTGAGGAATTGTCGGGTTCTTTGGAACGTTCTTGCTTCCGAAGTGCGTGCGACAGGCTCTTTAGTTCTGACTGAAGACGGTTGTTTTCCGCCCTTAAGTTCTCTAGTGCCTCGTTAGACTCTCGCAGGTGCTTATCTTTCTCGTCAATCTGCTCAAGGGCATATCTCTGATCCTTCTTTTCCAGTTCGTGACGCTCCCAAGCATTCCTCAACTTCTCGGCGCACCGCTTCAGATGATCTTCGTAATAAAGATTGTCTTTGACAATCTCACTAAGCGTCTCAAAGACGAGTTGTTTGATCTGCTCCGTGCGTACCTCTCCATTTCTTTCGACCTTCCTCACCTTGGCATGGACGGCATTAGCCACGAGGTCGGGGAGGAGTGCATCCTCAATCTGGGCTTTGGCGCATACGCCACTCAGTGAAGCATGCAGCTTAGACCACTTGAACGTCTCAACTTCATCACTGCCCTTTCTAACTTTGATTTCTTTGTTCAGTTGTTCCGTCACTTGCGGAAGCAGTTTAAGCGCTGCGTCTATGCTGTGAACAATACATTCCCTGCCCACGATGTGTTCCAGAATCGGACTCTCTAGGTAGTTGGGGTCGATCAGGATCACTGGTTTGCCCTTGCTCCGAGCTTGCATAATCCCAACGACCGTACCGATTGACTCACGCCAAAGATTGGCAATTACCAAGTCCGCCCTTTCGATTTCTATCATCTCCCTCAGCGGCAACCAATCATCGAAACTAGCTGGGTCTATACACTCGTACTCGCGTTTCTTTAGCTCCGTTCTTACGGCTTCTCTCCACTTGGTTCTTTGCTTGTCATTGCAGTTGGAGATAGGACCGGCAAGGTAAATTGTGTTCACGGAACCTCCGCAGACGACGCTAACTTGTACCGCACCACACGCTAAGCACCAAATGATAGCTCGAATCTGGTATGGGAAGACGAAGGCAGCCGATAAACCAGCCCCGGCACCGTTCGATTCTTCCACACAACAGCGCCCACAACCTTCATGCCGTGGCGCTCGTAGAATCGGCAGGCGACCGTGTTCTTCTTGCGCACACTGAGGTAGAGATCGCCGCAAGATGGCTTCACTATCTGCGCGATGAACTGCCGGAAGACCCTCCTGCCCGCGCCGTTGAACTGCTTGCTGTTGAGAATCTGGTGAAGCATGATCGCGCCAGCGGGCACCTGCACGCTGCCGACGCGGGTGCGTTTTTTGTACTGCTGGTAAACGACGATGACGCCGTCTTGGTAAATGCAATGGTGTGCCTCGATGCGGCGTTTGAGTGCGTCCTGCCGAATGTGCGGGAACACATCCCGGTAGGCTTGGAAATGCCCATAGATCGCTTTGAGATCGCGGAGACTCGCGTGTCGCATTGACTACTTCTTCTTGAACACGAAGATCGGCTCGCTTTTGAAAGCACTCTTCCCAATGTGCTTCAGCCCGACCATTTTGCTGAGTTGAAGCTGCAACGTCTCGACCGGACGCCAGCCGTTGTCTTTAACGTATCTGAGGAAGACGTTCGGTAGGTCAGGGTACGCTGACACGCTGGCAATGTTGACCGCGAGGATTCCGTTTCTTTTCAGACCGTGAGCGCAGTTGCGGAGGGTCGCCCCGATGAATCCGTGCAGCCACTCGCGTTGCGTCGGGAACTTCTTGTGGCTCTGTTCGGGTTCTTCGCTGTACTGCTCCCAGCCGAAGTAAGGCGGCGAGGTGAAGCAGAGGTCTAGCGAGTTGCGCTCCGGCACGAAGTCCTCGCTTCCAACCTGATGAAGCTCGACTTCCAAGGTGCGCCTTCCTAATCGTTCTGCCATCGGCACCAATTCGTTCGCCATCTCGCGGAGACCTTCTATCGTGTGACTCGCTGGATCAGTGCCCACGTACTTGTCCACGCGGTCGCAGGCGAGCGCTCCCAGCAGGCGTCCGCCGAACCCAGCCGACATATCCCAGACCGCCCCGCCTTTTTCTGGAAGTAGCCGATGATAGACAGCGGCGGCTGCGGTCGGACGGAAATTCGAAACCGATTGCGTACTAGAAAAGCTACGGAGTATCTTCCGCAGTCCGCCTTCGCTGAATGCGTTACCGAGTTTCGTCCGCCGCTCAATCGCCTTGAGGAATGTTTGGTCGTTGGTGAAAACTTCAATCGGAGTTTTCCTGTTACCGCACTTCACAGTCCACGCGAGGGGATGATAGTGCCACGCCAGCGCGAGACCGTGCATAGTCTGCTTGATCCGTCCCTTTGCGTCGATGATCCCTGCGTGGTCGGCGATCAGGAGATCGAGAAGCTCCTGCCGTCGCTGATCGCGCTTCAAACTGTAAACGGGAAAACCTTCGCGGCGATGGTGCTCGAAGTCGCTCCGGCATGACGCGAGGTCATCATGTCGAAGAAAGGGCAGCGGTGCTGGTCGGGCGCTAGTGCCCATGCCGACCTTCAAGCAGCAGCATGTGGCGCACTTTGGCTTGGCGGACTATCGCTAGGCTGACGCCGCAGGCTTTCGCTGCCTCCTCGTCGGTGCCGCCGTTTTTGGCGATGAACTTGGCGATCCCCAAGTGCATGTCGGCGCACCCGCCACAGTCCTGTTGGACGGACGTCTGAGCTTGGAGGATCGGCAGCAGCGTGGAGCCGCCGTTCGACGGGAGAATGCGGGATTTTCTCGCGAGGGAGGGACGGCACTGATTCGAGCGATTGTTCCGCTTGCGACGATCCTCGACCGCAACCGATACTTCAACACGACCATGCCGTTCGCCGAAACGATCCGCCACAGCTTGTGCGAAGTTCTGGATTGCATCGGCAAACGCATCGGCGCTTTCGAGCGGGCCGAAGACCTTTGCCATCTGCTTCTCGGTGAGCTTGAACAGCGCACGCCAGTCGCCTGTGCCCAGCCTGCGGGGTACCTTTTGACCTTGCGAAGAAATTTCGGTGGGTTCGTTCAGCAGTTGTTGGACACGACGGGGCGTGACATGCAGATTTTGGGTGATCCATTCCGTCCAACTGGGGCGTCCGGGCACTGGAACCCGTCTTCCCGGCTGTGCCCAGCGCCTTCGCGCCTCGCGCAGGAACGGGATCAGTTCTCGCAATCTCTTGAACCCCTGAACGCACTTGTCCAGCAACTCCGCGTCTGACAGTGTCCGAACGAAGGCGTCGGCTGGCTTGGCTTGAAAATTTAGCGTCTTTTTCTGGGGCAGCAAGACGGTGGTCTCCTGCTGCCAATGTAACGGGCGGCGGCCCTCGCTAGGAACAAAACTAAGGTCACTTGGGGTTACTTGCGGAAAGCTGGCGTCAAGCCCACGGCGAGGAAGAGCCGATGAGTTAAGCTACACTCTGTATCCAAGCCAATGACGAGCTTCGAAAAAACGTCAAGGTGGATAATTTCTCGGCGCTGGATTCAGATCATCCTACTGGGGACGATTGCAGTTTGGTGGGCGCTGTGGGATTTACATGGAGAGTCGATTGTTTCGAGGCTGGCGGTTCATCTGCGTTGGATTGACACCGCGTTGCTAAAGGTCGCCCTTTTCTGGATGATACCAATCGGAATAGTTGTCGTCGTCCAGTCGATTTGCTACAGCCTCGATAGAGCTTTCATGGAACGGCGATGGACGGCAAGCGATGTGCTGCGGCTAGTGCTTTGGCGGACGGTCTCGCCAACCGTTGCTCTTCTGTTTGTCGCCGTTGGGTTCGACGCAATTTACAACCGAAGGCTAGTCGGTGTCTTGTGGCTCGTTGCCGCAGCGATAGCTGCCATTGTTGGAACGGTGCGTCTTAGGTCGGCTGAGGGCATGAAGCTGCAACGGGTCAAGTCTGGTGAACTCTACAAGCGGGCGTTTGTCATGGCGAAGAATATGCGGACGCCCCTAAAACGAGTTTACGTTGTCCCGGCTGGCAGAGGGCACCTGACCAATGCTTACGGACTCTCAGAAAGCATCGCGGTGACCGACAATTACGGCAAGTTTCTCAACAGCGCTCAACTCGATTTTGTGATTGGGCACGAGCTAGGGCACGTAAAGGGGAAGCATGGTCGCAAGAAGTTACTGATATTAGGAGTCGTGTACGCGACCCTTGCGGTGACGTGTTTCTTCCTGCCTCCAGCTTTGACTCCAGTCCGACCTCTTCTCGACATCTGCGTCATATTCGCACCGACTCTTGCGTTTTACTTCCTCTCACGTCATTTTGAATACGCTGCCGACAGAGCGAGCGTGGAGTTTACGCAAGACCCGAAAGCGGCGATTCACGCCCTTGCCAATCTGTATCGCTTCACTCAGGCACCAACGTACTGCGACCGAGTGACAGAGCTATTCATGACACATCCCGCTTTTGTGCGCCGGGCTGGCGCAATCGGTGAAGTCGGTCGAATGCCCGCTGAGCGACTCTCTGAGATCATAAACGAGTCGCAAGTGCGCGAAGTTGCGGAGACATAGCTGTCGGAGATCGCGATTGCACCGACTACTGGGTTCTAAACGCAATCGCCTAATAGCCTCAGCAATCCGATACAATTCTCATGGGTGAATCCCACGGTTCGCTATATGCCGCACTCCAGACAGCGCATCAGTCGCGTCCTTGGGTATCCTCCAGTAGTCCTTAGCAGTCGTGCAAAGCGACTACTCGGAACCGCCGTTCTGGCTTTGCCCGTGGCGTGGATTGCACTCGGATGGGCTGACCATTCGCAATTTACTGCACTAATCTGGTTCTTGTCTCCGGGTTTGCCGATTGCGATTCATGTTCCTGTTGCAGCGTCGGGTCTGCTAAATGGAATCGCCAAAGTTGCAATGATTGCGCTGTTGATCGACTACGCATACTACGCCGCACTCATCTTTGCAGGTCTGAGTTGGTTTTCCCGGCATACTTCAGAACGAAAAAGTGGATTGTGAGCGACATCTGTGCTCAAACAGATTCCACTTGGCTGGTAATTAAACCTAACGAATCAACGGAAGGTAGATTTGACACAACCGCACCCAAAACGACTTCTCACTACCCGCGTGAGAATCGCAGTGGCATTGGGTTTGACTGCGCTCGTTTTCGTGCAAGAAATTCGAGGGCTGGGTCGGGGTCACGCGGGGTCTGGCTGGTTTCTAGGTGCTCCTCTGCTCCACGGTTGGGCACTGATAGCTGTGAACGTTTTTATTTACGGCTACATTTGCTGGCTCGCGTTTTGGTTCGTGCGCGGCACCGCAGGGCGAGAGCGCCTCTTCATGATGGGGTGGTTCGCGGGTATTCTGCTTTGGCCCCTGAGAATGCTACGACCCCAGTGGGCTACAGTGACCGAGAATATCGGCGCGTTCGGACTGGCGGTTGCACTGCTCGCGGCACTAGCGCTTCTGCTTGAACCCCCGGTCGTTGCTGAATCTGGCGACCAGCACTGACGCTGCGTATACGTTGCTCGTTACAAAATCGCTGTGTCGCTAACCGAGGAGGTCTGAGCGGAATTGCGTTGGTTGCCTCAGTTGAACCGTTGCTCTGTACAATGTCGCTGAGCGAATCCGCCCAACAGGTGCCGTGGATGGAAATGCGACGTGGTCTAAACAGGCTGGGGCTTGGGCTGTGCGTCGGTGCAGCAGCAATTTGTCTGGTTTTGCACGTGGCGACCTTCCTCACGATTGTTTCGCTGATTTGGATCGTTCCACCTTTCTTACTTGTCGCGGGGGCTGTGCTCTGTTCGAAGGCGGTCGAACCAAAACCGCGATTTTCTCTACGCTTCGACAAGGTCGCCGTGCTCGGCTGGGTTCTTCTCATTTATTCCATCTGCACGTTTGTTTATGACTACAAAACGACCGGAGGGGCAACTAGCGTGGGAATTGTCGATGGTCAATATGTTTCAAAGTACAAGGATCACGTGATAAGGATCATTACAGCAGATGAGTACAAGATGTTCCCCAACCTCTGGAGTCGCGTCATGAGCGCGTGGATCGCGATGATGGCTGTATTTTGCGCAAAATCATTTGCGTTGCCCCCGGCGACTCCCGTCGGACGTCCCGCGAGATACTGATGAGAGGACATATTGAAGGTGTGCTTTGGGTCGTTTCATTCGGCTGCCTTTGGGCGGCAGCGCTGACCTCGCCGAAGGTTTACCTGCCAGTGATCGCCGCTGTCTGGCTATTGAGTACGGTGACCGTAATTCCACTCCATTTTGTCAAAGCGTGGCGAAAGCTTGGAACTGTACCGAACAAGAGGCAGTACGCCGCATGGGTTGGATTTGAGAGCGCTTGCACACTCGCGTTGGTTGGCGGATTCGTTTACGCTTTGTTTTCACGCTGACCCACTCGGTTCTGAGTGCTAACGCGTTTTACAACAACGATCCGTCGAATACTTGCTGCCGAACAGAAATGCGACTGATTTTTAAAAAGTACGACTCCAAATTCGACCCTGTCGTGACCGTAGTCGGGGTAGTTTTCGTGCTTGGTGGAATATACGGGATGGCGCTCTTGCGTCACGCCTTCCGGTACCTAATTGTTCTGATAGTAGCAGCGCTCACTACCTTGGCTGCGGTGATGGGCGTTCTTATCGTAATTCGTGAGGTCCAACTTTTCAGAGAACGATAGAGTAGTCCATTTGCGAGTAGCCCTGATGGACTCATGGAAACACATGCCCAGAACACGCGAGGAGATTCGGAAGGAACGTCGCCAACTGAGAGCGGAATACGGCGACTTGTTTGATTCTGTGTCGGCGCTCCTCTTTCGGCACGACCCGATTGGAATCGCGTTTGAGAACGAGAATACCGATGAATACGAACCCGAGGCTGGCACCATCTTGCCCCGACTCCGAGCCTGCAAATCTGCCAGCGATGTGCTCTGCGTCGTGCATGAGGAGTTTGTTCGGTGGTTCGACGCAGGAAACGCCGGCCCAGAGGGACGGTATGCGGAGATTGCTTCGGAGATTTGGCAGTTGTGGCAGCCGTATCGACATCGCTCGCCCGATGCGGCGTCGCACGGTTGACGTAACATCGTCTTGGCACTCGTTGAACCCGGAAGACGCGCTCGTTGCTGAGATGGCACTGCTTCTGAGCGTTCACCGCAGCGAATCGTTCGTGGCAGTCGATGTTCACTCGTGCCGTGGTCGCTGGGGGTTCCCTGCCGCGTCCAAGTTCTCGCCATTCCATGCGGAGGATGCCGCTGCATCTACATGAGTGCGGCTCGCCCTCACACTCACAGTTCGTCCCAATCTGCCAGCAATTCGGGAAACGTATGCTTGACCTCGCGAACCAGATCGCGGGCCGACTCCAGCCCAAGCGGATCGCCCGCAAGAATGATGTCTATCGCCACGAGCATTACACGCGCCAACATCACCTCACGGCGTCGGCGTTCCGCTGCCGAGGGCAGAGGAACGACCGCAACCACTTCGGGATTATCCACTTCAGTTCCCTCGACCACGTTGCCGACGCCATCGTGCAGGTAGAGTTTGCCGTCGCCGCCGCGCCATTCGAATTCCGAATCTAGCCCGATCTCTGGGACGGGAAATCGCCACGACCGACTGCCGATGCTGATGATCGCGTCTGTGTCTTGCTGTGCCACACGTTTCTCGATTCTGAACGCTCCTAAATTCGCGGGTACGCCGAGGCAACCGTTAAATTTAAGCGCCGGGCCGCGTCGGGATAACGAGATAGCAACCTAAGAAAGTTGCGCCGGGCGCGTGAAGGCGAGCACGTGGGGTCTACAAACGGGTGCTGGGCGATCATCGACCACTTGCGCAGCTTTTGGCTTATCAAAATTTGTTTCACTTCGGGTCTTGCACGCATGTTCGAATTCCCTCCTGCGGAGCCTCATTCCAGTTTCGCCAGTGATCATGGCAATTCGGATCGTCCGGCAAATTGATCCAAGCTGCCGGAGCCGTAAAAGCTCCGCTCTACGAGAAGGTTTGAAAGTTGCGGAATTGCCCCTGAGTGGTTACGCAAAGTGCCCGAACGCATACTGAAACGGGCTGTTGATGGGGCTTTCTGGGCGTCTGTAGTGCTAAACCGCTGGCGTGTGCTCTCGAAGAAAAAATGAACCGCGAGTTCCTGTTGCCAGTCAGCACGCGGTTCCCTTGAGACAAATCGAAGTGGTAAAAACTGCGAAGCTGTCGGGGTCTCCCGAATGAATCAGCCTCACGTTGCTAAATACTGCGTGGCGGCGCATCTGATTGATGTCCGCACCACCGTTGTTGCTCGCCACAACACTTCGGTTACGGGTTACGGCAAGTTACGTGTAACCGCTGCCATGTTTCTATATTCTGAATGCAGTCTGTCTTGCTACACATCATGGCGAAGGTTACAGGTAACCACGTGTAACCTGTAACCCTCAAAGTACGTCCTCCGGGTCTGGCGTTTTGCCTACACCTCGCTCGACCAGCGTCGGGATGCGCACGTTGTGCCAGACGCGCACGGTCTTGCCGTCGCGTTTGATCGGCTTTTTGTCGTCATAGCGCTTGCGTCGCATCGCCTGCGAGAATGTCTTCTCGTCAACGTTCTTCACTTGCTTGGTTTGATCAGCCCAACGACTGAATGCCGACCACAGTTCATTCTTGGTTACAAACTCTTGTCTGTCGTCAGTCGGCTCAAGTCCAACCTCTTCCAAGAAGCGGGCGAGCCAGTCGTCGCGGTCGCGCCACTCGTCAGCCTTGAGGGCGACATCTTCCGGGTGCGCGAGGCCCATTTCCCTGTACTGCTTTAGCCCGGCAAGCGCCCAGTTGAGGATGCCGGAGCCTTCCTCGCGCAGGAGGATGTCTGCGTAGTCCTTGATTTCCTTCTCGGTATTGCGGAACTTGACCTCGAACGGTATTGGCTTGGCGCGATCCCAAAAAGCATCATCGTCCGCACGCGTGGTGGGCGCATCGTTCGTGGCGAGCCACACTTTCCATTGCGGGACGAACTCGTACTGATGCTGGAACTTGTAGCAGGCAGTGATCGGGTCTTGCCCGGTCATCCGTTTCAGTTTCGCGAGAGCCAATTTCTTGCCCTCCTCGGTCTCGATAGCCATGAGCAAGCGCACGCCCTCCATCCCTGCCATCTCGAACGGCTGTCCGCTGTCACCGCGCTTGACCATGAACATCTCGGCATCAGCCTGCTTGCAGTAGGTGCCCATGACGCCTGCCATGACGCGCAGCATCGTTGATTTTCCCGTGCCGCCCGTGCCCCACGGCATGAAGAAGCACTGACCGCTTGTGTCCGCAGTGAGCGTGTAACCGCAGCATCGGGCGAGGTAGGCTCGCATGTGATTCTTGCCGTCCATGATGTCGAGGATGAACTGCTCCCACTTGGGGCACTCGGCGGTCGGGTCGTACTTGATGGGGCTTTGCTTGGTGAGGAGATGCTTCGGATCGTGCGGCGTGAAGTCGAGAGTCCTCAGGTCAATGGTGCCATTTGCTAAATTGAGAAGGTCGGGCTTCTGGTCGAAGTCGGCATAGCGCCTAGCGAAGGCTCCCAGCGCCGAAGCCTGCTCCAGTGCCGCGTTGATCTTGGCGCTCGACTCGGACTTCTTAGCCCAGCCGATGATGGCGTCGCGCAGCGCGTTGTCGGTTTCCTCGCTGCCCGTGTCTACCAGTTCGGCTTCCTTTTCGATGAGGCGCACAGTGTGGTGCATGGCGCGAACTACGGACTTGGTTTCGTCACGCTTCCAAACGCCGCCCTCGTATGCCATCCAGCCAGTCGCGCTCGTCCAGCAGAACTTACCTTTGTGGCGGGCCGCGAACCGCTCGGCGTTGCCGATGTCCGTTAGGGCAAAGATTTGCTGTGGCAAGACCGATGGCGCTTCCTCCGCGAAAGAGGCACTCTTTTCTGTGCTTGCCTCCTCCGCGCCGAAGCTACCCAGCAGGAGTTCCGGGTCATCGTCCATGTAGATGAACTCGTGCCATGGCTCGAATCCGTCCACCAGTTCCGCCAATTTCTCTTCCAACTCCTCTTTCGAGTTGACACCGCAGGCGTGGCACACGAAGCCGAAGCTGTACCCACCAAAAATAAACTTCGTGATCCCGGCTGCGACCGTGCTGTCCCGCGCTTCCTTGCCGCAGATCGGGCAGCACTCAACCACGACATGCAATACGCCATCCACCATGCCGGATTGGTCTTCCGTGCAGTCGTGGTTTTCAAGAAATCTTTCTCGGTCATGTTGAGGATGGAAATCTAGCCGCGTGGCGCAGGACGCTTCTTGCGGCTTGGAAGACTCGCCGTGCTCTTCCAGCCATGCCAGCATTTCGGGGTCGATGCCGCGCCGCATCTTCGCACCCCGCTTGCATGGCTCGTAGACGCCCGCGCACTTCTTCTCGTCCGCGTAGCGTATCGCGGTGGGCGCAGCCACGCTCTGGTTGTGGAGTTTGAGTTCGAGAATCTTGCTGGATTTCTTGTCGCCCCTGACTCGATAGACGTTGATCACATTGCCCAGCGTCTCAGTCGTGGCGTCGTGCAGCCCGTGATGGTGCTCGCCGCCTGACGGCGTCTCTACTGCGTAATAGCCGTCGAGCCACTCGCGCTTGAATCCGAGGCGCTCGCACTCGGCTGGATCGTCGATGTCAGTCACGAACGAGTGCCCGCGCTTCGCAACGGTGACGAGGCTGTTTCCGTCATTGACCCAGTCGAGCAATGTCGGTTTATGGCTGATGCCTCGGTCTTGCCAGTTGAGCCAGCGGGAACTGCTCGTCCCCATCTGGCAACCGACGAAGAGCATGCCTTGCTCTGCGAGTCCTGCGATCTCTGAGAAGTCTAAAGAAGAACTACGAACTTCTGGCGCGTCCTCTTCGAGGAGCGTCGCAGATTTTATGTTCGTTGTTTGATTGGTGTCGTCCATTACCATCCTGCTTTCCATCCGTTTCGCCTGTCGCAGGGCGGTCGATTGAAGCGCTTTGGGCTGGGGAGGATGGTCACCCAGCCCACGCTTGATCTTGTCTCCAAGACCCTCGACATCTATAGATACTGAAAGTCAGCCGATTTTCGGCTCTGTGCTGGGAATCCATCGCTTTCGGCGCGGACCGCCCTTCCGCCGCTGCAATCCCATCTCCTGTGCCCAATTAGCTGCCGTGCGCAGGCTGATCCCAAGTTGCTGGCAAATGTCCCTGTACAGAACGCCAGCCAAGTGCCGCTCGCAAAACAACTGCCTTATCGCATCCGACTTCATGCTCGATTGCCTTCCTCTAGGCATGGTTTTCGTAGTCGGCAGACTTGCAGCGATTGTTGCTTTCGAAATTGCCGCTACCAAACCCGTACTTAGGTGGACGTGGCAGACCGCGACCGCAAGTAGCAGGGTTGACCCTCGCAACTTCAACGCCCGCCAAAAAGAAAAGCTCCGGTGTCAGCCGGGGCGTGAGGTGTTTATGGATACAACGCTAGATACCAATACTCGATCCGGTCGGCTTGTGCGCAAAAACGGCATCCTTTATCGGGAATGCAACGGGCGGTACGAGGTCTCGGACATGCCGACCGGGAATCCGCATATACCGTTTTTCAAGGTGTGGGTCGTGGACATGGTTCCAGTAGAAGAAGCCGAGATTGAGCGCCCGCGCTGCGAACACAAAGGGTCAGTGCCGCATCCTGCAACCTGCGTGCTGGTCTGGGAACTACTGGCGGGCCGGGTCGCCAAGTACTTTTGCGACGAGCACTCCGAGGACGCCAGCCCTCAGCCGTACTTCATGTCGAAGTTGGTCGGTTATCACGAGCGGGCGAAAGCTGCGACTGAAGAAGAATGAACTGCTGATCAGTTGGAGGCGGAAGGCATGGTCACGATCCAGCGCACGTACTCGCTCGCAGAGGAATAGCCTGCACCGTCTGCTCATCCCATCTCGGCATCTTCTCGCAGTCCAAGTCCGCAAGGGGATTGGTCTCCGGGTCTGGCTTGACCTGATGCCACTGCGGGGCATTGTCTTGCGACAGCGAAACCGGACAACGCGTGCTGTGGGCGCTGTCAGTCGCCTCACCGATTCCTCTTTTAGTAGTCTTTCTGCCCCTCATCGCAGTAAACGACCTCCAGCCTCCCGTCCTTCACGACGATGTCGATAAAGCACGCATTGTTGTCGGTTCGGTTGATGGCTACCTCGGTTCTTTCCTCGTTAATAGCCAATTCCAAGTTGCTGCTCAAGCGAAATACTTCCTGACCCGTTGCCTTCATCCGCTCGGCTCGTTCTCTCGCCAGCTTCATTGCCTGTTCCATCAGGGATTGCACTTTGTTCTCCATCTACCTCTCCTTCTTGTTTAATACTCCGAGCGCATCAGCCCTTGGGTCGAAAAGCCTGTTGTCCAAACAGGGCGAGTACCGATTCGGTCTGCCGCCAGCAAGCGATAGTGGTCTGCACGATCCTCGCCTGCTTGCCCCTCTCGTTCTCCCTTTCCGGCTTCCTTCGCCTTTCCACCATCTGTAGGGCCAGTGCTGCCTCGGTATGTTCTCCCATGAATGCTCATCTTGCGTTCTTTCCTGCGTGACTTTTATTACACTCTTGGGATAGGGTAACGGCTTCCATTTCATCCTCCCGTTTTTCATCTGCCGCATTCGCACACGGTCAGCGAACCATACGTAGCGATGCTTCCGACTTCGTGTGAACACGCCCACTTTTGTTTTGTCTTTCTGCCCGCCGACCACCCCGGTGTAAATCCAGTTGGTCGCTTGGTAAACAGTCCCGCAATGTCCTGCTTGTGTATCTGCGAAACTGACAAGCACGATCAGCGGATCAATCTTCTTAAGCTCTCGCAGGCACCAGCCAATGAATTTGCTCTCCACGAAGGGATAACAGACAGTATCGGAGACCCACAGCCTGTTCAATTCAAAAACATGGCTGGCTTGGGAACCAAGTCTCAATGATTCTTCTTTCGTCTCACTGACCGCGCCTGCCCGCAAACTCCAACTTGCAGGACACGCTACTGTCAACACACCCACAATCTTGTTCGCCTTCTGGGTATCCAGTATGCCGAAGCAGTACGTGGCATTTTGCCACCGGTGGAGATAGTGGTGCTGGATCACAGGAATCTTCGCTTCCTGATTACTAATGCGTGCGAATTTGTATCTACTCGTCATACGTCTTCAGTAGTTCAGTAGCCCACTGCTTTGCGCTTGCGTATGTATCCGCTCTTGTTGTTGCTTTGATTTCTCGGAAGCCCCTATCAAGTGCGGCAAGCGCCACTTCGCGAATTTCCGAGAACGACTCGATGCGGTCTCGGTTCTGGCGACGATCAGTCTCAATTGTCCAGTTCGGTTTTGCCTCAGTCGGCTCAATACTCGTTCCAAGTGGAACGGGTTTCTCGTCTTTGTCCTGCGTCGCTCCCGATGGCTTGTCATACGTCTCATCTTCTGTGCGTGCGCCAATCTCGACTTCGTATTCCGCGATTCTGCGATAAGCAGATGTCTTTGGGATGCCCGCTTCACGAAGCCACTGATGGAAACCTTCCTCAATCCCTCGTCCGCCTTTGCGTTTGCGTTCGGCGCGTTCTTCATAGAGTAGCTTGCCGATTTCAAGTTGATCTTTGCGCGACTGCTTCCACAACTCCCGCACTCGCACGAGTCTTTTTTGTGATTCAGTCATATCTTTCTCTAATACTCGGAAGCTGACCTGTTTGATTTCAGCGCGGCGTTGCTGCACTGATGGTTGCCCCAGTAGTAGCGGGTGATGCCGTCAGCCCGCTCTAACCCGGACTGGATGCTTGCAACGTGACTTAACCCGCAAACTTGGCACTCCATGACTCCAGAGCTTTCGCCGATCAATTTCATTGGTCTATTCACAAACTTTCTCCTCGAATGAACCTGCCTTTCACATTGCTAATACTCGATTCCTTCCACCTCCGATGAATTGGTGCTTTCGTCACTACCAATGCCGTCGTCCCAGTGAGTCGCACCGTCCCATCTGTCTGGCGATTGCTCTTCCTGCTTTACCTTGCTGTTCCAATTCGGGTCTGAAACCACGTTCGGCGGCAGACCCATCGTCGAGCGGTACTGCTTGGACTTCACGTGCAACTCGACAGGCAAGCGTGGGCCTAGCTTTTCGACCTGATCCAGCAGTTCAATGAGCATGCTGCTATAGTCGAGTCCGTTGCCGGATTGCTTGCTCGTCGGGACGTCTGGATCGGCAGGCACAGGTTTCGCTGGGCGCTCGACCTTTTCGAGCGGCGTTTCCGGGGCATCGTCATTCCTGCTGAGTCGCGTGGCAAGCACAGGCTCAAGAACACCTGCGCTCCGTGCCTGTTCGATTTCGTTCAGAGCCTTAAGCAGCACTTCGCGCTTGTAGCCCTTGGCAGTGGAACCCGCCCCAAGATTCTTCGGGGCGATGCGGATTGTGGTCGGCTTAACGCCGAATTGCGATAGCAGTCCAGCGACAAGCATCCCGCCCTCTATCCCATCCTTCAGCCCGTCACCCCGAAACCGCCGCCACGGCGACGTCGGAATCTCGCGCAACTTCACAATGGCTTCCTGCGTGGTGATCTGGTCGCGGTCGCCCGTCACGGCAACCATGTCGCGCAGCAACCGTATGGCGTACTCCTGTTCCTGCGCCTTGTCTTCTTGTTCACCGAGTTCCGCGTATTTTTTCGCCTTCGCAGTCTTCGCGGCGGAAATGTCGGCAGCGGCGCGGCTCAGTTCGTCTGCACGATCTGGGCAAAACAGGCGGCACAGGATGAACAGCGGAGTCCATATTTCCTCGTCGCGGTCTGTAAGGAACGGCAATCCTTCGAAGCGGCCCGTAGTTTGGGCGATCTCTTGGGCTTTCGAGGAGATCGCAGCGCTAAGGTTCTCACGGAGAGTCGCACCTTCGTCCTTTGCTGCGGAATAGACGAAGCGGCGTGTAGATGCGCCTCGTCTCATCCCTAGAACGATGCTGCGGTCGCGAAGAGTGTCGTTGACGTCGCCGATCAGAGCGAATGCTTTCGGACAGTACGTCTCGTAGTCTCCGTCTCGGCGCTTCACCGTTTGACCACGGCGATACCCGCTGTTCAGCAGCCCACGGCATTCTCCCTTTGCCGAGGAGAACATCTCAGCTTCGTCAATGAGCAGGGTTGGTTTCTCTGCGTCAACAGTGCGGTAGAGCGCCGCCGGGGAAATGTTCGCGACCAGCCGCGAGTTGGAGGCGACGAACGACATAAGCTCCAACAGGCGAGTCTTTCCGCTTCGCTTGGTTGTCGAGGTTACGACCAGATAAGGGAAGGAGTCGAATGCGTCCCACACATGCGTCGCCATCAGCCACAGCGCGACGACGAGCGCGTCGGAAGGGTCAAGAAGCGTTACATAAGCCCTGATGTACGCTTCGACTTCTGTGATCAGGGCACAGCCATCGGTAGTGCCCTCTAAGGTCACGGAGGTCGTAACCTCGTAACCATCGGTTCCTGCTGCGGCACGATCTGGCGCTGCCTGCGACTGAGTGAAATCGTGGTCGTTGGTCCGACTCGCAGCCTTCTGTGTTGTTCGAGATTGCTCAGACACCTAGCCTCCTAGCAACTGAACAATCGCTGTTCAGTTGAAGGAAGCTCCTGAGGCAATGGCAGGAAACTTCAACGCTTGGCTTCTGCCAAACGGCACTTCAGCAGGTTGATACCTCCTCACGCCTTCGTACACCCGAAGGTACTCCACGGCGGTGCCAGATCAAACCTGCTCTTCCAAATTGTACTAACAAAATGTTAGATGCGATCCGTTTGCAAAGGTAGCAGAATCGACGGAAGCGAAGCGCCCGAATGCGGCTTCCCTAGAGCCTTTTCGGGCGGGTCGTCTTAGTCGAGGTTGTTTAAGCCTCCGTTATCTTATTTGAGGTTTTCTGAGGCTCTGTAGCGCGGAATCAGGGGCGGCGCGCCAGAAATACCTCAGATTCCTGCTGAAGTGCGTATTTGGATAGTGACCGCTTCGTGGGTTTCATGATGATCATGGCATCAAGCCTCAGTCGGAAATGTCCTTTCAAAGTGGTGCGAGGCGAACGGCTTGACTCTGATCGACCAACTACGAAAGCGCACGGACTACCTGACTCTACAGGAAACTGCGGGCCTGTTGGGCGTCCATCAAATGACATTACGCAAGTGGGCAAAAGCCCGAAAAATCCAAGGTTTGCGCATCGGCGACCAAATCAAGTTCGACCCCAACGTCGTCGCTGACTGGCTCGCTGCCCGGTACATTTAGTTCACCCTAGCCTGATCTTCAACACCTCGTGATGCAAACAATGCGTCCGCAGCGTTGATCTGAGTCCGCCGTGTCGCGTGACGCCGATCCCGGCTTGCGAGATACATCCGCGTTGTGTCCAGACTACTATGACCCAGATCACGGCTGATCGTTGGTATGGCAGCCCCTACCTCCGCTTGGAACGTCGCCCATGTCTTTCGAAAAGTCTGCACGAGCCACTTGTGACAGACAGGATGAGTACGACACGAGACCCGCTTACGGTTGTGCGTCCCCATGCACTGCCCGCAGTTCAGACCCGCACGCAATGCGACTCGCTTGATGATCCGCAAAAGATGCTTGTCCGGTTTGTCGCAAGAATTTGGAAATATCAGTCCGTCACCGGGATGCCGCTTGTGCCTTGCTTTGATCCGCTCCGCAAGTCGGTCACTGATCCCAACGGTGCGCTTCTCGTTGTCCTTCACTCTCCAGTCGAACCGTTCCGCTTTGCTATAGATTGTGATTTCCTTGTTACGCAGATCAATGTCGTGCCACTCGGTGTGCGTGCCTTCGCCGTTGCGGAAACCGACTCCGCAAAAGAACTCGATAACATCCCGCTCATCTTCGTCTGCGAACTGAAGAAGCTGCATCACGTCCTCAGGGTCATACGCCTCAGGGGTCTTTTCTTCGTATGCAGGCCATTCAGTCTGGGGAATTAAGTCTCTCATCCCGTAAGAATTTAGAAATCCGACGACATTGTTGAAGTGGTTCCACACCGTGCGGTCATCAATTCGTTTCGTGACCGTCTTGGTCTGCGTCTGCTGCTTTCGTAGGAAGACCTTGAACCGCCGCAAGTCGTCGCCGTCGATTTCGTTGAGATAGGTCTTGCTACAGGACTCGCGGAAGAGTTTCAAAGCCAGCGTGTAGCATTGCAGCGTGTGCTTACGCCAGTTCTTCTCAGCGGCTTTCCCAGTCGTGAGGTAGTCAGTGATCGCTGCATCGAGTGTGACGACTCGTGCGGATTTACGTTCCACAGTCTGCGGTTGGTTCGTTGGCGAATCCGCTCGGACTGACCCCCGCAACTCGGCTTTGCGTTCTTCGAGTCGGTCGAGAGCAACGTATGGATCGTTGCCGACCGCTTCCCAGCGCCCCGCATAGCGAAGGTAGTATTCGCCCTCAGGATGATGTCCAAGACTGTTGCCGTTTGCGTCGGCAGCGTAGAGGGGCTTGAGGCGTCCCCGCGAGGCATAGACAGGCTTGCACATCTTGCGTTTGCCTTCCGGGGTGGTGATGCGGATGTAAAGCGTGACCTTCAGGTTCGACATGCAGTATTCCCTTAAGCTGAAATACCGCGCCCCACTGGAAAACCTTCGGATTTCCTGAAAAAGTGTATCCAGAAAGTGTATCCAGACTTTTCAGGAACCCTAATCCGCTGATTTTATTGGAGCTTCTGAGGATTGGTGGGCAGTGCAGGACTCGAACCTGCGACCTCCTGCTTGTAAGGCAGGCGCTCTAACCAGCTGAGCTAACCGCCCCTCTGTGGTTTCCAAGGAGTCTATTTCGCACGCGGTGACTAGACGACATTCGCCAAACGCGCTTTCTTGAGTATACGCGAGCTGCAATATGGGCGAACGTCCGACGGCGGTATAGACTGCGAGGGTGCGACGACTGATCATCAATGCGGACGATTTCGGATTCACTTCGGGAGTGAACCGGGCGGTTTTTGAGGCACATACGCGAGGCGTGGTCACGTCATCTACGCTGATGGCCACAGGACCAGCTTTTGCCGAGGCGGTTGAACTGGCAAAGACGATGCCGCGGTTGAGCGTGGGATGCCACGTGGTGCTCATCGATGGGATTCCGGTTCTGCACAGCCGACAGATTCCTTCTCTGACAGAAGCCAACGGGAGCTTCTGCTTTCGCGACGGATTGAAAAGTTTCGCGGCGCGGGCACTGTGCCGGCGCATGAATCCCGATGAGATCGAAGCTGAAGCGGCCGCACAAATTGGCAAACTGCAAGCAGCGGGTATCGCTGTTTCGCATTTCGACGCGCACAAGCACACACACCTGTTTCCACAAATTCTGCGGCCGCTTCTTCGGGCGGCTGCTCGATGTGAAGTCCGAGCGCTGCGGAATCCGTTTGGGCCGCGGCTTCCCCTACGATCCGACCAGGTGTTTCGCCGCCCAAATCTATGGACGCGGCATGCGGAACTTCGCGTCCTCAGCCGATTCTCCGCTAGATTCCGTGCCGCGGTCGATCACGAAGGCTTTGCCACTCCGGATGGAACGTTGGGTATTGAGGTGACGGGATCGCTGGATGAGAACCTTTTTCGTGCCATTGCGCGCAGTATTCCCGAGGGTACGTGGGAGTTGGTTTGCCATCCCGGCTATAACGATGCGGATCTGCAAGCCTCTCGGACGCGATTGCGCAAGTCGCGCGAAACCGAGCTGCGAGTCCTGACTTTGCCGGCGGCACGCGATATCCTGGCGAAAGCAGGCGTGGAATTGATCTCGTATCGGGAGTTGCGGAAGTGACTAGTCCCATGACAAACATGCAATGTCCGATAACCATCCAGCAGGTCGATGACAAAGTCTTCTGCGCGGAGGAAGCTGACCTCAGGCGCTAAAGCGCGGACGTTTTTTCGACGGCTTGACGGCACGAGTAAACTCGTGCCCTTCCCGTTTCCGAGGCTCCAGGTCTCGCAAAACCGGCGAGACCCTTCGGCTCTGCTCAGCGCTGGCTACGGGGCACCCCAGTTCTGTTTTTCCGCACCCAATAGACTCGTGCCCTTGCCGATTTACCTATTTGGTCCGTTTTCAGCCGGGGTGCTAGATACTGGCTTTGCACCCGGAAGCCTCGGGTAACCTGAGGTACTCTGGTAACGTTCCCGGATAACTCGCAGTAGTATGATGAGTTGGGAATAGCCGCTCGTTCGGGGAGGTTGGTCGAATATGCCGGCCCAAGGGTCAGCGCCGCGCGCCACCATGGACCTCAAGGTCCGCGTGTGGGGTATGGGCGCGAACGATCAGCCCTTCTTTCAGAACGCTACGGCACAGAACATCAGCATTACCGGCGCCTGTATTTATGGAATCGAGCCTGATCTGAAGGTGGGCGACGTTATCGGCGTCCAGTATGAAGGCAAGAAAGCCCGCTGCAAAGTGATGTGGGTGGTGGATGCGGGGGCTTTGAAAAAGACGCAGGTCGGCGTGCAGCTGATTGCCGATCAGGACTGCCCATGGGCCGCCGCACTTCCCAAGGACATGAAAGTGGAAGAGCGGACGCTGCAATCGCAGGACAATCGGCGAAAATTTCCGCGGCACAGAATCTCTTTTCCACTGGAGTTGCGCGATGAACGCGTGAATACCCCTTTGCGCGTGAACGCGACCGACATCAGCGGGAACGGCTGCTACGTCGAAACGGTGATGCCCCTTTCCGTAGGCACGGCACTTCGCGTGGATTTCTGGATTGGCGAGGAACACTTATCGCCAAGCGCAGTAGTGCGCACACGGGATCCAGGAGTGGGTATGGGCATCGAGTTTACTGGATTGCCGGAAGAGACCAAGAAGCGTTTCCAGGTCCATCTGGAGAAGCTGGATCCGGTGACCGTGCTGGG
>Ga0335073_10000483_pt1 | contig 50868 bp, 47 predicted proteins | sample Lox_Sample_22_FD_207093 | JGI IMG/M metagenome (GOLD analysis project Ga0335073, IMG submission 207093) | Soil microbial communities from Loxahatchee National Wildlife Refuge, Florida, United States - Lox_Sample_2.2 | ecosystem: Environmental > Terrestrial > Soil > Wetlands | place: USA... | reverse complement strand
GCTCCCGGCTGCGCTGGCACCGGCCGTCCCACCAGCGGCGCCCGTCCGGCTGGCAACTGCTCGTCCCGGTGGTGGCCCTGCTCGCCGGCCTGCTCGGCGCCACCACCGCGCACACCGCCCGGGGCACCGACCTGCGCTCGGCCGGCCCGACCAACATCGCCGACCTGATCCGGCAGGCGGAGAGCCGGGTCGCCTCGGACAACGAGCAGGTCCGTCAACTGCAGGGCACGGTCGCCGCCCAGACCAGCCGGGCTGCCCAGTTCGACGCGACCATCGCCGGCATCAACCGGGCCGCCGCGCCGCTGCGGGTGCCGGCCGGCCTGACCCAGATGACTGGCCCCGGCCTGACCCTCACCCTGAACGACGCCCACCCCGCGCAGCCGGTGACCGACCCGGCCGAGGAGAACGCGATCGTGGTGCACCAGTCCGACATGCAGGCGGCGGTGAACGCGTTCTGGGCCGGCGGTGCCGAGGCGATCATGGTGATGAACCAGCGCCTGGTGGCGACCAGCGCGATCCGCTGCGTGGGCAACACGCTGCTGCTCAACGGCCGGGTCTTCTCACCGCCGTTTAGCATTGCTGCCATCGGCCCGGCCGGCTCGATGCGGGATGCGCTGAACCGGTCCACCGGGCTGCAGCAGTACCGCAAGGACGCCCAGACCTACGGGCTCGGCTACGACCTGAAGACGGAGGACAGGCTGACGGTGCCGGGCTACGACGCGCCGATCACCCTGAGCTACGCCGAGCCCGGCGACTGACCGGACCGGCAGCGCCAGGAACCGGCGGCACGATCTCGGCGGCACGACCCACGGCACCACGACCCACGGCACCGTGACGCGGCGCCACCCACGACAGCGAGAGAGAGCATGACCGAGTTGAGCCGAGGTGGCTGGGACTTCTCCCCGGCCGGCGCCGCACCCCCCGGCCAGCCGCAGCTGCTCGGCCGCGCACCCGTGGCCGGCGAACCAGCCGGACCACCGGCAGCGGGACCGGTGCCCGTCTCGCCCGGGACGCCGCGGCGGCCGGCCGGCCGGGGCGACACGGTGCGGATGCTGCTGCGCGGCACCGGCCAGACGCTGATCACGCTCGGCCTCGTCCTGCTGCTGTTCGTGGTGTACGAGGTGTGGGTCTCCAACCTGTACGCCGACCGCAAGCAGCACCAGGAGCACCAGCAGCTGGCGACCGCCTGGCAGCGCGGCCAGGATCCGCTGCACGGCGAGGACCGGCTGAACCTGCCGGCCGGCAAGCAGGTGGTCCTCCCGCTCGGGGACGGCTTCGCCAACCTCTACATCCCCGCCTTCGGCAAGGACTACGTCAAGACCGTCATCCAGGGCACCAGCGACGGCGACCTGGATCGCGGTCCCGGGCACTACGTCGACACCCAGGTGCCCGGCCAGATCGGCAACTTCGCGGTCGCCGGGCACCGGGTCGGCAAGGGCGAGCCGTTCCTGAACCTCGACCAGCTCGTGCCGGGTGACAAGATCGTTGTGCAGACCGCGTCCAACTGGTACGTCTACACCGTGCTCGGCTCCCGGACCGCCTACCAGGCCGCCCGCACGCTGACCGGCTCCCGGCGGGACCAGGCGATCGCGGCCGCCCTCGCCGCCCCGGACGCGCAGGGCGTGCCGGGCCGCGAGATCGTCTCGCCGAGCGCGATCGGAGTGATCGCACCGGTGCCCGACCATCCGGGTGCGACGCCGACCCGGGCGATGCTGACCCTCACCACCTGCCACCCGAAGTACACCGCGAACCAGCGGATGGTGGTGCACGCGGTGCTGAGCCGTGCCGTGCCGGTGCGCGGCGCCGCGCTGCCGAAGGAACTAGCCGGAGGGACGCTGTAACCGATGTACGTCTGGATCTGGCGGCACCTGCCCGGTGGCCTCGGCCTGCGGATGCTGCAGGCGCTGCTGCTCGTCGCGGCGGTCTCGGCCCTGCTGCTGTTCGTGGTCTTCCCGCTCGTCGAGCCGCGGCTGCCGGCCAACCCGATCACCGGACCGGGGACGGTGAGCAAGTGAGCAGGATCCTGGTCGTCGACAACTACGACAGCTTCGTCTACAACCTCGTGCAGTACCTGGCCCAGCTCGGGGCCGAGGTGATCGTGCGGCGCAACGACGCGGTGGGCCCCGACGAGCTGGACGGGCTCGGGGTGGACGGCGTGCTGATCTCACCCGGCCCGGGCACGCCCACCGAGGCCGGGGTGAGCATGGCGATGGTCGGCGCGGCGGCCGAGCGGCGGCTGCCGCTCTTCGGGGTGTGCCTGGGACACCAGGCCATCGGCGCGGTGTTCGGCGGGGTGGTCGAGCGGGCGCCGGAGCTGCTGCACGGCAAGACCAGCGAGGTGCAGCACGCCGGCGGCGGGGTGCTGGCCGGCCTGCCCGAGCCGTTCATCGCGACCCGCTACCACTCGCTCGCGGTGCGGGCCGAGACGCTGCCGGACGAGATCGAGGTGGTCGGGGCGACCGCGTCCGGGGTGGTGATGGCGCTGCGGCACCGCGAGCTGCCGATCGACGGCGTGCAGTTCCACCCCGAGTCGGTGCTGACCCAGGGCGGCCACCGGATGCTGGCGAACTGGCTGCTGCGCTGCGGCGCGACCATCGACTGGGCGAGGGTCGAGGCGCTCACCGAGGAGCTCGACGCGCTGCGCGGCCAGGCGTTCTCCACCGCCGTCTGAACTGGGCCGGCCCGTTCAGTCGAGCGGGCCTCTCGGCCGCGGCCACCGCGGCCAGGGCGCCCTGCTGCGCTACAGCTGACCCGGCAGCCGGGCAGGCCTGTTCAGTCGAGCGGGCCGGCCAGCTGGCTCTCGGCCGCGGCCACCGCGGCACCGGACCGGACGAACTCGTGCGCCGCCTCGATCTCCGGCGCCAGGAACCGGTCTGGCCCCGGGCCCGCCACCCGCTCGCGCAGCGCGGCCACCACCGCACCGGTCGCCGGTCCCGGCTGCAGCGGCCGGCGCAGGTCGAGCGCCCGGGCCGCGGACAGCAGCTCCACCGCCAGCACCCGGGTCAGCCCGTCCAGGCCGCGGCGCAGCTTGCGGGCGGCCGACCAGCCCATCGAGACGTGGTCCTCCTGCATCGCCGAGGACGGGATCGAGTCCACCGAGGCCGGCACCGCCAGCCGCTTCAGCTCGGAGACGATGGCCGCCTGGGTGTACTGCGCGATCATGTGCCCTGAGTCGACCCCGGCGTCGTCGGTGAGGAACGCCGGCAACCCGCGCGAGCGGGCCACGTCGAGCAGCCGGTCGGTGCGCCGCTCGGACATGCTGGCCAGGTCGGCCACCGGGATCGCCAGGAAGTCCAGCACGTACGCCACCGGGGCGCCGTGGAAGTTGCCGTTCGACTCCACCCGGCCGTCGAAGGTGACCACCGGGTTGTCCACCGCGCTGGCCAGCTCGAAGCCGGCCACCGTCCGGGCGTAGGCCAGCGTGTCCCGGCCGGCACCGGCCACCTGCGGGGCGCAGCGCATCGAGTAGGCGTCCTGGACGTAGGTGCAGTCCGGCCCGGCGTGCGAGGCGACGATCGGCGAGCCGGCCAGCAGCGTGCGCATGTTGGCCGCCGCCACCGCCTGCCCGGGCTGGGGCCGCAGCGTCTGCAGGTCGGCGGCGAACACCCGGGCGGTGCCGAGCATCGCCTCGACCGACATCGCGGCGGTCAGGTCGGCGGTCCGCAGCAGCAGGTCGAAGTCGGTGCAGGCCAGCAGCAGCTGGCCGAGCATGCCGTCGGTGCCGTTGATCAGCGCCAGGCCCTCCTTCTCGGCCAGCTCGATCGGGGCCAGGCCGGCCGCGGCCAGTGCCTCGGCGGCCGGGCGCAGCTCACCCTCGGCGTCGCGCACGTCGCCCTCGCCGAGCAGCGCCAGCGCGACGTGCGCCAGCGGTGCAAGATCGCCGGAACAGCCCAGCGAGCCGTACTCGCGCACCACCGGGGTGATGCCCGCGTTCAGCAGGCCGGCCAGCGCCCGTGCCGTACCCACCTGCACCCCGGTCCGGCCGGTGGCCAGCGTCGACAGGCGCAGCAGCATCAGCGCCCGGACGACCTCGCGCTCGACCTCGGCGCCGGAGCCGGCCGCGTGCGAGCGGATCAGCGAGCGCTGCAGCTGCGCCCGGCGTTCCAGCGGGATGTGCTTGGTCGCCAGCGCGCCGAAGCCGGTGGAGATGCCGTAGTGCGGTTCGGCGTCGTCGGCCAGCGCGGCCACGATCGCCCGCGACCGGGCGATGGCGGTCAAGCTGTCCTCGGTCAGCTCCACCGGGGCGCCGTCCCGGGCCACCGCCAGCAGGTCAGTTTCGGAGATGGGGCCCGTGCCCACCGACACCGTCGTCATGACCGCCATCCTGCCGGACGCCCACCGCGGACCGAAGCCGGGTCGCACGTGCATCCGCTCCCGGGGTCGGCGTGTCGGCCCGTGGTGGCCGGCCCGCCAGCATATCCGCAGTCTGCAGTCACTACTGTGCGAAACAGCACTTTACGGCGTACGGTGATTTTCGTTAGCCAGGGTAACTAGCTACGGGAAAGCCGCCTCCCATGACCGATCCGCAGACCCCACCGGCCGTCCGGTACCCGGCTCCGCGGGCCGGCTGCCCGCTCGCACCGCCACCGGCCTACCTCGAAGCCCAGGGCCGGCCTGGCCTGCCCCGGATCGAGCTGTGGGACGGCACCCGTCCGTGGCTGGTCACCCGGTACGACGATGTCCGGGCGGTGCTGGCCGACCGCCGGTTCAGCGCCGACTCCGCCCGGCCGGGCTTTCCGTTCGTCTCGGCGGCGGCCCGGACGGTCGGCACCCAGAACCGGACGTTCATCCGGATGGACGATCCCCAGCACCAGCGGCTGCGCCGGATGCTCACCGGGGATTTCCGGGTCCGCCGGATGGTCGAGCTGCAGCCGCGGATCGAGCTGCTGGTGACCCGGCTGCTGGACGAGTTCGTCGCGGCCGGCCCGCCGGCCGACCTGGTGGCCGGCTTCGCACTGCCGGTGCCGTCGCTGGTCATCTGCCTGCTGCTCGGCGTGCCGTACGCCGACCACGCCTTCTTCCAGGAGCGCAGCCGGCTGATGCTCGACCGGTCCAGCGACCCGGCCGCGGTGGCCGCGGCCAACCAGGAGCTGCACGACTACCTGGTGGCGCTGGCCGGCCGCAAGGTGGCCGACCCGGACGACGGGGTGCTGGCCGAGCTGGTGCACCGGCACGAGCTGACCGGCGAGCTCAGCCGGGCCGAGGTCGCGCAGATGGCCCGGCTGCTGCTCGTCGCCGGGCACGAGACCACCGCCCACCAGCTGGCCCTGTCGGTGCTGGCGCTGCTCCGCCACCCCGGCCAGCTCGCCGGGTTGCGCGCCGACCCGGACCGGATCCCGGCCGCGGTGGAGGAGCTGCTGCGCTACCTCTCGGTCGTGCACGGCGGGGTGGGACGGCTGGCGACCGAGGACGTCGAGCTCGCCGGCACCACCGTCCGCGCGGGTGAGGGCGTGCTCTGCCTGCTGAACGCGGCCAACCGGGATCCGCGGACGTTCGGGGCCGGCCTGCGCGTGGACCGGGACGCTCGGCACCACGTCGCCTTCGGCTACGGCGTGCACCAGTGCCTCGGCCAGCCACTGGCCCGGGTCGAGCTGGCGGTCGCGCTGCGGGCGCTGCTGCGCCGGCTGCCGGGCCTGGCGCTGGCCGAGCCGGCGGCGCCGCTGCCGTTCCGCGACGAGATGGTGGTCTACGGCGTCCACCGGCTGCCGGTGATCTGGTGAGCGAGGTGCGCGTCACCGTGGACCGGGACCGGTGCGTCGGCTCGGGGATGTGCGCGCTGACCGCCCCGGAGGTCTTCGACCAGGACGGCGTGGGCCTGGTGATGCTGCTGGCACCCCGGCCGGCGGACGTGCTGGCCGGGATGGTGCGTGCGGCCGCGGACCTGTGCCCGGCCCGGGCGATCGCCGTGCATCGTGGGGACCGGCCCGAGTAGGTTTGACTCCCATGAAGGCAGTCGTGCTGGCCGGTTTCGGCGGTCCCGAACAGCTCTCGCTCGCCGAGGCACCGGACCCCTCCCCGGGCTCGGGCGAGGTCCGCCTGGCGGTGGCCGCCACCGCGGTCAACCGGGCCGACCTGCACCAGCGGGCCGGCAACTACCCGCCGCCACCCGGCGCCTCGGAGATCCTGGGGCTGGAATGCAGCGGCCGGATCGCCGAACTCGGCGAGGGGGTGACCGGCTGGCAGGTCGGCGACGAGGTCTGCGCGCTGTTGGCCGGCGGCGGGTATGCCGAGCAGGTCTGCGTGCCGGCCGTGCAGCTGATGCCGGTGCCGGCCGGGCTCGACCTGACCCGGGCGGCCGCGCTGCCCGAGGTGGCCTGCACGGTCTGGTCGATGGTCTTCGACTCCGCACCGGCCGCGCACCTGACCCTCGGCGAGCGGTTCCTGGTGCACGGCGGCAGCTCCGGCATCGGCACGATGGCGATCCAGCTGGCCGCCGCCCAGGGCGCCCGGGTGTTCGCCACCGCGGGCTCGGCACGCAAGGTCGAGGCCTGCCGCGAGCTCGGCGCCGACGTCGCGATCAACTACCGGGAGCAGGACTTCGCCGAGGTGATCGCGGCCGAGACCGGCGGCGCGGGGGTCGACGTCATCCTCGACACGGTCGGGGCGAAGTACCTCGCCGCGAACGTCGGCTCGCTGGCGACCGGCGGCCGGCTGGCGGTGATCGGCCTGGTCGGCGGCGCGACGGGCGAGCTCAACCTGGGCGCCCTGATGGCCAAGCGGGCCACAGTTCATGCGGCCGGCCTGCGGGCCCGCCCGGTCGAGCAGAAGGCCGCGATCGTGGCCGGCACCATGGCTCACGTCTGGCCGCTGATCGAGGCCGGCCGGGTGCGCCCGGTGATCGACACCGTGCTGCCGCTGGCCGACGCCGCGCAGGCGCATCGGCTGGTCGAGGCAAGCGGCCACATCGGCAAGGTGGTGCTGACGACCGGATGACCGAGCCCGATCGGACGACGCTGCCCAGCATCGAGGACGCCGCGCTGCTGGCCCAGGTGAGCCGCTATCTAGGACAGGATGTGCAGATGAGCGAAGAGCAGTCCCGGTTCGACGACGCGCGGCACGGCGATGCCGAGGACGTCGTGGTGATGGGCCAGGCCGACGGCTCCCCCGACGGCCGCGAGCCGGACGGCGACGAGTCGGACGGCCCGCAGGACGTGATGTCGCAGGTCGAGCAGCCGGCCAAGGTGATGCGGATCGGCACCATGATCAAGCAGCTGCTGGAGGAGGTGCGCGCCGCGCCGCTGGACGAGGCCGGCCGGGTCCGGCTGCGCGAGATCCACCAGTCCTCGATCAAGGAGCTGGAGGACGGGCTGGCGCCGGAGCTGCGGGACGAGCTCTCGCGGCTGTCGCTGCCGTTCTCCGAGGAGACGGTGCCCAGCGAGGCCGAGCTGCGGATCGCCCAGGCCCAGCTGGTGGGCTGGCTCGAAGGCCTGTTCCACGGCATCCAGACCGCGCTGTTCGCCCAGCAGATGGCCGCTCGCGCCCAGCTGGAGCAGATGCGGGGCCGAGCACTGCCCGGCCAGGTGGTGCCGGGCCAGGTGATCGCCGGCATGCCCGGCCGGCCCGGATTCGAACCGGCCGGGGAGCACGGCACCGGCCAGTACCTGTAAGGCTCAGCCGAGCAGCCGGTGGATGAGCCCGGCGACCGCGTCCTCGTCGTTGGACTCGGCGAGCACCGAGCCGGCCGCGGCCCGGGCCGCCGGGTGGGCGTTGGCGACCGCGTAGGACTGGCCGGCCCAGCGCAGCATCGGGACGTCGTTCGGCATGTCGCCGACGGCCGCGACCGCCTCCTGCGGCACCCCCCGGTGCGCGGCCAGCGACGCCAGCCCGGTGGCCTTGGTGACACCGAGCGCCGAGATCTCCACCAGCGCCGAGTGGCCCGACCGGGTGACCGTCACCAGGTCGCCGACCAGCTCCTCCACGGTGTCCATGAAGGCGTCCGGCAGCAGGCCGGGCCCCTTGGCCAGCAGCTTCACCGCGGGGACGGCCAGCAGCTCCGGCAGCTCGCCGATCGTCACCTGCGGGATCGGCCGGCCGCTCCGGTCGGCGGCGGGCACGATGTCCCAGTCGTGGCGGTAGCCGGGCTCGGCGGCGAAGTTCAGCCCCTGCTCCAGCCCGAACGCGATCTCCGGGACGGCCCGGCGCAGGATCCCGGTGACCTTCTCCAGCAGGCCGACCTCGATCGGGTGGCTGGCCAGCACCGTCTCGGTGTGCAGGTCGTAGGTGACCGCGCCGTTCGCGCCGACCGCGATGCCGGTGTGGCCGGTCGCGTCGGCCACCTCGTGCAGCCAGCGCGGTGGCCGGCCGGTCACGAAGGCGACGATCAGCCCGGCGGACTCGGCCGCGGCGAGCGCCGCCCGGGTGGCGGCCGAGGCCGTCCCGTCGCTGCGCAGCAGGGTGCCGTCCAGGTCACTGGCCAGCATCCGGACGCGCCCGGCCCCGCTCGTCACCGCGGGGCCAGCACCTCGGCACCGCCCAGCCAGGGCCGCAGCGCGGCGGGGACGTAGACCGAGCCGTCCGGCTGCTGGTGGTGGTCGAGCAGGCAGGCGATGGTGCGGCTGATCGCGCACAGCGTGCCGTTCAGCGTGGCCACCGGGCCGGTGCCGTCCGGGTAGCGGGTGCGGATGTTGAGCCGCCTGGCCTGGAAGGTGGTGCAGTTCGAGGTCGAGGTCAGCTCGCGGTACGTCCCCTGCGACGGGAACCACGCCTCGATGTCGAACTTGCGGGCCGCGCTGGAGCCCAGGTCACCGGCGGCCACGTCGATCACCCGGTACGCCAGCTCCAGGGAGTCCAGGAACTCCCGCTCCCAGCCGAGCAGCCGCTCGTGCTCGGCCTCGGCCTCCTCGGCCCGGGTGTAGCTGAACATCTCGACCTTGTCGAACCAGTGCACCCGGATGATGCCCTTGGTGTCCTTGCCGTACGAGCCGGCCTCCCGGCGGAAGCAGGAGGAGAAGCCGGCGTAGCGCAGCGGCAGGTCGGCCAGGTCGAGGATCTCGTTCGAGTGGTAGCCGGCCAGCGCCACCTCCGAGGTGCCCACCAGGTAGAGGTCGTCCTCGGCCAGCCGGTACACCTCGGCCGCGTGCGCGCCCAGGAAGCCGGTGCCCTCCATCGTCTCGGGCTTCACCAGGGCCGGGGCGATCATCGGGGTGAAGCCCAGCTCGGCGGCCTTGGCCATCGCCAGGTTCACCAGGGCCAGCTCCAGCTGGGCGCCGACGCCGGTGAGGAAGTAGAACCGGGCGCCGGAGACCTTGGCGCCGCGCTCGGTGTCGATCGCGCGCAGCCCGACACCCAGGTCGAGGTGGTCCCGGGGCTGCGCGACGGCCGGTGGGGTGCCGACCGTCTCCAGGGTCACGAAGTCGGCCTCGCCGCCGGGTGGGGCGTCCGGCGAGACGACGTTCGGCACCGCCAGGTGTGCCGCCCGCAGCGCCCGGTCCGCCTCGGCCTGGTCCGCCTCGGCCTGCTTGACCTCGGCGGCCAGCTCCTTGGCCCGGGCCAGCACCGCCGGGCGTTCGTCGGCCGTGGCCGAGCGCACCGAGTTGCTGACCGCCTTCTGCTCGGCGCGCAGGGCGTCGGCGCGCGCGACGGCGGCCCGGCGGGCCTCGTCGGCGGCGAGCAGGGTGTCCACGGCGGCCGGGTCCGCGCCGCGGGTGCGCTGCGAGGCGCGGACCAGGTCGGGGGTGTCGCGGACGATTCGCAGGTCGATCACCCGCTCACGATATAGAGGGCGGCCGAGGCGGTTCCGATGTGATCCGGGCGGCAGCCGTTCCGCGCGGTATGACGGGCCCCGGACGGGGGTTGCCGACCGGTTCGACCCGCCTTGCCCGGCACCTGATATGGCACCGCTGATGTTAAATCCCGGTGAGGAGTTGCTATCGGCTGCTCAGTCGTGGATTGTTCGCCATGTGCACGATGTCGTCCTGCTGTTCATCGTCGTGATCACCGCCCTTGCCTTCGATTTCACCAACGGTTTCCACGACACTGCCAACGCGATGGCGACGTCCATCGCGACCGGCGCGCTGCGCCCGAAGACTGCCGTCGCGCTGTCCGCGGTGCTGAACCTGCTCGGTGCCTTCCTGTCGATCAAGGTCGCCGCCACGATCGCCAGCGGCATCGTCTCCTCGACCGCGATCACGCTGCCGATCGTCTTCGCCGGCCTGCTCGGCGCGATCGCCTGGAACGTGCTCACCTGGTCGTTCGGCCTGCCGTCGTCGTCGTCGCACGCGCTGATCGGCGGCGTCATCGGCGCCACCCTGGTCTCGGCCGGGATGTCGGCGGTGCACGGGCACTCGATCGTGGCCAAGGTGATCGTGCCGGCGGTGCTGTCGCCGATCATCGCCGGCGTGGTGGCCGGACTGGCCACCCGGCTGGCCTATCGCAGCGCTCGCCCGGCCGAGCGGCCCGCCGCGCACCGGTACTTCCGGTACGGCCAGCTGGCCTCGGCCTCGCTGGTCTCGCTGGCCCACGGCACGAACGACGCCCAGAAGACGATGGGCGTGATCACGCTGGCGCTGATCGCCGACCACCGGCTGGCCGCGCATGCCGACCCGCCTGCCTGGGTGATCGTGGCCTGCGCGCTGGCGATCGCGGCCGGCACCTACTTCGGCGGCTGGCGGGTGATTCGCACGATGGGCCACAAGCTCACCCACATCGAGCCGCCGCAGGGCTTCGCCGCCCAGACCGCCGCGGCGACCGTGCTGCTCACCGCCACCCAGGGCGGCCTGCCGCTCTCGACCACCCACATCACCTCCGGGGCGGTGCTGGGTAGCGGGGTCGGCAAGCGCGAGGCACACGTCCGCTGGGGCGTCGCCGGCTCGATGGTGATCGCCTGGCTGCTCACGCTGCCCGCCGCGGCGCTGATGGCCGCCGGCCTCGGCTGGATCATCGGCGACGGCGGCCGGGTCCAGGTCATCGTGGTGGCGGTGGTCGCCGCAGCCCTGCTCGGCGCGGCCTGGCTGTGGTCGCGCCGGCACCCGATCACCGCGGACAACGTCAACGAGTTCCCGGAGCCGGCCGATCGTGCCATCCGCGACCGGGAGCGCCCCGTGCTGGAGCAGGCGGTATGAGCTCGTACGTCGACCTCGCGACCCTGCGCAACGTGGTCGTGGTGGCCCTGGTGCTGGGCCTGGGCATCACGCTGCTGTTCTCGGTGGCGGTGCGCGCCCTGGTCACCGCCGACGAGCAGCCGAGCGCGGGCCTCGGTCAGCGGCTGCTCGCGGCCGGCTGCCTGCTGATCGTGCTGGCGGCGGTGGCCGTCGGGCTCTGGGCGGTGCTGGCGAAGTAGCCCGCCGCGGGGCCTCTAGGCTGGCGGGATGACCAGCGCAGACCGCCTTCCGATCAAGATGCTGCACGACCGCGTCCTGGTGAAGGTCTCCACCGAGGAGGGCGAGCGCCGTTCCTCCGGCGGCATCCTGATCCCGGCCACGGCCCAGGTCGCCAAGCGCCTGATCTGGGCCGAGGTGCTGGCGATCGGCAATCACGTCCGGTCGGTCGAGGTGAACGACCAGGTGCTGTTCAGCCCGGACGACCGGCACGAGGTCGAGATCGCCGGCGAGGAGTACCTGCTGCTGCGCGAGCGCGACATCCACGCGGTCGCGGCCAAGCGGATCGATGCGAACACCGGTCTGTACCTGTAAATCCGGCCTCAGCCGCTGCCCTGCTCGCGCAGCCGGTCCAGCCAGGCCCGGGCGTCGGCGAAGTCCGCGTCGGCGTTGCCGGCCAGCAGCCCGGCCTGCCGCCCGTCCCGGCGCGGGTAGGAGCCGAGATAGCGGACGTCGGCACACAGCCGGTGCAGCGCGGCCAGGGCCTCGGCCACCCGCTGGTCGGCCAGGTGCCCCTCGCAGTCGATCGAGAAGCAGTACTGGCCCAGCTCGCCCTTGGTCGGCCGCGACTCGATCCGGGTCAGGTTGATGCCCCGGGCCGCGAACTCGGTCAGGATCTGCAGCAGCGCGCCGGCATGGTTGGCCCGCGGGAGGATGACCAGGCTGGTCCGGTCGTTCCCGGTCGCCGGCGGGGCCGGCCGGGGCCGGCTGAGCAGCACGAACCGGGTCACCGCGCCAGGCTGGTCGGCGATGTCGTGGGCCAGGGTGGTCAGCCGGTAGAGCGCGGCGGAGCTGGACGGTGCCACCGCCGCGTCGTAGCGGCCGGCAGCCACCGCCTCGGCCCCGGCCGCGGTCGAGCCGACCAGTTCCACCGCTGCGCGCGGTAGCTCGGTGAGCAGGTACCGGCGGACCTGGGCCTCGGCGTGCGGGTGGGTGGCGATGCTGCGGACGTCCGCCAGCCGCGCGCCCGGCCGGGCCATCAGGTCGAAGACCACCGGCAGGAACGTCTCGGCGACGATCACCAGCGGCCGGTCGGTGATCAGCGCGTCCAGGGTGGCCGGGACCGCGCCCTCCACCGAGTTCTCCAGCGGCACCACGGCCCCGGTCACCGCGCCGTCCCGCAGCGCGTCGACGGCCTGGGTGACGGTGCCGTACGGGACCAGTTCGGCGCCGCCGGCCAGGCGCTGCGCGGCCGCGTGCGCGAACGTGCCGGCCGGGCCGAGGAAGGCGTAGCGGGCGTCCGGCACCGGCCCAGCATAGAGCCGGCCGCCGGTGCCGCGGCCCGGTGCGCAGGCGTGGGTGCTCAGTGCGCCAGTGCGGCGCGGACCGCTTGCTCCTCCTCCGGCGACAGCGCGTGCTCGCCCACCCCCGCGGTCAGGGACTTGGCGTAGAGCCGGGTGTCGGAGGCGCTGGCGATCGAGGTGAGCGTGACGCCGTTGCCGTGCTCGTCCAGCAGGGCCAGGCTGAACGACAGCCGCCCGCTCAGGTCGTCGAAGGCGTCGTAGCGCACCAGCGCCACCCGGCGCAGCGCCGTGGCGGCCTGCTCGCCGAGCACCGCCACGGTCTGGGCCAGCTCGGCGCGCTCGCCGGTGAGTTGCTGCTGCATGCCCTGGTGGCCGGTGGCCAGTTCGGTCCGGACGGCGTCCTGCCCGGCGGTCAACTCGCTGCGCAGCTCCTGCTGGGCGCCGGCCAGCTCGGCCCGCATCCGCTCGTGTGCCGCCGTGAGGTCGCGCTGCAGCTCGAGGATGTCGCGGCGGACCGCCTCGCTGGCCGCCATGTGCTTCTCGGCCGCGTCCAGGATCGTCTCGCGGCCGGAGGTACCGCGCGACAGCAGTGCGACCGACCGGCGCAGCCGGGCCAGCGTCCGGAGCGCGAGGACCCCGGCGACCAGCCCGGCGAGGCCGGCCAGCACGGCCAGGGCGGTGAGCCAGCTGTTCATCGCCGTTCAGCCTAGGGCCGGGCGGGCCGGGCGTCCGGTGCGGGACACTCCCCGCCCGGCGGCGGCCGCGCGGCGCCCAGCAGAATGGGGGGCGATGTCCTCCTTCTTCGCGGTCTTCGCCATCGCGCTGCTGGCCGTGCTGCTCGTCGAGCTCCCCGACAAGACCCTGGTGGCCACCCTGGTGCTGTCCACCAAGTACCGGCACCGGCCGGTGCTGGCCGGCGTCGCGGTGGCCTTCGCGCTGCAGTGCGTCATCGCCGTCACCGCCGGCGGACTGCTGCACCTGCTGCCGCACCGGATGCTGGAGGCGATCGTGGCGCTGCTGTTCGCGGCCGGCGCCGTGCTGCTGGTCAAGGAGAGCCTCGGCCCGGCCGACGACGACCCCGAGGCCGGCGGCCCGGCCGAGGTGGGCGCGTCGGACCGCCGGATCTTCGGCATCGCCTTCGGGGTGCTGTTCGCCGCCGAGTGGGGGGACGCCTCGCAGCTGGCCACCGCCGGCCTGGTGGCCCGCTACGGCGAGCCGGTCGCGATCGGGATCGGGGCGTTCGTCGCGCTGGTCTCGGTGGCGTTCCTGGCGGTGGGGCTGGGCAAGGTGATCCTGCGCCGGGTGCCGCTGCGGCTGCTGCACCGGCTGGCGGCGGGGTTGTTCGGCTTCTTCGCGGTGATCGCCGGGATGGCGGCGCTGCGCGGCTGACCGAGCCGGCCGCGTTAGCCTCGCTGTATGACCGTACGGTTCCGTGCCACCCTCGACTCGCTGCCTGCCTACGTCCCGGGGCGCAGCAGCCCCGGTGCGATCAAGCTCGCCAGCAACGAGAACCCGTTCCCGCCGCTGCCGCACGTCCTCGACCGGATCGCCGACGCGGCAGCCGGGATGAACCGCTACCCGGACACCAACTCCACCTCGCTGGTGCACGCGCTGGCCGGCAAGTACGCGGCCGACCCCGACCGGGTGGTGCTCGGCTGCGGCTCGGTGTCGCTGTGCCAGCAGCTGGTGCTGGCCACCGCCGGCGAGGGCGACGAGGTGCTCTTCGCCTGGCGCTCCTTCGAGGCGTACCCGATCATCACGCTGATCGCCGGCGCCCGCCCGGTGCAGGTGCCGCTGCACGAGCAGCGCCACGACCTGACCGCGATGGCCGCGGCGATCACCGACCGGACCCGGCTGATCTTCGTCTGCAACCCGAACAACCCGACCGGCACGGCGGTGTCCGGCGACGAGCTCACGGCCTTCCTCGACCGGGTGCCGGCCGACGTGCTGGTGGTGCTGGACGAGGCCTACCGCGAGTTCGTCACCGACGGCACGGTGCTGGACGGGCTCACCCTGCTCGACCGCTACCCCAACCTGATCGTGCTGCGGACCTTCTCCAAGGCCTACGGGCTGGCCGGCATGCGGGTCGGTTACGGCATCGCGGCGGACCCGGCGGTGGCGACGGCGGTCCGGCAGACCCAGACGCCGTTCGCCGTCACCACGATCGCGCAGGCCGCTGCGCTGGCCAGCCTGGACGAGGTCGCCGAGAAGCAGCTCGCCGAGCGGGTCGCGGAGCTCATCGCCGAGCGGCGCCGGGTCACCGACGAGCTGCGCGGCCTGGGCTACGCGGTGCCCGAGTCGCAGGCCAACTTCGTCTGGCTGCCGGAGGGTGGGCCGGACGACGGGGGCGTCGGCGCGGCGGCGTTCGCGGCCGGTTGCGACGAGCGGGGCCTGCTGGTGCGGGCGTTCGCAGGCTCGGGGGTGCGGATCACGGTGAGCACGACGGGCGAGAACGACCGGCTGCTCGAGGCGGCAAGGGCACTGCGTACCTGAAAAGGCCGGCGTGCAGGTAAGGCGACACGTCCGCCCAGCGGTGGGCATTCCCCGCTAGGCGGAGAAATAAGGAAGTGAAGGATCCTGCCCCGAGAGGGACCCACCCCCATTGGGCAGGATCCTCCACTTCCTCCCCCGATCCATCAGCCCCCAGCTGATGGGAACTCGTCGGCGCCGAAGCGGCGCCATTCCGGCCGGTGCGCCCGGCCTCCGTCACGCCCCGGGCCGGAACCGGTCGCGCCGCCGGTGCCGGACCCGGTCGCGCCGCCGGAGATCCGCCGGGCGCCGGTGACCGGCCGCCGGGCGGCGTGCGCCTCGCACCGCTCGCCCTGCAGGAAGCAGTCCAGGCAGTAGGCCGGGCTGGTGGTCAGGAACTCGGTCAGCGCCCGGGACTCGGCCACCGCGCGCAGGCCGGCCGCCCCGCCGCCGGCCAGGTCACCGCTCAGGGCCATCAGCGCGGCCACCCGGTACAGCTCGCCGATGTGCGATTCCCGCCGTCGGATCACGACGTCCACCGGCTCGTACCGAGCGGCGAGGCTGTCCGAGCGCAGCACCTGGTCGGCCCAGGCCTGGCCGGCCACGCACAGCGGGCCGATGAAGTCGAGGTCGCGCGGGCTGGTCCGGTCGTCGAAGACCGCCGCCGGCAGATCATGCTCGGACGGCATCGTGCTGCCGTTCGGCGAGCCAGCTGGACTGCAGGGCGGTCAGGGCGTGCCGCTCGAGCTCGGACTCGGCCGCGAACAGCGTGCCCGGCTGTACGTCGAAGACGCGCTCGATGGCGATCGCGGTGGTCAGCGAGCAGCTGGCCCGGCGGCCGGTCACCAGGTGGTTCACGGTGGCGTGCCCGAGGGGTGCGATCCGGGCCAGTTCGCGCTCGGACAGGCCGGCAACTTCGAGGCACTCGATCAGCGCCTCTCGACTGCGTACCAGCATCGTTGCGTCTCCCCGGCATCGTCGTACGGCCCGAACGACTACCCAGCGCCTGTGTCCCATGTCGTCTACAGTCGCTATCGACTAGCGACGGTAATGTAGCCAGGGTAGGCCACAAAACGCAAGCACTGCCCGATCCGGCCTTCCGGGCGCTACTCTGTTGTCCAGTCCGCGACTGATGAAGGAGTTGGCCGTACGTGAGCGCGCTGTCCGACTACCTGAACGACCACTTGCCGAACGGCTGGAACAAGCCGCGGCTGGTCGATGCCCTCGACGGCCGGCTCGACCGGGCCACGGTCTACAAGTACCTGGCGGGCAAGCACCCGCGGCAGCCCAGCGAGAGCGTGCTGCAGGCGTTCGCCTCGGTGCTGCCGGGTGCCTCGGTGGTCGAGCTGCGGGCCGCGGCCGGGCAGGCGCACGGCGTCGAGGAGCCCTGGATCCCGCCGGCCGAGGCGAACCGGCTGACCATGGCACAGCGGCAGGCGCTGGAGGCCTTCATCAAGGCGACGGTCGCGGCCAACGACGCGGTCGTGCAGGAGGCCGAGGCCGCGGAGCTGGAGCCGGTCTGCCTGGGCCTGCCCGAGCTGCCGGAGCCGGTGCGATCCGAGGCGGACGAGTTGAGCCACGCCGAGCGGCTCGAGGTGCAGAGCTACCTGAACCAGCTCTACGCGTCCGGCCGGAAGGACCTGGCCGACCGGGTGGCCGCCTCCCTGGTGATCAACTCGGCCTCGGTCACCGCGAGCAAGTCCTCCAACACCTGACCGTCGCGGGGCTTGGCCGCCACGGCCACGTTGGCCCGGACCCCGCCGCTGGACAGCGCCGAGCGCAGCCGCAGTGCCAACGACTCGGCGTTCGGCCCGGGGCAGTCGGCCAGCAGGATCACCAGCCCGGAGGCTCCGACCGCGCCGATCGCGTCGCAGCCGGCCTGCAGCTGCGCGATCGCCCGGGCCGCGGCGGGGTCGCCGGTGTCGAGCCGCAGGATCGAGGCCGTGGTGCAGGCCCGGATCACCTCGCGGGCGACCGTCCCCCAGACCTTCTCGGTCATCGGCGCGGCCAGGCCGTCGGCGGTGCTGCGCGACTCGCTGCGCATCGCGAGGCGCTGGATTCCGATCACGATCGGCAATGACAACCACAGCAGCGGCACGTTGAGGGCGGTCAGCAGGACCTGACCGATTCCGACGCTCAACGTGATCAATTCATTGCGGTGGCCCTCGAAACTGGCGAATTGCCGAAGGTTCGACAGTGGCCCGCTCAGGGCGACGGCGAAAGCGACGAAGAGCAGGCCGGTCGCCATGTAGGCCAGCGCCGCGCCGAGCAGCGGCACCGGGGCGGGCACGGGCAGCTGCGCGATCTGGTGCGCCACCAGGGCGGCCAGCACGGTGACCGCCTCGCTGTAGACGTAGCGGTAGGGCACCGCCTTGCCGTCGAAGTTGCGGACCGGCCAGTGGAACGCGGCTCCGGTGACGATCACGATGGCGGCCAGCGGCGGCGGCAGCAGCACCGCGGCCGGGAACGCCCAGGCCGCGAGCATGTTCGAGATGGCCACCTTCTGGCGGCGGTTGAGCAGGTGGCGGGCGCCCTCGGCGCGGTGTGAATACACCGAGTAGGCGGCCGACAACGAGGTGAGGAGGGCGGCGAGCCAGATATCGGAAAGCGTGATCTTGGAAATGCCGAGGCATGTAAAAATCACTGCGGAAAGTTCAGTTCCGACAATGAGGGCGAGCATGGGCCAACGCAACTCCCATATGCGCCATGTCGTTACGGTCTTCAGCACCGCTCAGCCTTTCGGTCCACCTGACGTTAGTGCAACCGGAGGAGGTGACGTCATGCGGAACTGGAATTGGAACTGACCCTCGCTTTGCCGGAGCTCCCCGCTGAACCGCCCTCGTTGGATCTTGCAGGTGAAAGCGTATCCGAAGTGATAGAGATTGTCCCGGGGATCACCGGATCCTCGGGACAATCGTCTACCCTGTCCGCCCGCCCTCGGCGGCTCACTCCATGCCGCGGTCACCCATGACGCGCGCCGGCGGCCGCGCGGCCTTCGCGACCGCGGCCGCGACCGCCGTCGGCACCGCGGGGTCGAAGACCGACGGGACGATGTAGGCCGGGTTCAGCTGGGCGTCGCTGACGCACTGGGCCAGCGCGGTCGCCGCGCGCAGCAGCATCTCAGTGGTCACCTGGCCCGCGTGCGCGTCCAGCAGCCCGCGGAACACGCCGGGGAAGGCCAGCACGTTGTTGATCTGGTTGGGGTAGTCCGAGCGCCCGGTCGCCAGGATGGTCGCGTACCGGCGGGCGGCGTCGACGTCGGTCTCCGGGTCCGGGTTCGCCAGCGCGAAGACGACCGGGTCCTCGGCCATGTCGGCGATCCAGTCGGCGGGCAGCACGCCGGGCGCCGAGACGCCGATGAAGACGTCCGCCCCGCGCAGCGCGTCGTGCAGGTCACCGGTCACGCCGTCGGGGTTCGTCCGGTTGGCCAGCGCCAGCTTGGCCGGCGTCAACCGCTCGTCGGACGGCGCCAGGATGCCCTCGCGGTCCCAGACCAGCACGTGCCGGGCGCCGGCGGCCAGCAGCAGGTCGACGATGGCCGTGCCGGCGGCGCCGCCGCCGGCCACCACCATCCGGACCGAGGCCAGCCCCTTGCGCACGCAGCGCAGCGCGTTGGTCAGCGCGGCCAGCACCACGATCGCGGTGCCGTGCTGGTCGTCGTGGAAGACCGGGATGTCGAGCAGCTCGCGCAGCCGGGCCTCCACCTCGAAGCAGCGCGGTGCCGAGATGTCCTCCAGGTTGATGCCGCCGAAGCCGGGCGCGATGCCCTTGACGATCTTGACGATGTCGTCGACGTCCTGGGTGTCCAGGCAGATCGGCCAGGCATCGATGTTGGCGAACCGCTTGAACAGCGCCGCCTTGCCCTCCATCACCGGCAGCGCGGCGCCGGGGCCGATGTTGCCGAGCCCGAGCACCGCCGAGCCGTCGGTCACCACCGCGACCGAGTTGCCCTTGACGGTCAGCTTGGCGACGTCCTCGGGATGCGCGGCCAGGGCCAGCGAGACCCGTCCGACCCCCGGGGTGTAGGCCATCGACAGGTCGTCGCGGGTCTTGAGCGGCACCTTCGACTCGACCGAGATCTTGCCGCCGAGGTGCAGCAGGAACGTCCGGTCCGAGACCCGGTGCACCTCGATGCCGTGCAGCGCCCGCAACCCGGCCACGATCTGCTCGGAGTGCTCGCCGTTGACGGCCGAGCAGGTGACGTCGATCGTGATCCGGTCGTGCCGGGACTCCGAGACGTCGACCGCGGTCACCAGGCCGCCGGCCTCCGAGACCGCGGTGGCGAGCCGGCCGACCACCGCCGAGTCGGGCAGCGCGTACACCCGGACGGTGATGGAGTAGGAGGCGGAGGTGGGGGTCGGACGAGGTTTGGCGGAATCCGGCATCGACATGGCAGTCATCGTGCCAAACGCTGCGCCTCCCGTGGCCGACCGCCGTCGCGGCTGTGGTTCGATAGGAGAGGTCCCTCCAACGGCGGAGCGACCAGCCGCAGGAGCCCACGCAGTGCCGCGCCCAGCGACGGGTGCGGGTGAAACGTCGATGTCACAACGAGGTGACCGAGCAGATGACCGACCTGTCCGAGCCTGCATCCGACGCCGGGAGCGCACCCGCTACCTCAGGAGCGTCCGTGACCGAGCCAGCACCCCCGGGCGAGCTGCCACCGGACTATCCGATCTTCCACCGCCGCTACCTGATGCGCGCCGCCGGCCAGCTGCCGGGCCGGCAGTCCCGGGAGCTGGACGAGATCGCGCTGCGGCACTACCGGCTGGCCGAGCGCCGGCAGCCGGGCGAGACCGTCCTGTCGGTGCACAACCTCGACGGCGACCGGACGGCCATCGACCTGGCCACCACCGACGCGCCGTACCTGGTGGACTCCGTCCGCGCCGAGCTCGGCCGCACCGGCCACCTGATCGAGCACCTGCTGCACCCGCAGATCGTGCTGCGCCGGGCCGAGGACGGCCACATCTCCCAGCTGCTCGACCTGGCCGACACCGCCGAGGTGCCCGACGGCGCGCTGGCCGAGTCCTGGATGCACATCGAGACCAGCCGGATCCCGGCCGGCGACCAGGCCGCGGTGGCCGCCGACCTGCAGCGGGTGCTGGTCGACGTGCACAACGCGGTGGCCGACGCGCCGGCGACCTACGCGCTGATCCGCGAGCTGGCCGACCTGATCGAGCGCGACCCGGGCGAGTTCGACCGCGACACCTCGGTCGAGGCCGCCGCGCTGCTGCGCTGGCTGGCCGACGGCAACTTCATGATCCTCGGGCACGCCGCCTACTCGGCGAACGAGCTGACCAATCCCGCCCGCTCGGTCGCCGCGGTGGAGCAGGGGGTGCTGCGCGGCGAGGCGAGCATCTCGCCGCTGGAGCTGCTGCCGGCCTACCGGTCCGGCGCGCCGCTGGTGATCTTCAAGTCGCCGATGGTCTCGACCGTGCGGCGATCCACCCGCTACGACTGCGTCACCGTGATCGCGCCGGCGACGGCCGAGTCCGAGGCCCGGATCCACGTCTTCCTCGGCCTGATCACCGACGAGTCGGACGGCACCGTCGGCCGGGTGCCGGTGGTCCGGCAGCGGATCGGCGAGGTGCTGAGCCGCTCCGGCGCGCGGGCCGACAGCCACACCGGCCGGCAGCTGCTGGCCGCGCTGCGCACCCTGCCGCGCGACGAGCTGCTGGAGGCACCGACCCCGGACCTGCTGCGGCTGGCCCAGCTGGTGGTCGACCGCGCCGAGCGGCTGGGCATCGGGGTGTTCGCCCGGGTGCACCTGAACCGGGACTTCGTGACCGTGCTGGTGTACTTCCCGGGCGAGCGGCTCGGGCCGGAGACCCGGGCCCGGGTGCGCGACGTGGTGCTCTCGCACTGGCCGGGCAAGATCATCGGCCGGGACGACCGGATCGTCGAACTGGGCATGGCCCGCATGCAGTTCCTGATCGCGCTGCGCCCCGGCGAGGAGGTGCCCAACCCGGACCGGGCCGGCGTCGAGGCCGAGGTCGCCCGGGTCACCCGGCGCTGGAGCGACGACCTGGCCGACCTGCTCACCGTCGGCCTGGGCGAGCAGGAGGCCGACCGGGTGCTGCGCCGCTACTCCGGCGCGTTCCCGGAGGCGTACAAGGAGGACTTCGGCGCGCCGACCGCGGTGGCCGACCTGCGCCGGCTGGAGCAGCTGCCCGACTCCGACGGGCTGAGCTTCGACGTCTACACCCCGGGCTCGGACGACGAGGCCGACCACCGGCTCAAGATCTACCGCACCGGCACCCCGCTGTCGCTGGGCCGGACGCTGCCGATGCTGGAGCGGATGGGCATCGAGGTGCTCGACGAGCGCCCGTACGAGATCGAGCGCACCGACGGCACGTCGGCCTGGGTGTACGACTTCGGGCTGAAGCTGGGCGAGGGGGTCGACTTCTCGGCCGAGCGTTCGGTGGCCGTGATCGACACCCTGCGGGTGCTGTGGTCCGGCGGGGTCGAGCAGGACGGCTTCAACGCGCTGGTGGTCCGGGCCGGGCTGACGTGGCAGCAGGCCACCGTGCTGCGGGCGTACGCGAAGTACCTGCGCCAGGCCGGCACCACCTTCAGCCAGGGCTACATCGAGCAGACGCTGAGCCAGCACACCGGCATCGCCAAGCTGCTCGTCGAACTGTTCGAGGCGCGCTTCGACCCGGACTTCGCCGACCGGGTGCCGGCCGAGGCCGCGGAGGACGCGCAGGACCGGCTGCGGGAGGAGATCGACACCGCGCTGGCCGCCGTCTCCAGCCTCGACCAGGACCGCATCCTGCGCTCGCTGCTCGGCCTGATCACCGCCTCGCTGCGCACCAACTACTTCCAGGCCGACGAGAACGGCGTGCCGCCGGCGGCGTTCGCGGTCAAGCTCGACCCGCACGCCATCGAGGAGCTGCCCGAGCCGCGGCCGAAGTTCGAGATCTGGGTGTACTCGCCGCGGATCGAGGGCGTGCACCTGAGGTTCGGCCCGGTCGCCCGCGGCGGACTGCGCTGGTCGGACCGCCGGGAGGACTTCCGCACCGAGGTCCTGGGCCTGGTCAAGGCGCAGATGGTCAAGAACACCGTCATCGTGCCGGTCGGCTCCAAGGGCGGCTTTGTGGCCAAGTCGCTGCCGGACCCGTCGGTCGACCGGGACGCGTGGCTGGCCGAGGGCGTGGCCTGCTACCAGATCTTCATCACCTCGCTGCTGGAGCTGACCGACAACTACTCCCGGGACGCCGACGGCAGCCAGCTGGTGGTGAAGCCGCCGGCCACCCGCTGCTACGACGGCGACGATCCGTACCTGGTGGTGGCCGCGGACAAGGGCACCGCCACCTTCTCCGACATCGCCAACCAGATCGCGGTCGACCGCGGGTTCTGGCTGGGCGACGCGTTCGCCTCCGGCGGGTCGGTGGGCTACGACCACAAGGCGATGGGCATCACCGCCCGGGGGGCCTGGGAGTCGGTGAAGTACCACTTCCGCGAGCTCGGCCTGGACACCCAGCGCCAGGACTTCACCGTGGTCGGCGTCGGCGACATGTCCGGCGACGTCTTCGGCAACGGGATGCTGCTGTCCGAGCACATCCGGCTGGTGGCCGCCTTCGACCACCGGCACGTCTTCCTGGACCCCAACCCGAACGCGGCCCGCTCCTACGCCGAGCGGCGCCGGCTGTTCGAGCTACCGCGCTCGAGCTGGGCCGACTACGACAGCTCGCTGATCTCGGCCGGTGGCGGGGTCTACCCGCGCACCCTGAAGGCCATCCCGATCTCGCCCGAGGTGCGGGAGGCGCTGCGGATCCCGGCCGGGGTGAGCGCGCTGGCGCCGGCAGCGCTGATCCACGCCATCCTGACCGCGCCGGTCGACCTGCTGTGGAACGGCGGCATCGGCACGTACGTCAAGGCGTCCACCGAGACCAACCTGGACGCCGGCGACAAGGCCAACGACGCGCTGCGCGCCGACGGCAGCGAGCTGCGGGCCCGGGTCGTCGGCGAGGGCGGCAACCTGGGCCTGACCCAGCTCGGCCGGATCGAGTACGCCCGCGCCGGTGGCCGGGTGAATACCGATGCCATCGACAACTCGGCCGGTGTCGACACCTCCGACCACGAGGTGAACATCAAGATCCTGCTCGACTCGGCCGTCCGGTCCGGCGTCATCGACGTGCCGCAGCGGAACAAGCTGCTCGCCTCGGTGACCGACGAGGTGGCCGAGCTGGTGCTGCGCGACAACTACGAGCAGAACATCCTGCTCGGGGTGGCCCGGCACGGCGCCCGGGCCCTGGTCTCGGTGCACCGGCGGCTGCTGCGCGAGATGGAGAAGGCCGGCCTGCTCGACCGCGAGATCGAGTTCCTGCCCGCCGACAAGGAGCTCGCGGTCCGCGAGGCCGAGCACACCGGGCTGACCTCGCCGGAGCTGGCGGTGCTGGCCGCCTACGTCAAGATCGTGCTGGCCGAGCGCATCGGCGGCTCCACGCTGCCGGACGAGCCCTGGTTCCAGGGCAGCCTGGCCGAGTACTTCCCGCAGCCGATCGCCGAGGAACTGACCGGCAGCCTGGCCGAGCACCCGCTGCACCGCGAGATCATCACCACCAGCGTGGTGAACGACATGGTCAACCGGGGCGGCATCACGTTCGTCTTCCGGGCCCAGGAGGAGACCGGGGCGGACGTCGCCCAGATCGCCCGGGCGTACGCGGTGGTGCGGGAGGTCTTCGGGCTGGCCGACATCTGGGGCGACCTGGAGGCGCTGGACAACCAGGTGCCGACCAGCGCCCAGCACGTCGGCTACCGCGAGGTGCGCCGGACCATCGACCGGGCGGTGCGCTGGCTGGTGGACGTCCGGTTCCCGATCAGCGACGTGGCCACCGAGATCGAGCGGTTCAAGCCGACCTTCGACGCGCTGGCGCCGAAGGTCTCCGACCTGCTGCGCGGCCGGGAGCGGGAGAACTTCTACGCCGAGATCGACCGGCTGATCGGCCACGGTCTGCCGCGCGAGCTGGCGGTGCGGATCACCAACCTGCTGTCCTGCTTCCTGCTGCTGGACGTGGTCGAGATCGCGACCGCCAACGACGGGGATCCGGCCGAGATCGCCGACCTGCACTTCGCCCTCTCCGAGCAGCTGTCGGTGGACGAGATGCTCACCGCGATCACCGCCCTGCCCCGCGACGACCGCTGGTCGGCGCTGGCCCGGGCCGCGATGCGGCACGACGTCTACGCGGCGCTGGCCTCGATCACCACCTCGGTGTGCAAGCACACCGATCCGGAGCTGCTGGCCACCGAGCGGATGGCCCAGTGGGCGCAGCAGAACCCGGAGCGGGTGGAGCGGGCGCGGTCGACGTTCGCCGAGGCGCTCTCGCGGGAGCAGGTCGACCTGGCGACCCTGTCGGTGGCACTGCGGGTGATGCGCAGCCTGCCGGCCTGAACGCTGTCGGGCACGGCCCGTCTCCGAGCGGGCCGTGCCGCTGCCTTCGGGTGAGTCCCGGTCAGCTACCGGCAGCGGTGGTCAGCTGACCGACTGCAGCGACGGGTCGTCGTCCCTGCGGTCGGTGGGTCTGGACAGAACCCCGACGACCCAGACCCGGGTGCCGGGCCCGTCGCTGTCCACCCCCCACTGGCTGGCCAGCGCGGCAACGATCATCAGGCCGCGGCCGCTGGTGTCCTGCACGGCGGCACTGCGGGGCTCGATCTGCGGGGCCCTGCCGCCGTCGGTCACGGAGATCCGGTAGGAGGCGCCGTCCAGTGACCAGTCGACGGCGATGTGGCCGGAGGGAAGGGGCAGGCCGTGCCGGACCGCGTTGCCGACCAGCTCGCTGGCGATGAGGGCGGCGTCGTAGGCCTCGTCGGCGGTTACCCCCGCCTGTTCGAAGGCGGCCGACACGCTCCGGCGGGCAACGGCTGCGCTGGCCGGCGCATGCCTGACCCACAAAGTCGCCACCAGCTTCCCCCCTCGGCGCCACTGGCGTTTCCAGTCGGCCGGTCGATGTCTTCAGACGTTGTACCCGTGACCGTGTCGGCGTAAACGGGACTTTAGTCCTTCTCAGTACCGGCTCATCGACGCCTCGATCATTCCGAACGGACAGTATCCGTCGCGACCGGGGTGGCCGGTCGCCGGCCCCGGAATTACGGGGCTTGGTGAGGGTGGCCGAGCTGGGCGCGCACCTCGCCCGGCCGGTTGGTGATGATCGCGTCGACGCCGAGCCGGCGCACCAGCTCGATGTCCGATGGCTGATCCACCGTCCAGCAGTAGACCCGGTTGCCGGCGGCGTGCACCCGCTCGACGAAGTCGGGCTCCTCGCGGAGCAGTTTCACGCCGGGGCCGGCGATCCGGACCCCGCCGGGCAGCGAGCCGTCCCGCCGGAACGGCGTCTCGCGCAGCAGCAGGAGAACCAGCGGCATCGTGGGCGACAGCAGCCGCACCCGGCGCAGCGCGACCTGGGCGAAGCTCATCACGGTGACCGGGGAATCCGCCGCGGCCGGCTCCCCCGGCGGCGGCGCCCAGCCGAACCGGTTCAGCAGCCGCACCAGCTCCTTCTCGACCAGGCCGCCGTAGCGGGTCGGGTGCTTGGTCTCGATCAGCAGCCGCAGCGGCCGGCCGGCGTCGGCCACCACCTCGAGCAGGGTCTCGAGGGTGAGCACCCGGGAGCTGTCCGCGGCCAGCCGGTCGGGCGCCACCCCGGCCAGGTACGGCGAGTCCGACCGCAGCTGGTCGGCTGCGTCGGGCAGGTCGTCCCGCCAGGACTGGAAGTCCAGCTCGCGCAGGTCGTTCAGGTCGTACTCGCTGACGATCCCGGAGCCGTTCGAGGTGCGGTTGACCGTCCGGTCGTGCACGCAGACCAGGTGGCCGTCGCGGGTCAGCCGGACGTCGCACTCCAGGCCGTCCGCACCGGTCTCGATGGCGGCCAGGTAGGCGGGCAGGGTGTGCTCGGCGACGTCGTAGGATGCGCCGCGGTGCGCGATGACCAGCGGCCGCTCGCAGGGCGGCAGTGGTGGGCGGGTTCGGTGTCGCAGCCGTGGGCGAGCCACGTCGGCCTCGCTATCGGATGGTCGGCTCGTCGCCGGTGTCGCTGACCATGGGGCGGCCGGTGCCGTGCCAGCCGACCATGCCGCCGTCGAGCACCACCGCGTCGAAGCCGTTGCGGTTCAGCCAGCTGGTCGCCCGCCGGGCCCGGCCGCCGCCCTTACAGGTCACCACCAGGGGCCGGTCGGTGAGCAGCTCACCCGGTTCGTAGAGCATCCGGTTCGCCAGCCGGTCCAGTGGCACGTGCACGGCGCCCTCGATATGCCCGGCGGCCCACTCGGAGTCCTCCCGGACGTCGAGGATCACGTGTTCCCCGCGCACCTCGTCACGATGGATGGTGGGCAGATCGTCCAGCCCGAATTCCGTCATTGCTCCAGTCTGCCCCAGTCTCGTTCGTGGCTCGACGGCGCCGCGCCGGCCGGCTACTTCACCAGCCGGGACAGCCGCCGGTCGGCCAGGTTCTTGCCGCCGGTCTGGCAGGTCGGGCAGTACTGCAGGGACTTGTCGGCGAACGACACCTCGCGCACCGTGTCCCCGCAGACCGGGCACGGCAGGCCGGTCCGGGCGTGCACGGCCAGCCCGCTGCGCTTCTCCGACTTCAGGGTGGCCGCCCGCTGCCCGACCGAGCGGCGGACCGCGTCGGTCAGCGTCGCGCGCATCGCGGTGTGCAGCGCGCCGACCTGGGCCTCGGTGAGCCGGGCCGCGATCGCGAACGGCGACAGCCGCGCCGCGTGCAGGATCTCGTCGGAGTAGGCGTTGCCGATGCCGGCGACCACCGACTGGCTGGTGAGCACGCCCTTGAGCTGGGCCCGCTGGCCGGCCAGCAGGTCGGCGAACTCGGGCAGGCCGACCCGCAGCGCGTCCGGGCCGAGCCGGGCGATGCCGGGGACGTCCAGCGGATCGCGCACCAGGTAGACGGCCAGCCGCTTCTGGGTGCCGGCCTCGGTGAGGTCGAAGCCGGCGTCCTCGGCCTGCTCGCCCGGCGCCCGGTCCGGATCGGGCGCCAGGTGCAGGCGGAACGCGAGCGGGCCCCGGCCGGGCTTCGGCGGGGCGGCCGGCAGCGACTCGCGCCACTGCAGCCAGCCACCGCGGGACAGGTGGGTGACCAGGTGCAGCCCGTCCACCTCGAGGTCCAGGAACTTGCCGTGCCGGCCGGCACCGGTCACGGTCAGCCCGTTGAGCGCGGTCAGCGGCGGATCGAACGTCTTGACCGCGCTGAAGGCGGCCACGTCCGAGCGCGCGACGATCCGCCCCACCGCCTGCTCGCGCAGGAACGCGGCGAGGGCCTCGACCTCCGGCAACTCCGGCACGTGTCACAGCCTAGCCAGCCTGGCTACGCTTGCGCCGTGGCGCGCGGGTGGTCGCTGGTGGGACGGCTGCTGACCGCGCGCCGCCGCCGGTCGCGTCGCCAATCGCGGGTGCGCAGGCTGCTCGGCACCGCGCTGGCCGTGCTGGTGGTGACCTGGCTGGTCGCCTGCGTCGTGGTGGTGGCCGAGCCGACGATCGACCGGCCGGCCAGGGCCGACGCGATCCTGGTGCTCGGCCCACCGGACGTGGACGGCCGGCTCACCGAGGCGTACGCGCTGGCCGCGGCGCACTACGCCGGCACCCTGGTGATCTCGATCGAGTCCGAGCAGCAACGGCAGGCCAAGCACGCCTGCACCGACGGCAGCCCGGACTACCGGGTCATCTGCTTCCGGCCCGACCCGCAGACCACCCGGGGCGAGGCCGAGGAGATCGGGATCCTGGCCCGGCAGCACCACTGGACGTCGGTGCTGGTGGTGACCTCGAGGTATCACGTCTCCCGGGCCCGGCTGCTCGTCACCCGGTGCATGCCGGGCACCGTGCGGGTGACCGCGGCACCGGGCTCGCCGTCCCCGCTCGACTGGGCCTACCAGTTCCTCTACCAGACCGGCGGGTTCGCCAAGGCCGCGCTGCACCAGGACTGCTGAGCGGGTGCGGCACGATGGGGCCGTGGAGCCCGACGTCCGGCTGACCAACCTCGACGAGCCGCTGTTCCCCGGCGCCGGCGCCAGCAAGCGTGACCTGGTGGACTACCTGCTCGCCGCCTCGGACGGCCTGCTGCGCGAACTCGCGGACCGGCCGCTGTCGGTGATGCGGGTGCTGCGCGGCCAGCGGCCGTTCATGCAGAAGAACCTGCCCGGCTACGCCCCCGACTGGCTGCCGCGATACCCGATGTGGTCGCACGCCTCGCACCGCGAGCTCTCCTACGGGCTGTGCAACGACCGCCGGGCGCTGCTGTGGTTCGCCAACCAGCGGGCGGTCGAGTACCACCCGACGCTGTGGCGGGCCGAGCGGCCGGACGAGCCGACCTACCTGGTGCTGGACATCGACCCGCCGGTGGGGGCTTCGTTCGGCGTCGCCGTGCGGGCGGCCGAGCTGGTGCGGGCCGCGCTGGCCGAGGCCGGGTTGGCCGGCGCGGTCAAGACCAGCGGGGCCAAGGGCGTGCACGTGCTGGTGCCGCTGGCCGGGGTGTCACTGGCGGATGCGGCGGCTGCCACCCGGGCGCTGGCGGCGCGGGCCGAGCGGCTCGACCCGGCGCTGGTGACCACGGCGTTCCTGCGCGAGGACCGGGCGGGCAAGGTGTTCCTGGACGCGACCCGGGCCGGCAACGCGACCGTGGTGGCCGCCTACAGCCCGCGGCTGCGTCCGGGGGTGCCGGTGTCGTTCCCGGTCGCGTGGCCGGACCTGGCCTCGGTGACGCCGGCCGACTTCACGCTGCGCACCGCCCCCGGGCTGCTCGGCGGCCGGGACCGGTGGGCCGAGCTGCTGCCCGCGCCGCAGCCGTTGCCCGACGAGCTGGTCGTCGAGGGCCGGGCGATCCCGGTCGCGCGGGTGCAGGCGCTGCACGAGGGCAAGCGCCGGGCCCGCGCCAGGCGGGACCCCGGACGCTGAGGCCGGGCTACAGCCCCAGTGCCTGCACGGCAAGGTCGGCCATCCGGGACTCGCCGTAGGCGTTCGGGTGCACGATCACCGGGTTGGTGCCCAGCAGCACCGGCTCGATCCAGCGCACTCCCAGCGGCTGGCAGGCGTCGTGCCCCTCCGAGGCGGTGCTCAGGTCGACGTAGCTGGCGCCGGTCGCGGCGGCGGCCCGGCGGACCGCGTCGTTCAGGGTGGCCTGGATGCCGCGCAGGTACGGCACGTCCCCGGACGCGACCGGCATCACCGGGAAGCAGCCACCGGTCCTCGGCAGGATCCACGGGTAGCCCAGGATGGCGACCTCGGCGTTCGGGGCCTTGGCGCGGACGGCCTGCAACGCGCGCACCAGGGCCGGGTAGGTGGTGCCGGTGATGGTGTCGGCGAAGGACGAGCCGTACCTGTCCTGGCAGGGGTGGCCCTGGCCGAGGGTGGCCGTCCCGGCCGTGCCGCAGTCGAGGATCGCGTCGAGGAAGACACCGCTGTCGTTGCCGCCGATGGTCATCGTGACGAGCTGGGTGTCGGGGCCCACGGCGTCGAGCTGGGCGGGTACGCCGGGGTACTGGGAGCCGAAGTAGTCCTTGGTCTCTGCGGCGCCGCAGGTCACGTCGGTCAGCCGAGCTCCGGTCCGGGCGGCGAGGTCGTGCGGGTAGTTGACCAGCGAGCGCGCGCATTCCGGGGCGGCGGTCGGGTCGGGTGGCAGGGTGCCCGAGGCCGCGCTGTAGGAGTCGCCCAGCGCGACATAGCGCAGGCCGGTGGCCGTGGCCCGGTTGTCGGTGGCGGCGCCGGCCGGGGCGGTGAGCCCGGCGGTGGCGAGCCCGACGGCGAGTGCAGCGGCGGCGGTGAGTGCGGATGCCAGTCGGCGCACGGGAAACCCCCTCACTCTCGGTGGCGGTGGATGACCGCCGGTCATGTCCTACCAACGAGTAACCACGGTGCGCGTGACGTCCGGCCCGCCCGCCAGCGCCCTGGCACGCGATTCGGACGAGTTCCGGACAAACGTTAGCTCGTGGGTCGTTTGGCGCTGGCCTCCTTCCTGGCCGGGGCCGCGACCCCGGCTGCGGCCGCGAGCACGCAGGTGCTGCTCTCGCAGGACAGGCCGGTCGTGGTGTCGTCCACCGAGTCGTCGGTCTTCCCGGCCGGCGCCGCGGTGGACGGCGACCAGAACAGCAGGTGGTCGAGCGCGTTCAGCGATCCGCAGTGGCTGCAGGTGGATCTGGGCTCGGCCCGCGAGGTCCGCTGCCCGGCAGTGACGCGACGGTCCCCGCCGGCCGAGTCGCGCCCACCCGGCGGTCACCGGTAGTGTCGATCAGGTTGCGCAGCGTCGGCAGGCTCGGCCGCCGGACCCGACGCCAGAGCCTTTCGTGCCGACTGTTAGCCTTTGCTCCCATATGTTCAGCGCGCGGACGCCCGGCCGCCACCGTAGTGGACGGCACCGGAGCCAGGAGCCTCGACGAGGTGGGGCGCGCGGCCTCCGGATGGTCGGTTTCGCAGTAATTGCCTGCGGTGTGGTGCCGGTGAGCGCGCACCAGGCGATCGAGATGTCCGCCTCGCCGGCCCGGCACCAGCAGCCCAAGCCGGCCGCACCGACGCAGTCCGAGCGACCTGAGCGGGTGAGCCGGGCGACCCGCGCCGTGCCGCGGCCGGCCCCGCGCTACTCGGCGGACGAGCTGCGGCTGGCGGCCCAGACCGACATCCCGATCCGCGCGCTCGTCGCCTACCGGGCCGCGGCCGCCGCGCAGCAGCACGCCCAGCCCGGCTGCGGCATCCAGTGGGAGTTCATCGCCGCGTTCGGCCGGATCGAGACCGACCACGGGCGGCTGAACGGCTCCAACATCGGCTCCGACGGCATCGACCGGCCGGCGCTGCTCGGGCCGCCGCTGGACGGTTCCGAGCCGGGTGTGATCGGGGCGCTCAGCGACTCCTCGGGCAGGGCGGTCCGCGCCGCCGGACCGCTGCAGTTCATTCCGGACACCTGGCAGCGCTGGGGCCACGGCGACATGCAGAGCATCGACGCGGCGGCCGCCACCGCGGCCCGGTACCTGTGCGCCGACGGGCACGACCTCGCCACCGGGGACGGCCGCTGGTCGGCGGCGCTGTCGTACAACGACGTGGACTGGTACGCCACCGACGTGGTGGCGATCTACAACGACTACCTGACCGGCCAGCCGGCGCACTCGTTCCCGGCCGCGCCCGGCTCGGACACCGGCACCAGCGCGAACCCGGCCTCGGTCCAGTCGCCGGTCGACCTGAGCCCGTCCCAGCCCGCCGTCGCGATCAGCTCGGCCGCGCCCGCCCCGTCGCGCAGCGCGACGCCGTCCGCGGCGCCCTCGACCGCCGCCGCGCCGTCGTCCCCCGCCCCGGTCGTCCCGACCGCCCTGCCGACGCCGTCCGCGCACTGATCAGCGGTCCGGCTTCACCGTCGCCGTCACGGTGAACTTCGGGTCGCGATGCACCGTCCGGGTCGGCCCGATCAGCCGGCGCAGCGCCGGGGCGTACCCGAGGTGGCTGTTGTAGACCGTCCACAGCTCGCCACCCGGCGCCAGCACCCTGGCCGCCGCCTCGAAGAGTTTCACCGCGGCACCCGCGTGCACCGCCCCGCCCAGGTGGAACGGCGGGTTGCACACGATCAGCGGCGCGCTCTCGTCCGGCACGCTCGACAGCGCGTCGTCGCGGCGCACCGTCACCAGCGACGCCAGGTCGTTGGCCGCCGCGCTGGCCGAGGCCGAGCGGACCGCTGCGGCCGAGGAATCCGAGGCCAGCACCGGCAGCCCGCGGCGAGCCAGCGCGCAGGCGAGCAGCCCGGTGCCACAGCCGAGGTCGATCGCCGACGCCGACGCCGGCAGCCGGTCGAGCACCGCCAGCAGCCGCCGCGTCCCGATGTCGATCCGGGTGCCGGCGAACGCTCCGCCGTGCGCGCACACCCACAACCCGAGCTCGGCATGCCATTCCCGGTGCGGGAATGAGGGAAACCCCGCATCCAGGGGCTTCGGCCCGGTCGCGACGATCACCCGGGACTTCTGCCGGGCCAGCCCGGCCGACACCGAGCCGAACGCGGCGCCCATCACCTCGTTCATGGCCGGGCTCAGGTACTTCACCCGGCCGCCCAGATACACCCGCACCGACGGCGCCGCGGCCGCCGCGACCAGCCCGACGATCTCGGCCAGCTCGTCCAGGCCGCGTGGTGCCTGCAGGAGCACCACCTCGGCGTTCGAGAACAGCTCGGTGGACAAGGCAAGATCGCGATAGCTGGCGGCCAGCTCCAGTCGCGAGGCGTTGGCGGCCCGAGCCAGCTCTCCGGCCAGCGAGTCGGTGTGGCACCGGATGCCCTCGCATCCGAACCGGGACGCCGCCCCCAGCGTCAGGGCGCCGTACCGGTCGCCCACCACCACTACCGAGCCCGGACGCGCCGACGACAGGGCAGGTTCCGCCGTGTCCAGGAGCAATCGGTCGGTGGCGTCGACCGCGTACAGGTTCGGCGCCTCGACGTCGGGGTGCCGCCGGAGCGCGTCCAGCACCCCCACCGGAGAAGTACCCACCATCAGAACGACACCGCCATCAGAGAAGCGCCGCCATCAGAAGGCGCTGTCCCGTTCCAGCGGGCAGGTCATGCAGTGCGAGCCGCCCCGGCCGCGGCCGAGCTCGGAGCCGTCCACGGTGATCACCTCGACGCCGGCCTTGCGCAGCGCGGTGTTGGTCGCGACGTTCCGGGCGTACCCGATCACCACGCCCGGCTCCAGCGCGACCAGGTTGTTGCCGTCGTCCCACTGCTCGCGCTCGGCGGCGAACTCGTCCCCGCCGGTCTCCACCCGGCGCATCTCGCCCACCCCGAGCGCGGCGGCCATCAACGACGGCAGCGAGCCGGGCTGCTCCTCCACCACCAGGTCGTCCGCGGAATCCCCCGGCCGCACGGTCCAGACCCGGGCCTGGTCGATCACCTTCGGGTACAGCGTGACCAGGTCGCGGTCGCACATCGTGATCACCGTGTCGAGGTGCATGTACCGCCGCGACTTCGGCAGGTGCACCGCCAGCACCTGCCGCGCCGAGCCGGCCCGGAACAGCGACCGGGCGATCCAGAGCACCGCCTGCGGCGTGGTGCGCTCGCCCATCCCGATCATCACCGCACCGTTGCCGATCGGCTGCACGTCCCCACCTTCGACGTGTGCCCGGCCCCAGTCCCGGCCGCTGCCGCCGAGCAGGATCGGGAACGGCTCCGCGGTGAACATCGGGTGGAACCGGTAGATCGCCTCCATGATGAGCGTCTCGGGTTTGCGGGCCGGCATCATCATCGGGTTCAGCGTCACCCCGTCGTAGATCCAGCAGGACGGGTCGCGCTGGAACATGAAGTTCGGCAGCGGCGGCAGCAGCATCGTGGTCGGGTCGGCCGCCTCCCAGACCAGCCCGGCGTCCCGGCCGGCGTCGGCCTTGGTGATGCCACCGATCAGGAACTGCGCCACCTCCCCGGGTTCGGCGGCCTCCACCCACTCCCGGGCGCGGGTGGCCGCGGTGATGCCGACCTCGCGCTCGTTCAGGATCTGCTCGCCGATCCAGTCCTTCACCTCGGGCTTGACGAGGGCCTCGGCCAGCAGCCGTTCCACCTCGAAGACCTCGACGCCGCGCTCGCGCATCACCTCGCAGAACGTGTCGTGCTCGGTCTTGGCCCTGCTCACCCACAGCACGTCGTCGAAGAGCAGGTCGCGGGCGTTCGACGGGGTCAGCCGGGCATGCTCCAGGCCGGGCCGGTGCACCAGCACCTTGCGCAGCCGGCCGACCTCGGAATCCACCCGGAACGCCATCTCCACCCCTTCACGCTCGCCCCCAGTCGGGCCCTTCGTCCCGGGACGGCGGCAGCCCGGTCCCGCTAACGTCGGTGTTCCCAGCATCCCAGGTGCTCATCCGGCGTGACGCCGGGAGCCGTCCGGACGAGCCCGGCCGGGGACGAGGATCGAGATGGCAACCACCGACGAGCGCGCGCACCGGATCGCGGAGTTCATCGAGCCGCTCCGGGTGCTCCCCGGCGCGAGCGTGCGCCTGGCCCGAGACTTCGACCCGGCGTACAAGGCCGACTTCCTGTCCAAGAAGGACGGCAGGCAGCTGCTGCGCACCGGGGTCGAACTGCTCGCCGAGTACCAGCAGCGGCTGGCCGCGCAGGACACCTACGGCGTGCTGGTCTGCCTGCAGGCCCTCGACGCCGGCGGCAAGGACGGCACCATCCGGCACGTGATGAGCGGGGTCAACCCGCAGGGCGTCCGGGTGCACAGCTTCAAGGTGCCCTCGGCCGAGGAACTCGGCCATGACTTCCTCTGGCGGTACAACCGGAACCTGCCCGGCCGGGGTCAGATCGGCATCTTCAACCGCTCGCACTACGAGGAGGTGCTGGTCGTCCGGGTGCATCCGGAGAACCTGGCCCGGCAGCGGCTGCCCGCAGCGGCTGTCGGCCCGGACGTCTGGCAGCGCCGGTACCGCGAGATCAACGACTGGGAGCGCTACCTGTCCGACAACGGGATCCGGCTGGTGAAGCTCTTCCTCAACCTGTCGAAGGAGGAACAGCGCACCCGGTTCCTCAAGCGGATCGACGTGCCCGACCGCAACTGGAAGTTCTCCGCCGCCGATGTCCGGGAGCGCGAGCACTGGGACGCCTACCAGCAGGCATTCTCCGCGATGCTCTCGGCGACCAGCACCGGGTGGGCGCCGTGGTACGTCGTGCCGGCCGACCGCAAGTGGTTCGCCCGGATCTGTGCCGCGGCGGTCATCGCGCACACCCTGATCGAGCTCGACCCGCGGTTCCCGCGGGTCGGCAGGCGGGCACGGGAGCAGCTGGCCGCCGTCCGGCGCGACCTCGAGGCCGAGGCGCCGAAGGGCGCTCCAGCGGATCCGTACCTGGCCGAGCGCGACCGGCACGCCGGCCGGAAGGCCACGAGCTAGCACCAGCCGGCAGAGGAGGCAGCCATGACCGCGCAGACCGGCATCCCACCGTCCGGCGGGACCTGGTTCTCCCGCTCGCCGGAACGGGTCGCAGCCGACCTCGGGGTCGACCCGGCGGTCGGGCTCTCCGCCGCGCGGGCCGCGGAACTGCTCAGCGCCAACGGGCCGAACGAGCTGCCGGCGGAGCGGCCGAAGCCGGGCGTCGTCCGGTTCCTGGAGGAATACCGCAGCTACATGCAGCTCATCCTGGTCGCGGCGGCCACCGTGTCGCTGCTCATCGCCGAGTGGACGACCGCGGTGCTGCTGCTCGTGCTGACGGTGGTCAACGCGATGGTCGGGCTGCGCCAGCAAGGCAAGGCGGAGAGCGCGATGAATGCGCTGAAGTCCATGATGAAGGCCACTGCCCGGGTCCGCCGGGACGGCGCCGAGGCCGAGATCCCGGCCGAGCGGGTGGTGGTCGGTGACGTGGTGCTGATCGCGGCCGGTGACCAGGTGCCCGCCGACGGCCGGATCGTGCTGGCCAACTCGCTGCAGATCGACGAGTCGACTCTGACCGGCGAGAGCGTGCCGGCGGTGAAGGACACCTCGTCGCTGCCGGACGGCCGGCTGGCGCCCGGTGAGCAGACCGACATGGCCTTCATGAACACCCCGGTGACCCACGGCAGCGGGGTGCTGATCGTGACCGCCACCGGCAGCGGCACCGAACTCGGCAAGATCTCGGGGATGCTCAGCAGCACCGCCCGCGAGCAGTCGCCGCTGAACCGGCAGCTGAACCGGCTGACCCTCTGGATCGCCGGGGCGGCCGGGCTGACCATGATCGTGATGTTCTCCCTCGGCCGCGGCCGGGGCGAGGCCTGGGACACCCTCTTCGTCAGCGCCGTGTCGCTGGCCATCGCCGCGATCCCGGAGGCGCTGCCTACCGTCAGCCAGACCATCCTGTCGATCGGCGGGGTCGAGATGGCCAAGCGCAACGCCATCGTCAAGGACCTGCCGTCGGTGGAGACGCTGGGGTTCACCTCGGCCATCAACTCCGACAAGACCGGCACCCTCACCCTGAACCAGATGACGGCGGTGGAGCTGGTCGACGCGACCGACCGCTACACGGTGTCCGGCTCCGGGTACGGGCTGGCCGGCGCGGTGCACCACGTGGCCGGCTCCGGCGGTGGGGTCGAGGGCGCGGTGCTGCCCTACCTGATCGCCAGCGACGCGACCCTGGCGGACGGCGGGGTGGTCGGCGACCCGACCGAGGGGGCGCTGCTGGTGCTCGCGCACAAGGCCGGCCTCGACCTCGACGGCACCCGGGCCGCGCTGCCCCGGCTCGCCACGCTGCCGTTCGACCCGGCGTACAAGCTGATGGCCACGTTCAACTCGGCCACCGACGCGGCTGGCCGGCCGGTGGTGCGCTGCTTCGTCAAGGGCGCAGCCCCGGCCGTGCTGGCCCGGGTGAGCAGCGCGCTGGCCGGCGGCCGGGGTGTCGCCTGGGACGCCGAGCTGCGCCGCCGGCTGGCCGGGCACCTGGACCGGATGGAACGGGCCGGCCAGCGGGTGATGGCCGCAGCCGTCCGCGACCTCGACCCGGCCTACTTCGACCCGGACGGCGACCTGCTCGGCTACCTCACCGGGCTGCGTCTGACCAGCCTGGTCGGCATGGTCGACCCGCCCCGGGAGTCGTCGCGGGCGGCGGTGGCCGACGCGCACGCCGCCCACATCCGGGTCCGGATGGTGACCGGCGACGACGCGACCACCGGCGCGGCGATCGCCCGCCAGGTCGGCATCTCCGGCGAGGCGGTGCTGGGTGCGGACTTCGCCGGCTGGTCGGAGGCGGAGCGGCTGGCCCGCGTCGACGGCATCGGGGTGGTCGGCCGGGTCGCCCCGGAGCACAAGGTGCTGCTGGCCGACACCCTGAAGAAGAAGGGGCAGGTCGTCGCGATGACCGGGGACGGGGTGAACGACGCCCCGGCCATCAAGGCGGCCGACATCGGCATCGCGATGGGCTCCGGCACCGAGGTGGCCAAGAACGCCGGCCGGATGATCCTGTCCGACGACAACTTCGCCACCATCGTGTTCGCGGTGGAGCAGGGCCGCAAGATCTATGACAACCTGACGAAGTACATCCGGTTCGTGCTGGTGCTGCTGGTCGTCTTCGTGCTGACCTTCCTGGGCGCCGCGCTGTTCAACATCGCCGCCGGCGAGCCCTTCTCGTCGGCACAGGTGCTCTGGGTGCACTTCGTGGTGAACGCCCCGTTCGGTTTCGCGCTGGGCTTCGACCGGGAGAGCCCGGGCCTGATGGGCCGCCGGCCCCGGCCGCGCGGTGAGTCGGTGCTCACCCCCACCGTGCTGGTGACGGTGGGACTGGCGGGGCTGGCCATCACCGTCGGGCTGCTGCTCATGCTGCAGCTCGGGCAGTGGCGGTTCCACGACGCCCGGGTCGGCAACACCATCGCCTTCGCCGCGTTCGCGCTGTGCCTGATCGTGGCGGCGTTCGAGTGCCGGTCCGAGACGGCGACGGTCTTCAGCGCCGACACCTTCGACAGCCGCCAGCTGAACCGGGCGGCCATCGTGCAGCTGGCGCTCGCGGTGCTGGTCACCCAGATGGATGCGCTGCACCGGCTGCTCGGCACCGTCGACCTGCAGATGCGCCAGTTCGCCTGGGCGCTGTTGCCGGCGCTCGCGCTGCTGCTGCTCTGGGAGCTCGGCAAGCTGGTGGCCCGGCGCGGCGGAGCCGCGCCGGCGAGCGCCGCCGGGTGAGGCAGCCCCGGGACCCGGCGCTGCTCAGGATTCCGTGGCGAACAGGCCCACCGGGCAGCTCACGCCGGTGGCCAGCACCGGGCAGTAGCCGTTCGGGTTCTTGGCCAGGTACTGCTGGTGGTAGCCCTCGGCGTAGTAGAACGCGCCGAGCGGAGCGATCTCGGTGGTGATCGCGCCGTAGCCGGCCTCGGCCAGCCGGGCACCGAATGCCGCGGCGGCCTGCTCGGCCTGCACCCGCTGCTCGTCCGAGTCGTAGTAGACCGCGGACCGGTACTGGCTGCCGACGTCGTTGCCCTGCCGCATGCCCTGGGTCGGGTCGTGGTTCTCGAAGAAGATGCTCAGCAGCTCCGCGTAGCTGATCTCGGCCGGGTCGTAGATCACCCGCACCACCTCGGTGTGGCCGGTGCGGCCGGTGCAGGTCTCCTCGTAGGTCGGGTAGGCGGTGTGGCCGCCGGAGTAACCGACCGCCGTCGAATACACCGTCTCGTGCTGCCAGAAGTCCTTCTCCGCCCCCCAGAAGCAGCCCATGCCGAACACCGCCGTCTGCAGGCCGTCGCGCTCGAACGGCTCGCGGATCCGCCGGCCGGTGACGTAGTGCGTCTCCGGCACCTCGTAGGGGTAGGCGTCCCGGCCGCGCAGGGCGGTCTCCGCGGTCGGCAGGTCGGTCTTCGGGCGGAACAAGCTCATGGAGCCAGGATAGGTACCGCGGGCGGTCGCTGTCAGTGCCGCCAACCGGAACGTCAGGTATGCGATGCCTGTTCGGTCCGCAGCGCCCGGCGCCGGGACGTAGGCTGGGGCCATGACGCAGTGGGGCATCGACACTCTCTTCAACCCGGGCAAGCGCCACATGGACGAGGAGAAGCGCCGCCTGCAGGCGACCCGCGAGGAGGTCGGCGACTCCTCGGGTGGCCGCCGGATCGACCTGGAGGGTGGCACCGTGAAGCTGGCCGGCAGGTCCGACGGCGACGGCAAGGCCGAGGCCGGGGGCACGGCCGAGAACCTCGCCGAGGACACGCCCGCGGCCCGGGCCCGGGCCCGGCGCCGTGCCGCCGGTGGGAGTGGCAGCTAGGGGCGGCGCCGTCAGGACGCGCCGGTGGTGGTGCGGAAGTCGGTGAGCGTCCGGCCGCCGGCAGTCAGCCGGTACCGGTGGCCGGCCTGGAACGGCGCGTCGGTGTAGTACAGCGCCGCCTCGGTGACCCGGTTGGTGCCGAGCAGCAGCGTGCTGGCCAGTGAGCCGGCCGGGTAGTCGGTGGCAGTGAGCGCGCAGGTGGGCAACGCGCGGCCGGTGGTCAGGTCGGTGACAACCGCGGCACCGGACGGCGCCGGCGTGCCGACCGGCCACTGCACGACGATCGGCGCGGACACGGCGCGCAGCGTGCCCCAGCCGTGGCAGGGCGCACCGGGCACGGCATCCCGGAACGGTTCGGGTGACTCGCCGCCGACCCGGTAGGACAGCAGCGGGCTCACCGCGCCGGGTGCGGGAAAGGCCAGCAGCCGGCCGTCGTACCCGCCGGTCCGGCCTCGGTAGACGTCCACGGCCGCGGTGAACCGGTACGGCAGCGTCCCCGCCCCGGCCGGCGCCGGGGTGTCGTAGGCGGCGTAACCGGTGCTGCGCAACCGCGGTTCCAGCAGGGTCAGGGCATGGAAGCCGGAGACGAACCAGTTCCGTACCGCGATCGCGTCCGAGGCCGGGGTGTCGAGCCGGGTGACATCGCTGTTGGTCGCGGCCAGCTTGCCGGCCGCGGTCGCGTGCGGGTTGGCCGGGCAGCCGGCCACCGGGACGGTGAGTTCGTCGTGCACGTCCGTCTCGCAGGCCTGCGCGTCGTCGGCCAGGTAGCGGACGTGCAGGGCCTCCTGCGCCTCCAGCGCGGGATCCCGGACGAGCGGGCCGAGGCCGCCGAGCGACCGGTAGTAGTCGAGCCACCGGTAGCCGTCCGTGCTGAGCCGCGCGCCGGCTGCCTGGCCATCGCGCGGGGTGCGCGCCTCGGCGACCCGGGTTGCCGGCACCGCGACCAGCAGCGCGGCGGCGACGGCGAGCAGCAGCAGCGCCCGTCCGGCCAGGCCCCGTCGCCACATTGCGCACTCCCCGCACTTAGGTAGTTACGGAGAGTTAAATCGACGGCGAACGGGCCGGTTGGTCCCGGCCACGGCTGCTGTAATCGAATTGTTATGCGGCGTTGGGATCGGTGTAGCCGACGATCTGATCGCCCAGGCCGGCGGCGAGCGGGCCGGTGCCGAAGACCGCCGGTGGCTCGGCGGCCAACCGGCTCGCCAGGAACGCCTCGGCGATCGCGGCCCGGGCAGGCTCCGGCCCCTCCGCCGCCCGCACCAGCAGCGAGGCCTGCAGGGTGCGCGCCAGCAGGCCGGTGAGCGTGCGGGCCTGCCGGGCGGCCGCTGCCGGGTCGGTGCTGGCCATTCGGAGCAGATCGGTCAGCTGCGCGACCGCGGCGTCCAGCCTCGGATCGGCCCCGGTGGTGCCGGCCAGCTCGTCGGTCAGCACCTCGAGGGTGGCCGGTTCGCGGCCGAGCGCACGCAGCACGTCGAGGGCGATGACGTTGCCCGAACCCTCCCAGATCGAGTTCAGCGGTGATTCCCGGTAGTACCTGGGCAGCGGTGACTCCTCGACGTAGCCGGCCCCGCCCAGGCATTCCAGGGACTCGCCCACCACCGTGCTGGTGCGCTTGCAGACCCAGAACTTGGCTGCCGCCACGCCCAGCCGGAGCAGCGCCGTCTCACCCCGGTCGACCGCGCCGGCCAGCCGGAGGGACAGCTGCATCGCCGCGTCCACCTCGACGGCCAGGTCCGCGAGCACCGCGCGCATCAGCGGCTGGTCGGCCAGCCGGGCGCCGAAGGCCGACCGCCCGGCGACGTGATGCAGGGCCTGGGTCAGCGCCGCGCGCTGCAGGCCCGCCGAGCCGATCACGCAGTCCAGCCTGGTCATCGCGACCATGTCGATGATCGTGCGCACGCCGCGGCCGGGCTCGCCGACGAGCCAGCCCACGGTGCCGTCGAACTCCACCTCGGACGAGGCGTTCGACCGGTTGCCCAGCTTGTCCTTCAGCCGCTGCAGCGCGAACGGGTTCCGGGTGCCGTCGGGCAGCACCCGCGGCACGGCGAAGCAGCCCAGCCCCTCCTCGGTCTGGGCCAGTACCAGGAACAGGTCGCACATCGGGGCCGAGCAGAACCACTTGTGCCCGGTGAGTCGGTAGCTGCCGTCCGGCTGGCCGACGGCCCGGGTGGTGTTGGCGTGGACGTCCGAGCCGCCCTGCTTCTCGGTCATCGCCATCCCCGCGAGCAGGCCGCGCTTGGCCCGGGCCGGCCGCAGCCCGAAGTCGTAGGCGTCCGAGAGCAGCCCGGGCTCGTACCGGGCGGCCAGTTCCGGGCTGTGCCGCAGCGTCGGCAGCACGGCATAGCTCATCGAGATCGGGCACAGGTGCCCCTGTTCCACCTGGCTCCAGACGTAGAAGCCGGCCGCCCGGCTCAGATGGGCGTGCTTGGTGGCGCCGGGGGCCCAGGGCGCGGCCTGCAGCCCGTTCGACACCGCGACCGCCATCAGCTCGTGCCAGGACGGGTGGAACTCGACCTCGTCGATCCGGTGTCCGTACCGGTCGTGGGTGCGCAGCACCGGCGGGTGGCTGTTGGCGAGCCGGCCCCACTCCTGGGCCAGCGGGGTGCCGGCGAGTTCCCCGAGGCGGCGCAGCAGTTCCAGTTCCTCGGCGTCCGCCCCCGCCTCGGCGAGCGCGCCGGACAGTGCGCGGTCATCCGCGAAGAGGTTCACGCCGGTCCACGGCGAGGGGACGTTGAACACCTCGTGGGTGGGCATGCGGGCGAGGTTACTCGCGAGTAGCCCGTCCGGGTAGGGCCGAGCGACTGTGACTCTGAGTTGCCGGAACGGTCGGTCGCGGCAATGGTGGATGGGCGTCCCGGCCCGGGACGGGCCGTCCGGTGCGCCCGCTTCCGTGGCCTTCCGATCACGCCAGTGCCCGCGGTGTGAGCCGGTTTCGGGCCGGTCTCCAAGCTGAGTCTATGAATCTCCTCTTGCGAGAGTAAGAGTTGGCTGATAAACCTGTGGCACCTCGGTTTGTCCGTTTAGTCGGTAAGGAACTACCGAACGTAACGGTCACCCGATTCGACAGGAACGTGCAGACCGAGCCACTGGACGTGCTACCCCGTGCCGTCCAGCCCCCCGATAGGAGGCTCGTAGTGCGAATCACCCGTATCTCCCGCCGGACCGGAGCGGTCACCCTCGCCGTCTCCGCCCTCACGGCGGGTGCCCTGCTCGGCGCCCAGAGCTCGCAGGCCGCCGCGCCGGCCAAGGCCGCCACTCCCGCGGCCGCCACCGCCCTGGCCGCACAGCTCGGTACGCACAGCGCCGGCGCCTACGTCGATTCCGCCGGCCGACCGGTCGTCACCGTCACCGACTCGGCGGCCGCGGCGCAGGCCCGCGCGATCGGTGCGACGCCGAAGCTGGTGACCTACAACGCCGCGGCGCTGGCCGGGGTCACCTCGTCCCTCGACCGGACCGCCCGGATTCCCGGCACCGCCTGGGCCGTCGACCCGGCCACCGACCAGGTCGTCGTCACGGTCGACAGCACCGTCACCGGCGCGAAGCTGGCCAAGGTCACCGCCGCGGTCACCCGGGCCGGTGGCGCGGCCCGGCTGGAGCACACCGCCGGGACGTTCTCCCTGCGGGCCGCCGGTGGCGACGCCATCTACGGCGGCGGCTACCGCTGCTCCCTGGGCTTCAACGTCAGGTCGGGCAGCACCTACTACTTCCTGACGGCCGGCCACTGCGGCAACGTCGCGTCCAGCTGGTACTCCAACTCCTCGCAGACCACGAAGCTCGGCAACACGGTCGGCAGCAGCTTCCCGGGCAACGACTACGCGATCGTGCAGTACACCAACGGCAGCGTCCCGCCGGGCACCGTCGACCTCTACGGCGGCAGCCAGGACATCACCTCGGCGGGCAATGCCTACGTCGGTGAGTCGGTGAAGCGCAGCGGCAGCACCAGCGGCGTGCACAGCGGCACCGTGCAGGCGACCGGCGCCACGGTCACCTACTCCGAAGGCACCGTCTCGGGCCTGATCAAGACCAACGTCTGCGCCGAGCCCGGCGACTCCGGCGGCTCGCTGTTCGCCGGCTCGGTCGCGCTGGGCCTGACCTCGGGCGGCAGCGGCAACTGCACCTCGGGCGGCACGACCTACTTCCAGCCGGTCACCGAGCCGCTCTCGGTGTACGGGGTCACCGTCTACTAGGAGCCACCCCTCCCCTTCGATTCAGCCCGAACCGGCTGTCCACGTTGTGCCAACGTGGGCGGCCGGTTCGGCGTCCGGGCGGTCTGGCCGGGATCGCCGGTCGAGCGGGGCCGGAATGGACGCAGCCGGGTTGCGGGACACGCAACCCGGCTGCTCGGGTGCCTGGCCGGTCCAGGGCTGGACGGCGGCCGGGCGCTGTGCGGTTGTGGCCGGTGATCAGCCGGCCGGACGGGACCCGCGGGCCCCGTCGGGGAGGGTGGTGCCGCCGGAGGACACCCCCGGCGGGACCGGTGTCTCGATCGGGCCGGGCGGTGAATCCGGGTCGGCCGTTCGGTGATGCTCGGTCCGGCCGTCGGACGTCAGCTGTCCGAAGAACCCAGTGTTACCGACACGCTGCTGGTTTTGCCACCTCGGACGTAGGTGATGGTCACCTTCTCCCCCGGCGCGTGGCTGCGGACCGCCGCGATCAGGGCGTCGGCGGTGGTCACCTGCTGGTCGTCGACCTTGGTCACCAGGTCGCCGCGCTGCAGGCCGGCCTTGGCGGCGACGCCACCCGCGCTCACCGTGCTCAGCGGCACCCCGGTGGTCGTGCCGGTGGGGCCGTTCTGGGCATTGGTGACCTGGACGCCCAGCACCGCGTGGGTGGCCTTGCCGCTTGCGATCAGCTCGCTGGCGATCCGGCTGGCCTCGTCCGACGGGATGGCGAAGCCGATGCCGATGTTGCCGGCCTGACTCTGCTGCCCCGGGATCTGCAGCCCCCCACCGCCGGAGTTGTCACTGGCGATGGCGGCGTTGATGCCCACCACCGAGCCGTTCAGGTCGACCAGCGGGCCACCGGAGTTGCCCGGGTTGATGGCGGCATCGGTCTGCACGGCGTTGAACACCGCCTGGTCGTTGTCGCCGGCCCGCACCGGTCGCGCCAGGGTGCTGACGATGCCGCTGGTGACGGTGTCGGAGAGCCCGAGCGGGGCGCCGACGGCGACCACGGTCTGGCCGACGCTCAGCGAGGACGACCTGGCGAAGGTGGCCGCGGTCAGGCCGGACAGGCCGTCCACCTTGATCACGGCGAGGTCGTCGGAAGTGTCGCGGCCGACGATCTTGGCCGCCGCGGTCCGGCCGTCGGAGAGCACCACCTGCATGTCGCCGGCGCCGTTGGCGATGTCGACCACGTGATCGTTGGTCAGGATGTAGCCGTCGTCGCGGATGATCACGCCGGAGCCGGTGCCCGCCTCCTGCTGACCGGTGACGTTGATGGTCACCACGCTCGGCCGGATCTTGGCGGCCGCCGCGCCCACCGTGCCGTCGAGCTTGGCCGACGGGGCGCCGGTCGCATTGGTGATCCGCAGGCCGGTGTCGACGCTGCGGCCGCCGGAGTGGTCGGCCAGCGCGACGATGCCACCGCCGACGCCACCCCCGAGCAGCGCGGCCACCAGGACGGCGACCAGCAGCGGGCGCCGGGCGCCCCGGGCCGGGGGTGCCGCCGTGGCGTCGTCGCCGTACGGCGCGGGGCCGGGGTAGCCCGGGGCATAGCCGGCGCCGGGCTGGCCGGCCCACTGGCCGTAGCCGCCGTGGCCGGTGGCGTGCTGGTAACCCTGCTGGCCGCCGGCCTGCCAGCCGCCGTACTGGCCGGCCGCGGCCGGCCAACTGGCGGTGGCAGGCTCGTACGGCCTGGTCTGCTGGTAGTTCCCCTGGTTCTGGTAGCCGGGGTCGGTCGGACGCACCGGCTGGTACTGGCCGGACTCGTGCTGGCCGGGCTGGTCGGTCGGCTGGGGCTGCCCGGACGCGCCGGCCTGCTCGGGTCCGGGGCTGCCGGGCTCGTCCGGACGCGCCTGGTCGGGGGTCTGGTCGGCACCGTCGTGCGGGTGCTGGTTCGCGGCCATGGCCCCACCTTGCTTGGAAAGTCTGTGTACGTGCTGTGCCTGTGTGTAGCCCCTGCTAAGCCCGTGCGCAGCCTGCGAATCAGGCCGGGTTGACCGCCGGGCGGGAGTGCGGCGGCAGCCCGACCTGGTCGCGGCCGGCCCGCTTGGCGCCGTAGAGCGCGAGGTCCGCCGCCTCCAGCAGATCGGTGAGCTCCTGGCCGTGCTGGGGGTAGGCGGCCAGCCCGATCGAGGCGGTGAGGCCGAGCTTGGCGCTGTCCGGCGACTGGCCGGCGATGACCAGGCCGCGGACCCGGGTCAGCGTCCGCTCGGCGACGACGACCGCCTCGTCGAGGTTCAGGTCGTTGAGGAAGACCACGAACTCCTCCCCGCCGAACCTGGCCACCGCGTCGTAACCGCGCAGCTCCCGCTTCAGCGCCTCGCCGATGGCCCGCAGGGCGGCGTCGCCGGCCAGGTGGCCGAGGGTGTCGTTCACCCGCTTGAAGTGGTCGAGGTCGAGCAGCAGCAGCGCGCACGGCGAACTCATGTGCTGGGAGCGCACCAGCTCGCGCTGGGCGAGTTCCTGCCAGGCCGAGGCGTTCAGCAGGCCGGTCTTGGTATCGGTGGCGGCGGCGACCTCGAGCTGCGACACCAGCGAGCTTCGCTGCAGCAGCACCATGAGCACCAGGACCAGCGGCATCAGCCAGGCCACGTTCAGCAGCAGCTGCGCCGCGAGCAGGCCGAGCACCAGCGTGCCCAGCTCCAGCGCCAGTTCCTCGCGGTCGGGCAGCAGGTCCCGCAGCGGCACCGGCCCGACCGCCAGATAGATCGTGGTGAGCACCAGGACGCTGTTGACGCCGAAATAGACGACCAGGGCGGCCACCGCCGCGATCGCGGCGTTCCCGCCGCCGGCGTGCAGCGCCGGCAGGTGGTCGGCGAGGCCGCTGTGGCAGGCGCTGGCCAGCAGGATGGCGAGCACCCCCACCGCGCCGTTGTAGATCTCCCGGTGCGGGACCATCGTGTGCTGGCGGGAGTGCTGCCAGGCCAGGAAGCAGAACAGCGCCACGCCCAGGGTGGCGGCATAGAGGGCGGGCAGGGTCAGCACCGCGGTGAACGCCCAGACCGAGGTCATCGTCACGTGCACGCTGGTGGTGAGGTAGACCCGCATCCGCTCGACCCGGGCGGTGGCCTCGGCGTGCAGGACGCTCAGGCCGACGATGAGCAGCCAGCGGGCGATCGCGGTGCCGCTGAGGTGAAAGCTGCGCGCCGCCAGCACCAGGCCCAGGACGGTGATCAGCTCGACCGCCAGGATCAGCGCCCGGGCGCTGCCGGGGACGGACCAGAGCTTCCAGGAGCGCAGCCAGCCCGACCCGCCGGGCAGGCGGGAAGCATCCGGAGAGCGGTTGTCGTCAGACATCGATCTCGACTGATCTCCGAAAAGCTCTGTGACACAGGCGGTGTGCCACGCGGACAGGGCGACTGGTGGACGGGGACAAACGGACAACTAGGAGGTTCTGTCCATGGCGCACGTTGCATGAGAGTATGCACCGATAGCGCCCCGACGACTACTCACGGGACGATCAAGGTAATGTCTCGTGACGCGGGGCGCTGTGACTTTCGAAGCGAGCTGGCTCACTCCTGTCGTAAGGGGCACGTACCGCAGAAGAGCGAGAAATCGCCCAACTGATACCTGGCTAACGAGCCGGTCGCCGCGAGGTACCGGCCCGACCCGAAATCAGTGCCGGTCCTCGGGGGAACCGGCTCGGCCCAGAAGGGAGGCCGCGCGATGAAGAACCTGATCTGGATCTGAGCGGTCCCCCGAGGACCTGCTCCGCCGCGTTCCCGGGCCGCGCGAGCCCGCATCGGTGACGTGATCGAACGACCTCGATCGAACGACCTTGCTCTCGATCGACTGACGTAGCTTCGGTGGATGGAACCGACCTGCCTGGCGACTGCCGGCGACGGCGTGCGGTTGGCCGTCTACGACACCGGCCCCGCGGACGGGCCCACCGTGCTCGCGGTGCACGGCTATCCGGACAACGCTGCCCTCTGGGACGCGGTCGCCCGCCGGCTCGCCGGTCGCTGCCGGTTCATCCGGTACGACGTGCGCGGGACCGGCCGTTCCGACCCGGCGGCCGGGCGGCCCGGCTACCGGCTGGACCAGCTGGCCGACGATGCCCGGGCGGTGCTCGCCGCGACGGTCGGCGAGCGGGATCGCGTCCACCTGCTCGGCCACGACTGGGGTTCGGTGCAGGGCTGGCACTTCCTGACCGCCGGCGCCCTGGCCGGCCGGTTCGCCTCGTTCACCTCGATCTCCGGCCCGTCGATCGCCTACGTCCAGCCCTGGTTGATCGGCCAGTTGCGCGGGGGCGATCGGCGCGCCGCGCTCCGGCAGCTGGCCCACTCGGCCTACATCGCCCTCTTCAAACTGCCCGTCCTGCCCGAGCTCGCGTGGCGCTCCGGCGTGGTCGACCGGCTGCTCGGCGATGCCGCGGCCACGCACCGGGGCCCGCGGGAGAAGCTCAACGGGCTCGAGCTCTACCGCGCCAACCTGCTGACCCGGCACGGTCCCCGGCCGGTGCCGGTCGAGACGCCGGTGCAGGTGCTGGCGCCGACCCGTGACCCGTACATCAGCCCGGAACTGCAGCTCGGCGCGCCGCGGCCGTACGTGCGGCAGCTCGTCGGCAGGACGGTGTCGGCCGGGCACTGGCTGCCGCTGACCCACCCGGGCCTGGTGGCCGACTCGGTGACCCGGTTCGCCGAGCGGGTGGAGACAGGCGCGGTCTGGGCCGGCGACGACGGTGCCGAGCTGGGCTGATCGGCACGCGCCGGCGCGGGCGCTGAGTACGGTCGAGACAGCGGCTGAACCGCAGCCGACGCCGAGGCAGTCGTGGAGGTTCGCCATGGTCGAGCCGATCCAACCCGGGCCGGACGTCCCGCCGGTGGAGCCGGGACCGCCGGTGCCGCCGATCTCACCGGAACCGTTCACCCCGCAGCCGACGCCCGGTCCCGGTCCGGTTCCGACGCCGGGGCCGTTCCCGCCGGGCCCCACACCGGCCCCGGGTCCCTTCCCGCCCGGCCCGGCACCACAGCCTGGCCCGGCACCACAGCCTGGCCCGGCGCCCCAGCCCGGCCCGGCGCCCGGACCGGAACCGGGTGGCCCGGAGCCCGGGAGCCCCGACCCCGGGAGCCCCGACCCGGTGAGTCCCGACCCCGGGACCCCGGTCGCCGTGACCCGCCGCCCGCCCGGACCGGCGGACGGACAGGCGGACGGATCGATGGGCAGTTGGGCGGACTGACGGAGAGGCAGTCCCGGGTCACGCCGGGGGCGGCCCGGAACGCGACAGCGGCCGGCCACCGCCGCAGAGGGGGTGGCCGGCCGCCTTCGTCAGCCGGCGCCGGATCGGGCCGGCGGATGGATCAGTGGTTGATCTGGAACCACGGCTGCGCCCAGCCGCTGTAGGTCTCGCCCCAGGAGCTCTTGATCTTGGCGATGGTGGTGACGCCGAGGGTGCCCGAGCCGTCGATGTCGGTCGAGACGAAGTTGCCGCCACCGATCGAGATCATCACGTGGCCGGCGCCGGACGAGCCGCCGGAGAAGAAGGCCAGGCCGCCGGCGGGCACGTTGCTGTCACCCGGGTACTTGTCCCCCGACGGGATCGCCAGCCAGTGGGCGTGCGCGGTGGTCGACCCGCTGGCCGACCAGCCGTAGGCCAGCGCCATCACGTGGTCGCAGCGGCCGGCGTAGTCGGAGTGGTAGCTGCTGGTCTCGTGGTTCTTGGCCCAGGTGACCGCCGCCGAGCAGCTGTTCGGGTTGCTGAAGCTGTTCTTGCAGGTCTTGTTGGTCGTGCCGCCGCAGAGCGGGGCGACCAGCGTGTCCGAGCCGGTGTAGACGTAGGTGTCGCTGACGTAGCCGTTCTTGCCGGGCAGGTGGTCCCAGATGTCGGAGGTGCCGTAGGTGCCGCTGACGGTGGTCCCGTACGTCTGGCAGTCGATGGTGACGCTGGCGCCGTCGTTGACACTGCCGACGATGGTGGCGCTGGTGCTCGCGCTGGCCCGGACGTTGAGCGGGGCGCCGGCGGTGTTGACGGTGCCACTGGCCGACGCCTCGGCGACCGACAGGGCAGAGACGCCCGCCAGCAGCAGGGCGACCAGCGGCACGAACAGTGCCGCCCGGGAGACAATTCGACGCAAGATGAACTCCTTAGAAGATGGTAAGAAGAGCTGTGTGCGCTACTTGTACCATTGCGCCGGTTCGCCCGCTCCCGAAGCCGGCGAGATTTCAGCCGGATGTGGCAGGTTCGGCCCGGCTGCCCTCGGCGGGCGCGAACACGACGAGGACCGCCAGCGGCTCGGTCTGCTCGACGAACCGGTGCCGCTCACCGGCCGGCACGAACAGCACCGAGCCGGCTGAGACCGGCACCCGTCCGGAGTCCGCCTCCAGGACCGCCCGCCCGGATAGGACGACGTAGATCTCGTCCTCGCTGTGCGGCTGTTGCAGGTCGGCGCCGTCCGCCGGCACCGAGTAGGTGCCCACGCTCAGGTCGGCCGAGCGCAGGTGCTCCACCCAGTGCCGGGGCTCGCCGGGCGCGGGGGCCGTGAACCGGCCGGCTTCGGACAGCAGGTGCATGTCGTTCCTCTCTGGCGGATGTCGGCCGTCACGCTCTCACATCCGGACCCGGCAGGCCGCCCGACGGCGTAGAAAGTCCCGGGTACGAGCCGGCGGACTCGTACCCGGGACTGCTTCAGGAGGAGTTCGAAAACCTCAGCCCGAGATCAGCACGCCCCGTCGAGGTCACAGATCAGGCCGGCCACCTTGGGCGTGCCGAACCCGGTCACGTAGTCCCAGCCGGGTCCGGTGGTGTAGAGACCGTTGCTGGCCGGCAGGCCGGTGGTCAGGTCGAGCGAGTTGACGTCGAAGAAGTCCCGGGCGTACGAGGCGGCGACCTTGCCCACCCGGTACAGGGCGTAGTTGGCGAAGCCGTTGCCGGACGCGCTGGTCGAGGCAGACTGGATCCGGGTCCACATGCCGGCCCAGAGCGGGGACGACAGCGAGGTGCCGGCGCCGCCGCCCTCGGTGTAGCTGCCGGACATCACGATGTCGTAGCCGTTGCCGGTCACGTCGCCGGACTGGGCGCTCACGTCGGCGATGCCGCGGCAGGTCACGGTCGGGTCGGTGACGCACGGCAGCGTCACGCCCGCGGTGCCCTGCTGGTAGGCCGGCTCCGGGGTGAACAGGGTCGAGCCGCCGCCGGAAAAGGCCCAGCCGTACTCGCGGCTGCGGTGGCCGGCGCCGTCGGTGTAGAGCACGGTGCCGCCGACCGCGGTGACGTAGGGCAGCGAGGCCGGCGAGTTGGTCACCGGCACCACCTGGTTGACCACGCCGTTGCCGGCCCCGACCACCGGCAGCGCCACGATCGGGCAGGACGAGCCGGTGTCACCGGTCGACACGAAGATGGTCTTGCCCTCGACGGCCGCCTGCCGGGTGACCTCGGTCAGCGCGGCGTCGGAGTTGTTGCCCAGCCCGAGCGCGGCCGGCAGGCTCGGGTTCGACAGGGCCTGGCCGACCAGCGGGCTCACCACCGGCACCGTCTCGCACTCGCCGTAGCTCGCCGAGGCCTGCAGCGGGCCGTTGGCGTCGTCGGTGAAGGTGGAGAAGACCCGGTTCACGTCGGCGTCGGACAGGTCCGAGCCGAAGTACAGCGCCAGGTTGCCGACGTCCGGCGCCATGCCGGTCGAGGCCTGGGTGTCGATGTTCCACTCCGGGTGCCCGGAGTCGTCGCTGAAGTCGGTGTCACCCGCCGGGTGGACCACGCTGACCGGCGTCTGCGGAAGTGAGAAATGGCTTTCGAAAGCGCGCAGATCCGAGATCACGCCGTCGGTCTGCCCCTCGCCGAAGATCGCCACCTGCTGACCGGCGCCGGTGTGCGAGGCCGGCTGGTCGTAGACGCTCCACAGGTCGCTCGGCGTGGTGCCGCCGAGGCAGGTGCCGCCGAGGCAGGTGCCCTGCTGCGGCGTCGCGGTCGCCTTGGCCGGCAGCGAGTAATGCTGCAACGTGTTCAGCCCGATCACGTTGGCGATGCCGAGGCCGGCTGGCGAGATCGGTGCGGAGGTGTTGGCCAGGAAGGTGG
>Ga0335073_10000482_pt1 | contig 50870 bp, 40 predicted proteins | sample Lox_Sample_22_FD_207093 | JGI IMG/M metagenome (GOLD analysis project Ga0335073, IMG submission 207093) | Soil microbial communities from Loxahatchee National Wildlife Refuge, Florida, United States - Lox_Sample_2.2 | ecosystem: Environmental > Terrestrial > Soil > Wetlands | place: USA... | reverse complement strand
ATGCAGTTTCTGACCTCGTACAGGTCATCAATGACCTCGCCAATTGTAGGTTCGTCTTGTGCTGGCATGAATGAAGGCACATCACCAGGAGCGTAGATTTTGGTGTTCTCTCCTAGGAACCACTTGATCCTCGCCTTGGCCACGAAGCTGCCGCTGTGTTCGCGGTCTTTAGTCTGAGAGGTGAAGATCGCCTCTATGGCAGAGGTCCACAGGGAAAACCGGGCTTTCCATTCACGGTCTTGAAAATGCCCCGCCTCATACAGACTCACGGGCATTCTGAATTTCCAATACTCGCCAGCCATTGCGGTGACGAACTGCGGCGCCACAGATCGCAATCCACGCAGGTCACGATCACGAAGTGTAAATCCTTTTTGTACTGCTGGAATCTCCATCAAGTGAACTGGATGGTCAAAGGATTGAATCTGGATCACGCCATTGGCCTGAAGTGACCCATTTATTCTCAGCGCAAATTGCCGCATAGGACGAATCAACCTAAGACACGCCGCCATCTCGTGTACGACGCGGGCGGATTCCATCTCGGCTTCACCGGTTCCGTGTTCGCTTGATGCGTACCGATGTACGATTGCGTGTTTTACACCCTCCAGGACCTTCAAATCATGTCTTCCAATTTCGCCCTCGACCCACTTCCACGTGCCGTCGTTGAACATGGCTGAGACTGTCTTCCAACGTCACACCGGGAACGATAGTAGCCGGAAGCTGAGAGAGGTCGAATGGTTCGTCTTCCCAGGCCCCTGCCAATCCCGCAATGGGATATAGCGTTACCCGCTGCGCCTCATTCAAAGTCTTACTCTTTCGTCATTTCATCTCGGATTTCATCAAGCACGGGAACGACTGTTTTCTGTAGAGCTTCTTCAACGCCGTCCCTGACGGCGCTCTTGAGGAGCCATTGAATCCACCAAGCAACAAATCCAGCGATCACCCAGAATTTCAACCAGCTCCAGACCCAAATGAGAAATGAGATGACCACGTGCCGTATCCATGGGAAATCGCCGTCGCTCATTGTCACTGCCTGTAGATCACAGTCTGAACCAGGCGGCTGGGGCTATTTCCGTTTGCGATGACCCGCCGGGTCAATGCCTTGTGGTTTTATTTGCGGCAAGGGTTTCGGGGCTACCCCTACGCTAGCATATTGGAAGAATGTTGGGTCTTCCGCGCAGTCAATACCTTCCGGTTTCACCGCCAGCACGCTCCAGGTTTTATTTGCGAAGTTAAACTTGTCTCCGACTACGAGAGATTTCGTATCTACGAGCCCGTTGCCGAGCTTTTGTACCTTGTCTGGTAAAGGCATTGGATGGCACCCCCAAATAATCGTGCTACATAGCTCACGGATAGTCCTAGTCAGATAGGAAGTCGTGGTGCCCATATAGTAACGTATCGAGCAGTGATAAAAACCGCGAGGCCGGTTGATTAAGCTCGGTATTGAGGCGCTAGGATAGGATGGCCTCGGTCTTAGCTTGGCCAGACTTGTGCCAACCGCTGCAGAAGACCACTCGCAATCAAACTTCCCACGCAGCCTTCTAAGATGTTCCTGACAGAGCTGAGGCATTCGGCGATGACGCCACGCCTCGGTTCGGGCGCAGACAATTGGGCCTCTATCGAAGCAAGTTCTGCGAGCATCTGCCTCTGCCGTCCAGCCGTCAATTTAAGTTCGGCGATATGGGAACGCAGTTCGGCCACAAGCGATTTGACGCCGCCCAGGTCAATGGTCGTGGATATGGTCTGCGAGGAATCGGTCGTCCCTTGTTGAATTTGGGAAGTAGTGACAGGTCCGTGGTAGTGAACATGGTAGTTTGCTTCCGAGGCGGTCTTCTTTTCTTTCTCTGAAAAAGTCATACCTTCACCGAGGATTCCTTTTTCCTCAAGATCCAAGCACCAATTCAAGATGATGTCGCGTACTCTGTCGGTGATGCTCTTCAGAGTTGCGCCGCTGACGTGCAGCGCGGACTTAAGATGGACGCTACTTCCTCTCATTAGGTCGAATTCAATTTGGGGCGGAAACGAGATGCGAATGGTCCCACCGCCCGCCGATTTAACGATTGTGTCTAGTTCTCCCACCGACTGACCAATCGCACGAACGCTCAAAAACTCTTTGGCCTTGGGGTCTTCCATCACGACATCAATCCAACCATGGTATGGATTCCACGCCTTAATTTCACCGTGAATCATACGGTAATCAGGAACCTTATCTCCGGGTTTGTAACCTTCGATTTCCTTACTAACCCATTTATGGAACTCCGCGACGCCTAGCTTCCTGGCGACCACTAGGGCCTTCCGCAACAGTTCCAGTGTTGGGACGTCCTGATCCAAGCACTCTCTTTGGAGCTGTATTACCAGTGAATCCACGGCCACATCCTACCCGAAAGTAATGAGTTCTCAGTAGAGCGCTGACAAGAGAACGTAATGGACGCTCTGCCAGAAATTCTCAAATCTGAAAATCTGTGCTGAGTCCAAGAATCATTATTCCGGCCTCGCCCAGCCAGGACGAATCTTCTTACATCTCGCGCACGCGTGAGGCGAAACGCAAAGGTCGTGTGCCCAAAACTTTCTGCTCGGGGCTTGCTCGACTCTCCGCAGATCACTCGAAAGTCCGCTGAAAATCGAGTGAAAAATCGGGGTCTATCACAAATTGGTACTTGACACGTTCCAGCATAAAGGATATAGACCTATATCATGCGGCGCTATTCCACGGCTCAGGTCGCCAAGATGCTTGGATTGCATCAGCCGAATTTGCAGCGGCTCATTCGTGAAAAGCGGATTCCATTCCCTCCGCTGCAACGCGTAGGCAAACTGCGAATCCGGCTCTGGACACCACGGGACGTGAAGCGCGCACGCGAGGCAATTCGCAAGAAATGAAAACAAACGGGCCTGCCGACTGTTATCAGCAGCCGGACAAGGCCCTAACCCAATTGCACTTAGGAGGTGCAACGTGGCTAGTCCGATTGTAAGTCAGTCCGTCTGTTCGCCTGTAGTTCCCGCTGTAGATGCTCCCAGGGCCCGCTGTTCCGTCTACCAGATCATAACGAATCAGATTCTCGAAGCCTTAGAGCAGGGCCAAGTCCCTTGGCGTAAACCTTGGCGAGTCCTGCCTCCTGCGAACTTAATCACGAAGCGGCCCTATCGCGGTATCAACGTGTTTTTGCTCGGATTCGCTGGCTACGGCTCGCAATATTGGCTCACGTTCAATCAGGCCAAGCAGCTACGGGGGAACATCCGCAAAGGCGAGCATGGCACGAGGATTATTTTCTGGAAGTGCAAAACCCGCGAGACGGAGTCCGCAGACGGCGAGATCGAGGAACGCAGGTCCGCTTTTTTGCGCTACTACACCGTTTTCAACTTGGAGCAGACCGAAGGCCTCAGCGCGCTTCTAACACTTCCGCCAGCATTCCCCATCGAATCAGCCGAAGAGATCGTGAAGGCAATGCCAAATCCGCCTGCGTTCGAGCAAGACTCGCGGGCGGCCTACATTCCATCTAGGGACACCATAACAATGCCGTCCAGGACGGCGTTCCAGTCTCAAGCCGAATACTACTCGACTCTCTTCCACGAGTTGACGCATTCGACGGGCCACGCCAAGCGACTCGGACGCGAGGGCATCGACAAAATACAGCCATTCGGCTCTGAGGATTATTCGAAAGAAGAACTAGTAGCCGAAATGGGCAGCGCGATGCTCTGCGGTGTTACGGGCATCGAGCAGGCCACCATCGGCAATTCCGCAGCCTATCTCCGTGGCTGGATCAACAGACTCAAGGGGGATTCTCGCCTACTTATCGCTGCTGCCCGTGCTGCGCAAGCGGCTGCCGATTATATTCTCGGGGAGTCTGAAAAAGACTCCCCTGCCTCTGACGGGGAATTCCATGCAAGCTGATCTCGTGTTCCCGCAGTCTCTCGTCGAGAAGTATCGGCCATTGCGCATCGCAGACTTCATCGGCTTAGAGCGTCCTAAGAAAGTGCTTTCCGCGTTCCTAAGGCGTCCCGCAACTGGCGCATGGCTGTTTCTGGGCCCGTCAGGACTTGGCAAAAGCACAATGGCGCTCGCTCTAGCCACTGAGCTACAGGCGGAGTTGCACAAAATTCCCAGCCAAAAGTGCAATGTCCAGAGCATCGAGGACGTTGTTCGGCGCTGCTGGTACGCGCCAATGACTCCAAGCGGATTCCACGTCGTTCTCGCGGATGAAGCGGACCAGATGACGGACGCCGCGCAGTTGGCGTTGCTCTCGAAATTGGACGCCACCGACCCCGCACCGAACACAATTTGGATATTCACGGCAAACGATATCGAACGTCTTGAACGCCGATTCCTCTCCCGCTGCAAAGTCTTGGAGTTTTCCAGCTACGGTCTGGCCGGTGAAATCGCGGCCTATCTCGATGGCGTTTGGCACGCCGAAGGCGGAAACGGCAACGGGCCAGACTTCGAGCGTCTGGCGAAAGATTCCCGCAACAACGTCCGCGATTGCCTAATGCGCTTGGAAGTCGAGCTAATGGCTCTTTGATCTGGCCGAGTATCGGTTTCACGAACCGCCATTCAACCCTAAACCGTTCAGAGCGCAGGGCTTTTTCAGGGCTTTGCACTCAATTTGCACAAAAAGGAGCAGTTCCCACCCACATGGAAGAAATACTCACCCCCGCCGAAGTCGCCCAGCGCCTGCAAGTGAAACCCTCCTGGGTCTACGAGCAGACACGCGAACGCGCCGAAGTCCGCAATTCCGACCCCCTGCCTCACATCAAGATGGGCCGTTATCTCCGATTCGATTGGAAAGACGTGGTTGCTTGGCTCGAACGCCGCAAGAGCGAAGTGAAACCGCGGATGCCTCAGCACGCGGAAAGGAACTAAAGATGGCTCGCCAACAATCAGGCTACATCTGGAAAGTAGGAGGCTCATGGTACGGCAGATGGCGCGAGGACGCGCTCGAAAATGGTGTGGTCGTTCGAAGGCAACGGTCTGCCAAGCTCGCCGATGTGTCCGACCGATATCGAACGAAGGCAGACGTACGGCCCTTGCTTGCTGAGAAGCTCCGTCCGATCAACGAAGGTAGGCAGCGGCCTGAGAGCACGCTGCCTGTCGCCGAATTTGTCGAAGACTTCTACCTGCCTTTTGTTAGAGAAAACTACAAGCCGTCTACCTCGGTGGGCTACCAGAAAATTTGGAAGAAGCACTTGGCACCGCGCCTGTCCAAGATCGCGCTTAGGGACGTTCGAACTGTAGACGCAGCGACCCTGCTGGCCGAGATCCATCGCCAACATGGGCTTGGGCGCACGATGCTCAAGCACGTTAAGGCGTTCTTGAGCGGTGCTTTCACATATGCAAAGAATCAAGGCGTACTTGATGGAATCAATCCAATACGAGACGCAATGATCCCGAAGAAAGCGGCGGCTCCCGAAGAAACTCATGCGGCAACGCTAGAGGAAGTGCTGGCAATGATGGACGCTCTACACAAAGCGGGCGAGACGAAAGCCCGTGCCGCCGTAGCAGTCATGTTCTTCGCAGGTCTGCGACCGGGCGAAGCTCGCGGCGTCTGTTGGGAAGATTTCGACGGCAAGCGTCTTTTTGTGCGACGGAGTATCTGGCGTGTCTGGACTACTTCGCCAAAGACGGAGAGCAGCGTTAAGCCTGTGCCCGTGATCGAACCCCTGCTTGGCATCCTCGCTGAGGTGCGAGAGGCAGACGGCAAACCAAACTCTGGGCCCATACTCCGTGGACCCTCTGGTTGCCCACTCGACCTAGACAACCTTGCCGAAAGAGTTGTGAAACCCGCGCTGCGACGTTGTGCCGTCTGCACGAAGCAAGAGTCCAAGCACGGCGAGGCCGACCACGAGTTTCAGCTGGACGAAACGCTCCCGAAGTGGCACGGCTGGTATTCCTTTCGGCGCGGCGTGGCTACTGCGATTGCGGACTTGTCAGACTCCCTCGCAGCGAAAGGCCTCTTGCGGCACTCCAGCGTCACCACAACTGAGCGCCACTACATCAAAGACGTACCGGAAAGCACGCTTCAGGCCATGAAACGCTTGGAATCATTGTGCAATGAGTGTGCAAATGCGGGAGAGGCTAAACCAAACTAAGTGGTTGAAAATAATGGAGGCGCGGGTGGGATTCGAACCCACGAATGGAGGTTTTGCAGACCTCTCCCTTGGGCCACTTGGGTACCGCGCCGAAGTTCCCAGTATAACAAAACTGCAGCAATCTCTTGGAACAGGAGCCGCTACTCCTACCTTGTCGTTTCCGAATGAGCCCGCAGCCCGTATTGCGGCAGGTGCTAAGAACTACTTTTTTGCTGGCGCCAGCGGCGACACGATTTTCGCTTCGCGCAAGAATCTCGCCGACTCTTCCGGCGGCGTCGGATTAATGTAAAAGCCCGTACCCCACTCGAACCCCGCCACTTTGGTCAGCTTCGGAATAATCTCGAAGTGCCAGTGATAGTGGTCGTTGATCTCTTCGCCCACCGGCGACGTGTGAATCATGAAGTTAAAGGCCGGGCGATCCAGCACGGAGTCCACTCGCATCAATGTATCTTTCAGCATCCGCGCCAGGCTGGCATACATCGTGCTCTGGTTGTTCTCGTACGAAGAGCCATGCACTTTCGGCAGCAGCCACATCTCAAACGGAAAGCGCGAAGCGTACGGCGCCAGCGTGATGAAATGATCGTTTTCGCTGATCACGCGCTCCCCGGTGTCGCGCTCCTGCCGGATCACGTCGCAAAAAATGCAACGCTCTTTTTCATCGTAGTAATGCCAGCTGCTGTCCACTTCTTCCCGCACGCGCCGCGGCACAATCGGCAGCGCAATCAACTGCGAATGCGTGTGCTCCACCGAAGCGCCCGCGGCCTCGCCATGATTCTTGAAAATCAGCACGTACCGGAATCGCCGGTCATTCTTCAGATCGAGCATCCGGTCGCGATAACACCACAGCACGTCCTCCACCGCGCGTTCCGGTAGCGACGAAAGCGTCGCCGCATGATCCGGTGTCTCCACGATCACTTCATGCGCGCCCACGCCGTTCATCTTGTCGAACAAGCCTTCCCCTTCGCGATCCAGGTCGCCTTCGATCCCCAGCGCCGGGAACTTGTTCGGCACCACCCGCACTGACCACCCCGCCGTATTCGACCCCCCGTTGCTCCGCCCATACACCAGAATCTCCGGCGGCGTCTTCGCCTCATGCCCCGGACAGAACGGGCAATTCTTCCCGTCCGGTGGCGCGACCACGCTCTCCCGCAAAAAATCGTTTGGGCGCTTTCCCCGTTCTGTCGAAATGATCACCCAGCGGCCAGTGATCGGGTCCTTTCGAAGCTCCGGCAACGCATCCTCCTCAGTAGGGATAATAGACGCCGAACGGGTAAAGGCTTACCCGAGAGCTTCGATTGTACCGTGTTTCGCTCCGCGGCGTAGCGCGTTACCGTTAACGGCTGTGGATTTACATTTGCGGGCTGAAGGCGTCCTTGTGCAGCCGCACTACCGGCGCTTGTCCTGGCGCATTGTCGATCGCCAGGACGTCAAAGCGGACCGGACACTCCTTCACATGCCATTCGGCCAGAAAATGCACCGCAGTTCGCACCAGCACGTGCTGCTTGCCCTCCGTAACGCTTAATTCCGGCAGCGCGCTCAGCCCATCCCCGCGCAGTGTCCGCGTTCTCACTTCCACAAACGCCAGCGTCGGCCCGTCGTAGCCCACCATGTCCAGTTCGCCTTTGGACGAGCGTGGGGAGAAGTTCCTCGCTATAAAAATGTACCCCTGCCGCCGCAAATACCAGTAAGCGTACGTCTCACCGCGAATTCCAGTCTTGCGCGCCGCCTCTTTCGCTCTTTCGCCTTCGCTGCTGGCGGCCTCATCGCCCTCTTCGCGCAAACCTTTCCGTGCGGCCCATCGCACTGCGTAGTAAATCAGTCTCGAAAAGATTGGCACGCTCGCGTCCCTCGATCCTGTCCTCCGCGTTCGGCAACAATACCATACACTTATATTTATGTAGAGTAAACATATAGGACAAATTAAAAGCCCCACCCCCGTTTCGAGGGTGGGGCCAGATCGCTTCTCTTGGTGGGCCGGCGCCTAGACCTTCTTTTCGGCCTCTACGATGCACTCTTCCAGCGTCCGCACCGCGAAGTCCGCCTGTTCTTCATCAATCAGCAGCGGCGGCGAAAGCCGCAGCGTATTCTCTCCCGCGCCCAGAATGCACAGCCCCTTCCGAAACGCCAGATCCACGATCAGGTTCCGCAAATCCGCCGCCTTTTCCTTAGTCCGCCGGTCGCGTACGATTTCGATCCCGATCATCAGTCCGCGGCCGCGCACGTCGCCGACCACTTTGTATTTCTTCGTCCAATCCGCCAGCCGGCCGAAAATGAAGTCGCCCATTACGCGCGCATTTTCGAGATATTGCGTCTCAATCAGGTCCGCGGTGGCCAACGCCGCCGCCAGGCACACCGGGTTTCCGCCGAACGTCGTCCCATGCGCTCCGGGTTTCCAGTTCATTATTTTTGCCGGCGCAAAAAACGCTCCCAGCGGCATTCCGCTCGCCAGTCCCTTCGCGCTGCAAATAATGTCCGGTTCGATTCCCGCATACTGATGCGCCCACCACTTCCCGGTGCGGCCCACGCCCGATTGCACTTCGTCCGCAATCAGCATGATCCCGTGTTGCCGGCAAATCCGCTGCAACTCTTGCAGGAAGAAACTCGGCGCAACGATGTATCCGCCTTCGCCCTGAATCGGCTCGATGATGATCCCCGCCACTTCCTCGGGATCGAACATCCGTTTGAACAGTTGCTGCTCCAGCGTTTCCAGAATTTCCGCGCCGCAGGTTTCCGCGGTGTGCCCATGCGGGCAGCGGTACGCATACGGAAACGGAATATGCTCCACTCCCGCCAGCAAATCGCCAAAGCCTTTGCGCTGCGTGGCCTTCGATGCCGTGAGCGAAAGCGCTCCCATCGTTCGCCCGTGGAAGCACCCGTAAAACGCGATAAATTTGGTCCGCTTCGTCGCGTACCGCGCCAGTTTGATCGCTCCCTCGATCGCTTCTGCGCCCGAGTTCGTAAAGAACGCCTTCTTCGGCGCCGCTCCGGGCATCGTCCCGATCAGCTTCTCCGCTAGTTGCGGCATGCTCTCGTAATAGAAGTCCGTCCCGGACATGTGGATCAGTTCTGCCGCTTGCTTCTGAATCGCCGCCACCACCTGCGGATGGCAGTGCCCCGTCGAACACACCGCGATCCCGGCGGCAAAATCCAAAAACGAATTGCCGTCCACATCCTCGACAACCGCCCCATGCCCGCGCTTCGCCACCAGCGGATAATCTCGCGTGTACGACGGCGACATGTATTTCGTATCTGCTTCAACCACGCGCTTCGCGTTCGGCCCGGGCAATGCCGTTACCAGCCGGGGCAGCTTCGTTTCGCTCGCTGTAATCATGATTCCTTCTCCTCGATCGAATCGCCGTATCGCTACGCGCTACTTCCGCGCTTTCCGGCGGTTGCAGTTGCTGTGGATGGGTGGAGTGCCGCAGGGCAGGTGGTCTTGCGTACACCCGGACGGACTACGAGGGGCGCGCGCCCTGCCTAGAAGAGGAGTACTTAGTCTACGCCGAACAAATTGGGACGGAGTTCTTCCGGAGAGGAAGTACACGGGAAACGATGGAGGTTTTCGTTTTTCATTTGCGTTTCCAGCGGACGCTGCCGTCGCGCGAATCTTCTAGCAGTATACCACGCTCCGCCAGTTCCTTGCGGACGCGATCCGCAGTAGTAAAGTCCCGCCGCTTGCGCGCTGCTTCGCGTTCGGCGATCAGCTTCTCGATCTCCGCATCCGAAGGTCCGCTGTCTCCGCCAAATCCCAGTGCTCGCAGTTTCTCCCCATCGTTGTCTTCCATCACCGCGAACACCCGGTCGAACACCGCCAGAAATTCCTGCACCGGGACCACTTCCGCCTCCCGAAACTCTCCTTTATCCATCGCGATGTTCACTTCCCGCACCAGGTCAAACACCGCGGCCAGCGCCCGCGCTGTGTTCAAATCGTCGGCCAGCCCCGCATCGAACTCGTCCGTTGCTTCCGCAATGCGTCCGGCCAGCAGCGCATTTCGGCCCGCCGGAAACTTCCCTTGTGCCAACCGCGCCGCAAAATTCCGCAGCCGTTCCACCGAACTCGCCGCCGACTGCAACCCGTCAAACGTAAAATTCAGTTGCTTCCGATAAGGCACGCTGGCCAGCGCAAACCGCAGCGTCGACGGTTTGTAACCTTTGCCAAACAAATCTCGCAGCGTGAAAAAGTTTCCCAGCGACTTCGACATCTTCTCGCCTTCCACCAGAAGATGCTCCGCGTGCAGCCAGTACCGCACAAATGGCTTGCCCGTTGCTCCTTCGCTCTGCGCAATCTCGTTCTCGTGGTGCGGAAATGCCAGGTCGATTCCGCCCGTGTGAATGTCCAGCGTCTCGCCTAAATACTTCATGGCCATCGCCGAGCATTCGATGTGCCATCCCGGACGCCCTTTGCCGATCGCCGTCTCCCAGAAATGCTCGCCCGGCTTCGGCGCTTTCCACAACGCAAAATCCCGCGCGCTCTCTTTTTCATAACGGTCGTTGTCCACGCGCGCGCCCGCCTGAATTCCCGCCACATCGATATTCGACAGCTGCCCGTACGTCGGAAACTTCGCAATCCGGTAGTAAATCGAGCCTTCGCTCGGATACGTGAACGTCTTTTGCTGCAGTCGCTCGATCAACGCAACCATTTCGGCAATATGGTCCGTCGCGCGGATCCAATGCTCTGGCGCTTCAATGCTCAGCGTCTTGCAATCATCAAAAAAAGCCTGCGCATACTTTTCCGTGTACTCGCGGATACTGACGCCGGCCGCCGCCGCATTCGCAATAATCCGGTCGTCTACGTCCGTCAGGTTCATGACGTGGTCCAGCTGGTAGCCGCGCAGTTTCAGGAATCGCCGCAGAATGTCCTGAAACACGAACGTCCGGAAATTTCCGATGTGCGCGTAGTCGTACACCGTCGGCCCGCACGTGTACATCTTCACGCAACCGCTTTGCTGCGCCGTGAACACCTCCAGCTTGTTCCCCAACGTATTGTGCAAATGGATTTCCCGCATCGCGGCTCAGCAGGCCTTTTCCTGCCTAGACAAGCGTTCGATTGTAGCCGACGCTTGACGGCACCCGCAACGCGCGCCGCTTGCCGACGCCTATATAAGGATTAGCCAGAGCGCTCTGTAGCCCATCGTTAGAAGTAGAATTTCAGCGCCAACTGTACTTGCCGCCCAGGCAGCGCCTCGGTGATTTTCCCAAAGTCCGGCGAGCTGATGTCGTTGTTCGGCAAACGGAAATTCGCGTGATTAAACACGTTAAAAAACTCCGCGCGGAATTGCAGCGACTTCGCCTCCGTTATCGGGAACATCTTGAACGCCGAAAAATCCCAGTTCTGCAATCCCGGTCCCTGCACCACATTCCTGCCCTCATTCCCAAACTGCCCCGCCTCCGTCGTCGGATTCAACGCTTGAAACGCCGCCGTATTGAACCATTCCGCGGGCGTCCGCGGCCCATTATTCGGGTTCCCGACCAGGTTCGGCCGATTGCTCGAAAATCCCGAAATCTCCGGCGCGCTCCCTTGCAGGTCCACGTCATTATCGTCATACACCGTGAACGGCGTCCCGCTCATAAACGTCGTAATCCCATTCAACTGCCAGTCCCCCAGCGCATGTTGATACCACCCCTGCGGATGCCTCCAGAACGGCACTTGCCACTGATAACTCAGCACGAACCGGTTCCGCGCATCGAACATCGACCGCCCATGCTCCGCCGCCAAGTCAAACGGATCCTGCGCCAAATCGTTCTCCCCCGCCACGCTTTGCGACGCCGATCCCGTAATGTTGAACGACGACACGTCATCCAGCGTCTTTGAAAATGTATACGACGCCAGGAACGACAGCCCATGGCTGAACCGCTTCTTCAAGCTGGTTTGCAGCGCGTGATACGTCGAATTCGCAATTCCCGCGATCAATCCTACCGAAGCAAAATTGCACGCCGGACTATTCGGCGCCAAAGTGCATCCCGAATACAGCCGCCGATTGTTCACGTTGTCTTCTGTCGATTCTCCCGGCACAAACACCGCCGGATTTCCTTCGATCAATCGCGGCAGCTTCGTCCCTTTTGTTCCGACATATCCAACTTCCAGGAGCCAGTCATTCCCAAACGACCGCTGCACATTCAAATTCCAATCCTGCGCATACGGCAACCGCAGATTCGGCGCCAGCGTTAGCAACGTCATCGGCTGCGCAAATCCGCTCCCCGCAAAAGGATTCGCTCCGCCAAAAGGGCTCTGAAAATCCGGAAAGCTCACTTGCGGCGTCTGCAAAAACGGCGGCGCGCTCACCGGCGCCTGCAGCGGCCCGCCTTGTCCGTTGTAGTATGGGTCATAGAAAATTCCATACGCCGACGTCACCAGCCACTTCGTGCTTCCCGTCGGGTCCCACGCGATCCCCACGCGCGGCGCCAGCGCATCTTTCTCGATCGGAATCAGCCCGCGCGATACACCCGGATCGCCCGGATATACCAGGCCCGCCGGCGCATTCGGCATCACCACCGACTGCACTCCCGGCTCGAACAAATTCGTCCGGTTCTTCACCTCCGTATAAGGAAACGGCACCTCATACCGCAGCCCTACGTTGACCGTCAGCCGCGACGAAACCTTGTACGTGTCCTGCGCATATCCATCCAAATTATTTCCTCGCAGCCCGCGCGTCGGGTCTCCTCCGCCTTGCAGGAACACCACTGGCGTCGCCGCCAGAAAATTCGCGAACGCATCCGTGAATGGCACCGGCGCAAACACAAAAAATCCGTTCGTCGCAATCCCAAACAGCACATTCACCGAGTCGTGTCCGTACCCGCCGCCAAATTTCAGCTCATGCTTCCCGCGAATCCACGTCACCGCTGCCGATAAATCCATCGCATCTTCATACGTGTCCCGCGGTCCCGTAATCGGATCCCCCACCGACGCATATCCGCTCACCTGCAAAAACGGCGGCCCGATCGCCGCTTCCAGCGATGGCGTGTAGTCAAACCCCAGGCTCTCCGGCGTTGTGTGCGTCACCGCCTGATTGAACAGAAACTTGTTTCGCAAAAACGACGCTCGCACCACTCCCATCAGCGACGGCGAAAACGTCCGCGTCTCCTGCGCCACAAAATTCTGCGCTCTCTGATGTTCCGCCACCGGCCATCCCGGCACATTCGCTCCCGCCGTCGAGAGCGGATCCACCGTATACCCCTGCGAGAACATGTACCGGAAATTCAGCACATCTCGCTGCCCCACGTACTGATCCAGCCGCACTCCGAACTGGTCATTATTCTGGTCCAGCGTCTGCGTGCTGCTGAACGCGTTCGGTCCCACCGACGGCTCGTTGGGCATTGGAAATAACGACGTCAAGCTCGCTGCGAAAGGACTCACTCCCGGCAATTTATTGAATGGCACGGGCGCCGGCGTCGGCCCCGCAAACACATTCAACAACTGTCCGCTCGGCGCACTGCACATTCCCGTCCCATCAAACGTCCCGCCCGCCTGTGTGCACAGCAACCCAAAATCCCCGCCGCGCTCCGCTTGCGTCGGCACCGTCGCGCTCACCGTCTCGCCTTGCCGGTTCCGCAGCCCCTCGTAATACCCGAAGAAAAACGTCTTGTCCTTCCGGATCGGTCCGCCAAATGTTCCGCCAAACTGGTTCCTCTTAAGCGGCTCCGTGTCCGTCGCAAAAAAGCTCTTCGCATCCAGCGCGTTATTCCGCAAAAATTCCCACGCCGCCCCGTGAAACGCGTTCGTTCCCGACCGCGTAATGATGTTCGTCGTCGACCCGGTGCTGTGCCCGAACTCCGCATTCGCCGTGTGCGTCAAAATCCGGAATTCGGCGATCGCATCAATCGGCATCTGGATCACCAGCCCGCCGTCCACCGCGTTGTAATTGTTCGCGCCATCGATCAGAAAATTGTTCGACTCCGGCCGCTGTCCATTCACCGCGTACGCCTGTCCGTTGCGTAGCGATCCGCCCGCTTCCGCCAATCCCGGCGTGATCGGAAACACTCCCGGCTGCAGCAGCCCCAGCTGCGAAAAATTTCGCCCATTCAGCGGCAAATCCAGCACGTCCCGCTCGCCCACCGTTTTTCCTAAATTTGTTGACGTCGTCTCGATCTGCGACGCGTCTGCGGCCACGTGCACGGACTCTGTCGGCGTCCCCACCGCCAAACGCACCGTCACCGTCGCCGTCTCGTTCACGTCCAGCGAAATCCCTACTTGCACATACTTCTGAAACCCCTTCGCTTCCGCTTCAATCCGGTAATGTCCCACCGGCAACTCTACGAACACGTAAGCGCCCGCCGCATCCGACGTCATGTTTCGCGCGAGTCCCGTCTCTGTCTGTACCGCCGAGACCCGTGCCCCGCTCACCACCGCTCCGCTCGCATCCAGCACCGTCCCCCGAATACTTCCCGCAATCTCCTGCGCCGCTGCTCGCGCTCCGCTGAAAAGTGCTAACCCCAGTAGACACACCCCTAGCCTGCAAACTTTCATGCCGTTTCCCCCGGTTATTTCGCTCGACGGTTCTTGTCGGTTGGTTCAGGCGGCAGACACCCACCCCGGACAAACGCCGCCCCAAAACGCGCTACTACACCGAAAAAATATCCGCGGATTATAAGGAGCCCCCACCCGGCTGGGTCAATAATGCAAACGAACTAACCTTGCTTTGCACTCGGCGCAACGTTTTCCCGCCACCTCAATTATTTCCACAGGTTTTCCACAGACCTGTCTCACCGCTCGCCGTTTCGCACTTTTATGGCCACTTTTTTCCGCTCCTTATTCCTTTATTTCGTGTTACTTCCCGTCCTCGCCGGCTGCGCTTTGGCTCGTCTCAATTCGAATCGTAACTGCTAAATTAACTCTTGACAAATTATTATAATCGTACTATCATGGGTTGTGACGCTCGCCGCCTTTCGTCTCACCTCCTGGCGGCTGTTTCCTTGCCCGCCCGCGCTCTTCCTTCCCGCTCGCTCTTTCTCTCTTGCTCATTTCGTATGTCCCTCATCGCGCAGGGCTTATTCGCTCTTCAAAAATGTGTATTTGCTGCCATCTCCTTCTATCCAAAGGATTTATTCACTCTTTGGACGAAACACCCCGGTGTATCACCCTCGAACTCATTCTCATCAGAAAGGCTCTCACCATGAACGACCCAGCTGTTTTTCCTGCTTCTCCTGAAACCTCACCCGGCTTCGCCAGTTCTCTCCCCGCGCCCCCGGTCTCGCTCGCCCGAACTCCCGGCTCCAGTCCAGCTTTCGCCGCGCCGGAATCGCCAGAACAAGAAGCCGCCAAGAAAGCCGCCCTGCACTACGCCATGTTTGAGCGCTGTTGGCACTTCACTCCGACCGGACGCCGCTGCCGCCAGCGCGTCCATGACCCCAACACCTCTCTCTGCCGCAAACACGCCAAAGTGGAGCGCAAACTCGATCGCGATGGCTTCGTCGCCGACCTCTCGCCCCTCCTTACCGCCAATCCCCGCCAGCTCGACGACCTCGAAGGCGTCCACTCCTTCCTTTCTTCTCTCGCTGTCCTCCTCGCTCAAAATCGCATCTCCGCGCGTCGCGCCTCTGTTCTCTCTTATATCTGCACCCAGCTCATCCGCACCAACATCGCTATCGACCAGCGCGCCCCGGATTCCTGCTCCCCCCTGGCTTGGGGGTTTCCCAGCCCGCGGGACGCTAACTCCGGCGGGTCGCTTCCGTCCAAGATATAATCGTCGTCGCAACAAACGTTACTACACCGCCTACGCTGGAAAATCCGATGCTCTTTATCGAAAAACCTCTACTTGACAGCGGCGTGCAATGCGAATAGCCTCGCCTTCTACTGGTGCAACAAATGTTGCGATAGCGCCGTTTGGCAGAACGGCTCCCGTCGGGGATTTGCTCCTGAGCAACGAATATTGCTGGAGGATGTGTAAACAATATTGCTTGGAGGATTGCTTTATGGCCGCTTCTTCGGCTCCTGCTTCTGCCGCGCACTTTGCTCTTCCACGCCGTACGCGAAATTATGCCGTTCTAATTTCTTGCGCTCTGCTCCTTCTCGCGCTCGGCTGTTGCCCGGTCGGCGTCTTCGCTCAGTCCGCCAGCACCGGCGCGCTCGCTGGCGTGGTGACCGACGCCTCCGGCTCCACCATCGCCGGCGCGCAGGTCCAGGTCACCAGCGAAGCCTCCGGTGACGTCCGCACCGTTACCACCGGCGCCGCCGGCAATTACAGCGTGCCTCTCCTGCCGCCCGGCCTCTACACCGTCTACGCCACCAAGACCGGTTTCCGCAGCACCACCATTCCCCACGCGCAAGTCATCGTCACGGAAACCAACGCTCTCAACATCCGCCTCGAAGTCGGCGAAGTTTCCGAAAAGGTTGTCGTCGAAGAACAGGTCCAGCAATTGCAGACCGAAGACAGCACCCTCGGCCGCGTCACCAGCGGTGAACAAGTCCAGAGTTTGCCGCTCGCCATGCGCAACTTCACCCAGATCATCGGCCTCAATCCAGGTGTGTCCACGGAACTCTCGAACGCCGGTGAACTCGGCCGTGGCGGCGGCGGCAACAACCAGGATCCGACCGTGTCCAGCGGCAACTGGGCCGCCGATAACAATTTCCAGATGAACGGTGTCGGCGTCAACGACATCCAGCAGAGCGGTTATTTCAGCGCCGGCGTCGCCATTCCTAATCCCGACACCATTCAGGAATTCAAAGTCCAGACCGGCCAGTACGACGCGTCCTACGGCCGCAATGCCGGCGCCAACGTGGACGTGATCACCAAAGGCGGCACCAACGAATTCCACGGCGCAGCTTGGGAATTCTTCCGCAACGACGACATGAACGCCAACACCTTCTTCCTCAACTCCGTCGGCGCTCCTCGTGCGATCCTAAAGCAGAACCAGTTTGGCGGCGATTTCGGTGGCCCCATTAAGAAAGATAAACTCCAGTTCTTTACGTCTTATCAAGGTACTCGCCAGAAAAACGGCATTGACCTCAACTGCTCATCAGTCATAAGGGAAGCGCCACTCACTAACGATCGTTCCGCAGCGGCCTTAGGCGCTCTGTTCGCCGGTCAGAGCGGCGCGTTTGGTGGTACCGCGATTGCCGCGGACGGGTCGAACATCAACCCTGTCGCTCTCGCCTTACTCAACACGAAGCTGCCCAATGGCAACTTCCTTATCCCCACTCCGCAAACCATCAATCCCAGCGCACCGTTCGACTCGCAAGGCACTCTGGCGTTTAGCGAAGCTTGTCCGTTCACCGAAGACCAGTTCATGACCAACGCCGACTGGGAGATGTCTCCCAAGAGCACGCTTCGGGCCCGCTTCTTTTTTGCGGACAGCGGTATCACCTTTACCTTGCCCCAAACCAACCTTACCGGCGGTGGCTCGCCTCCAGGCGCTCCTGTGAATCTCACTCAGGATTTCCGCAATTTCTCTTTGACGCACACCTACATCTTCAGTCCCACGTTGGTCAATGAAGCGGAAGTTGCCTACCACCGTATTTTTGCGACGTTCGCTCAAGCCATTCCCGGATTCACCTGGTCGCAAGTCGGTGTAAACGTCATTCCGCAGGACAATGCCATCCCCGCTCTGGCTATCGACGCCGGAGGCACGACCGGTTTGTCCCTCGGTGGCAACGGCCAGAATGTGCAGATCGCAGAGAACACTTTCACCTTCCAGGATTCCGTCTCCTGGACCAAAGGCAAGCACACCTTCCGTTTTGGCGCGGGCGTACAACGCGAGCAAAACAACCAGGTCGGCTTCCACTATCTTTCCGGCGAACTCTACCTGAGCTGGGCCGACTTCATGCTTGGTTTGCCGGGTGGGTCTACTGCGAGTGGTGGAAACGGCACCCCCATCAGCAACATGTTTGGCTCTCTTGACCTAATCGGCCTGTTCGATCGCGCTTATCGCGACTGGGAGGTCTGGAGCTACGCTCAAGACGACTTCAAAGTGACCAAACATCTCACTCTGAATCTCGGACTGCGCTACGACCGCATTGGTGACTTCGGTGACGCGCAAGGCCGGAACTCCGGCTTTGATCCGTCTCTGGCCGACACCAATCCGCCTGCTGGTGGCACCCTGGCTGGTACCACTGTCCCCGACAATTTTTCGGGTACCGTCCCGGCTGGCGTGACAAAACTCGACAACGACTTTGGCCTCAACGGCGACGGCCAGAACACTTGGAATCCCCGTCTCGGTTTTGCCTATGTTCTGCCCAAGACTCATGAAAAAGTCGTGCTTCGCGGAGGCTACGGCGTTTACCATTCCCGCTCCACCGGCCAACCGTTCCTGCAGTTGATCTCGGCGCCGCCTTACGGACAAATCCGCGAATTTCTACCTAACTCCACTTTTTCGGAGCAGCAGCCGCTGCCGCTTGCCAATCCCACGTTCCCTACGTTCGTACCCTATTCTCCGGCCACCGCAAACGCGATTACGTTTTTCGCGCCGCAGTACCGGCCGCCTATGGTTCAGGAATATAGTTTTGGCACCCAGACCCAGCTTACGCCCAGCCTCGTCCTGGAAATTGGCTACTCCGGCGCGCGCGGCCTGCACCTGATCGATGAGCGCTCCGTCAATCAGGCCGGCCTGGCTAGTCCTGCCGATCCCATTAATGGACAAACCACCAACACCGTGGCTAACGTACAGCAGCGCGTGCCATTCATCGGCTTTTCCAGCGCCGAGATGCTGCAAATCGGCTCGGACGCAGCGTCCTGGTACAACGCGCTCCTCGTGAGTCTCAACAAGCGCTTTAATCACGGCCTGCAGTTTCAGGTGTCCTACACCTGGGCCAAGGATATGTCCACGGCTCTGGCTTCTACTACCGGCCCGAATGGAGCCAGCGCGATCGGCAATCAGAACGACCTCGCCGCGGCCTATGGGCCGGACAACTTTGTGCGTCCCCAGCGGCTCGTTCTCAACTACTCGTATCAACTCCCCAAGCCTCGCGGTGACAATGCTTTCTTGCAGCAGACGCTCGGTGGCTGGTCCGTGCAGGGCGTCACCGTATTTCAAACGGGACACTATCTGACGCCTCTCTACACGAACGGCACCAGCGTCTACGGCATCACCGCCGACCGTGCAGAACTTTCTGGCACGTGCACTCCGGGCCAGTACGCAACCAGCGGTTCTACCGTTTCCAAACTTAACGACTACTTTAACAACAGTTGTTTCACGACTCCTCCGGTCGTCGGTGCCGATGGATTGGCCACCGGATTTGGCAATGCCGGTGTCGGAATCATCCGTGGTCCCAGCCAGCTGAATTTCGACTTCTCGCTCTTTAAAAACTTCCCGTTGCGCAAACTTCGCGAAACCGCAAACCTGCAATTCCGATCCGAATTCTTCAACATCTTTAATCACCCGAATTTCGCGGACCCGGACACCAGCAAAAGCGATGCGACGTTTGGACAAATCACCCAAACCCTCGGCAACCCGCGCATCATTCAGTTGGCGCTGAAACTTAGTTTCTAACTTCGGAGGAAATCGCAGCAAAAACTTAGGCCATCCACGGGCGCAGCGTCCTCGGGGAACACCACCCCAAAGCCGCTGCGCTCATTTTTCCGGCTTCCCTTGAAGGGCACCGCTCGTCATGGGAGAACGCTCCTCTTCACGGAACACGGATCACGAAACACGGGACACGCGCCGTACACTGGTGAACGCCATCGTGGCGCTTTGTGCCGGAACGCAAACCTGATACCTTGCCTCCTGCACTCGCACCGAATCAGCGGCGCTTCATCCCGCAATCCGCGAACGCGCCATTCTCAGGAGCAGGCTCATCATGAAGCATGTAGCGGCAGTCATCGGCGTTGGATTCGTCGGCCGGGCCCATGTGGACGCTTTGCGCCGCCTCGGCATTCCCATCCGTGGCATCCTCGGCAGCACCAAAGAACGCTGCGAAGCATCCGCCAAAGCGCTGGGCATTGAAAAAGCGTACGCCTCGCTCGACGAACTGGCGGCCGATTCCGCGGTGACTTCAGTGCACGTGTGCACGCCCAACAACGTGCACTTCGAGCAGTCCAGCAAACTGCTCCGCGCCGGCAAACACGTCCTCTGCGAAAAGCCTCTCGCCATGGACTCGCGCGAATCCGCCATGCTCGTCCAAATCGCCAAAGAATCGAATCGCGTGGGCGGCGTCGCCTACAATCTCCGCTACTACCCGCTCTGCCAGCAAGCCTGCTCTATGATTCAGCATGGCGAAATCGGCATGCCGCACACTGCGCACGGAAAATTCTTGCAGGACTGGTTGCTGTTTCCCACGGACTGGAATTGGCGCCTCGAATCCAATCTCGGCGGCGAACTCCGCGCCGTCTCCGACATCGGCACGCACGCCATGGATTTGCTGATGTTTCTCACCGGCAAAAAAATCACCGAAGTCTGCGCCGATCTCGGCACGGTCGTTCCGGTCCGCCGCAAGCCGCGCGGTCGCGTCGAAACTTTCAAGAAAGCGGACGCTTCCACTTTCGACGAAATGCCCATGACCACCGACGACTACGCCACGATGCTCCTGCATTTTCAGGATGGCATCCGCGGCGTGGTCACCGTTTCGCAAGTCAGCGCCGGCCACAAGTGCGGCCTTGGCTTCGGTATTGATGGCACCAAAGGTTCGCTCTGGTGGGACGGCGAAAATCCCAATCTGTTGTTCATCGGCCGCCGCGAAACGCCGAATGGTTCGCTGATCAAGGATCCGTCGCTGATGACGCCGGAAGCGCGGCCCTATGCCGTGTATCCTGGCGGCCACGCCGAAGGCTATCCCGACACGTTCATGCAGCTTTTCCGCGATTTCTACGAATACATCGCCGCCGGCGACCTGAAGGCTCCGCGCAAATTTCCCACCTTCGAAACCGGCCACGACGAAATGCTGCTCTGCGACGCCGTCCTCAAAAGCTCGCAAACCCGCGCCTGGCAGCCCATCGACTGGGATTGAGAACAAAGGAGGACTACTTCTACCGCGGAAAGCGATAAATCAAGCTCGGAGGCAGACGATCGGAACGCGGCCGCGTGTTGTACTCCAACTCGTACCCGAGATGCTGCGCGTCAGTCGGATACTCCTGTCCTGCGGGATACGGATACGCGATCAATCCGTGATGGGGAAGCGGCTCGACGGTGAACGCGTGAGCGGCGTAGAAGTCGAGGTCCTTCTCGAAGCCGTTGGCGTAGAAAAAATAATCGCGCACCCAGCCGGACGGCAGCGCCGGCAAACTTCGCGGATCAAACTCCAGCTTCACTCCTTCGCCCGAACCAAACACCGCGAACCGGTCGTCCACGCTGCTGACCAGATCGAGCACATCGCCGTAGCGCGTGTAATTTCCCGCGGCTCGCGCGTACGGCCCGGTCATGCTGCGATTCGTAAACGAATAGGTCGTATCGCTCGCCGGCTCCAGCCGAATCTCTTTCGGATAGCCCAGGAAATCGAGCGACGCGCTCGCCAGTGGCACTTCCGCCGTGCGAATTTCCGGTGCGTCGCCCGGGCCAGAGATGCTCTGGTCACGCATGGAAGATGCCGTGGCTATGTTAATCGCGGTTGCCGTGCCAGACGAAGAATCTTTCACGTCGGGCGTTTGGTCGATGCGAATTTCGTCCCAATAAATTTTGAGATTGGTGACGATACGAATGCGCCGCGTCCCTGCCGGCAATTTGCCGGTGAGGTCGGCGATCATGGTGCGCTCGAGCCCCGCGGGCAGGCCCATGTCGTCCACGACGCGAACCCACTTGCCGTGCGAGTCCAGTGCTTCGAGGTACGGCGCGATTACTTTCACACCGGCTTGATCGGCAGCATACATCGAAGTAGCCATGAAGTAGTCGGTGTAACCGTCGAGGATGAGCCGCAACGGTTTCGCGGCGTCCCACGCGCCGAGATCGAGTTCGAGCCAGTGCAAGTTCGCGAAACCGGCGAACGGCAACGATTCGAACGAGGTCACGTATCGGCGGTCGCGGTGCGAAATGAGCGGAAGCACGTCGTTGCCGCGATCATCCACCGCGGCGACGGGAAGATGCACATCGCGCACGGCAATCACTTTCGGCTCGGGGAAGGGCGGCTCGGAGGCGAAGCGTTCGTTGGGATAGACTTCGGAGTTTGCGGGATGGTCGACGGCGACGAGACGCAGCTGATCCACGTACACGGTTTCTTCCATCGGCTCCATGAAACGGAAGCTGAGCATGCCGTGCAGTGGCTGGACACTCTTGGCGTCCACCTTTAGATATTCGTCGGGATCGGGCACGTCGCGTTCCGCAACGCCATGCTTTCCCGGCCCGACCCAATGGCCCACCACGCCGTTGCCAATCATGTCCGCGATGAATTCGTATTCATGGCCGTTCCAGGCAAAGAGAACCGGGCAGGAACTGCCGCGCCGATCGAGTTCGGCGATGGATTGCATCTTTTTCGCCGCGAGATTGATCTCGTCCTGCGGCACGCCGGTGGGCCAGAGGAGCCGGACGACTTCGGCGTTTTTTTCTTCGCCCATGCCTGCCAAAATCGCCGGCGCATTTTGTCCCAGATACCCACTCGCGCCCTGCGTTTCCCATTTCTGGTAGAGCGTGCCCGCATACATTTCGACCTTGGTGCCGATGCCGGATTTGTTGTCGGCGAGCGCTTTCAGGTCAATGTTCATCCAGTTGTGCTGATTGGCGCCTTCGCTCTTCAACAGCAGCGGCGGCCCGCCCATTTGCGTGACAACCAGATCGGGGTTGCCGTTGCCCGATAAATCCGCGATCGCGATAGCTTGCGGGCCATTCAGCTTCACGGCGTCGAGGCGAGTTTGCTTCGTTACGTCTTCCCAGCCCTTCGCGCCGAGATTGCGCAGCAGCCGCAGCTCGCCGCCGTTGGAGCTTTCGCCGGCGGCGATTAGATCGACCCAGCCGTCGTTGTCGTAATCGAGCGCAGAAATTCCCCAGCCATGCTTCCAGCCAAAATCGGGAACCGGCACGCGCTCGAGATGCGTGCCATCCACGTTGCGCCACAAACTAATTCCGGGTGCTCCATCGTGCGTGAACGCGAGATCCATCCAGCCGTCTTTGTTGAAATCGAACGCTACGACACCAACGGCGGGCGGGAGATTTTCTTTTTTGAAGTCGATGGCTTGCGGCGTGAATTTTCCCTCGCGGGGATTGAGGAGAATGGAAGCGCCGCTCTCGTCACCAGCTACAACGAAATCGATGGCGCGGTCGTTGTTGAAATCCGTGGTGACCACGCCGCCGCCGGTGGCAAGAATACCGAGCGCGGTTTCGTCGGAGACATCGGTAAAGGTGCTGTTGCCGTTGTTGCGCCAAAGCACGTTGCGCCGGTTGCGTTGTCCCGCCGCAAAAAACTGGGCGTTCACGACGTACAGGTCGAGGTCGCCGTCGTGGTCGTAGTCCACCCAGGTGACGGACATGCAGCCGGGTTCGCGACGAAGGCCAACCTTTTCGGTTACGTCGGCAAACTTGCCATCGCCCGAGTTGTGGTAGAGCCGCACACCGTCGGCGTAGCAGACGGCGAGATCGGTGTGTCCGTCGTTATCGAAGTCGCCTGCCGCGCAGCCCCAGCCACCGGCGTTGCTCTCGAGGCCCGCGGCGCGCGTCACATCCTCGAAGCCGCCATTGCCGAGGTTGCGGAGCAGATGGCTGGTTTTTTGACCGTCGCCGCTCACCAGAAAAAGATCGGGTTTACCGTCGCCGTCGTAGTCGAAGAAACAGGCGCCGGCGGAGGGGCCGATGGGAGCACGGGCAGCAGACGGGGAAATCGCGGTCGCGAGCATTTGGGATGTGAAGTGGACGGGAATGGCAGGCGGGGCATTTTGCGCGGAGCTGCGGGGCAACTCAGCGAGCGAGAGGCGGCCCTGATCGCCGTAGCCGGCGCCAAACGGGGAGCCGAGATGGTCGGCGGTAATTTTTTGAAATTTGGCGAGGTGTTCTTTCGCGGCGTCGGCATTGCCGCTGCGTTGATAGGCGCGGGCGAGGCCGAATTCGGCGGAGGCGTGATAGGGAAAGAGTGCGAGAGCTTTTTGAAACGCAGCGATGGCCTGATCGTAGCGCTGCAGCTGCGAATCGAGATAGCCGACGAAATACCAGGGATCGGCCTCGTTGGCGATTTGGGTGACGTGGGTGAAGGCTTCGACGCCTTTCTCCGCATCGCCAAGATCCTTGTACGTCAGCCCCAGGTTGTACCAGGCGTACGGATCATTCGGCAGCTTCGCCGCCGCAGCAGCCAATGCCGTGCGCGCCGGCTCCAGTTTCTGCTGCGCCAGCAACGAAATTCCCAGATTCAGCCGCGCCACTTCAAAATTCGGATCGGCCGCCAGTGCTTGCGTAAAATACTTTTCCGCGTCGCCCGGCCGCTGCTGGTTCATATAGGCCACGCCCAACGTATTGAACCGGTAGGCCGCAGCGGAATTGTGCGGCGGTTCTTTTTGCGCCGCGGTAGCAGCGGGCCCTTGCGCCGCGGGCGCGCCCGGCCATGCGGTGCGCAGAAAATCGTAACGCAGCGCGGCGAAGGCCGTCGCCGTGAGGAGAAGCAGGAGAGACATGGTTAACAGAACGGAGAAGCGCGGAAGGGGAACTGGCATCAAGGTCGATTTTGTCCTAAACGCACAGCGGATTCACGCCTGATTGGCCGCCGCGCGCCCCAATGATTTTGTCGTCTCCAAACCAGCCCGTCAACCGGCGGGCCGATCCCACGGCATAGCGGCCGCTAGATGGCAATAAATAGCATAAACTGACATCCGGGTTTAGAATGGGTCGCTGGATGTGTAGCTGGAGGCAGCCCAATGGCCATGAACATCAGTCTTACGCCGCAGCTCGAAGAAATGATTCGCCAGAAAATCGCCTCGGGTTCGTACAGCTCGGCCAGCGAGGTCGTTCGTGAAGCCCTCCGGCTCATGGAACTCGAAGATCAGATGCGCGCCCTGAAGCTTCAGCGCCTCCGCGAAGAAATTCAGAAAGGGCTCGAGAGTGGGCCCGCCGCGGAATTTGAGCCGGGCGAAATCAAACGCCGCGGCCGTGGAATGCTGGCTACAAAGAAGGGAAAAAAATAGTGGCTAAGGTTCGGATCCGTCCCGGGGCGAGGGCGGATCTGCTGGAAGTCTGGAGCCACATAGCGGAAGACAGCATCGCCAATGCCGATGCCTTCTCCGATCAAATGGACGAAGTGATTGCGATGCCGGGGCGAATGCCGAAGGCAGGGCGGCTGCGCGATGAATTTGGGACCGGCATACGCAGCTTCGGCTGTGGCAGCTACTTGATTGTGTATCGCGAAGACCAGCTCGGAGTAGACATTTTGCGTGTCTTGCATGGAGCGCGCGACATCGAGACCCTGTTCGACCAAGAGTGATCACGCACGCCGGCGGCCAACCTCATCAGACGAATAGCACGGGCGAAGCGTAATTCAGTCGGAGCGGAGCGCCGTGAGGGGGTCGGTGCGCATGGCGCGGCGGGTGGGGACGTAGCAGGCGAGCAGGGTGACAGCGAACATGAGCAGGGCGACGGCGACATAGGTGAGCGGGTCGCTGGGAGAAACGCCGTAGAGTTGGCTGGCGAGCAGCCGGGTGAGAGCGAAGGCTCCGGCGAGGCCGAGTGCTGTGCCAGCGAGTGAAAATTTTGTTCCTTCTTTCAGAATGAGCCACAGCACGTCGCGGCGTTGCGCACCGAGCGCGAGGCGGATGCCGATTTCGCGGGTGCGGCGCGAGACCAAATAAGACAGCACGCCGTAAATGCCGATCACGCCGAGCAGCAGAGCTACCGCGGCAAAAATGATAAACAGCGTAGTGGTGGAAGCCGGAGCCGCCGCCGCTTCCGCAACGATGGCGCCCATGGACTTCACTTCGCTGACAGGAACTTCCTGATTCAGCGCGGAGACGGTTTTGCGCAGCAGCGCGCCGGCTTGCGAGTCGTCCAAGGAGCTGCGCAGCACAATGGTCATTTCCGCGGGAATACGGTGGTTTTCGAGCGACGCGGCAGAGTTGTAGGGAACGTAAGCGGAGCCGAGGAAAAAAGTGGGCATGCTGCGCTGGAGAGTAAAGGCGCGAACATCGGGAATGACGCCGACAATGGTGCGCCATTGCTGATCATTCAGCAGGCGGATGTGTTTGCCGACGGCGTTTTGATTGGGGAAGAAGCGTCGCGCGGTTTCCGAGGTGACGACCGCCACGGGAGCGCCCGCGAGATCGGCGAAGTTGAAGGTGCGGCCGGCCAGCAACGGGATATTCATCACGCGAAAATAGTCGGGCGAAACGATGTTCAACCAGAAAAGCGGAGAGCCTTCGCCGGAAGGCGGAACGAAATTTTCGATGTCGAAATTGCGTTTGGCGATGCGGCCGTCGAGCGGCAGGGTGTTGACGAGCGCGGCGCCGGAAGTGCCGGGGAAAGAGCGGGTTTCGTCGAGGAGGTGGCGATAGAAGGCGAGGCAACGTTGAGGATCGTCACAGAATGAGTTGCTGGGAGTGATGCGCGCGGTGAGGATATGTTCGGCGCGAAAGCCGGGATTGGCATGCGAGAGCACCCAAAAGCTGCGGATCATCAAGCCGGCGCCGATTACTAAGAGCACCGCGAAGGCCACTTCGCCAGCAACCAAAATGCTGCGCAGCCTTTGCGAGACTCCGGCCGCTGCGCCACGGGTCGCGGATTGCAGGGCGTCCACCAAGGTTCCGCGCGAAGATTGCAGAGCCGGCGCCAGGCCGAAGGCCAAACCCGTCAAAATCGCCAGAGCGGTGGTAAAGAGCAGAACGCGCCAGTCCATATGGACATCGAGCAACCGCGGCGTATCGGCAGGAAGAAGATTCTTGAGCAGGACGAGGCCTTCCGCGGCCAGCAGCAAGCCGAGTAACGCGCCGAGGCACGCCAACAAAATGCTTTCGGTCAGCAGTTGGCAAACGATGCGGCTGCGCTCCGCGCCCATCGCCGCGCGAATGGCGATTTCCTTTTCCCGCGTCGCGGCGCGGGACAGCGTGAGATTTGCCACATTCGTGCACGCAATCAGCAACACCAATCCGACCGCGCCGAGCAACATCAGCAGGCGCGCTCGCACGTCTTCGACCATGCCTACTTGCAGCGGAACCACGCCAATGTCGGCGTTCCAGGACGCGGGCATCTGCCAGGGAAAGAGCGCGCCGACCCGGGATTGAAACAGCCGAATCTCCGCGCGGGCCTGCGCCGCGGTAACTCCATTGTGCAGGCGCCCGAGCACCGGCATAAAGTCTCCGGCCCAATAGTCCGGCACGCTACGCGAGTCATTGTGCAAAGGAATCCAGATCTCCGTGCGGTTTGACGGGAAACGGAAATCCGCCGGCATGACGCCGACGACTTGACGTGGGAGGCCTTCGAGATTGATGGAGCGCCCGATAACGGCGGGGTCGCTGTGAAAAAGCTGTTGCCAGAGCGCGTGGCTGAGAATGACGTAATTGTCCTGACCGGCGAGATCTTCGCCAGGGCGGAAGGTACGGCCGAGAGCGGGCGACGCGCCGAGAACGGAGAAGAGTTCGGCGGAGACGTAGGTACCGGAAAGTCGGACGGGTTCACCGAGGCCGGCGCCAGAAAGATTGAAATCGTGCCCCTCGGCGTAAGTGGCGACCTCCATGGTGTGGACCTGTTCGCGCATCGCGACGAACGCTCCGCGCGGATAAGTCACGGGATTGGTGCCGCTGAGACTGATGAGTTGTTCCGGATGCGCGTAGGGCAGGGAGACGAGCAAGATGCCGTTGACGAGGCTGAAGATGGCGGTGTTCGCGCCGATGCCGAGCGCGAGGGTAAGAACCGCAACGAGCGTGAAGCCGAGATTTTTGCGCAGCATACGCGCGCCATAGCGCACATCTTGCCAGAGATTTTCCGTCACGCGAACTCCGCGTGCTTCGCGACATTCTTCTTTGCTGCGTTCGACGGCGCCAAACTCGAGCCGCGCGCGGCGCAGCGCTTCACCGCGCGGTACGCCGGAGCGGATGAGATCGTGGGCGTAGGCGTCGAGATGAAAGCGGACTTCGGTGTCCATCTCGTTTTCCAGCCGCGAACGGCGAAACGTTGTGCGCAGCCACGATTGCAAACTGGCGAGAAACATTGCGGCTCCCAAATTATCCTAGGAGATCCGGTGCCTGCGGGTGTGGAGGCACGCGACCAGCACCGGATACTCCTAGACTGGCTAGGAGTGTATCGTGCCTTCTCCTAGACCGTCAAGGAGAGAGACGCTGAAGTGGGCTTTTCGTTTCATCCGCACGCAATTTTTTGGGAACTTCTGGGCCCACTGCGTCGCCGGTCTCTTCACGGGTCACCGGTTGTTTCACGCGCGTGTCCACGTGCAAATGGAAGATGTCCGGCCGCGCGTAGTGGCCCACGACGTCCAAATCATATTTGCCGCGCACGACTTGTGCGCGATCGATCTCCGCGACGAGAATCGCTTCGCCGTCGAAATGCGGCCCCGCCAGAAAATTCCCGAAAGGATCGACGATGCAGCTGCCGCCGCGGGTCATCACGGTTTGCGGATCATCGCCAAGCCCGGAAGCATAGTCCGCCGGAAAATCTTTGCGTCGATTGAACTGGTTGCAGGACAACACAAAGCATCTTCCTTCTACCGCGATGTGGCGCACGGTCGCCGTCCAGGAGTCCCGCGCATCGGCAGTCGGCGCGCAATAAATTTCGATGCCTTGCGCGTACATGTTGGCGCGCAACAGGGGCAAATAATTCTCCCAGCAGATGACCGCGCCCAACTTGCCAAGCGGCGTCTCGAATACCGGCATGGTTGAACCATCGCCGAATCCCCACACCAGCCGCTCCGATGCGGTGGGCATCACTTTGCGGTGCTTCCCGAGATAGCTTCCGTCCGGCGCGAAAAACACAACCGTGCAATAGAGGGTTCCTCCGTCGCGCTCGACCACCCCGACGACGAGAAAAACTCCATTGTCGCGCGCGGCGTTCGCCAAGGTTTCCATCGCCGGCCCAGGTACATCGACGCTGCTTTCCCAGTAGCGACGGAAATCGTCGCGCCCTTGATCGGTGCGCGAGCCTACGACCGCGCCAAAATCCAGGCCGCGCGGATACGCCGAAACGAACGCTTCGGGGAAGAGCACCAGCTTCGCGCCCTGCGATGCGGCTTCGCGCGTAAGCCGCTGCAGTTTGTCTAGTGTCTTCTCGCGATCAAACGCCACCGAGGCGGCCTGTACTACGGCGACTTTGTATTTTGGCCGCGCTTCGCTGGCATTCATGGCGCGGAGATGACCGGCAACTCGATGAACGTGGCGTGGTCAGGGGCGTGATAGACGCGTTGCGTAGCCTTTTTGTAGTCGGCCGGCTTGGCCCAGAAAATGTTGGGCACAAACGTTTGCGGATTGCGGTCGTAGAGCGGGAACCAGCTCGACTGAATCTGCACCATCACGCGATGCCCGGGCAGAAACACGTGGTTCGCGTTGGGCAAATTAAATTTGTAAAGCAGCGGCTGATTCGCAGCGATCGGCTTCGCGGTTTCGTACGACTCGCGATACCGCCCGCGAAAAATATCCGCCGCAATCATCAACTGATAGCCGCCCATGTGCGGATGATCGGCCACTTCGTCGGGATACACGTCGATCAGCTTCACCACCCAATCGGAATCCGTGCCGGTCGTGGAGGCGACCAGATTCGCGATGGGCGCGCCCGAAATCTTCAGCGGCGCCGTCAACGCGTCCGACGTGTACACCAGCACATCCGTCCGCCCCGAAGCCTCCCGCTGATCGTCCGCCAGCCAGTCCGACCAGCTGAACTCGTTCGAGTAGCCCACCGGCTGGCTCGGTCGCCGGCGAAACGGCACCGGCTTCGCTGGATCGCTTACATACTCGTCGTAACCCGCCACGTCAGCAGCAGCCGCAGCAGGTGCGCTAAAACTCAGCTTCAGCCCGCCATGCAAATACAGCGGCGTGGATTTCGCGGCACAGCCGCTGGCGCACGACACCGGCCACGCCGGCAAACGGCGCCACGTATTCGTCCCCGTCTCATACGCGGTCACCGGCGCAATGTCCGCCTTCGGCGCGCCATCCTTCAAATACTGCGCCAAAAACGGCCCCAGAACGTGCTGCCGGAACCATGTCCCCGTATCGCTGCCCCAGCGAATCGCGCCCAGATGGTCGGCGTCTTCAATTTCCTGCCCGTGGTGCCACGGACCCATCACCAAAAACACTTTGTCGTTCCCCGTGTCCTTCGGCTTGATCGCCCGATACACCGCCTGCGCGCCGTAAATATCTTCCTGGTCCCACAAGCTGTGCACCAGCAGCACTGGAATTTTCAGCGGCTGCTGCGCCAGGATTTTGTCCATCGCCTGCTCTTGCCAGAACGCATCGTAGCTCGGATGCGCCAGTAGCTTCTGCCAGAAGCCGTTTTGCTCCAGTCCGTGCAGCTTGCCCAGTTCGCCCGCGCTGCCGCTTGCCATATATACGTCGTAGTCGTCGAAGTGATCGGTCCACCATTTGGCGGAATTGTCCCGCGTGCCTACCTGCTCGTAGATGTACGGCATATTCTGTTCGCGAAACGCGCCGTTGTGGAACCAGTCGTCGCCCATCCAGCCGTCCACCATCGGATTCATCGGCACGGACACTTTCAGCGCCGGATGCGGATTCACCAGCGCCATCAGCGGCGTAAAGCCGTCGTAGGAAATCCCCAGAATGCCCACTTTGCCGTTCGTTTCCGGAATGTTTTTCACCAGCCAGTCGATCGTGTCGTAGGTGTCGGTGGCGTGGTCCACGTTCGTCGGATTCAGCGGCCCCCGCAGCGGCCGGTTCATCACGTAGTCGCCTTCGGAGCCGTACTTGCCGCGCACATCCTGAATGACGCGGATGTACCCGCCTTCCACAATCACATCGGTTGCGTTGTCGTAGCCATAGAGCGACGACGCCAGATGCGCGGAGTTGGCATTCGCCGTAAGCGCATTCGCGTTGTACGGCGTCCGCGTCAACAGAATCGGCGCGCCATGCGCCCCGCGCGGCACCAGAATCACCGTGTGCAGCCGCACCCCGTCGCGCATCGCAATCATCACTTCCCGCCGCTCATAGTCAAAAGTGGAGGTAGCAGGCCGCAGCTGCCCCGGCGTCTCCGCCGCTAACCCGTGCGCATTCTGCGCGTGACTGAAGGGAACGCACCAAAGCGCGAAAAACGACAGCGTGGTTAACGCTTTCTTCTTGATTCGAGTAGACGATCTCATCGGTTGAGTTCTCCACGAAAACGCCGCGGATTATAGCGCGTCCTCTTCGCGTGCCGGGTGTACAATTTAGCTATGCCGAAGTCTAGTGCCACAGAAGAACGCCAGCAGGCACATGCTTTGGTCGATTTGTTGCCGGCCGAAAGATTGCCGGCCGTCGTTCATCTTCTTGCTTCGCTGAGTGACCCTGTGGCTAGCCGTCTCGCTAACGCGCCGCCGGAAGACGAACCTATCAGCGAAGACGAACGGCACGACGTGGAAGCCTCGAAAGACTGGTTAGCGAGTCACGCGCCCATTCCCAACAACGAAGTCCTCGCCGAGTTAGGTCTCACGCCCGAGGATTTCGAGCGCATGGCTCGGACCCCGCTCGACTCTCCGCAGCCGGCAAAGTAAAGATGGGCAAGAAGATTGCCTGGACCGACCAGGCCAAGGTTCGTCTTCGCGCCATTGATCAAGCCACAGCTCTAAGAATCCTGCACGTTCTGGCTCGGTTTCTCTCGACCGGTGAGGGAGATGTAAAACGCCTCCAAGGTGTTGAACCGCCCGAATTTCGTCTGCGGGTCGGCGACTATCGTGTTCGCTTTCGTGATCTCGATCATTCGATTCTTATTCTGACGGTGAAGCATCGTCGCGAAGCGTACCGCTGACCTTCGCAAATGAACTCGGGTGGCTGATCCCTTCGCGCCGTTTGCGAAAGGCTGGAGCCTTCGAGGCGGCTATAATTTGTCAGGCCACTGGCGGGCACCGTGCATCACGGCCAGAATTTCGATTTCGCGCGGCGCGACGCGATAGGCAATGATGAGAGGTGTGCTGGTGACCGGCAGCTCCCGCGTGCCGGCGACGCGCCCTTCTCTACCAGCGTACGGATGCTGGCCCAGCAGTTGCGTGCCCTTCCAGATTTTGTCCGCAACGCGAGCTGCAGCGCGTCGATTCTCCTGAGCAATGTATTCATAAGCGCTCACGAGTTGTTCCCGGGCGGGAGTGGTCCAGCGAACGCGCATCGCGAGCAGCTACTTGCCGCGGCGCATCCGCGTGATGAGTTTCTTCATTTGCACGTCTGAGACGAAGTCGCCCGCATCGGCGGCGCGCACGCCCTTTTCGATCAGCTGAATATGATATTGGTTCAAGTCGAGGTAGTGCTCGACCGCCTGGTTGAGCAGATAGGTGCGGTCCCGATCCATCGTGGCCGCCAGCGCGTCCAGCGTGTCCACGGTTTCCGCGGCGACGCGGAAGCTGACAGTTTTTAGCTCGCTCATAATACGCCATAATACGCTGCAATACGAAGACATGCAAGCCCCGGCCAGTGGCCATGCCCAATGTCCCGCGTTCAGTCGGGTGACTCGTTATCTAACGCTATGCACGCCCACCCGGTCTCTCCTGTACGTCGCTCCGCCGTGCCAGACGCTCCCATAACCCGCGCACCGAGAGCATGACCGAAAAGAACGCGGTCACCCCGAGCGCGATAAGTGTCCAGATAAAGAACAAGGCTCCACTGGACTTAGCGATCGCTCCGCCGACTCCCGCCCCCTTCATGTGAATGACCGGGACGAGCAACCCAAGGAGCGACCCCAGCAGCATGATGACGTACCCCGATCGCTTTCCGGCCAGCGCGAGCGTTCCATACAGCCAGACGGCTAGGATGGGCACCACAACGAGGTCAAAAAGCGTCCCCGGCTCCATCCCGCGGACGATGTCGTCCGCCGTGTGCAACGTGATGAATAGGATCGAGAGTAAAGACGCAATGGTCAACAGGACGTCGCGTTTCATCGCATACTCTCCTTATTAGCTTGGCCACCGACCTTTACGGGGAGACCAACGAAAAAGACTCATGAGACGCGCGGGGTGCAGGTGCCGGGCGGTTGGGTCGGGTTGGGTGGCTCATCCTTTCGCGGTGTCTGCGAAGGGTTGAGGCCGGTGGGTGCTCCATGCTCGCTTTTTTGGAATGTGGGTCCTGTGGTTGACTTTCCCGGCCCTGACCTGAACGAATCCGCGAAACTCACTGCTATCTCGGCTCCTAGCCGTTCGAATCATCTCCTAACCCTAACCATCCACGAGACTTACTATTTATTTATTGACAAATAGAAAATATCTTATAATGTGTTTACCTTCGGCGCGGTTCCCGCCGTGCCACCGTAAGCCATGTGCGCCCTCCCTGTTCCCGCAGGCTATCCTCATTTTTCCAGCTCCGCCGCGCTGAGTGCTTACTCCCACAGCTTTCGCAGACCCCCTCCGCTAACTCTTTTGCCCACACAAATTTCCAAAAAACTGGGGAGGGGTCGGCAGCCCGCGCTACTCACTGCTCACTACTCACGATTCACTATGTCTTTTCTTTTGATACTGTTCCGAACTCTTTCGCCGCTCCGAAAAACGTATCCTCCGTATTTTCAACCAAATCCGAACTCTTGCGGCAAAACACCAGGGTGGGGGTACCCAGGAACAGAATGGCTTCTGGCTTCCCTCCAAACCACGATCCACATCGTAAGGATTTGACCACGTCCGCCGACCCACATACTCTCCCAGCCATGCCCTCGGACCAGCTCTGCTACGCCACCATCGAAGAAACCGCGCGCGCCGTCCGCGAAGAGAAAATCTCTCCCGTCGAAGTCACCGGCGAGCATCTCGACCGCATCGCCATGACCCACCCAAAGCTGAACGCCTTCGTCCATGCCGACGCCGACGAACCGCGCAACCAAGCGCGCGCAGCCGAGGAAGCCGTGATGCTGGGACACGCGCTGGGTGCGCTGCATGGCGTGCCGGTGACAGTGAAGAGCTGCATCGACGTGGCGGGCTGGCCCGCGGCGGCGGGATCGTTGTTGCGCAAAGACTACGTTGCGGCGGCAGACGCGCCGCTGGTGGCGCGGCTGAAAGCGGCTGGCGCGATTATCCTCGGCACCACGAATACGCCGGAATATTTGATGGCGTACGAAACGGACAATTTGCTGAGCGGGAAGACCAGCAATCCGTGGGATTTGACGCGCTCGGCGGGCGGGTCGAGCGGCGGCGAAGCGGCGGGGATTGCGGCGGGCTGCTCGATGGGCGGAGTGGGCAGCGATGGCGGCGGCTCGGTGCGCGTGCCGGCGCATTTTTGCGGAATTTGCGCGCTCAAGCCGACGCCGGGGCGCATTCCGTCGACGGGACATTTTCCGCCGGGCGGCGGGCCGTTTGGCTGGCTCGGCGTGGTCGGCCCGATGGCGCGCACGATCGCCGATGTGCGCATTCTATTTGAAGTGCTAGCCGGCCCGGACGCAGGCGAGCCATGCAGCGCGCCAGTACCGCTCCGCACCATAAGCGAAAACGAATTGCGCAACGTCCGCATCGGCGTGCTAGAAAGCGACGCGCTCGGCGAGGCCACGCCGGAAACCAAAGAAGCGGCGGAACATGCGGCGAAAATTCTGAGCGAGCAGGGATTCGCGGTCGAGCGAAAGAAGCTGAGCGGCCTGGATCGCGCGCTCGAGTTGTGGTGGTACTTCTTCGGGCCGGTGATCGGCGACACGATTCGTCAAGACGCAGCGGGCCAGGAAAAATTGCTAAGCCCGATGCTGCGCGAATTCGTCGCCATCACCACCGCCGAAAAGGAAATGAACTACGACGAGTTTGTGCACGCCTGCGCGGAACGCGACCAGGTACGCACAGAAATCTTGCGCCAAATGGACGATGTAGACGTGCTGCTCTCACCGGTGTCGAGCGGGCCGGCCTTTCGTCATGGCGAAGGAAGTTGGCGGCGCGGCGAAAAAGAATGTTACCTGGACACCATGCGCTTTTCGCAGTGGCTCAATCTGGCCGGCCTCCCCGGCTCAACCGTGCCCATCGGTAAATCGCCCGAAGGCTTGCCCATCGGCGTGCAAGTCATCGGCCGCCCGTGGGAAGAAGAATTGGTCTTGGCCGTAGCCGAAAAAATCGAGGAAGGCAGAGGAGCATGGGAACGCCCACCGTTGTAGTCAGAAGGAAAGACGGCCAAACGCAGAGACGCGGAGAACGCAGAGAAAACAAAAGCGCCCTCTTCTCTGCGCACTCTGCGTCTCTGTGCCGCCGCGCTCAGCCGAGCTTGGGAGAAAATTCCGTAAGCGCCATGAACGTGGAATCGACTTTATCCACCAGCGGACCGTTGGCTTCGGATTCGGATTTGACGCGTTGCCATTCGGGATCGTCGCGAAAGGCTTGCCAGTTGGCGGTGGCCGCTTCCCGCGAGGGATGCGCGAGCATGTAAACGAGCGTTTTGCCTTTGAGCGGATCGTCGGTGGGCAGCCAGTACGCGACGTTTTTCAGGCCGTGCTTCTCGAAAAGCTGCATGGTGTGGTCGCGGAAGCGGGCCAGCAGCGCCTCGAGCTTGCCTTCATGCGCGTGGTAGATGCGCAGCTCGTAGACGGTGGCAGAAGATTGTGGGAAAGCGGCGAGTGTTTTCGGGAGCATGGCGGCAGCGGGAAGCGATTGCAGCAGTTGGCGGCGTTTCATGGAGGGGATTGTAGCAGACATGAAGTGGCGAGTGACGAGTGGCGAGAGAAGAGCAGATCCTTCGCTGTGCGCAACAAAGATTGGGAGGGTCGGGACGGCGCTGCGGCGCAGAACGTTTTTGGATATAGTGTGGCGCGGCGGGAGATTGAAGGACGGCGGCCACGCAGGGAATCTGCAGGCGAGGAGGAGCGTGATGTTTCGAGCGGCAAGCAAGATCGCGTTGATGTTGGCGGCAGGATTGCTGGGTGCAGCGACAGGAGGGAGAGCACAGATGATGCCGAATCCGTATGGGCCGAATGTGACGCTAGAAACGGCGAAGAAAGTGGCGGCGCCGGCGCTGGCCGAGGCAGAGAAGAATCATTGGAACATGGCAGTGGCGATCGTGGATACCGGCGGAAACCTGGTGTACTACGAAAAGATGGACAACACGCAATTGGGTAGCGCCAACGTGGCGATCGACAAGGCGCGGACAGCGGCATTATTCAAGAGGCCTTCAAAGGCTTTCGAGGATGCGGCGGCCACGCCGGGCGGCGTGCGCGTGCTCGGTTTGCGCGGTGTGACGCCCATCGAAGGCGGTATCCCACTGGTGCTGGACGGAAAAATCGTGGGCGCGATTGGCGTTTCGGGCGCGGCGAGCGCGCAGGATGCGCAGTGCGCCAAGGCGGGAGCGGATGTGTTGACAAAATGATGGCCGGAGTGCGGGCGACAAGCATCCAACCGTGAGCGAGAGGGGTGGCGATGGACACGGTGCGTAGTGTTTCTGCTTCGGCGACGGAGGCGGCGGCACAGATTACGGTGACGCGGAAGTCGGAAGAAGATGTGCAGCAGCGGCAAATTGTGGTGAAGGTGGATGGCGAGCGCGTCGGCGAGTTGATGTTCGGCGAGACGATAACCATTGCGGTGAAAGCGGGGCGGCATGAGTTGGTAGTGGACAACACCTGGAACTGGAAGAAAGTGGATGTGGACTTGGCGGCGGGAGAGCAGGCAAAATTCCGGACGATGAGCCGGGCCGGGCGGTTTACGTGGTTTTTGGTGGGGATGTTGGGCGCGGGGCCGATTTATGTTTCGGTGGAGAGAGAAGAAAAAAAGTGAGGTAGGAAAGAAACACGATCAAATGCCGGATTTTTTCTCGGCGAGGGCGATGGCTTCGGCGACGATTTTTTCGGTGCGGCGAGCCTGCGCGTCGGGCGAGCGATAATAAAAGATGGCGAGAAGCAAGTTGCGTCGGCGAATGGTCGTCATGAGTTGCCAGCCTTCGAGAGCGCGCGGATCTCGTGAGAGAGCGAGTTTGATGGCTGGCGGAAGTTCCCGCTCGGCTTCCATCGCCGAAAAAACCTGTTCCGCAACTTGTTCGGCGCGGCGTTCGCGCGTCGCGGGGTTTTTCGAAGCATGGACCAGATCGGTGAGCCATTTGCGAATGGAATAGCTGAGGGCGTCAAACCATTTGCGGAAGGCGCGGTCTTCAGCGAGGTGGTGTTGCAGTTCGGGCGGGACGATGATGGGGCGCTCGGCAGTGTCGGGCTCGAGCGTGAAGTCGGCGATTGAGCCTTCGCGGGCGCCGGAACCTTTCTGCATCTTTTTATTCACCAACAGAAAATGGACACCTTTGCGCGTAGGAAACAGCGCGCCGCGAAACGGGAAATCGTTGATTTCGCCTTTCACGCGAAAATTGCCGCGCGAGCCCCAGGTTTTGTGAATGTTGAAGGGAATCCACACGATAATCCAACCGAGATTGGAGCGCAGGCGTTCGAGAGTGGCGCGGAAGGATTTTTTGGTGAGTTTGGCGGGAGAGAATTTTATTTTCGATTTGGTTTTGGAGGAGGTGGCGGATTTTCTCGGCATAGCGGTGGTGGATGTCGTCGCGATTTTGATGGTGAGGGATTTTAGTACGCCGGATACGTTTGCGCCGAATGGATTTCGTTTTTGCTTGGGCTGATGCGTCGTCCAGCTTCTCGCCGATATGGGCATGTTGCGCCCCTACAAGGTTTTCGCGGTGGCGGAGCCTTCTATGAGGGTGTGGATTTTGTCGATGGGGAGGTGGTCGAAGTGTTCGATTAGGCCGCTGGGCCAGCGGATTTCGATGGAGTCGAGTTTGGTGAGCGAGCCGAGGCCGAAGTGGACGCGCATGTCGTTGTTGGAGTCGTAGCTGGAGCCGGAGCGGACTTCGTCGACGAAAATGCGTGAGCCAGCCTTCATCGTGATACGCGCACCGATCGCGTCACGGGACGTGCGGAATTTTTGCTGGGGCGCGCCGTAGGAAGAGCCGATGAGGTGGAAGGCGATCCAGTGATTCGAATTGTGAAGGTCGTTGACGAGGAGGCTGGGCGGGGCGCTCATGTTGCTGATGACAGCGGAGAGTTGGCCGGTGTTCCAGAGGTCGGCGATGGCGAGGCCGCGGGAAGAGGCGGGAACGGTGATGGCGGGGCCGGCACTCGCGGAGATATCGGTGAAGGTGCCGTTGCCGTTGTTGTGGTAGAGGATACGGGGCTCCTGAAACGAACTGCCGAGATGTTGTGAGTCTACTTCGGGATAGACGTGGCCATTGACGAGGAGGAGATCGGGCCAGCCGTCGTTGTCGAAGTCGAAGAACATGGTGCCCCAGCCGAGATATTTGGTGTTGAGGCCGAGTCCGGCGGGAAAGGTGACATCGTCGAAGGTGCCGTTGCCATTGTTGCGATAGAGCGTCGCAGTGTCGTCGGAAAAATTGGTTTTGAAAATGTCGAGATTGCCGTCGCCGTTGTAGTCGGCGACAGTGGAGCCCATGCCGGCTTGCGCGCGGCCGTCTTCGTTGAAGGCGGCGCCGGCGACGACGGCAACATCGGAGAAAGTGCCGTCGCGATTGTTGTGATAGAGGATGGAGGCGGTACTGTCGCAGGCGACGAAAATGTCGGGCCAGCCGTCGTTGTCGTAGTCGAGAGTGGAGACGCTGAGAGAGTAGTGGCCGTCGGCTTTGTCGATATGGGCTTTGGTGGTGACGTCTTCGAAAGTGCCGTCGCCACGATTGTGGTAAAGAATATTTTTTGCGGCGGGCAGGCCCCGCGGGCCGCACATGACGGGAACGCCTTTCCAGATGCAGCCGGAGTTATCGCCGGGCTTTGGCGCGGTGGAGAGGTTGAAGTCGACGTAGTTCGAGATGAAGAGATCGAGATGGCCGTCGCGATCGTAGTCCACGAAGGCACAACCGTTGCCCCAGGCAGTACCGGAGCCGGAGACGCCGGATTTTTCGGTGACGTCGGAAAAGGTGCCGTCGCCGTTGTTGTGGTAGAGAACGTTCTTGCCGTAGTAGGTGACGTAGAGATCTTCCCAGCCATCGTTGTCGTAATCGCCGACGCAAACGCCCTGGCCCCAGCCGGTGTGGGTGAGGCCGGACTTTTGGGTGACGTCGGTGAAGGTGCCGTCGTGATTGTTATGGTAGAGATGGCTGGTCGGTTGCTTTGCGGGCGGCGCGGAGTCTTCGAGTGTGGTGCCGTTGACGATGAAGATGTCCGGCCAGCCGTCGTTGTCATAGTCGAAGACCGCGACTCCGGTGCCGGTCGTTTCGATGATGTATTTTTTGGTGTTGACGCCGCCGAAGACGACCGGAGCGGCCAGACCGGCTTTTTGCGCGATGTCGGTAAAGTGTGCGAGAGGCCTGGCAGCGAGCTTGGGTTGCTGGAGTGAGTTGGAAAGTGAGACTGACGGCAGGAAAATCGCGAGAGGAACCAAAAGCAAGAAAAAATAGTCAGGCGAGCGATGGTTCAAGCCGGAAATCATGAACTCTTGGCATACTAAGGTGCGAGGGAAGCGGGGTCAAGAAGAGCCGGTGGGCTGCGGCGATTCGACGAGTTTCGAGGAGTAGAGCGGCGAGTTGTGAGAATGGGATTGAAAATTGCGGAGATGTGGTTTCCTGGGCGGCGCGGGTTCTGGCTCGTTGCCGGCGTGCTGTCGACCGCGATGCTGTGCGCGAGTGTGTGCGCGCAGACCGATGACGCGAAAGCCAGGGCAGATGCGGCAGCGGCGAACGCGATGTACAGCCGGGGCATGCAGGCACTGCAACAGCGAGATTTAGAGGGCGCGCGCGAGGCGTTTGAGGAGACGGTGCGGCTGGCGCCGAAAAGTCCAGAACCGCACAATTCGCTGGGGTGGGTACTGCTGGCGGAGGGTCAGACGGAACCGGCGATTACGGAGTTCAAGAAAGCGTTGCAACTGAACCCGGAGTTTGCGCAGGCGCGGATGAACCTGGCAAACGCGTTGCTGCGAAAAGGAGACAAAGCGGGAGCGGTGCGCGAGTCCCGCGAAGCGGTGCGGATTGCGCCAGAAGATTCGGAGACACACCGAATTTTGGGAGGGGCGCTGGCGGGCTCGGGAGATGCGGCGGGAGCGGAGGTGGAACTTAGAAAGGCGATCGAGATGGAGCCGAACCGGCCGGAGCTACACGATGAGCTAGGATCGGTGCTGGTGCGGGAATCGCGAGAAGAAGAGGCGGGGGGAGAATTTCTTGAGGCGCTGCGGCTGGCGCCGCAAATGGGACAGGCGCACTTGCATTTGGGAGTGTTGCGGCTGGACGAAAAGAACGTCGAGGGGGCCGAACTGGAGCTGCGGCAGGCAGTGGAACTAGAGCCAGCGAGTTCGGCGGCGCACTACTATTTCGGGCGAGTGTTGCAGGCGAAAGGCGCGGCGGCGGAGGCGACCCAGGAGTTTCAGGTGGCGGTGAAGTTGGATGCGGCGAATGTGGATGCGGAAAAACAGTTGGGGATCCTGCTGCAGCGGGCCGGGAATGTGGATGCAGCGGTTGCGCAGTTTCGCCAAGTAGTGAAGCAACAGCCCGGCAGCGCCGACGCACACAACGACTTGGGGCTGGCGTTGATGCAGATTGGCGATGGGCCGGGAAGCATCGCAGAATTTCAGACGGCGCTGAAGCTGAAACCGAACGACGCGGGTTATGAGGCGAACCTGGGAGCGATTTATTTGCAGAAGACGGATTTCGACGCGGCGGTGACGCATTTTCAGGCGGCGTTGAAGGTCGAGCCGACGAATGCGGCGTTTCATTACGACCTGGGCCTGGCGCTCAAGATGAAGGATCGCTTGCCGGAGGCGATTGCGGAGTTGAAGAGAGCCGTGGAGCTGGACCCCAAGATGGCGGACGCGAATTACACGCTGGGTGTGACGCTGTGGCAGCAGGGAGAGTTTGCGAAGGCGGCAGAGGAGTTGCGCGCGGCGCTTGACGCGAAGCCGGACTATGCCGAGGCGTACTACACGCTCGGGTCGGTGTTGAAGCAAAAGGGCGATTTGCAGGAAGCGGCGGATGCATTGCGGGCAGCGATTCGGCTGCAGCCGGATTTTCCGGGAGCACACACGAATTTGGGGGCGGTGCTCCGGCAATTGGGCGATGCGCAGGGCGCGGCCGAGGAAAGCCGGAAAGGGTTGGAGCTCTTGAAGGAGCAGTCGAGCGAACAGGCGGCTGCGATTGCGACGAATTCAGGGCGAAAGCTATTGAATGCGGGGGATTTGGACGGAGCGATTTCGCAGTTTCGCGCGGCGATTCAATCTGCGCCGAGATATGCGCAGGCACACTATCAGCTGGCGATGGCGTTGCAGAGGCAAGGGAACAAAGAAGAGTCGCTGAAGGAACTGCAAAGGGCGGGGGAGCTCGACCCACGTCTGAAAACGCCAAATCCCTAAGCCGGGTAGCTCGCGAGGGGAAAGGGTAGCGGCGGCTCCGTTGCTAGACCCCGGTCTTGCGGATGGCGACTAGCTCAGTTTCCACCGGCACGCCGCGAACTACCTTTACCCGAACAACGGACTCAAAGGGTTTGAGGTCGCCGTCCTGAGAAACGGAGAGGCGCAAGAGCAACTCTTCAACGGAGCTCTGGCGGCAGACGTATTCCACGGCGGCCTGGGTGCCGATGGTGGTGGTACCGGCGAGGATCAACACGGATTGGCCGGGGTTCATGCCGCGAACCAGAGCGATGACGGCATAGTCTTCGGTGAGGGGTCTTCCTGAAGGAGTGGGCAGAAATTCCTTGGGCTCATCGGCCTGGGGATGAACGCTGATGATCGCTTCGTCGCCTTTACGGGGACCGGATTTGAGGCGATCGAAGATAAATTCCTGCGTGCCGGGGACTTCCAGGAGTGAGAGGTTTTCAAAGGGCGAGCCGATAAAGATGAGGTTGTTGTTCTTGGCGTCGTCGAGGGAAAAGAGCGTGCCGCGCTTTACGCGAATCTGGCGATGGAGAAGGGCGAAGACACGGTCGAGTTCGTGGACGCCCAGGACTTCACCGACTCCGGTGTAGTGGTCGAGAGTAGGGCCGGAATCCCGAGAGGGGTCGCGGTAGCGCATACCGGTTTCCGGGCGACCGACAAAGAAGGCATTGCTGAAAACAACCCAGGGCTCATCCGGCCCCGCGACAAAGCCGTGCCAAAATACCCGGAAGGCGGCGGGCACCGGCTCGCGGACGGAGGCCGCGCCGGCAGGGATGGCGTTGCGGGTGGCGAGCAGCCAAACGATGACCGTGATGGCCGCAGCGAGGAAGATCGAGAGAGAGATGACTTCCGTGCCCCAGCGGCGCTCGGTGCGCTTTTCGAGTTCGGTGCTGGAAGGTGGGGCGGGCAGGTGGTTGGCAGGTTTAGGCGGCAGAGCGCTGCGGTGATGAAAGGCAGGAAGATAGGTGCCTTTAGGCAGGTCGACGACGACTTCATCTTCCAGGCCGTCAGAGCTGTAATACTCATGCAGCTTGGAGCGGAGCCGGCCGGCCTGCACGCGAACCATGGAGTCGAGTTGGGGATCGAAGTCGGGGGAGCGCCCGAAGACCTCGGTGGCAATTTGGAATTCCTTGATGGGAACGCCGGGGTGGTCGACGGCGTGTTTGGCGAGATAGCGGAGGAGCTTACAAAGAGATTCGGAGCTGTGCAGAGCGTGGCTCGCAGTTAAGCGATTAACCTGCTCCAAGAAAAGCTCCCGATCGGCCACATCAACCTCGGACACGTGAAGTAACGGGAGTGTAACAACTGACGCATCTTCATGCAAGGACGAGGATTTACATGATGTAACAGTATCAGACCGGATGAGACTTCCATGCGTCACGCAAAAAACGAATAGTACGCATCATTATGGCCGCACCTTCGCGCTGTGGGGGTGTGATGATGGTGCGGCTTAGCAAGAACACAGATTCACGGGTGCGCAATATTGTGCAAGGCGCAAGTCGAGTGCGCCTTTTTTGCAGTGGGGGTGCCTTAGCGGGCTGTTCGCGGCTCGGCGTGTCGGGTTGCGCGATAGCCCTTCCTTCGTAACTACCAACGATCAGTAGGGATCGAAACCGCTGGCCGGGCGAAGCTGTGAGGGGCTCCGCGAATCGGAAGAAGAGTGGCAAGCGGGCGGTTGCAGGAGAAGGAGTGAGCAGCTCAGGAGGGGTGGGAAGATGAGGCGACTTATCGGATTGGCATTGGCGGCGCTGCTGGCGGTGTTAATGGCGGTGGTGCCGACGGCATCGGGACAGGCGGTGTTCGGCAGCATTATCGGCACAGTCACGGACCCGCAGGGCAATGCGGTGGTGGGGGCAAAGGTAACGGTCACTTCGGTGACTAAGACCTTCACCTACGATACGATTACCAACGAGAGCGGCAACTACAGCGTCACACACTTGATTCCAGACACTTACAAGGTTCACATTGAAGCCACTGGATTTCAAACGACGGAAGTTGCCAGCGTACAGGTGAGCGCGGATACCGCGGTTCCGGTCAACTCGCAACTGGTCGTGGGCGCGGTGTCGCAGACGGTCGAAGTGACTGGGGAAGTTCCGCAGTTGCAGACCGACCGCGCGGACGTGGACATTCAATTTGATCAGAAGTACGTGGAAGATCTTCCGGTCCTCAATCGGAACTTCACGAACTTCGAGTTGCTTTCGCCGGGAACGCAGAAGCTGGTCGGATGGAGCCACGCGGCGACGGAGAATCCACAAGGCGGCGGCCAAATCTTTGTGAATGGCCAGCATTTCTCGGGGACCAATTTTGAGTTGGACGGGACCGACAACCAGGACGCGATTCTGGGCATTATCGTTGTGAACCCGAACCTGGACGCGATTGCGGAAACGAAGATCGCGCTGCAGGATTTCGACGCGGAGCAGGGCAAGGCCGTAGCGGGCACGGTCGGCGTGCAGATCAAGTCGGGGTCGAACGAGTTTCACGGCACCGGCTTTTACTACTACCGTAATAGCGATCAACAGGCACGCGATCCCTTCACGAACGCGCCCGGTGTACCGTTGGCAGCGGCGACCTGGAAACAGTATGGCGGCTCAATCGGCGGCCCGATCATTAAGGACAAGCTGTTTTTCTTCGGAGACTATCAAGGAACGCGGCAGATTCAGGGCATCACGAACCTGTACACGATTCCGACGGCGGAAGTGATCAGCACCTGCAATCCCGCCACGAATGGCGCCAGCGCGACGCCCGGGTTTTGCGATCTGAGCCAGTATCCGTTTCAGATTTATGATCCTTTGACTGGAAACCCGGTAGATGGTTCGGGGCGCACTGCTTTCGCTGGTAACATGATCCCCATTTCGAGAATTTCGACGGGCATGGGTAAGCTCCTATCTGAGTTCCCGACTCCCACGGCCAGCGGAATCAATAACAACTTCGTGTCCAACGGCTCGGGCCCATACAATCAGTATTCGTTTGACACGAGAATCGACTACAACGCGCCACGTAACATCCAGGTTTTCGGACGCTTCAGCCTCGATTATTTCAATTTGTCCGGTCTTGGCGGTTTGGGCGCTCTTGGCGGCGCGGGTTTCGGGCCCGGCGGTTTGAACGGTTCCTCCATAAACCACGACTACAGCGTGGCGGGTGGCTTCACAAAGTCATTTGGCACGCATTGGCTGACTGACTTCCGTGTCGGATGGTTTCAGTACAATCCGGTGACGCATTACTCGGACGCATCGGCCAGCCCGATGGATGGATTCGGATTTCCTGGGCTGAACTCCGGCCCCGGCATCCAGGGTCCACCCGAAACGGGTGGTCTGTCTGGCTTCCAATTTTCAGGCAATCAATCCCTTTCTGCTTTCGGAGACGGCTTGAACATCGGCCGGTGCAACTGCCCGTTGACGGAGCGGGAGCGGCAGATCCAGTTTGTCAATAACTGGACCCGAATCATGGGTAACCACACGATCAAGTTTGGCGCGGATATTCGCTACGCGACCAACCTGCGCATTCCGAGCGATTCCAGCCGCACCGGCATTTTGAATTTCGACTCCGGCGACACTTCTCTTGCGGGAAGCGGTGGTATGGCTTTGGCTACCATGCTTCTGGGCGACGTTACTTCGTTTCAGAGATTCGTGAGCCCACCGAACATACAAGCCATCGGACATCAATGGCGCGAGTTCTCCTACGGTCAGGACACTTGGCGCGTCACCCCGAAGTTCACGATGACCTTAGGCGTGCGCTGGGAGATCTACAATCCAGAGGCGGTGAGTGCCAAGGGCAACGCCGGTTTTGGGGACTTGGATAATGGCGAGCTACTGGTAGCTGGCTACGGCGGCGTCTCGAATAATGGCAACGTGTCGAACACGTTCAAGGCATTCGCTCCGCGCACGAGTTTTGCCTACCAGTTTGACTCCAAGACCGTCCTGCGCGTCGGTTACGGTCGCAGTTTTGACATCGGCGTGTTCGGCTCAAACTTCGGCCACGCCGTCACGCAGAACCTGCCAATCCTCGCGTCGCAGAACCTAACGGCTTCCAACTTGCCGGGGCAATCGGGGTTTCAAGATAATCGCAGCGCCGTTTTCAGCCTGGTGAACGGCCCACCGGCGTTTACTTTCACAAACTTGATAAACGACCTCACGACAAACGGATTTCTCCCGATTGACGGCCCTGACGGGACCGCCTCTACCTATATTCGGCCACGCGTTCAGCGGCTTCCCACCGTTGACGAGTGGAACGCTACTTTGCAACGTCAGCTCACGCCGACGATCAATTTGACCGTCACTTATATCGGAAATAAGGGCACGCACGTGTTTGCCGGCACAGGCCCTTCCTACAATATTAACGACGTTGCCGTCGGTTCCGGCACCGCTCCGTGGACTGCTACTGGTACCGCGCAATTCACGCCCAGCATACCGGCCAACAACCGGCGCGAATACTTTCTGAATGGCGTTCCTGCCTTCAACTACGGAGGAATACCTGGTTACACGGCGTGTTGCTCGTTCACGATTGGAAACTATTTTGGCAACGACGCCAACAACAACTACAACGCGCTACAGATCAAGGCGGAGAAGCGGTTCAGCTCCGGCCTGCAGTTCTTGGCGCACTATACGTTCTCCAGAGCCTACGCGTACGACTCGACCTACTACGACGTGGATAAAGCGTTCGCCTATGGCCCGAACCCGGAAAATCGCAACCACTTATTTGTTGCCAACACGATTTATGAGCTGCCATTTGGCAGAGGCAAGCAATTCATGAGCGATGCCGGTCGAGCGACCGACCTTTTGATTGGCGGCTGGCAAGTCAGCAACACTTTGACGTGGGGCGGCGGCCTGCCGTGGACGCCTAGCGTCCAAGAATGCAGCGAGGTCACCGACGTTGGCATATGCCGTCCGAACATGGTTCCCGGCGAGAAGCTAAAGACCGGTGTTGTCAACAATGCGAATGGGACGTTCTGGTACACGCCAGTTGCCCCGCTGCAATACCCGTCCTCCACGATTGTAGGCACCGACACCTGTACCCTGGCGCGACCGGCGGCCGGTCCGTTCGCACTGCCCGCCTGCGGCCAGATAGGCAACGTCGGATTCGATTCCTATCGCGGACCGCACGTCTTCTACGACGACATGTCCCTGTCGAAGACGTTCAAGATCACGGAACGCTACAAAGCGCAGTTCCGCTTTGACGCGTACAATGTGTTCAACCATCCCGTGTTGGGCTTCAACTCCAACCAGGGCAACACCTGCATTGATACCAGTTGCGGTGCGAACGCTGGACAAATTACCGACATTCAGGGCGACAACTCGCCGGGTTCCCCGACCGGGATGCGGCAGCTGCAATTCGGCTTTAGGTTCATTTTCTAAACAAAGCGCAAACAAACACCCCAAAACGGACGGGGAGCCCTCACCGGCTCCCCGTTTTTTATGGTCTAATCGGCTAGTTTGAGCGCCCACATGCACAAACGAACGAAGAATCTCGGCGGCATTTGCCTATTGGCATTTACTTTGAGCTCGGGAGGAAGCGCTCTTCCCCTGCTGGGAGAATCTCTACGCCTAGAAAACCCTTCGCCCGCGCAGAGTCCGCGGAAAAGTGAGCCGGCAGAATTCGCGGAAGCCACCCGATTGTTGCAACTCGGCAAATTTGATGAGGCCATCAGGCTGCTTGAGAACTTGGAGCGGAAAGAACCAGCCGTGAAGGGCCTCGCGCACGAATTGGGCCTGGCGTATTACAGAAAGAGTGATTACCCGAAAGCGATCGCCTCTCTAAAACAGGCGCTTCAGGAGAACGCTGGGGACAACGAGGCGGTGCAGTTGTTGGGACTGTCCTACTATTTGGCCAACAATCCCGCGGAAGCTATTCCGGAGCTGGAGAAAGTTCAGACCTGGTACGCGAGCGCGAATGTGGATGCCTCCTACATTCTAGGAATCTGCTACATCCAGACCAAGGATTATCCGAAGGCGCGCGAAGCGTTTGCGAAAATGTTCGATGTGGCTCCGGATTCGGCGGCGAGTTACCTGTTTACGGCGCGAATGCTGTTGCGGCAAGACTTCGGCACCGTGGCGGAGGAGTTTGGACGAAAGGCCGTGGCGCTTGACCCGCGGCTGCCACTGGCGCACCAGACGCTTGGCGAGCTGTATCTGTACCAATCCAGAGTCGACGAGGCAATTGCCCAGTTCAGGAAAGAGCTGGAGATCAATCCGGGTTACGCGGAAGCCTACTACAAATTGGCGGACGCCTATTCGCGGACGCAGAAATTCGACGAAGCGGAGCGCCTGCTGCAGCGGTCGGTTTGGCTCGATCCGACTTCCACCGGGCCGTTTATTTTGCTGGGCAAAGTGCTGGAGAAAAAAGGAGAGGCGCAACTAGCCGTGCGCGCTTTGCAACGGGCCCTCGCGATGGAGCCGAATAATCCTGTTCCGCATCACTTACTGGGGCAAGCGTACCGCGATTTGGGCAAAAACGAGGACGCGGAGCGGGAACTGAAGATTGCGGCCGATCTGGAACAGGGGCAGAACGCAAAGCCGTGAGATTCCTGGACGCTCGTCGAGGATTCCGCGATTGGTGGCTGCGAAAAGCAATGCCCGCGACAGGGTTGGTGCTCGTCTTGGCGACCTGCGGCCTCGCGCAGGACACATATAACGAGCCGTGGCGGCCGCAGTTTCACTTTACGCCGGCTAAGAACTTCATGAACGATCCGAATGGGCTGGTCTTCTACGAAGGGGAATACCACCTGTTCTACCAATACAATCCGCAGGGCACACAATGGGGCCATATGAGTTGGGGCCACGCGGTAAGTCCGGACATGCTGCACTGGAAAAATCTGCCAATAGCGATGCCCGAGCAGCCGGATTACATGATTTATTCGGGTAGTGCGGTGGTGGATTGGCAGAATTCGAGCGGATTATGTGTCAGCCCTAAGAAGAAAGATCCGTCGTGCCTCGTGGCAATTTACACCGCTGCGGGCAAAGACCGTCAGCGGCAAAATCTGATGACCAGCACTGATCGCGGCCGCACCTGGACCAACTACAGTGGGAACCCGGTGGCGGATTTGAATTTGCCGGATTTTCGCGATCCCAAAGTATTTTGGTATGAACCGCAAAAGAAGTGGGTGATGGTGGCGGTGGCGGCCGATGAAAAGAAGGCAGTATTTCTAGATTCGCGGGACCTGAAATCGTGGAAGCTCGAGGGTTCATTCACTGCGGATGACCGGGAAAAGGGACAGTGGGAATGCCCCGACTTGTTTGCGCTGAGTGTAGACGGCGAGCCGGGAAATGAAAAATGGGTGCTGATCGTGAACCGAAACCCCGGCGCTCCCGCCGGCGGCACGGGAACGGAATATTTCGTGGGTGCATTTGACGGCAAGGATTTCCGCAATGACGGGCCACCGGGCCGGGAGTTGTGGGCCGATTACGGGAAGGATTTCTACGCGACGAGCTCTTTTTCGGATTTGCCAGCCAGTGACGGAAGAAGAATCTGGATGGGCTGGATTAGCAACTGGCAGTATGCGAACCGGGAGCCAACCGAGTTGTGGCGAGGCGCGCAATCCTTGCCGCGGCAATTGACGTTGAAGCGCTACGCAGGTGGAATCCGGCTGGTACAAACTCCGATTCGGGAAAGTGCAAGATTACGCGAACGGCAGTTGCTGCGAATTTCGAATGCGAGTATCTCCAAGGCGCAGGATGCGCTAGAGCAAAGGCCGATCCGGGGCAGCTTGCTGGAAATTGAAGCGGAACTGGCTCCCGCTGGCGCGAAGGAAATCGGTTTGAAACTGCGCAAAGGGCCAAGTGAAGAGACGCTGCTGGGCTTCACACCTGATAGTCACGAAGTATTTCTTGATCGAACTAAATCGGGGTTGGTCAGCTTTTCGCCGGATTTTCCTGGCCGACACAAAGTGCCGCTGCTGCCGAACACCACAGTGAAGCTGCATATTTTTGTGGACCGCTCCATCATCGAAGTGTTTGTCAACGATGGCGAAGCGGCGCTGACCGACCGCATCTATCCCGCCCTGCAAAGCGATGGTCTCGAGCTCTACGCGGATGGAGATCAAGGCAACGTCCGGTCGCTCACCGTCTGGCAACTGCGATCGATCTGGCATTAAGATGCGCGCACAGTTCGCACTGCGGGAGAAAAAGCGTGTTGCCCAAAGATAGATTCACGACGATAGGCGTGGGCGAACTGCTGTGGGATATCTTCCCGAACAGTCGACAGCTCGGCGGTGCGCCGGCGAACTTTGCGTACATGACCAGCCTGTTGGGCGACGACGGCATTGTGGCCAGCCGCGTCGGCGCCGATGCTCTCGGAGCGGAAGCCAAACAGCGACTCGGGGGATTGGGACTCTCAACGGATTACGTGCAGGTCGATCCGCAGCACTGCACCGGGGTTGTCAATGTCCTAGTCGATGAGCGCGGGCAGCCCAGCTTTGAAATTGCGCAGCCGGTGGCATGGGATTTTCTAGAGTGGACGACGGCATGGCGTAACCTCACGGAGAAGGCGGATGCGGTGTGCTTCGGCTCGCTGGCGCAGCGGTCGGCGCCGTCGCGAAACGCAATTCATAGGTTTCTATTGGAGCTGCGTCCGGAAGCGACGCGCGTGTTTGACGTGAATCTGCGGCAATCTTTCTATACGGCGGAAGTCCTGGCCGAATCGGCGAAACACGCAGAAATCATCAAGCTCAATCATGAGGAATTACCGGTAGTGGCGCAACTGTTGGCTATGCCTTTTCACGATGAGGAGTCCGCAGCGGCCGCGCTGCTTGACGCGTTTCCGCTAAAGCTGGTGTGCGTGACGCGCGGAGCGCGAGGCAGCTTATTGGTCAGCCGGTACGGAAAACATGAGCACGCAGGGATTCCCGCGAAAGTCGCGGATACGGTAGGTTCAGGCGACGCGTTCACCGCAGCTCTCGTCTACCACTATTTGCGGGGTGCTTCTTTAGCGGAAATGAACGGCGCGGCAAATCGTATGGGTTCGTGGGTCGCGGGTCACACTGGCGCAACGCCAGCGCGGGACGAAAGGTTACTGCAGGAAATTCGTGCCACAGGCAGAGTGAAGACCGGCGGAGATAGCAGTTCACGCTAGTTTGTGCGTGGCGAATCCACGTGAACCTTTGTCAGTTTCTCGACCGCGGCGGGCGGCAGATCATGTAAGAGAGCGAGAAATACACCGTTGGTCCAGCCGAAGCCCACAATATTCACGTGATAGCCGGCGGTGACCTGCGTTTCCGAGGAGCGTTTAACAGCGTCGTATTTTTCGCGAATGGTGCCATCGCGCTGGAAATTCTCCATCACCATCGAAAGAAATTTGTAGGAGACACGGTCGGCATCCTCGTTGAAGCCGGCGTGCCGCATGCCTTCAAGGGCGATGAGTTGGGTGGGCGCCCACGCGTAAGGAAAATCCCATTGACCGCCCGTTTCGTACGGGCTCATCACCAAGCCGCCAGGCTGCTCGAAGATTCTTATATGCTGCATCACGCTGCGGGCTTGCTCGGGCGTGGCAATGCCCGCCCAGAGCGGATAAAAAGTCGTGATGTAGTCGTAAGTGGAGCGCAACTGCTGGTCAAAATCGTAGTCGAAGAAACGGCCGCGCTCCGGGTCCCATAGGT
>Ga0335073_10000481_pt1 | contig 50876 bp, 52 predicted proteins | sample Lox_Sample_22_FD_207093 | JGI IMG/M metagenome (GOLD analysis project Ga0335073, IMG submission 207093) | Soil microbial communities from Loxahatchee National Wildlife Refuge, Florida, United States - Lox_Sample_2.2 | ecosystem: Environmental > Terrestrial > Soil > Wetlands | place: USA... | reverse complement strand
AGATTCGGCAGGCTGCCGACACATTTGTCGAACACGGCCAGATAATTCTGCGCCGTAAATGCCGGAATGATCGAATATTCGTTGTATCGCCAAAAGCTGACGATCACGGTGACCACGAGCGGCAACATGAAAAAAATGAAGAAGACGACGGCCATCGGCAGCGCTTGCCAATAGGCCGTCAACGTCGAGAACCATCTTTGTGTTCGGTCGCCGCGAAGATCTGAACGCTCGCCCGATCGTTCAGTCTCGCTCGCATGATTTCGCTGCAGCCCGCCATCCAGCATCATGCCGCGATGAACTGGTTCCATTTGGTGATCAGGTATTCATTCTCGTCCATGACCGAATTCCAGCATGCGATGCGGCTCATGCGCGTCTCATAAGAACCACCGTCGCGCACCGCACCGGCCTTCTCGGTCAATGAGCCGTTGGGCGCGTGGATGTCCTGCGTCGCCGGCTTGCCTTCGTACCAATAATCCCATTCATAAGGCGCCAGGAATTTCTTGGTGGTGGCCAGCACCGCCGAATAATAGCCTTGACGACTGAGATAGGCGCCGGCCCATCCGGACAGGAACCAGTTGATGAAGTCGTAAGCCGCGTCCTGCTTCTTTCCAGACAGCGATCGCGGCAGCGCGAAGCCGGAACACCAGCCGCGATAGCCTTCCGCAAGCGCCGTGTAGGTGCATTTGATGCCTTTCGACCGCACCGCCGTGACCGCGGGTGACCACATCGATTGGATGATCACCTCGCCGGAGGCCATCAGATTGACCGACTCGTTGAAGTCGGTCCAAAAGGCGCGGAATTGGCCGTTCTTCTTGGCTTGGGTAAGGATATCGATGGTCTTGTCGATTTCCGCCTTGGTCTGATTGCCCTTGTCGCCGTATTTGATCGTTCCGGCCGACTCGATTGCCATGGCGGCATCCATAATGCCGATCGACGGCACATTGATCAGGGCGCTCTTGCCCTTGAATTCGGGGTTGAGCAGTTCGGACCAATGCTCGATGGGCCGGCCGACCAGGTCGGGCCGGATTCCGAGCGAGTCGGCATTGTAGGTCGTCGGAATAAGCGTCAGCCACTCGGTCGGCGTCTTGGAAAATGCTTTGGAATGCTTGCCGTCGAGGTAGAACACCTTGAACGGGGCGGTGCCCTGGTTGCCAATTTTGTTGCCGTCAATGATCCCTTGGCTCAACACCGTCGTTATCTGATCGGCGAGCTTGATCTTCTTGGCGTCCATGCCGACGAGATTGCCCGAGGGCACGAGGCTCGGCAGAGAGAAGTACTCAACATCGACGAGGTCGAACGATTCCGGCTGGGTGATGATGCGCTTCGTCACCACGTCCGTGGTAACCGGCACATATTGGATCGTGATGCCGAGATCCTGCTTGACCTTGTTGGCGATGTCCGTGGACTGATTGACCGCCGTCCCCAGATAGCGAAGCGTCACCGGCTCGTCCGCATGCACGGCCGGAAAGCCCGTGATCGCATTGGCGCCCGCGAGCATCGCCGAGCCCTGGATGAGCGTGCGCCGCGTCACGCCGCGGCGTTTTATCGTCTTGGTCATTGTTTCGGTCCTTCTTTTGTAGGCGCTGGCGCGCTACGGTGTGCCGGCGAGTTCGTGCAGGTCCGCTGGATCCCAGGAAACGGTGATGGACTGATCGATTGCGACCGGATCGTCGTTGAAACGCCGTTCCGCGACGATGGCTGTAAGATCAAGGTTTTGTCGGGCTCGCAGGCTGACCAGAACGAATATGCCCTGATATTCAACGTCGCGGACCGTTGCTTCGAGCCCGTCGGGATCGCCGTGCAAACGCAGCCGGTCGGCGCGGATGCCGTAGAGGCGACCGTCGATCGGCAGCACATTGTTGCCGCCGATGAACCGCGCCACGAATTCGGTGCGCGGCCTGTTGTAGATGTCGCGCGGCGTCCCGATCTGTTCGATCCGCCCGTTGTTCATGACCACGATCATGTCGGCGAGCGCCATCGCCTCTTCCTGACTGTGGGTGACATGGATGAACGAAATGCCGAGTTCGCGCTGCAGCCGTTTGAGTTCCGCGCGCATGCGGATCCGCAAGAACGGATCGAGCGCCGAAAGCGGCTCGTCGAGCAGAAGAATCCGCGGGTCGGTCACCAGCGCGCGGGCGAGGGCAACACGCTGCTGCTGCCCGCCTGACAGTTGCGCCGGCAACCGCGCCGTATAATTCTCCATGGCGACGACGCGCAATGCTTCGCGTGCCCGCGCGTGGCGCTCTGCTTTGGCTACGCCCTTCATCTTGAGCGAAAAGGCAACGTTGTCGATCACCGACAGGTGCGGAAACAGAGCATAGCTCTGGAACATCATGGCGGTGCCGCGCGCCGCCGGAGGCGTGTCGCCGACCACCTTGTTGCCGATGACGATATCGCCTTCGCTCACGTCTTCATGGCCGGCAATCATACGCAGCGTCGAGGTCTTGCCGCAGCCGGAAGGTCCGAGCAGACAGCAGTAAGTCCCGGCCTTGATCTTCAGCGAAATGCGGTCGACGGCGATGGTGTCGCCGAAGCGCTTCGTCAACGCGGCAAGTTCCAGATCGGCCGGATGGCTCATATGCCTTTGTCCGCTTCGCTCACCGGGCATATCCGACGTTTCGTTTCGCAATCTGCATGCCAAGTGGACCGCGGCACGCTGTCACCTTGCTGACCCCGAATTCGACGGCCGCGCAGGCCCGCTTCGCTGGTGAACGCGCGGTTGGACGCCGATGGCTTTGACCGAAGCGCGCGCGCAATAAGCGCTGATTGACGAACGGGCATCGCTGCACAATCTTCAAGCACGCCCCGCGAAGCGCCGCCCTGACCGGCTCCAGCGGATTGAATTCGAGGTGCCTCGCTCATACGCGTGCGATAACCGCGACCGGGCCGCCGCCGGGCGGCCCTTGGTGTTCGGCCCCGCCCGAGACATAGACCGCGCCGGTGCCGGCCAAGCCGCCGATCAATCCACCGACGGCAGCGCGGGCGTGACGTGTCGAGCCGACATCGGAATCATCGAGCATGGTGTGGCGAAACCCGCGCACCGTCCCATCGGGCGAAGCCTCGGCCTTGGCGAAAACATTCACGAGCCGCGCATCGCTCTGCGCAGCGGCGGAACCCAGTCCGACGCTTCTTAACGCTTCGAGCACGGCGGATATATCGATCGAGTCGCGCATCACCGCGTGGCCGATGACGAAGGGGCTGGTCGAGCATGCCGCATTGCCCATCACAATGACGACGTTGTGCATCAGTTCGATGCCGGCGGAACATGACGCGACGGCGGAAAATAAATCCCAATCCTTCAGCACCTGTCGTTCGTCAATGCCTTCGCATTCACCGAGCGCGGCGGCGACGCCGAGCGCGGAAGCGCCTCGCGAATAGCCCATCGAGGCGTAGCCGCTCGTCGTAACCGTATTGCAGCCGCGGCGGGCGGCCGCCTCGATGCGCTCGCTGGTCAGAAGCGGGCATTTAACCTGGACGAAATGAACATCCTCGGGATCATCGATGCCGGCGTCGGCCATGGCGCGATGAACCGCCTGCATGGTCTCGTCGATCTGCGGCTTGCGGCCGATCTCTTCGGGCAGGAAGTCTCGGCTGTGGGCGATGCCGATGCTGAGCCGCTTGTTGCTCGAAGCATGCACGTCGCCGGTCTGTATCTCGTCTCTGCTCACGCCCCGCACGAAGACCGTCAGATGCGGACTAAGAACCCCTTCCGTTCCTCCCGACATCACAAAGGCGATCTTTTCTTCGACTTTGCGGGGCTCAAGGGTCAAATGTGGTGCAAGTGCTTCACGCAAGGCCGCGACGGCATACTCGCGTGTGAAATCGTTGACGCCGCCATTGCCTTCAGTCTTGCCGAGCACCGCAACGATATCTGGCGCTGAAAGCTTGCCCGTTGCGATGAGTCCCATCAAACCTGACACGTCGCCAGGTCCCTTTGTGACGATGCGCAGGACATCGAACGAGAGCGTCTCTGATGTCATTATTATCGATCCGATCGCCGAAAAATCAGTCGCGGCGCTGCGAAGCCGAACGGCACCGCAGTTTCGGAACGAGCCACAGTCGCGGCAAGGCAGACCAAGGGCCTTGAAATCTCTGATGTCGGGGCGCGACGGCGCATCGTGGCGGCCTCCTTGCAGCGGCTGCGAGGCCAACTTTCGGCCGAAACGCCCGAGCGCCACTAGAGCCATTTTTTGGACGGAGCGCTCTGAAAATCAGCTCACTCGACGAAACCTCAGGTACAATGGGGCTCTCGTCAGGATCAGCTAGGTATCAGGGCCATGCCAAAGCACCGGCGTAAGAAGCGTGGAAAGCGTCGGCTATCGCCCGAGTTGGCCGAGCAACGCCCTGCCTCGCCACGCAAGCTCCGACCGCCACGTTTGCTCGCCTACGTCGATGCGGTTGCCCGCCACGGCTCAATTCGCAAGGCCGCCGACGCGCTCCACGTCGCCTCGTCGGCGCTTAACCGTCAAATTCTCGATCTCGAAATGGACTTGGGAGCAGCGTTGTTCGAGCGCTTGCCGCGCGGCGTTCGCCTGACTGCTGCCGGGGAAGTCTTTCTCGTCTACGCGCGCCAAGCGATCTCGCAGCTCAAGGTAGTCGAATCGCAGGTCCAGCAGCTGCGCGGTTTGATGCGCGGCCAAGTGGCGGTTGCGGCCGTCGAATCGGTCGCCGCCGAACTTCTGCCCTCGGCGATTACAGAATTTCAGTCCGCACATCCGAATGTGCGTTTTCAAGTGCGCATCGGTACCCCCGAGGAACTCGTCGCTGCGCTGGTCGCCGATCAGGCGGATCTGATGCTGACCCACAACCCGCCGCCGAAGAAAACCGTGGCCGTTACGGCGACGGTAAGCCAAGCATTATGCGCGCTCATGGCGACCGACCATCCCCTCGCAGGCCGCGATGGTCTGAGGCTGCGCGACTGCCTCGCTTATCCGCTTGCGCTCGGTGATACTACGCTCGCTGGTCGCGCGCTGATCGAGCAGGTATTGTCACAAGCCTCATTCGATCTCGAGCCGCGGTTGGTTTCGAATTCCGTTGAAACCATGAAGGCGTTCGCGCGCATGAATCGCGGCATCTGTTTCCAATTTCGGCGGCCCGGAAAAGCACCAATCCCGCCGGGCGATATGATCGCTCTGCCGCTCGTCGATCCGCAGCTCGCGGCGGCGAAACTCATTCTCGCCACCCGCCGCGGGCGCGTGCTGCCAATCGCAGCTGCCGCGTTCGTCGAACTGCTCGGCGGCGGTTTGACTTAGGGACCGCCAATTCTGATGACGATAATGAATATGCGGGAATACTCCCAACCTAGCTTTCAATAATGCCGGGTCTCACGATGAATGCCTTGATATGTCCGGTCGAGCGTGAAGCGATCTTGGTTTTTCCTCAGCCTGTGCACGGGCAGGCATCGCGCCGGGGAAAACAGCGGCCAGCATGGATTTCAACGTCACGGCGACTCCCGGTTTGATCAGCCGACCGCGAATTCATCGGTGCGCCGCGTCCAGCCGGTGACCCGCGACTCGATGAAGGAGAAGATGAGATAGAGCGCAACGCCGAGCACCGCGAGAATGAGCAGGCCGGCGAAGACCAGCGGCACGTCGAAGTTGGAGCTCGCAATCATCATCAGATTGCCGATGCCGCGGTTGGAGGCCACGGTCTCGGCGATGACGGTCCCGACAAATGCCTGGGTGATGGCCACCTTCAGCGAGGCGAAGAAATACGGCATTGCCCGCGGCAGGCCGACATTCAGCAGGATGTCGAGCTTGCTCGCCTTCAGCGCGCGCATGACGTCTTCGAGTTCCGGCTCGGTGGTGGCAAGTCCGGTTGCGACATTGACCACGATCGGGAAGATGCAGAGGATCATGGCCGTGAGCACGGCGGGCACCGTGCCGGCGCCGAACCAGAGCACGAAGATCGGCACTACCGCGACCTTCGGAATGCTCGAAAATCCGACCAGCAGCGGATAGGCGGTATCGTAGGCCAGGCGAGACGAACCGATGACGACGCCGATCAGCACGCCGAAGAGGATGCCGAGCGCGAAGCCGACCAAAGTCGTGTAGAGCGTCTGGACCGCGTGTGGCCAGATCGCCGGGAGGCGGTCAACCAAGGTGACGATGACTTCCGACGGCCTCGGCAGCACGATGTCCTTGATGCCGAAGACGACACAGGCGAATTCCCAAAACAGGAAGAAGCCGACGATGAGCGCGATCGAGCCGGCGCGGCGCCGGAATTGGCTCTTCATGGCGCCACCTCCTGGGCTGGGCTCGCGGCGACGATCAGCTCACGCAGCCGCTGCGTCAGCGAAACGAAATCGGGCTCGTAGGTCATGGTGACGGTGCGCGGACGAGGGAAGGGCACCGCATTGTCGTCGATGATCCGGCCCGGCCGCGCCTGCATGACGCAGATGCGGTTGGCGAGATAGGCGGCTTCCTTCAGGTCGTGGGTGACCAGAACGACTGTCGGCTTGCGCGACAGCCACAAATTCTGCATCACGCCCCACAGTTCCTCGCGGGTGAACTGATCGAGCGCGCCAAACGGCTCGTCGAGCATCAGCAGTTGTGGTTCATGAATCAGCGCCCGGCACAGCGACGCGCGCTGCAACATGCCGCCGGACAACTGCCATGGATATTTGTCGCTGAAGCCGGCAAGCCCGACCTGGGCCAAAAGCGCCTCGACGCGATCACGATACTCGCCTTTGCGCTTGCGGCGATATTGCTGCCGGAATGGCGGCACGATCTTGAGCGGCAGCATGACGTTGTCGCGCAAAGTGAGCCACGGCAGCATGGTCGGGTTCTGGAACGCCATGCCGACACGCACCGGCTCGGCGCCGATCTCGCGGCCGGCGACGAGCACATAACCGCTCGATGCACTGATCAATCCGGTAATCAGCTTGAGGATCGTCGACTTGCCGCAGCCCGAAGGGCCGACCAGCGCAACGAAATCACCCTCATAAATCTTGAGATTGGTTTCTTGCAACGCCGTTACCATCCGGCTCAGCCGTCCATAGGTGTGCGTCACCTCCTGCAATTGCACAAACGGCTCCTGCCCAGCCTCCTGCGCCAGGACGGTTTCGGCGAGGCGGGCATGCATCATGCGGCCTGTCCCTGTTTGCCGGCGGCGCCTTGGGTGACTGCCTGCAAGGTCTGATCGGCGTTACGGACGGCCGGCGGCGCCATGTCCTGAATGCTGTGGACCGAACGCCCCCAGCCGCGCGCATCCGGCATCAGCGTGCGCTCGCGCATGACGAATTTGCCGCGCACCAGCGTGTGCATGGGTAGTCCCTTCACCGGGCGCTCGTGCCACGGCGAAATCTTCGACAGCGATTGGAGCTTCGCATCGTCGACGGTCCAGCCGCGGGCGAGATCGACCAGCGCAAGATCGGCGTCGGCGCCGGGCTGGATCGCGCCTTTGCGCGGGTAAAGCCCCCAGATCTTGGCCGGGCTCGCCGCGCTCAGCCGCACATAATCGCAAATGCTCAAGCGGCCCTCGTTGACGGCCGTGAGCATCAGCGGCATCTGCAGTTCGACACCGGGGAAGCCGCAATCGACCGTCCATATGTCGTTACGGGACTTCTCTTCGGGCGTATGCGGCGCGTGATCGGTGGCGATCAGATCGATCGTCCCGTCGGTGAGCGCTTGCCACAGCGGCGCCTGGTTGCGCTTCTCCCGCACCGGCGGATTGACGCGGATCACGCCGGCGAACTTGGCGTAATCCTCGCTCGACAGCATCAGATAATGCGGACAGGTCTCGCCGGTGATATCGACGCCACGCGCTTTCGCCTCGCGCAACGGACGCAATTCGTCGGCTGACGATATGTGCAGAATGTGGATGCGGGCGCCGGTCCATTCCGCGAGGATCGCGGCGCGGCTGACCGCCTCGATCGCGACGACGGCGGGACGCGAGGCCAGATGGGCCAGCGGCTCGATGCGGCCGGCGGCGCGCAGCCGCGTCTCGCGCCGCTCCATGATCGAATTCGTCTCGGCGTGGAGCGAGATGCGTTTGCCTGTTGCGGCGACGACCTCGAAGGCTTCGAGCATCGCGCCGGTCGACGGCGACGGAATTTTGCCGAACGTGTTGCCCATATAGCATTTGAAGCCGATGACGCCACCGCTGCAGAGCGCCGGCACGGCTTCGATCGTGTCCTCGCCGAGAAGACCGTAGAGGCCGTAGTCAACATGCGCCTTGCTCGCCGCGATCGCGTGCTTGGCGGCAAGAATTTCGGGCGTGCCGGTCGGCGGAATCGTGTTTGGCATGTCGAACACGGTGGTGACGCCGCCAAAGGCAGCGGCCGCCGTGCCGCTCGCCCAATCCTCCTTGTGCGGATAGCCCGGATCGCGGAAGTGCACATGCACGTCGATCGCGCCAGGCAGAACATGCAATCCGGCGGCATCCACCGTTTCCGCCGCGGGTGGCATCGTATCGGCGCGACCGACCGCAATGATCTTGCCGTCGCGAATGGCGATGCTCGCCGCGAAGACGGAGTCGGGCGTGACGACCTGTCCACCATTGATCACAAGATCAGCGCTGTTGCTCATGATCGGCTCCTCACAACATTGCCCAGCCGCCGTCGACCGGCAGGTCGACGCCGGTGATCTGGCGCGAGACATCGCTGGCCAGAAACAGGCAGGCATTGGCGACATCCTCGTCGAGGGTGACGCGCCTGAGCGCATAGTCCGACGCGTGGCGCTTGGCAGCCTCCTCGACGGTGATGCCGAGGCGCTGGGCCATGTCGGCGCAAACCTTGTCGCGAAAGCGCGGGCCATCGACCATGCCCGGCGCGACGCAGTTCACATTGATGTTGTAAGGACCGACTTCCAGCGCGAAACTCTTGGTGATGCCGCGCAGTCCCCATTTCGAGGCCGAATAGGCCATCCGGCCGGCGCGGCCGCGCATGCCGAAAGTGCCGCCGACATTTATAATCTTGCCGTAACGCTGCTCGATCATGCTCGGCAGCACGGAGCGCATGCTGTGAAAGCAGCCGTTCATGTTGAGCGTGACAATCTCGTCGAACTCGTCGGGCGTCGTTTCCAGGCCGGTTTTGCCGATCGGTCCCGAACCGCCGGCAACATTCACCAGAAAATCGATACGGCCGAAGGTGGCCTTCGTCGTCGTGGCGGCGGCGTCGCATTGCTTCGGGTCGGTGAGATCGCAGGCGACGACGACAGCCTCGGTGCCGCTGGCCCGCACGTCGGCGGCGACCGGCTCGATCGCCGCGATATCGCGTCCGACCAAGGCGAGGCGGGCGCCCTCGGCGGCGAAGGCGCGGCTGATGGCGGCGCCCATCCCTTTGGCAGGGCCGGTGATGATTCCGACCTTATCTTTCAAGCGCAAATGCATGGCGAAGGTCCCGGACTTGGCATGTGCAGGCGCGGTGACGGCGGAGTTTTCAGAACAGCTTGTGCGGCAGTTCGGAAGCCGGCGGCAGGAAGGCCGGCGTGAAGATCTCCGATGCCGTTGGCGTGCGCGGCAGGCTTTCGGCCATGACAAGAATGTCGATCGACCTCTTCAGGCGATCCATGTCGACATTGCCGAGACCGATCTTGGCGATCTCCGGATGGTTCATCTCGTCTTTGAGCGTGGCGTCGAAACGCTCGCGCTCGACCGGAATTTTGATGAGCGGTTCGCGCTTCGCCACGGCGGCCACGGCCGCGTCGGGATCTTTCAGCGCATCCTTGAGGCCTCGATTGATGGCGCGGACCAGACCCTTGACCGCTTCCGGGTTTTCCTTCGCCAGCTTTTTCGAGACCATGATGGCGTTGGAGTACAGGTCCATGCCGTAGTCGCCGTAATTGATGTAGCGCAACTTCGAATCGTCGACGCCGATCAGCTTGGCGGAGAATCGAATGGTGTTGACGTAGCCGAATATGCCGTCGACTTGACCCTGCATCAGCATCTGTTCGCGCAGGTTCGGCTGCATGTTGGTGATGTTGACCTTGTCGCAGTCGATCTTGGTGATCTTGCAGAAGGCGGGAAACAGCTTGAGCGCGCCGTCATTGGCGGGGCCGCCGAGCGTCTTGCCTTCGAAATCTTTGGGTGACTTGATCGGGCTGTCCGCTTTCACCGCAACCGTGAACGGCGGACGATTGTACATGACGTAGACCGCGACCGGAGCGTCGTCCGGTTTCTTGGCGGCGAGCTCGATCAGCGCGTTCATGTCGCTGAAGGCGACGTCATAGGTGCCGTTGGCGACCAGCGGCACGCCGGCGCCGGAGCCGTTGCCCTGATCGATGGTCATCTGCAGACCCTCGGCTTTGAAGTAGCCGCGGTCTTCGGCAAGGAAGAACCAGCCCTGTGGTCCCTGGTACTTCCAGTTCAACACCATCTTCAGTGGAGTCTGCGCCTGCACCGGCGGTGCCGCCATAGTGGCGACGCCCAAGCCGGCGACGAGGGCAAGCAGGCAGCGGCGAAGCTGCATCGAGACAGCTCTGCCATGGATTGAAGACCGGCGCCCGGCACGGTGCGACTGCCTCGGTGCTGAGCGGCACAAGCTTGAAAGATAATCATGCGACATATGGTGTTCTCGCGTTTGACTGCGGCCATGATGGTGTCGGCCCGGGTCACGGCCGGGGTTCTCTTTGCAAGGCCTGTGCTAGGCGCGCTTCGCCGACCAGCGGCCTCGGTCGCGAAGGCTAGTGGCGATGAGTGCTTCGGTCTGCCGCTGAATTTTTGCTAGAGTGCTGCCGAAAACGCATCACTTGAGAAATAAGAAAGTAAAATGAAGCACTTACGAATATTTCGCTATGTGGACGAGGTGGCGCGCTCGGGATCGATCCGCAAGGCGGCCGAGCAACTCAACGTCACCTCCTCGGCGGTCAACCGGCACGTTCTCGACCTTGAAGAAGAACTCGGCGCGCCACTTTTCGAGCGGCGCCCGCGCGGCGTGCGGCTGACTGCGGCCGGCGAGGTGTTCGTCAATTTCTTGCGGCAGCATAACGGCGACGTCGAACGCATGAAATCGCAGATCGAGGATCTTAAGGGGCTTCGCCGCGGCGCCGTCCGCATCGCCTGCAGTCAGGCGCTGGCGCTGGAATTCCTGCCGCGCGAAGTCGCGGCTTTTCGCAAGCAATTCAGCTCGGTGAGTTTCGACGTCAAAGTGCTCGATCACGAAAAGGCCATGGTGGCGCTTGCCGATTACGACGTCGATCTGCTCCTGGCGTTCCGGCCGGCCTATCTTGCGAATTTTCAGCCGTTAATGACGCTGGAGCAGCGGCTGGTCGCGATCATGCACCCGCGCCATCCTCTCGCGGAGAAGCAAACGCTGCGCTTGCGCGACTGCACGCGCTATCCGGTCGCAGTGGCGATGCGCGGCTTTGGCGGGCGTGAATTGCTCGACGAGTTCTGCGCACGCACGAACTTGCGCTTCCACATCGCGGCCGAATCCAATTCGTTTGAATTTCTCCGCGGCCTGGTTGGTTATCGTGAGCTGATTACCTTCCAGATCAAGATCGGGGCGCCCGCTGACAATAACAGGCTGGGCATGGTGACTCGCCAGATCGATGACCGTGATCTGCCGCGCGCCAATCTTGTGCTGGGCCAACTCCGCGGGCGCAACCTCCCGGTGCCGGCAGCAGTATTTGCGCATCAGCTCACACGCTCGCTCGATGCCGCGCGCCAGGGGCGGGATGACGCCGTCAAATGATATTATGCAAAGCGGCGGCAATCGGGATTTGCAAAAGCAGACGTCCAAGACCACTCGTGCGATGTCAGCGAATGGCCCAACCGACATCGCAAGCGGCTCGAACAGGTCCCGCTTCGAGATGAGACGTTGCGCCCACCGACCACTCTGGCGCCTGATCGGTCGCTGCACCGTGTATCAAAAAAGCAACGGCCGCCGCCAAAATCTCCGGCCGCGCATAAGACTCCGAGCCGCCACAAAAAGAACCCCAAGGGTGACGAGCTTGGGGGTTCTGAAGTTTGTTGCCTCAATTCAGGTTTGTCTGGGCGGCTGTTCTGTCGGGGGATGGGCAGTCGCCCGGTCGGCCCAATATCGCCAAGCTAAGCGCTCGCGCCGTGCCTGCAACGCGGATCACGCGGTGGTGTCCGTATGGTTCCTTGTTTGTTCTAGTCGGCAAGGGTGGCGTAATGTTCCTGGTAGCGTTTGTGAGTTTCGTTATAGCTGCTGGATTGTTCTGGTCTGTTCGTTCGATCGCCAAACGGACATATCGTTCAAGAAGGCACTGGCACCAGCGATCGCGTAAGAATGGCCGCCGCGCGGCATCGGCCGGTCGTTTGCCGCGATCGGGGAGGACGGGCCAGTTTGCGTCAGCGGCTGGTCATGGCGCGAGATCGAAACAGCGGCGGGTTGCGCCGCGCGAGGTGCGCACAACGTAGCCGATCGGTCGCGCTTTCGGTCCCTCCGGTGAAGGTTCAAGGTCAAACTCTTCCCGGTCGCCGACGTCGATCTTCCGGATGCAGGAGTGGCGTGGGCGCTGAGCGCGCGCGGCGGCATATGGCAGCGCGAATATGTCACCATGATTGCGGTGACGCACGACGTCGGGGAAACGCGACGTATCGGATTCGAGAGCACGTCGATCGAACGCGCCAGTATCCAATGGAGGCCGGCCGCGCCTCACCACGAATATTGTACAGTGCCGGAACCTTCGGAGATCTGCGGGGCGGGCGTGACCGCACCATCAAACTTGGCGACGAACGACCAGTTTGGTGCAAAGGATAGTTGCAGCGCGCCGATCGCACTCACCGCCATCCGGCTTGTGTCGGAGATCGAGCCACCCTCGAACGCCAGGCTGCCGGCTGTCTCATCGGCAAACCACCCGCCAATGCCGCAGCTGGGAAATCCATCCTTCGTCACGCTGAAGGATGTCTTTGAGTCCAAGGAATTACCGTTCGTCGTGTCGAACGATTCCGGATTTGCACCGGCGGATCCGAGACCTGACAGATCGACGCCGCTTCCGTTTGCGCTGTTGACGGCGCGTATCGAGTCCCAATATCGGTGCTGAAGAAACAAATACGGGACTGCGAGATGGCGCCGCGGCTCCCGATGACAATACTGCCGCCGTTTAGCGTGCGAATGTCGCAGGCGGCGAAGCCCTAGCTCGGTATCCTGGCAATGATCGTTCGGCCGCCCGTAAGAGGCGTGTCCTGGCATCGGCAGCGTCATGACCTTCGATGCGCGGGGAAAATCGGTGACAGTCGCCGCTGTGTGGTTGCTGCTTTTGTTGCCAAAGTATCCGTGAAAGAGCGCTCCAACATGGGGCGCTGTCGCTGTGATCAATCCCAGACAAACGAGCAGCCCGGCGCAAGACGAGGTGAGACGGATTGCACTTAATGGTTTTAAGGGACTGTCAATGAAGCCGGACTGCGGCATTTCGCATCAAGGTCTTTGGATCGCGATGTCGGCAGGCAGAGGCGAACTGTGCACGCTCGACACTCTCCATGATTCGCAAAACGCGCGAACATGCCCATAGCAAGGTGACGAATGCGTGGCGGGCTCGTGCCCGTTATGTCGTCCGCCTCAGCGCGCGCGCTCGTCTTTGACCACGCTGGATCAAAGCGCGAGGCCCGTACCGATTTTTACGGCGTACCCGGTCGTCCCACCGACGTCGAAAAAGTACGACGGGAACCCAATACGGGAACCCAAAAAGTACGACATTGTCGTACTATGGGTGGTAAAAATGCAAAACGAGCCGGAAAAAGGCACGCCAAGACAAGACTCGATGAAATGACGGATAAAGCAAAAAAATCCTTAGAAAGCCGGTCCCGCCGATTTTCCGTTGCGCCGATGATGGAATGGACCGATCGGCACTGCCGCGTCTTCCATCGCCTGCTCACGCGCCGGGCGCTGCTCTATACCGAGATGCTGACCACAGGCGCGGTGCTGCATGGCGACCGGGCGCGGCTGTTGCGTTTCGATGCGGCCGAACATCCGCTGGCGCTGCAATTGGGCGGCTCCGATCCGCGGGCGCTCGCGGCCTGCGCGCGTCTCGGTGCGGAGGCGGGTTTCGACGAGATCAATCTGAATGCCGGCTGTCCGTCCGACCGCGTACAGGATGGCCGTTTCGGCGCCTGCCTGATGGCGGAGCCTGAACTCGTCGGCGAAAGCGTCGCCGCGATGAAAGCTGTGGTGGACATCCCCGTCACCGTCAAATGCCGCATCGGCATCGACGATCAGGATCCCGAATTGGCTCTGGAGAACTTTGCGCAGGCCGCGAAGCGGGCAGGGGCCGACGCGCTCATCGTTCATGCGCGCAAGGCCTGGCTCAAGGGGCTTTCGCCGAAAGAGAATCGCGAAATTCCGCCGCTCGATCACGATCGGGTCTATCGGCTGAAAGCGGCGCATCCGGACATGACGATTGTGCTCAACGGCGGCGTCGCCAGCGTCGAGGATGCGCTCGCACATCTGCAACATGTCGACGGCGTGATGATGGGCCGCACCGCTTATCAGGAACCGTGGCGGCTTTTGGCCGTCGATCCGCTGCTGTTCGGCGAAGCGGCGCGCTTTGCCTCGGCGAAGGAAGCCGCGGCCGCGCTGGCGCCTTATGTCGAACGCGAAATCGCCGGTGGCACGCGGCTCCATTCCATGACGCGGCACCTGCACGGCCTGTTCCATGCCGTGCCCGGCGCGCGCGCCTTCCGGCGGCATCTTGCCGGCGCCGCCGGCGTGCCGCATGCGGATGCCGAATACCTTCTCGCCGCGCTTGCATTGGTGATGGACGGCGACCTGGACAGGCGGACAGATTTGGCGCACATCGCCGCCTGACGCCACTTTCACGAAGATCAAACAGAATGCTTTTCGGCGTTCCGTGGAGCGAGATTGCTTGGCTCGCGCTCGCCATTGTCGTCGGTGGCGTCATCACCGGGCTGCTCGCCGGCCTGTTCGGCATCGGCGGCGGCGCGGTCATCGTGCCGGTTCTGTATGAAGTGTTCAGCGTGCTTGAAGTGCCGGAAGCGGTGCGCATGCAGCTCTGCGTCGGAACCTCGATCGCGATCATCCTGCCGACCACCGTGCGCTCTTATCTCGCGCATCGCGAAAAGGGGCTCGTCATTCCGCAGGTCATCAGGTTGTGGGCGATCCCGGCGGTGCTGGGCGTAACCTGCGGTTCGCTGATCGCGGCCTTCGCGCCGCCGGCCGTGTTCAAGATCGCCTTCGTGCTGATCGCAGGTTTTATCGCGGTGAAGTTCCTGTTCGCCGGCGATCGCTGGAACATCGGCACCGAGCTTCCCGGCACTGTGCCGATGACACTTTACGGCTTCGGAATCGGGCTTGCCGGGTCGCTGATGGGCGTGAGCGGCGGGTCGCTGTCCAATAGCGTGCTCACGCTCTACGGCAAATCGATCCATCAAGCGGTCGCCACCTCGGCGGGCCTCGGCGTGCCGATCACCGTGGTGGGCACCATCGGCTATATTCTCGCGGGCCTGCACGACCACGCGCTGATGCCGCCGTTGTCGTTCGGTTTCGTCTCGCTGATCGGCGTTGCGTTGATGGCGCCGGTGTCGAGCTTGACGGCGCCGTATGGCGCGCAGCTCGCCCATCGCATGCCGCGGCGCACGCTCGAAGTCGCCTTCAGCCTTTTTCTTTTGGCGGTGTCGCTGCGGTTTCTGGTGAGCCTGTTTTAAGCGGATTTTTCGACTGAGAACGGTGATTTCGACCCTCGGATCAAGTCCGAGCGCAGGCTTTTTTCCGGGTGACGCTCCTGGTGACGCTCCTACGGATACCCCTTCAAAATCAGCCGGTCACCTGAGACCTGCCAGCTTTGCAGGCGGTTGAGAAAGCTCATGCCGAGCAGGCTCGTGCGCAATTGGCCGGGCTGCACGATCAGTGCTTCGACCGAGCGCTCTTCGAGGCCGCCGACGGCAAGCCGGTCGAGCGTGACCTGCGCGGCGTGGGTACGGCCGTTCGCGGTGTCGATGCTGACCGTATAATCGAGCACTTCGAGCGGCAGGCCCGCGGCCTTGGCGTCCTGTTGGGTGAGTACGACCGAGCTCGCGCCGGTATCGAGCACCATCGGCACACGCACCCCATTAACGCGCGCCAAAATGTCGAAATCGCCGGAATTGGTGCGCGCCACTTCGACCATGCGCCCATGCGTGACGGCGCGGCCCGGAATGAGCTCGGCCAACAACCGGCCGGCGACATCGTTGACCTCGTAGCGGTAGGAGTAGGCGATCACCAGCACCAGCGCCACCACGACCCACAGCAGCGCGCCGGTGAGCGCCTGCGAGAAACGCTCGCGCAGCATGGTCAGCGCGGCCGAGCCGAGAAATACCAGGATCAAGAGCTTGTACGCGAGCGAGCCGAAATCGTCGACGGAAAGCGGGCCGATCCGGCCTTCGCCGTTCTGCGCGATGATCATCAAAATGGCGATCAGAACGCTGATCAACAGGAACCAAAGCAGGCGACGGCGCACCATCTTTGTCCCCTTACGCGATGACCGCCGAGGCTTTGGCGGCATTCAGCGCAGCAAGCCGCGCCGGCAATTGCGCCATGACTGCCGTGCGCTCGGTTTCGCTGAATGCGATCCAGCGTGCGATTTCATCAACCGCACGGCCGCAACCGATGCAGATCCGCGCCGTGGGATGCACTACGCAGACGTGATTGCAGGGTGATGAGATGCTAGGTTCACCGGTCATCGAATTCGGCTCAGATCGCGAGGCAAGATAGACATAAGACAGGCGAAAACAAGACGCCCGCCGGTTGATGTTCTAGCCGCCCTTGCCAAAAAGCGCGCGTCGGGCACGGTTCACCGATTCGTCGGGTGAGGACGAAGACGATATCTCCGCATTGGGATCCGACTTCGGGTCATATTTGGGCTGTAGCGGCGGCGCATCGTCCTGGATGGGACCGAGCGCCGACATGACCCGTTCCGGCGGGAAGGTAACGACGACTTCGGTCCCGATCCGCAGCTTCGATTTCAGCGTGAAGGTCCCCCCGTGCAGGTCGATCAGGTTCTTGGCGATGGGCAGCCCGAGCCCGGCGCCCTGTTCGGCCGATTTGATCGAGTTCGAACCTTGGCCGAAGGACGCCAGCACGATCGGAATCTCCTCTTCGGGAATGCCGGGACCGGTATCTTTCACGCTCATGTACTGTCCGCCGGACGCGGTCCAGCCGACCTTGAGCCAGATCTCGCCGCCCTGCGGCGTGAACTTGATCGCATTAGACAAAAGATTGAGGCAAATCTGGCGCACCGCACGCTCGTCGGCCCACAGCCGCGGCATGTCAGGCTCGAACAATTCGTGGATGGTGATGCCGCGATTGCCGGCCCGCAGCTTGAGCAGGTGGTGGCAATCCTCGACGACACGGGCGAGCGACACCGGCTCCTCGTTAAGCTCGTAGCGCCCCGCCTCGATGCGCGACAGGTCGAGGATCTCGTTGATCAGATTGAGAAGGTGCACGCCGGAACTGTGAATGTCACCGGCATAGTCCTTGTACAACGGCACCGCGTGCGGACCGAAAATCTCGCCCTTCATGACTTCGGAGAAGCCGAGAATGGCGTTGAGCGGCGTGCGTAATTCGTGGCTCATCTGCGCGAGGAAGCGGGACTTGGCGATATTGGCGGTCTCGGCGCGGCGGCGCGCTTCGTCGGAGATCGATTTCGATTGTTCGAGCTCGCCGATCAGCGCGTCTTTTTCCGCGCGCGCTTCGAGCGTGGCGAGCGTCGTCGAATAGAGGCGATAGGCGAGCAGCGAGAAATACGCTTCCGCGGTGATCGCCATGACGGCGAGAATGGAATTGTGCAATCCGCCCTTGATGACGAAATTGAGCGCGAGCGAGATCGTCACCGGCAAGGTCAGCGCAAACACCGCGATCGGCAGGCTCGACGCCAGCATGCTCGAGATCGCGACCACGAGCAGCATGACGAACAGCATGAAGGTCGGGGCCTGGTCATCCATGCCGATCGGCGTGATCAGGATGAAGGTCCAAGCCATGCCGAAGAACAAGTCGAGCAGGATGAAGCGCATGCGCCACGCGCGCAGCGTGGAAGTATTCGCCGGCTCGGCCAAAAACTGCCGGCACTTGCGAATGATGATGAGATGGATGAGGAGGGCGCCCGCAGTCCATACGCCGCAAACCAGCGCTCCGGTCCACAGCCCCGACAGCAGCCCGATCGTAACCACCAGGAGCAGGATGACCAGCGAGGCTGAAATGCGGTTCTGCGCGAACTGCCGCAGCAATTCGTAATCGAAAATCGGACGGGTGCCGCTGGTCGAAGTCAGCCGGTCGCGCGCCTCGCGCACGTGCTGCGAGGCCAGGCGGCGCTTGGTCGATGGCGCCGCGGCCGGCGAAGCAGGATCGCGCGGTTCGGTCGATGAATTGGGCATCGCATTCCGGGGCTTGGGGCAGTTCACACCCAAAATCGCGCAAATTCCTTAAGACCAGGCTTAATTTTTGGTGGCCACGGGAACCCGGCGCCGGCCCCATGTAAGCATTTGTTTACTTTTATGGCACCGGAACGGGCGGACGGATCGCGCGCCTTTGAGGCTGGCCGGCAATGACGGCGCGCGATAGGCTCGCATCGCAAAGGCGAGGGGGAGTGATGGAATGAAGCTTTATGACGGCGGCCGCGCTCCCAATCCGCGGCGGGTGCGGATATTTCTGGCCGAGAAGGGCATCACGGTTCCCACCGAGCAGGTGGATCTCGGGTCGCTGCAGCAGAAGAGCGATGCCTTCACTGCGGTCAATCCGATGCAGCGGGTGCCCGCGCTTGTCCTCGACGACGGCACCGTGATTGCCGAGTCGATCGCGATCTGCCGCTACTTCGAGGCGCTGCATCCGGAGCCGCCGCTGTTCGGCCAAGGCGCGCTGCAATCGGCGCTGGTCGAGATGTGGAATCGTCGCGTCGAATTTCACCTCTTCCTGCCGGTGTCGCACATTTTCCGGCATCTGCATCCGGCGATGAAAGACATGGAGCAGCCGCAGGTCAGGGACTGGGGCGAGGCCAACAAGCCGCGCGCGTTGTCGTTTCTGGAATTCCTCGACGGCGAGCTCAAGGGCCGCAGCTTCGTCGCCGGCAACGACTACAGCGTCGCCGATATCACCGCGATGGTTTCAGTCGATTTCCTGCGGGTGTCAAAAATTCCGGTGCCGGATGCGCTGACCAACGTCAAGCGCTGGCACGCGGCGGTTTCGGCCCGTCCGAGCGCATCCGCATAGCGTTCGCATCCTCCTGTTCCACCGGGAATTATCCGGAACCATCGCCATCGCGGCGGATTATCGCCACGGGACTGACGGGGCCGTTAAATCCATCGGAGGAACTATGGATAAGAAACTAGCCGGTTTGCTGGGGGCCGCGGCGGCGCTCACGACAATGACGGCCGCACAGGCCGCAACGCCGGGGCAACAGACCGAAATGGCTCCGGCCGCGAGCTATCGTGATCTTCTCGATCCGGTACCGAACGCGCTGCCTGCGCTAAAGGCCGACGACGCCAAGCGCGACGAAGCGGCGGGAACCGAGGTCGCGCAGATTTCGGTGCAGGTGGGCCATCATCATCACCATCACCACCATCATCATCACGGAGTCATTTTGCGGCTCGGTCCGCATCCCCGTTATCACCATCATCATCATCACCACCACTACCATCACGACTATAATCGCTACTGAGACGGTAAAGAGACAGCGGAGCGCCCGACCGGAGCGCGCCGCTGTTTTTTTGTCGCCGTCATTCCCCCGCTTTGGCTTTTGCCGCACGCAGCAGATGACGATAGGTGCCGTCGAAGACAGTGTTGGTTTTCGAGGTCCAGGTTGAGTCCGCGGCCAGGGCCGGACGGCTCTTGTGAATGCGCCGGCCACGCATCTCGCGTTCGGCGGCTTCCTCTTCGTTCATCTCGGTGAGAGTGAAGTCGGCTGTGACCGGCAAAACCAGAATCTGCAGCATCGGTTCGTTCGGCCGGAAGATATGCGTGCCTCCCTCCGCCGGCGCCTTGAACACGATAAACGAGATCATCGGCCACCATTCCGTGCGCAACAGCGCCGGTACTGCTATCGGCACGGTATCGGTCGGGTCGGTATAGAAGCGCGGATGCGGCTCGGTCCTGATCGCCCAGTCGCTGCCGACTTTCAGATCGAGCAGCAGCTGATAGGTGTAATAGTCGTCGCCGAAGCTGCGGAACGGCGGCCACATCATGTCGCTGTCGTCGGGCCTCAAGCCGAAGTCGCCGTCGAATTCGAGCTTGCCGTTCTTGCGCGTGACCCGCAGCTCGTTCTGGTACGGATAAAACACCTCGATGCCGTATTGCGCGCTCTCGGTGAAGGGCGTGCAGTGCCAGGCATATTCCTGCGCGCCGTCGGCACGCGGCTCCGGCTTGCCGCCCCAACCCGGCATTTCGAGCTTGGTGCGGCGCGGCCGTAGTGCCGGATTGACCAGCCTGAATTTGACTTCGTTCATCGTGGCTTTCCGCTGTCCCGCAATAATGATGTCGATTGAAATATGCTTTGTAGCTCACACACAAAGCGATGGCGCGGCAAAGAGTTCCCGCGGTGCCGGGGGGGGAGAGGGAGGCTCGACCCGGGCCAAACGGGCGGCGGCGGTCAATCTGCGCCGATTGGTCATGCTGTTTCGCCCTCGTAAAAGCTGCTACCACCAGCCTTGCCGGGTGGTGCCGGGCAGGGATCGGGCGCCGGCCGGCGGATGAAGCCCGATAAAACCCATTGGGGGAGGATCTCGTGTTATCACCGCGCGCAGGCGCCGGCGTTTCTCTCGGCGCGGCCATCATGGCGGCATTTCTGGCCGTCTTTTTAACCATCAACCCCGTTACGACCGTCTTCGCTGCGGATAATTATCCGAGCCGGCCGATCCGGGTGATCAGCCCGTTTCCGCCAGGCAGCGCCTCCGACACAACGAGCCGCGTCGTGCTCGACAAAGTGTCGCAGATCCTCGGCCAGCCGATGGTGATCGAGACCAAGCCCGGTGCCGGCGGCCTGGTGGGTTTTACCGATGCCGCCAAGGCCGATCCTGACGGTTACGCGGTCGTGATCAGCTCGACCTCGATGGGCACCGAAAAAGTTCTGCACAATCATCTGCCTTTCGATCCGGCCAAGAGTTTCGAATCGGTCGCCATGTTCGGCGTTCAGCCCAATGTGCTGGTCGCCGCCAAGCAGGACGGCTTCAAAACCGTTGCCGATCTGGTCGCTGCCGCCAAAGCCAAGCCGGGTGCGCTGACATTTGCGTCTGCGGGCATCGGCTCGTCGTCGCATATGGCCGGCGAACGATTGCGTCTCGCCGCCGGTATCGATGTGCGTCACGTCCCCTTCCGCGATCAGGGACTCACCGAAGTGATGGCCGGACGGATCGATTATTATTTTATCCCGCTCGCGGCGGCGGCCGCCGCGATCCATAGCGACAAGCTGAGCGTGCTGGCGGTGAGCTCGCCGAAGCGAGTCCCGCTCTTGCCCGACGTGCCCTCGATCGCTGAAGCCGGCTATCCGAAAGCCGAGTTCAGCTTCTGGGTCGGCCTGTCTGTGCCGGCTAAAACACCGCGCGCCATCGTCGACAAATTGCATGCCGCCACCGAGAAGGCGCTCGGCGATCCCGACGTTGCGGCGAAATTGGCCAAGCTCGGCGTTGAGCCGCGGCTCATGTCGGTTGCCGAGTTCAGCAAATACGTCGACAACGATCTGAAGGCAACGGTCGAGCTCGCCAAGGAAGCGAATATCCAGCCGGTTGATTAGAAGAAAATCTCCTGCCGCGCTCGCGCGGCGGGAGATTGTCCTTATCGGTTCAACAGCGCAATCAAACTCGACGTGTCCCAGCGCTTGCCGCCCATCGTCTGCACCTGGGCATAGAACTGGTCGATCAGCGCCGAGATCGGCAGGCTTGCGCCGTTCATCCGCGCCTCTTCCAGGCAGATGTTGAGATCCTTGCGCATCCAATCGACGGCGAAGCCGAAATCGAACTTGCCGGCGACCATGGTTTTGTAGCGGTTTTCCATCTGCCAGGACTGCGCCGCGCCTTTGGAGATGGTCGCGATCAGCTTCTCGATATCGAGGCCGGCCTTCATCGCGAAATGCAGCCCCTCGGACAGGCCCTGCACCAGGCCGGCAATGCAGATCTGGTTGACCATCTTGGCGAGCTGGCCCGAGCCCGGCGCGCCCATCAGGTTGCAGGCGCGCGCGTAAGCCGCGATCACTTTCTCGGCGCGGGCGAATGGCGCTTCGTCGCCGCCGCACATCACGGTCAGCACGCCGTTCTCGGCGCCAGCCTGGCCGCCCGACACCGGCGCGTCGATGAAATCGAGACCGCGCGTCTTGGCTTCGGCGTGAAGCTCGCGCGCGATATGCGCCGATGCCGTGGTGTGGTCGACCACGATGGAGCCCTTGGGCGCGCCGGCGAAGACGCCGTCCTTGCCCAGCATCACTTCGCGCAAGTCATAATCATTGCCGACGCAGGCCATGACGAAATCCTGGCCTTCGGCCGCCTGTTTCGGCGTCGGCGCGCTTTTGCCGGCATGCTGGGCGACCCATTTTTCCGCCTTGGCGCCGGTGCGGTTATAGACGGTGACGTCATGGCCGCCCTTGGCCTTGAGATGCCCCGCCATCGGGTAACCCATCACGCCGAGCCCGACGAATGCGACCTTTGCCATCGTTTTCCTCCATCGTGTGCAGGTGGGGCATTGCACATGGTCTTGGCCTGACCCGCGGCGGCGCGTCAACCGGGTGTGGTCGGGAGGGCCGGATTGACCCCGGCTGTGGCGGGCCTATGTAGGGCGCACTGCAGCTCCGCAACGGTAAAGCAAATGGCCGCTCTGAAAGACGACGTTCTGAATGCTCTGGGCAAGATTTCCGGTCCGGACGGCACACCGCTGCCGGCCAGCGGAAAATTGTCCGAGATCGTCGCCGGCGACGGCAAAGTGTTCTTCTCGATCACGGTCGATGCGGCCGAGGTCAAGCCATGGGAAAGCGTGCGCGCCAAGGCCGAGGCCGCGGTGTGCGCCGTGCCGGGCGTGACCTCGGCGATGGTGGCTTTGACCGCCGAACGTGCCGGCGGGGCGGGTGGCGCGCCGCGTCCGCAGTCGCAACAGCGGCCGCATCGGGCCGCACCAGGCGGGCACGTCCCGCCGTCGCCCGCCGGCATTCCGGGTGTCGAAGCGATCATCGCGGTCGCCTCCGGCAAAGGCGGCGTCGGCAAATCGACCACTGCGGTCAATCTTGCGCTTGGCCTGCGCGATCTAGGCCTCAAGGTCGGCATTCTCGACGCCGATATCTATGGTCCCTCGGTCCCAAAGCTGCTTGCGATCCGCGAGAAGCCGCAGACCGTCGGCGGCAATCGTCTGAAACCGATCGAGCGTCACGGCATGGCGGTGATGTCGATCGGTTTTCTGATCGAGGAAGAGACGCCGATGATCTGGCGCGGGCCGATGGTGATGTCGGCCCTGACGCAGATGCTGCGCGAGGTGGAATGGGGCGAGCTCGACGTGCTCGTGGTCGACATGCCGCCCGGCACCGGCGATGCGCAGCTCACCATGGCGCAACAGGTGCCGCTCAAAGGCGCGGTCATTGTTTCGACCCCGCAGGATCTCGCGCTGATCGACGCGCGGCGCGGCATCGCCATGTTCCGCCGGGTGAACGTGCCCGTGCTCGGCATTGTCGAGAACATGTCGATGTTCATCTGCCCGCATTGCGGCACGCGCTCGGATATTTTCGGCCATGGCGGGGCGCGGCATGAAGCCGAGCGCCTCGGCGTGCCGTTCCTCGGCGAAGTGCCGCTCGATATTTCAATTCGCGAGAAATCCGACGCCGGCCTGCCGGTGGTCGCGACCGCCCCCGACAGCGCGCATGCCCAAGTCTATCGCGACATCGCCGCCCGCGTGCGCGATGGGCTGCGCGGGTCCGGCCGCCCGGCGCCGAAAATCGTCATTGAGGCTTAGAGCGCTACCAGCCATGCAGGTTGCAATGCAGGTTGCCCGCGCTGTCGATGATGCAACACGACGCCTCGAGCGTGTTGGCCCGGATGACGTCGTGTCGCCCGCAAGACTGCTCGCCCGCAAGACTCCTCAGTAGCCGCGATAGGGCTTACAGACGCCGTCCTGCACGGTGAAGCCGCGCGGGCAGGGCGCGTAGTCATAATAGCCCGGTGCGTAGCGGTAATGCCGCGGCCCCCAATAATGCCGGTGCGGCCCGACATGCACATGCACGCCCGGAACATCAATGGTGAATGCATTGGCGGGCATGATGCTGGCCCACGCCATCACGGCGACGAAGCCAAGCGCCAGCGCGCTTTTGGCAAGAGCGCGTGTAACGGACGTGCGCGTGATCCGGGCTCGCATGATCTGCTTCTCCTTGCTTCCTTTTAAGAGCATCCAATACTGACGATAACGCCGATCCGCGTCCGAAGGTTTCGTGCCGGTCCCAGCCGAGTCCTGCGCCATGCAGACAGATGCGCAATGAATGATTGTGGAGCCGACGCATTCAATCGCAACACGGAATGCGCCGCGAAAAAATGCGCGGAGAACGGAGCTAGTCGCCCAGCACTTTTCCGGTCTTGGGATTGACCAGGTGAACCCGGCTGCAGAGCGTGCAGGTCACCGGCTCATAGGTATTCTCGCGCGCGGAATCCTCGGCGACGAAATCCTCTACGTAGCCTTGCACCTTGTAGCCCGTGGTCGGGCATTGAAAGAGAAAAGTCGACATTTTGACTTGCTGGACCGGTTTTTTCGGGTCCGCCTTGATGTAGCGCAAAGACCGCAGGCCGCGCGCCGCGGCAGGCCAAATCGCGGGTCGGATTGATTGATCGCGGTCAAAGCGTGCCGCGTGTGGCCGCGTGCGCTGTCATAATCGAGCAGCCGGGAGCTTCCGAGATGCGGGAGAGTTTTCGAGTTAAGGTCTTGGCCGTCCGTCCGCCTTCGCCAAGTGCGGCGGCCTATTTTGCCTTTTGATCTTCGCGTTCGTGGTCCGGCGCCAGCTCCGGCACGATGGCGGGCGACGTCGTTTCGCGCTCGCGGCGGCGCAGCCAGTCCCGCGCGTCCTGCTGTTGCTTTTCGGCCTCGCGATGGCGGGTGTATTGCGGCTCATAAGGCAACACGAATTTCGATGGGCTCTTCGACGACATGCTGTTCGACATAGCCGGAATTCCTGGCTCTCCCCTGTGACCAATTATGACGCGAATTGATAAGTTCCAGGTAAAGACGGTGTGACAAATTAGTGCCGCCGCTTGGTATCCATCTTGGTGCCCATCGCGCCGGCGGCGTGACAGGCTGGTTGCCGCTGCGGCTGGCGCAATTGCTGCGCGCGGCAACCGAACTCGGCATCCGAAATAAAAGGCGCGGCCAAGATCAGAACCGGGAAGATGGTCGTTCGCGTCCCGGCCGCGCCCGGCTCCGGAACCGCCAGTGATTGCAGAGCCAAATCATAATGAAGAACGCCTGGCCGCCCGCCGCTTTGATCTGACGCAATGCAGGCGGCCGCGGATTGAAGGCGCACATTGCAAGAGCCGCCGCTGGCGGCGGCCTCTTCCGCGGCTCTGTCGGATGCGACTTTACTTCTTAATGTGATCTTTGCTTTGCCGGCATCTTCTGCGCGTCGCGCCGCAACCGCAGCGAGCGCAGCCGGTGCATGTTCTTGAGCACCGCCTCGTGCCTGGCTTGCTCCTGCCGCAGCGCGTCGTTGATCTCTGCTTCACGGCGCTTGTTCTTTTCGAATACGGATTCGGCTGCTTCGCGGTCTTTTGCGGTCATCACGTCCTGCCGGTTTTGGGATGTGACGGGAACGCGCGGCGGGGCCGAAAGTTCCGTTTGGTCCGAAACAGGCCGGCGCCCATGCCGAAAATGGAAATGAAAAAACAAACGGAAATATAAACGGAAATATAAACGGCCCTGCGCCGGTCTGGAACGGACGCAGGGCCGCCGGAAGATTGAGGCCCGGTGCCGCAAGCGGTCCCGAGCGCCAACATTCCATGCGTTGGTTTACGCAGTGGCGGCGTCTGCGCCTTGATCGGCGTCAATTCAATCAATGCAAAGTGGACGACCGGACCCGTCACAAGACGGCCGCCGGCCAAGGCGGCCTCTCACGGCGATTTTGATATTTTGCCCTTTTCGATCGCGGCCTCACGCTCGTTGGCAATCTTGTCCCAGGCGGACGCTTGCAGCTCCAAAGCCCGGCGGTCCGAAGGATCGCTCATGCGCGCGGCCATGTCGCGGCACTGAACGGCGAAGGCGCGGTACTGCGCAACGGTAATCATATGGTCCCCACAGTGGGGAGTATGATTAGGCCGATGGAACTTTTGCGTCTATGTCATTTGACACTCCGGCAAAGAGAATGTGGACAGAGCCGTGCACGGGCATGGACGGAGTCATGGACCGCGACTCGTGGCCCGACTTACGGCCACGCCTCGTGGAGCGCCTCAAGGACGGAGCCCCGAGGTCTCATTTCTGCTTGTCGTCGTCCGGCTGCGGCTGTTGTTGCTGCTGCGCTGCGTGCTGTTGCGTTTCGCCCCGCGGGACACTTTCGCTCTCCAGCATGTCGGCCTCGGTCTCAAGTTCTATCGCACGCAAGATCACAACGAGCCGGTCATCGCCATTTTCGATTGTGGCGGCTTGCGTATAGAGATTCCGGGCTTCAGCCCTCAGTTGGTCCGCGCGATCGTGTGTCAAATCATATCCCACCCCTATGCGGTGGGATAATTTCCACAGGCGGCATTCGTTCAAAGGGACCGGCGGAAAACTCAAAAGGAACCAGTGACTTCGGAAAGGCGCCAGGACCCGAATTTTGGAACCGGCCGGTCGGCATGGCGTGCGCTGACCGCTTGCCGCGCCATGACGGCGTTTCACATATCCTGCGCGCCTGAACCGGAGATCGAAATTAAAGAGGCCGCCAACCGAGGCGGCCTATGACTTGGATGCGCCGAACATATTGAACGGAGGAAGCCGATTGTCGCCGCGCTCGATGGCTTCGGCCTCCGACTCGCACACCAGCGCGCGCAAGATCATGACCAGCCGGTCGTCGCCGTTCGCTATGGTACCGGCAAATTCGTACAGATCGACCGCTTGTGTTCGCAACTCTTCGACGCGACTCATGCAAATAGAATATCACGAGCGCTCTCGCCAAATGTGCGCAATCCGACACCTCCCACAATTAAAATGGGACAATGGTAAATTCAAAAGGAACCGGCGAGGAATAAAGGCGAATTGCAATCCATGCGGTCGGAGGCCAGTACGCGGCGGCGACAGAGCAAGAAAGCTATTCCAGTTCTTGAACGAAATTGGAGCGCGCGCGCTTGGCAGACACATCGGCCGCGTGCAGGAAATGGCAGAATCGTCGCCGATAAGGGCGCCTGCGAGAAGAAAATTCGAGAGCGATTCAGAGAGCAAAAAGAGGTTGAGTTTGTTTTTCCCGGAAAAGAGGCCGCCAACTGAGGCGCTCTAAACGGTGACAGTGGCGGCGTGCCGTAACTCGGTGAGAGCATTCAACGCAACTGTCACCGAGCCTTGTATCGCAAGGCTCGCCATGATCGCCGCAACGATAATGTCAGGCCAGCCGGTGCCGGTGCCGAACACGCCCAATGCTGCGAGGAGAACGGCGACATTGCCGAGAACATCGTTGCGCGTGCAAATCCAAGCGGACCGCATGTTGGCGTCCCCTTGACGGTGCGCCCAAAGCAGCGCGAATGACGCTCCGTTGGCTGCGAGCGCCGTGACACCGACAGCACCCATTGCGATGGCGCTCGGAAGCGTACCTTGCATGACGTGCCAGGCCACCGTGCCGATGATCCAGAGGCCAAACGCGCCCATGGTCAGACCTTTGACCATGGCTGCCGTGGCGCGATAACGAAGGGTCATTCCGACCACAAAGAGGCTAATCGCGTAGTTTGCGGCGTCGCCTAAAAAGTCGAGCGCATCGGCCTGCAAGGATGCCGAACCGGCCGCCAAGCCAGCGCCGATTTCGACAAGGAACATAGCGCCATTGATCGCCAAAACCGCCCAAAGGACACGGCGGTAAATCGCGCTCTGGCGGCTATCTAATTTAAGCGGCGGAGGGCAGCAGCAATGATCGGCCATGTCGCGAAGATAGCGGTCCCGACCGACGTTACACAATCACACTCAGCCCAAAAAGGGACCACCCCGAAAATCAAAAGGGACCAGTGGGGATGGAAAGGGGCCAGTACCAATTCCCACATATATCCCCTATAGACATGTAGAACAAAGCCTGATACAGTACCTATATGCTCCGGTTGTCGGGGCTGTAGGAGCGGCCCATGGCCAAGGTCAAAGGTCCCAATATCCGCGAGTTCCAGAAGCGGTTCCCGACCGAAGATGTGTGCCTAGAGCACCTGATGCGGACCCGTTTCGGCGAGCGGCTGACGTGCTTCAAATGTCAGAAGCAGGCGACCTATTACCGGGTCAAAGCGCGCCGCTCATTCGAGTGCGAGCACTGCGGCTATCAGGTCTACCCCACGGCCGGGACGCCCTTTGAGAGCACGCGGACGCCGTTGCGGGACTGGTTCTACGTCATGTTCCTTTTCTGCGCTTCGCGTAACGGCGTGGCCGCGAAAGAGGTGCAGCGCCAACTTGGCGTCACCTACAAAACCGCGTGGCGCATGTGCAATCTGATTCGCAAATACATGGGCTACGTTGACGGCGATTTCCCGCTCGGCGGTCCCGGCAAGACGGTCGAGGCCGACGAGACTTTCATCGGCGGCAAGGAGCATCACGGCAAGTCAGGTCCGGGCGATAAGGCAATCGTGTTCGGCATTGTCGAGCGGGGAGGCGACGTGCTCACGCGGCATGTGCTGGGTCGGACGCAAGCCGAGGTGATCCCGCACATGCAGCAATACGTGAAAAAGGGATCGAAGGTTTATACCGATGATTGGGTCGGCTATCTCGCATTGACCGAGCGCGCGGGCTTTGAACACGAGTCGGTCAATCACTCAGCCAAAGAGCACGTGCGCGACGACGTGCATACGAACACGATTGAAGCGTTTTGGGCGAACGTGAAGCGCGGGATCAAGGGGACTTACGTTTGGGTTTCGCGGAAGCACTTACAGACTTACCTTCGCGAGTTCGAGTATCGCCATAACCTGCGCCAGACGCCTTATCTGATGTTTGATTGTCTTTTGCAGGCTTTTCCGAAGGTTCGGGTCGAGTAGCCATTGCATGCAAAAGACGGTCAAAACGACGCATCGGCTTTTCGTTCATTTGGCCTCCGTCTTCAGAAATTCTTGGCCACGAAACATGAGGGTAACGCCCTGGGCTGCAAAAAGTTTTCTGAGATCCACTCGCTGCTCATCTGTGAGTGCCCCTTCATAGTAGATATAAGCAGCCCCGGTAAATTTGTTGCTTAAGCTCGATTGAGGATCAGGGTCGCCTTGGAATCGCTTAACTACAAACGAGCGAGATTCTATAGGCTTACCGTTCATCGTCATTGTCGGCGGACCTTTTAAGAGGTCACCGAATCTTCCGGCTAAGTGTTGGCATGTCTCAAACACAGCAATATCGGGCACGTAAAAAGCGACGAACTTTGTCATGGTGCGAATGTCGTCGTAAACGATGACGGTGACCGTGTTGGAACTGTTCTCAGAAAATCGAACGTTCCACCATCCAATCGTTGCATCCATCCCCGGAAAGTCGGTCTGCATCCGCCTGAGCAGCGGCGGCGTATGATCAATTGGCCACGGCGGTCTACTGAGGAAGCCAACTATTCCCGCGAGCAGCAATCCGCAGAGCGCGGTAACCCAAGCGCGGTCTAATCGAAGGGGCGGCTTACCGTTTTTCGACAGCCATTCATTTGCCGTGTGCCATGCCGTGGCAACTACGAGCCAAATAAAAAGCACCCCGGCGATTGGTCGCGCCAGCGGCTCTACCGCATCCGGCAGGATATGCGGATAGATGCCCAAGATCAGGGCCAATAGGGCCGCCGGAATTTTGATCCTGAGCGGCGGATTGTGGAACAGACTATCCATGCGGGCCTCTCTAGCCATCTAAGGCCGGTAGCTCCACATGATGAGCATATACTATTCACAGTACATGCTCCAAGGGGATATATCGGCCAATTCCGCGGTGAGAACATATTGCGAACATAGAACAGATCGTGTACAGTGCGGTCTTCGTCGATTTGCCGGCGGGCCATGGGGGTTCGCGGGCGGGCCTGTGGCGGCTTGAGGGCGGGAGCGGGGCGCTCACAACCTCGGGAAAAACGGGCGAAATGGGGAGTGAAGAGGCGGCGGGCTGCTTCCGTGTCCTCCGAATCCCGGCCATAAGGAGCACGCGAAATGAGTGCAGCACTGCGTCTCGTCGAAGGATCGTCCATGGATAAATCGAAGGCTCTTGATGCCGCGCTGTCCCAGATCGAGCGCAGTTTCGGCAAGGGCTCGATCATGCGGCTCGGCAAGAACATGCAGTCGATGGACATCGAGACCGTGTCCACCGGCTCGCTGGGCCTCGATATTGCGCTCGGCATCGGCGGCCTGCCGCGGGGCCGGGTTGTGGAGATTTACGGGCCGGAATCCTCGGGAAAAACCACGCTGGCGCTGCATTGCATCGCCGAGGCGCAGAAGAAGGGCGGCATCTGCGCCTTTGTCGATGCCGAACATGCGCTCGATCCGGTCTATGCGCGCAAGCTCGGCGTCAATGTCGACGATCTTCTGATCTCGCAGCCCGACGCCGGCGAGCAGGCGCTGGAAATCGCCGACACTTTGGTGCGCTCCGGCGCGGTCGACGTGCTGGTGATCGATTCGGTGGCCGCGCTCGTGCCGCGCGCCGAGCTTGAAGGCGAGATGGGCGACAGCCAGCCCGGCCTGCAGGCGCGGCTGATGAGCCAGGCGCTGCGCAAGCTCACCGCCTCGATCAACCGCTCCCATACGATGGTGATCTTCATCAACCAGATCCGCATGAAGATCGGCGTCATGTACGGCTCGCCGGAAACCACGACCGGCGGTCACGCGCTCAAATTCTACGCCTCCGTCCGTCTCGACATCCGCCGCATCGGCGCCATCAAGGAGCGTGACGAGGTGGTCGGCAATCAGACCCGTGTCAAAGTGGTCAAGAACAAGCTCGCGCCGCCGTTCAAGCAGGTCGAGTTCGACATCATGTACGGCGAGGGCGTTTCCAAGGCCGGCGAACTGATCGATCTCGGCGTCAAGGCCGGCGTGGTGGAGAAGTCCGGCGCCTGGTTCTCCTATGACAGCCAGCGCATCGGCCAGGGCCGCGAGAACGCCAAGACCTTCATGAAGAACAATCCCGATATCGCCGCCAAGATCGAAGCCGCGATCCGGCAGAATGCCGGCCTGATCGCCGAAAAGATCCTCGCCGGCGAGAAGGAAGAAGACGACGACGAGGCGGCCGAAGGGTAGGGCGTCAGCGTCAGCCGCAACCGGCGTTTCGCGAGCTTTGCAAAGCCAAGCGCCCGGCCCCAGAAATTTTTAGGCCCCGATCCGATGAGGGTCAGGGCCTAATCTGTTCAGAGCAGCGGTCGTGGTCGTCTAAACCGATCAGGCGCCACGGCGCTCGGCGGTCCAGGTGCCGGAGCAGGCGCCGCCGGCCCAGTGCCCGCCGCCGGCGTCACCGGCAAGCTGGCCCGAACCCGTGGCGCTCTTGCCGGCCGCCGCCACCGTCACTGTGATGGCGCCGGTCTGGGCGACCTTGCCGGTGATGGTGAACGCGTTGTCGCCGGCGTTTTGCAGCTGGCCATTGGCGATGCGGATCGGATAGCGATAGCCGCGATCGCAATCGCCCTTTTCGGTCACAACCGAGACGCTCCACAGGCCGTCAAAGCGCGGCGCGGCGGAGCTTGCAGGACTGACAAAAATCGTAGCGGCAACGAGCGCACCAAAGGCGCTCAACCCCACGATCTTGCCGACAACCTTGCCGGGGAGCTTTCTGGAATCGGTCATTGCAGCCGTCCTGTTGAGCGGGCGAAAATGCCCGCCGTTTTGATGAGCGTGAGAGTCGCTAGCGTGGGCGCCCGCACCCCTATTTGTCGTTACCGACGAGATAAGGGTTCTAACGGCCAAAAGTTCAAATCCAGTTGATAATTGCCGCTAATTTGCCGCAAAGCCGCTGCCCTGCCGTCCCCGGCCGGGAATTCTTCAGCGTTCAAAATGGCTTGGCGCACACACCCGAAGCTCCAATCCAGGTTCCAAAATTCGTTGCAAGCGGGCGCAATTACCTTTCCCGCTAAGCCGGCGCCAGACCTGCTCCAGACCTGCTCCAACCCGGCGGAGGGAAGGACGCTGAAGCCGGCACCGGTCGCCGGCCTATTGCCCTAAGCGGCGGGCGGACTGCTGGAGGCGCCATGCGCGCCACCACGTGCTGCGCCGCCAAGCGCGCCGCCGTGCGGGCCGCCGTGCGGGTCTTGTGGGTTCTGCGCGCCTTGGGGAGGCCCGCCACCGGGCGCGACCTGGGGAGGCGCGACATTGGCCGGCGGGTCGGACATCACCAGCCGATAGCCGACGCCGAGCTCGGTCAGAAGGATGCTCGGCTGGGTCGGGTCAGCCTCAATCTTGCGGCGCAGCTTGCGCACGAAGATGCGCAGGTAATGGGTGTCGTCGAGATGCTCATTGCCCCACACCTCGCGCAGCAGGAACTGGTGGGTGACGACGTTGCCGGAATGCTGCGCCAGGATCTGCAGAAGCCGGTATTCCTTCGGCGTGAGCGTGACGCGCTGATCGTTGATGAAGACCGCGCGCGCGGCGAAATCGATCGACAGCGGGCCGAATTTGACCACCGGCTCGCCGCGCGAGGCGCGCAACTGCCGCCGCATCGCCGAATGCGCCCGCGCCAGAAGCTCCGCCATGCCGAACGGCTTGACCACATAATCGTCGGCGCCGAGCTCGAGCAGCCGCACCTTCTCCGCCTCGTTGGCGCGCACCGAGAGCACGATCAGCGGCACCGTCGACCAGGCCCGCAGCCGCTCGAGCACATCGGCGCCGTCCATGTCGGGCAGATTGAGATCGAGAATGACCAGGTCGGAAGGTTTCAGCGTTGCCGCGCGCAGCGCTTCCGCGCCGGTCTCGGCCTCCTGCACGGTAAAGCCGTCGAGTTCGAAGCCGGTGCGCAGAAAGCGCCGGATCTGCACTTCGTCATCGACCACGAGCACGCTCGATGGAATCTCAGTCATCAACGGTAGCCTCCATTGGCGCCGTCTCGCCCGTTGACGGCAGATAAATCGAAACCGTGGTGCCGCGGTCGATGCCTTCGCTTTCGACCTCGACCTTGCCGCCATTGGCCGAGATGAAGGCGTGCGCGATCCACAGCCCGAGTCCGGAGCCCGATGTGGTCGCGGCATGGCGCGGCCCGCGGAAAAATCGGCCGCCGACCTGGCGCTTCTCCTCTTCGCTCAGCCCGGCGCCGCAGTCATGCACGGACACCACGACGGCGGGACCGTCGATTGTCGCGGCAACGCGGATCGGCGTGCCTTCATTGGAGTATTTTGCGGCATTATCGAGGATCTGCGCCAGCGCATGCTCGACCTGGGTGGGATCGGCGCGCACGATCGGCAGGTTGGAATCGAGGTCGAGCGCGATCGGATGCCCGGCCAGCCTGCGTTTCCTGTGCGCCACGGCGGCGTTGACGAGGTCGACCGGCTCGATCCATTGCATTTTTGGCCGCACCTGCTGCCGCGAGATCGTGGTCGCGTCGAGCAGGTTCTGGATATCGTTGTTGAGCCGCTCCACCTCGTCGCGCAGCACGCCGGTGAGCCCGTTCAGCCGCGGATCGTGCGTCACCGCGGGCGCGTTCGACAGGATGGTGGCGGCGCCGAGGATCGAGGCCAGCGGCGTGCGCAATTCATGCGACACCGAGCCGATCAAGGCCTCGCGCAGGAGCTCGCTTTCCGAGCGCATCTTGGCATCGTTGAGTGCGCGCGCCACGTCGAGCCGTTCGAGCGTCGCCGCCGCGTCCGCAAGCGTGTCGTCGATGCGCTGGCGCATGTCGGCCAGCGCTTCGCCGGAGACCGCGCCGAGATCGACCGCAACGCTGCCGAAATCCGGCGTCTTCGGCGACACCCGCCGCACCAGCCAGAGATTGCCGTTGCCGTCGCCGACCGTGCGCTCGCCGCATTCGCCCTGTTCGACGCGCGTGACCTCCTCGCGCACGCGCGCGGGAACGCTGCCGGTCGCGTCGGTATCGGAACTGCCGAGCAGCACCACCTTGCGCTGCACGAGATTGGCGAGGTGATCCTGGATGGCGACGAAAATGTCGGCGGCGCTCGGCGCGGCCGCGAGCCGCCGCGAAAAGGCGTAGAGATCGCCCATCTCGCGCTCGCGCTTGCGCGCGATGGTGAGGTGACGCTTGGCCTGGGTGGCAAGATGCGAGACGAAAATGGCGACGACGAGATACAGGATCAGGTTGAGGATTTCCTGCGGCTCGGCAATCTTGAACCGGTAAAGCTGAGCGAAATAGATCCAGCCCGACAGCAGCACCCCGGCGACAGCGGCGGCCATCGCCGAAATGACCCCGTATTGGTAGGCCGCGATCATGACCGGCACGAGGTAAAGCATCGCGCCGCGCAGGATGCCGACATAATGGCGCAGAAACAGCGCGACGACGGTGGTCGCGAGCACGAGCAGCAGCGTAACGGCCACCCCGCGCAGCTCGCGGCGAAACGCAGCGAATTGCATGGTTGCGGCTCTGGGCCTTGGGGCCGCATCCGCAGCGCTCAGGGGCTCGGCCGCGGCCAGGCCAAAATCCACGTTTTCGGCGTTGAGCTGTACCAAGGCGTCGCTTCGATCGGGTCCGGTTCGTCGCCGCCGGACCATAAGTCGCAAGTTGCGGCCAAGCCATCTTTTTTGCACCGCGGTCGGCGGTTTCGAGCGGCGCCGGGGGACAAATTTTCGTAATCAGCCGGCGACGTTTATCTGAAATTTATGCGCCGCGACGGGCCGCCGCGGGCGGCCGTCGGCAGCCGTAAGCAAATAGCTGGGCAAATAACGCAACGGTGATGTCGCGGCGGGTTGCAGTGCACAAGTTCCTGCCGCAATGTACACGCCGGCGACGTTAAAGCGGCAGCGGGACGTTTTTCACCATCTTCAGTTTCCCGATGCTGGCAAGCGCGAGCATGGCCCCCGGTGACTTTCCCCACCGGGGGCTTTGTTTTTGCCCCGCCGGAAGCTTTGCTTTTGGCGTGAGGCAGGCCGCGATTAGGAAATAGGGCGCCTTCGCCTTATTTGTTGCGCACGACCTCGGCATAGGCCGGCGCCTTGTCCAGGAAGCCGCGGTCGATCATCCAGTCGACCTTCTCCTGAAATTCGTTCTCCTGGTAGCTTTTGACCCCGATCAGCTCCGGCATCAGCCCGCCTGGGCGCTGCTCGGGCGCGAGGTCGCGCAGCACCTCTTGCCGCGAGCGCGCTTCGTTCTCGCGCAGCCAGGCGATCGCGCGGTTGAGCGCGCGGCGGAGCTGGCCCGCGGTCTCGTCGTCGATGTCGTTGCCGGCAACGATGCCGCCGCGCCAGCGCAGATCGGCGATCTTGCGCGCGCCTTGGGCGAGCGCGCGGCTGACCAGCGGCTCCATCAAAGCCGCTGCCGGCGTTGCGCCGCTCAACAGCGCATCGAGCCGGTCATTGGCATGGACGAGCTTGATCTCGTCGAAGGGAACGCCGGCGGCTTCCAGTACTTCGATCGCGGCATAGAACGTGCCGGCGTGCCAGGTAACGGCGATCGGCACATTGCGCAATTCGCCGACCGATTGGACTTTTGAGTCCTTGCCGACCATCAGCGCGCCGGTGCGCACCGTCGTGTCGAGCCCGATGATCTTGCCGCCGCCGAGCGCCTGCACGCGCTCGATCGCGCCCCACTCGCAGACCGGATAGACTTCAAGCGCGCCGCTTTGCAGCTGCGATTCCTTCCAGCGCTTGGAGAAATCTTCCACGCGACCGGCGGTGCCTTGCGGATTGTCCTCGAAATATTCGACATTGAGGCCTTCGTCGGCGAAGAAGCCTTGCTCGACCGCGACCCGCCACGGCCGGTCATGCGCGTTGCTGTCGCTTTGGAGCCGGATGGTCTTGCTCATCGTCGCCTCTCCCTCGTTGTCGGCGGCCGTCTCGCGGGCCTGCCTTGCAGGCAGAGGCTAGACAAAGGCGCCTGCGCGTTCAATGCGGCGCGGGCTCATGGGTGCGTTGCGCGATCATCATCGCCGCGGTGCTGATCGCGGTTGCTGCGCTCGTCATAACCATAGCGGTTCGAAAAGAAGACGAGCGCCATCAGCCCGCATCCGATCACGACCGAGAATACGACGCCGAGCGTCATGGCGATGTAGCCCTGGGTCGGCAGCGGCGGCCCCTCGACGGTCCACGCTTGCGCCGCGAACCAGACCGACACGGCCAGAAGGCCGAGCAGGAGCACGAACAGCACCATGGTTCCTATTCTGCCGCCGGCTTTGGTCATGGCTGCTTCTCCGTTGCCCGACAGATAGGGCCGCCAGCCGGCTTATGCCAGCCGCTCCGCGGAATTCGCCGTTTCACATGGTGTTTATCCGAGCGATCGGGCAGGGCCATCGCCCTCCCTGATCTTTCGCATCGCACGATCGCGCAACATTGAAATCCGCCCGGGAGGGCCCAGCAAGGGGAGTGACGAATGTCTTCGGCAACGGACCAGATCGACAAGTCGAGATTGATTTTTCCGGAGCTTGCCGGCCTCGACGAAAGCGTCGCGCCGTACAGCTACTCGATCATCCGCTTCATCGCCGGCGCGATCCTGGTCTACCACGGCTACGCCAAGCTGTTCGGCGGCATTATCCAGGGCGTCGCCGATCACGTGGTGGCCCCGCTCGGGTTGCCGATGCCGCTGGCCTGGGCCTATATTCTCGGCCTTCTCGAGTTTGCCGGCGGCATTGCGCTCGCGATCGGATTTTTGACGCGGCCGATCGCGCTGATGCTCACGGTCGAGTTCCTGATCATTACGCTCTGGCACTATCCGAACGGCTATGGCTTCTCGAGCGCGCATGGCGGCTTCGAATATCCGCTGGTGTTGCTCATACTTTACGCGGCCATCTTCTTCCGTGGCGGCGGCCGGCTGTCGGTCGACAAGATGATCGGCAAGGAATTCTAAAAGAAGGAATTCCAAAATTCGTATCCCGGACGCGGTGCAGCATGAAAGGCTGCGCCGCCGATCCGGGTCCTCCCGGGCTCAGAATTCGTATCGATCCCTGGTCTGCGGTGCGTCACCGAGGTGACCCGCCGGGCCCGGGCTACAGGCTATTTCGCCATCGCCGCCTGGAGATTGGCGTCAATCTTGTCGAGGAAGCCCGTAGTGGTGAGCCACTTCTGGTCCGGGCCGATCAACAGCGCCAGATCTTTGGTCATGTAACCTTCTTCGACGGTGCCGACGGTCACCTTTTCCAAGGTCGAAGCGAACTTCGCCAGTTCCGCGTTGTTGTCGAGCTTGGCGCGATGGGCGAGGCCGCGCGTCCAGGCGAAGATCGACGCGATTGAATTGGTCGACGTCTCGCGGCCCTTCTGATGCTCGCGGTAGTGCCGGGTCACGGTGCCGTGGGCGGCCTCGGCCTCGACCACCTTGCCGTCCGGCGTGGTCAAGACCGACGTCATCAGGCCGAGCGAGCCGTAGCCCTGCGCCACGGTGTCGGACTGCACGTCGCCGTCGTAGTTCTTGCAGGCCCAGACATAGCCGCCGGACCATTTCAGCGACGCCGCCACCATGTCGTCGATCAGCCGGTGCTCGTAGGTGATCTTCTTCTCGGCGAACTTGTCCTTGAACTCTCTGTCGAAGATGTCCTGGAAAATATCCTTGAAGCGGCCGTCATAGACTTTGACGATGGTATTCTTGGTCGACAGGTAAAGCGGATAGCCGCGGTTATAGGCAAAGTTCATCGAGGCGCGGGCGAAATCCATGATCGACTGGTCGAGATTGTACATCGCCATGGCGACGCCGGCGCCCGGGAACTGGAACACTTCGCGCTTGATCTCCTGGCCGTCGTCGCCGACGAAGGTCAGATACAGCTTGCCCTTGCCCGGCACCTTGAAATCGGTGGCGCGATACTGATCGCCATAGGCATGGCGGCCGATGATGATCGGCTGCGTCCAGCCCGGCACCAGCCGCGGCACGTTTTTGCAGATGATCGGCTCGCGGAAAATGACGCCGCCGAGGATGTTGCGGATCGTGCCGTTCGGCGAGCGATACATTTCGTGCAGATTGAATTCCTTCACGCGCCCTTCATCCGGCGTGATGGTGGCGCATTTGACCGCGACGCCGATCTTCTTGGTCGCTTCCGCGGCATCGATGGTGATCTGGTCGCGCGTCTCGTCGCGCTTCTGCATGCCCAGATCGAAATACATCAGGTTGATGTCGAGATAGGGGAAGATCAGCTTGTCCTTGATGTACTGCCAGATGATCCGGGTCATCTCGTCGCCGTCCATCTCGACGATGGGATTGGTAACCTTGATTTTCGCCATAGAGCTTCGATCCCGTTGGAGCGCTGTCGGTTGCAGGTTCGGATTGGCAGTGATCAGGCGCGCGCTCGGATGACGCCCCCCGGCGGCTGCGACGGGCTCTATAGCATCGACTTTCTTGCCGCAAAAGAACGGCGTCGGGAATCAGGTCGCGATGAGTCCCGGTGAGGAGGGCGGCGTTGCCACCCGGAACGAAGAACCCGCTCGATGAACTCGTCATCGAGCGGGTATCATCGCGCGAGTCTCGGCTTCGGCTTTGGCTTCGGTCTTGGCCTTGGAAGACTCTTGGCCTCGAAAATGCGCGCCGCCGGACGCCGCGTCAGAGCGCAGCGAGCGCGGCGTTCAGCGTGGCGCTCGGCCGCATCGCGGCCGATGTCTTGGCGGAATCGGGCAGGTAATAACCGCCGATATCGACCGGCTTGCCTTGCGCGCCGATCAGCTCGGCATTGATCTTGGCCTCGTTCTTGGCGAGCGTCTCGGCGAGCGGCTTAAAGCGCGCTTGCAGCTCCTTGTCCTTGGTTTGGGCGGCCAGCGCCTGAGCCCAGTACAAAGCGAGATAAAAGTGGCTGCCGCGATTGTCGATCTCGCCGACCTTGCGCGCAGGCGAGCGGTTGAACTCGAGGATCTTGCCGATGGCCGTGTCGAGCGTCTCGGCGAGAACCTGCGCCTTGGCGTTCTTGTAGGTCTGCGCCAGGTGTTCGAGCGATGCACCCAGCGCGAGGAACTCACCGAGCGAATCCCAACGCAGATAGCCCTCTTCCTGGAATTGCTCGACGTGCTTGGGCGCTGAGCCGCCGGCGCCGGTCTCGAACAGACCGCCGCCTGCCAACAACGGAACGATCGACAGCATCTTGGCCGAGGTGCCAAGCTCCATGATCGGAAACAGGTCGGTCAGATAATCACGCAGCACGTTGCCGGTGACGGAAATCGTGTCCTGACCCTTGCGGATGCGCTCGAGCGAAAACTTGATCGCTTCGACCGGCGCCAGAATGCGGATGTCGAGTCCTGAAGTATCCTGGTCCTTCAGATACTTTTCGACTTTGGCGATGACCTGGGCATCATGCGCGCGCTTGGCGTCGAGCCAGAATACCGCAGGCGTATTGGTGAGGCGCGCGCGCCGCACCCCGAGCTTGACCCAGTCCTGGATCGCCGCGTCCCTGAGCTCGCACATGCGGAAGATGTCGCCGGTCTCGACCGGCCGCTCCAGCAGCACCTTGCCGTCGTCGGCGACGACGCGAACCGTTCCGCTCGCCGGCACTTCGAATGTCTTGTCGTGCGAGCCGTATTCCTCGGCCTTCTGCGCCATCAAGCCCACATTGGGAACAGAGCCCATGGTCTTGGGGTCGAACGCGCCGTGCGCCTTGCAGTCGTCGATGACCGCCTGATACATCCTGGCGTAGCTGCGGTCCGGGATCGCTGCGATGACGTCGTGCAGCTTGCCGTCGGCGCCCCACATGCGGCCGGACTCGCGGATCATCGCCGGCATCGACGCATCGATGATCACGTCGCTGGGCACATGCAGGCCGGTGATCCCCTTGTCGGAATTGACCATGGCGAGGCCCGGTCGTTTCGCGTATTCGGCTTTGATGTCGGCTTTGATCGCTGCTTTTTCAGCTTCCGGCAAAGTCTCGATCTTCGTCAGCAGATCGCCAAAGCCGTTGTTGAGATTGACGCCGAGGCGCTTCAGCGTGGCGGCGTGCTTCTCGATCACATCGGCGAAGTAGACTGATGCAGCATGACCGAACACGATGGGATCGGCGATCTTCATCATGGTCGCCTTAACCTGCAGTGAGAACAACACGCCTTCCTTCTTCGCGGCTTCGATCTGTTCGGCAAAGAAGGCGCGCAGCGCCTTGCGGCTCATCACCGCGGCGTCGATGATCTCGCCGGCCTGCAGCGGCGTCTTCGCCTTCAGCACCGTGACCGCGCCGTCGGCGCCGACAAGTTCGATGCGGGCATTGGTCGCCGCCGCGACAGTGGTCGAGATTTCCGAGCCGTAGTAATCGCCGCCCGACATGTACGCCACGTGCGATTTGGAATCAGCGCTCCAGGCGCCCATCTTGTGCGGATTGTTGCGGGCGTATTGCTTCACGGCGCCGGCGGCGCGGCGGTCGGAATTGCCCTCGCGCAGGACCGGGTTGACGACGCTGCCGAACACCTTGGCATAGCGGGACTTGATGTCCTTCTCGGCGTCCGTCGTCGCATTGTCCGGATAGTCCGGAACGTTATAGCCCTTGCCTTGCAGTTCCTTGATCGCGGCCTTGAGCTGCGGGATCGAGGCGGAGATGTTGGGCAGCTTGATGATGTTGGCCTCGGGCCGCGTCGCGAGCTCGCCGAGTTCGGTGAGTTCGTCGTTGATGCGTTGCGCCGGGGCGAGCTTGTCGGGGACATTGGCAAGGATGCGACCGGCCAGCGAGATGTCCTTCAACTTCACGGACACGCCCGCCGCGCCCACGAAGGCCTCGACGATCGGCAGCAGGGAATAAGTCGCGAGCGCCGGTGCTTCATCGACCTTTGTCCACATGATTTCGAGATCTGGCATACTTGCACCTCTGGTCGCCGTTCTTGTTTGGGCCGACCGGAAACTGAACATTAGCGGGCGCGGTGGTTTCTCCCGCGGGCCCTTAAATGAATTGTTCTCGGCGCGGACATCGCCAACCGGGAATTCGACTGACGGGGGTTCGGCGCGCGCCCTATAGCATCCGTGCTCCGTCGGTAAAAGCCTTGTCAGCAGGTTCCGGCGCCAGCCGCCCGGGTGTTTGGGCCGGATACGGTGCCGCCGCTTGACGCAAGCGGCCGGCTTGGGCAGGGGCTGCGCCATTCAGGGCATTTGCCCGCCGAGGAGCACTGCATGCCGGGCGCCGGCACCGACAAGACCAAGCGCTGGGTCGAGACACCAGGGCCGGTGGTAATCCTGGTCGAGCCGCAACTCGGCGAGAATATCGGCTCCGCCGCCCGCGCCATGGCCAATTTCGGGCTCTCGCAGCTGCGGCTGGTCAAGCCGCGGCAAGGCTGGCCCAACGACAAAGCGCGCATGATGGCCGCCGGCGCCGACCGCGTCCTCGATGGCGCCAAGCTTTACGATACGCTGCAAGCGGCCATCGCCGACTGCAGCTTCGTGCTCGCCACCACCGCGCGCTCCCACGATCAGGCCAAGCCGGTGATCGGTCCGGCAGACGCCGCGGCGGAGATCGCGCCGCGGATCGCGGCAGGCGAGACGGTCGCAATCGTGTTCGGCCGCGAGCGCAACGGGCTCGAAAACGACGAAGTGGCGCTTGCCGACGGCATCGTGACGCTGCCGGTCAATCCGGCTTTTGCTTCGCTCAACCTCGCGCAGGCCATCGTCATCGTCGCCTATGAGTGGTTCAAGCGCGCGACCAACGAAAAACTGCCGTTCGGCATGCCGGACAAATCACCCCCGGCGCCGAAGCAGCAATTGTTCGCCTTCTTTGCTTCGCTTGAACGCGAACTGGAAAAGGTCGAATTCTTCCGGCCCCCGGACAAGCGCGCGACCATGCAGATCAATCTGCGCAATATTTTCTCGCGCATGCGGCCGACGCAGCAGGACATCCAGACGCTGCATGGCGTCATCATGTCGATTGCCGAAGGCCGCAAAGGCCCGGCGCGCGGCGGCGTGCTCAGCGGCGAAGAGGCCGAAATGCTGCGCGAACTTCTCGCCGAGCACGGCGGCGGCCGCGTGCCCATGGAGCGCGGCCCGGTGCGCGGCCTGGCGCGGCTTCTGCGCCGCAATCCGACCGAGGCCGAGCGGCTGTTATGGCAGGCGCTGACCAATGACCGCCGCTTTGCCGGCCGCGGCTTCAAGCGGCAAACGCCGGTCGGCCAGCACATCTGCGATTTCGTGTCGTTTCCGTTGCGGCTTGTGGTGGAAATTCGCGCCGAAGACGAAAGCGAAGCGGCAATTGCGGCGCGCAGCGAGCGTCATGATTGGCTGAACGATCACGACTACCGAATCGTCGAACTGCTTGCCACGGAAATTGAGTCTGATATGGCAACTGCACTCGACCGCATCGGCCAAGCGATCGGCTGATTGGAATTCTTTCAGTTCGAAAGAAAGAGCGTCATCGCCGCGCTCGCGCTGTCGTGGTTCGCAGTGGTGGTTCGCAGTCGTGGTTCAAGGTCTCAATCATGCAACTTGGAAATTCGGGTTTGCGATACGGCGCTGTCCCGCAAGCCGTCCATTGGCTTACCGCGCTGTTCGTCATTGCCGGCTGGCTGCTCGGCCAGTTCGGCGACGACTTGCCGCACAGCATGCACGGCACCGCGCTATTGGTGCACATGACGCTCGGGCAATGCGTGCTCGCGCTGCTGGTGCTGCGGCTGGCTTGGCGCTTCTTGGATCCGCCGCCGCCGGCCGAGGCAACGCCGTTGGGCCGGCTGGTCGAACTTGCCGCCAAGCTCAGCCACTTCGCGCTCTATACGCTGCTCGTCGCAGTGCCGTTTTTCGGCATCATGGTGCAACTCAAGCGCGGCCACGATCTGCCGCTCTTTGCATTGTGGGATTTTGCCTCGCCCTGGCCGGCCGACCGGCCGGTGGCGAGAGCCATGTTCAGCGTGCATTCGCTGTTGGCGGATGCGCTGCTGATCCTCGCCGGATTTCACGCCTGCGCCGCGATCGTTCACCATTATGTGTGGCGCGACCGCACCCTCAAGCGCATGCTGCCTGGTGCTTCGGGCGTCGGTGAGGGCGCTAGCCCTTGATCACCTTGAGGGCTGCGGCCGCGCCGGCGCGCAGCATCGACAGATCGCTCGACACCGCCAGGAACTTGACGCCGCGCTTGGCGAGCGCGGCGGCGCGTTCCGCCGAGTGGCAATAGGCACCGGGAATCTTCTTCGCCTTCTGCGCGCCCGCGATCATCGTATCGAGATGGCCGTCGACCTCTTTCGACAGCGGGTCGATCGACTTGCCGTCGGACAGCGCGATCGACAGATCCGACGGACCGAGGAAGAAGCCGTCGATGCCGGGCGTGGCGATGATCGCTTCGAAATTCTGCAGCGCGGTGCGCGTCTCGATCATCGCCAAGGTGACGATATGGTCGTTGGCTTCGCGCAGATAGACCGATTGGTCGGACAGTCCGGCGAAGGTCGTGGCGCGGTGCGGGCCCCAGCTGCGTTCGCCGACCGGTGGGAACTTGGCGGCCGCGGCAAACGCGCGTGCGTCGGCGGGCGTATTGATCATCGGTGCGATGATGCCTTCGGCGCCGAAATCGAGCGCGCGGCTCACCAGGGCAAAATCGTTGAGCGGCACGCGCACGATCGGCGCCGCGCCACCTTGGCGTACCGCGGCGATGCCGTTGAGGATGCCGCCGGTATCCCACAGTCCGTGCTGGCTCTCGATGGTGACGGCGACGAAACCGTCGCGGGCGAGCGTCTCGGCAACGAGCGGATAGGGCAGGCCGCACCAGCCGGAATAAACCGTCTCTCCGGCGCGCAGGCGGTTCGCGAGCGTGAAATTGGCAATGGTCATGAACGTCTCCCCATTAAGAAAATTTTTCTGTCAATTCTCACGGCGAAAATTGCTTCAGCGGCCGGCTTTGATGTCGGCGATCGCCTGCGCCATAAATTCATTCATGGTGCGCTCGATCTGGTGATCGGATTGCGCCACGCCTTTGGCGTCGAAGTCCTTGCGGATCTTCTGGGCAACGCCGGCCTTGTTCTCGACGTCGAACATGACCACCGAAAGCGCGTAGCTGTCGGCCGGATCGCCGGAAAGCCCGAGCTTATCCGCGGCCCACAGGCCGAGCATCTTGTTGCGCCGTGCGGTCGCCTTGAACTTGAGTTCCTCGTCGTGTGCGAATTGCTGTTCGAAGGCCTCTTCGCGCCTGTCGAATGTGGTCATGGCCTTGGCCTTTTTGCATGAAACGGGTGGAACGAGCGGTCGTCGCGATGGACTTGGCCGCATTGTAAACCAATTGCCGCCTTGCATAACGGGGGTAACCCGTCAAGGCAACCATGCCGCAGCCCACAGAACGGCGTTGCGATTGTGCGCGCGCGGGTCTATGTCGATTGTACTCCGCATCGCCTTCGGCTAGCTTTTGTGTTGCGGAGGGGCCGCTGTGTTGAGTCGCACAGAATTGCCAGCGTGCCTTTTGCCGCCGCCGCGGACCTGACATCTGAAATGGAGCCACGGCATCCGATGGATTTCTCAAAACCCCGGTACACTCCAATGAGCCGCCGTCGCCGAATCTATGAAGGCAAGGCGAAGGTCCTTTACGAGGGGCCCGAGCCCGGAACGCTGATCCAGCACTTCAAGGATGATGCGACCGCCTTCAATGCCAAAAAGCACGAGGTGATCGAAGGCAAGGGAGTCCTCAACAACCGGATTTCCGAATACGTCTTCCAGCACCTCAACGACATCGGCGTGCCGACGCATTTCATCCGCCGGCTCAACATGCGCGAGCAGTTGATTCGCGAAGTCGAAATCATTCCGCTCGAAGTCGTGGTGCGCAACATCGCCGCCGGTTCGCTGTCGCAGCGGCTCGGCATCGAGGAAGGCACGCAGCTGCCGCGCTCGATCATCGAGTTCTATTACAAGAACGATCAGCTCAACGACCCGATGGTGTCGGAAGAGCACATCACCGCGTTCGGCTGGGCGACGCCGCAAGAGATCGACGACATCATGTCGCTTGCGATCCGCGTCAACGATTTCCTGTCCGGCCTGTTCCTCGGCGTCGGCATCCGTCTCGTCGATTTCAAGATGGAGACCGGGCGGCTGTGGGAGAACGATCTGATGCGGATCGTCGTCGCCGACGAGATTTCGCCCGACTCCTGCCGGCTGTGGGACATCAAGTCCAACGAGAAGCTCGACAAGGATCGCTTCCGCCGCGATCTCGGCGGGCTGCTCGAGGCCTATACCGAAGTCGCCAAGCGGCTCGGCATCATGAACGAGGGCGAGCGGCCGCAGGGCTCGGGGCCGATCCTGGTCAAGGGCTAGTTCGGCAGCGCGGGTGCACAACGTGCGGAACGACCTGACCATAGGCCTCGTCGTTCCAACCGTCGAAGACGAGGTTCCGCCGGAGGGCGCGGCCATGTATCCGGGCGTGCGCTTCATCGCGCGTTCGGCGCGGGTCACCGACTTGACGCCCGCCGGCTACGATCCGGGCTGGGACGCGATCCTGCCGGCGGTCGATCGTCTCGTCGCGCAGGATGTCGACGCCATCATGGTGGCCGGCACGTCGCTGACCTTCTACCGTGGTCCGCAGGCTCACCAGCAATTGCTCGAGCAATTGCGCGGCCATACCGGGCTGCCGGTCTCGACCATGAGCCAATCCATCCTCGACGGGCTCAAGGCGATCGGCGCCCGCCGTGTCGCGGTTGCCACCGCTTATACCGACGTCGTCAACCGGCGCTTGAAGGAGCTTTTGGCGGCGGCCGGCATCGATGTGCTGGCGCTCAACTGTTTCAACATCGTCGAGTTTGCCGGGCCGCATAAGAAAACCGCCGCCGATATCATCGCGCTCGCCGAGACCGCGGCCGACGCGGCACCCGGCGCCGAGGCGATTTTGATCTCGTGCGGCGGCTTGCGCACGCTTGATGTAGCGCGGCCGCTGGAGGCGAAATTCGGTGTTCCCGTCGTGTCATCGGCGACGGCGGCGTTCTGGGCCGCGATGCGGCTTGTCGGCGAGAGCGGCCATGTCGAGGGCTACGGCCGGTTGTTCGAGCGCTCGGGCCCGCCGGTGCACTGAGGCGCTCAGGGCGGATAACGCAGTGATCGCCTTGTTTGGGTCACTACTTTGAGTTTCAATCCGGCGACAACGGTCAACCGGTATGAAAAATCTCGCTTTTGGAGCGACCCTTTGGGCTGTTGCCCTGGTGCCCGCGGTGGCGCCCATGGTGGCGCCCATGGCGGCGCTGGGTCAGAGCGCCGGGAGCGGTGCCGCTGCAAGTCCGGCACCGGCTGCAAGTCCAGCACCGGCCGGTCCGGCAGCGCCCAGCCCTGCCAATCCGCAAGGCCCAGTCGCTGGCCCCGTCACTGGCCCCGCCGCTCCAGGCAATCCGCCAGCCGCCGCAGCCAATCCGCCCGCGGCTGCGGCCAACCCCGCAACTCCGACGGGTCCTATCCGGCCCGGCGCCGTGCGTATCACCACGCGGCTGCCGGACACCGACAAATGGCAGGCACAACGTCTAGCGAATGCGGCGCAGCGCCTGTTCAAGTGCAAGCCGCTGGCCTGCGCGGACGCGGAAACCGTGACGATGGTGTTTTTGCGAAGCCCGACCCGGCATCCCGATCCGCAGGCGCTCGACAAGTTCGCCAAGGTCGATCTGCCGAAAAGCATCCGCGCCGCTGACGCGGCGCGCGAGATTCTCACCGACGGTGCCGAGAAGATCGATACATTGACCTCAAAGACCACGACGATGAAATCGTATCCCGCGGTCGTCAACGAAAGCAAAATCACCAACTCGAAAAAGTCGATCTATATCAATACCGCCCTGATCTTCGCCGGCCCGGTCCTCATCCGCGTCCAGTCGATATCGCCCAACCGCGATCTGGCGCAAAAGTCGCTCGGCGAGTTCGTCGAGGTAATGAAGATCGAGGAAGGGCCGCCGCTCCAGCCGGGCGCGCCGCCGGCGGCAATGCCGGCGACGTCCGGCAAAGAGGAACAGCTCTGATCCGTCGGTAAAATCGGCGCATTTTCCGCTTTGCCGGGCCGTCAAAAGCGCGCGGTGCATGAGCGCGTTCTGGCGGTTGCGGCAGCGCCGATTCATCCATATTGAAGGGTGAAAGCGCCCCCGCGAAAGGCGGTTTTTGATGAAAGCCCGCGTTACTGTCACGCTGAAATCGGGGATTTTGGACCCCCAAGGCAAGGCCATCGAGGGCGCCCTGAAGACGCTGGGTGTCGACGGGGTCGCGAGCGTGCGCCAGGGCAAGGTGTTCGATATCGAAATCGAGGGCGGCGACCGGGCGCAGGCCGAAGCGGCGCTGAAAAATGCCGCCGAGAAGCTACTGGCCAATACCGTCATCGAGAACTATCGGATCGAGGTCAGCGGATGAACAAGGCTGGCCGAAAGGGGCTGGCTCCGGCCGCTCTGGGATCAAGATGAAAGCAGCCATCATCGTATTTCCCGGCATCAATCGCGAGCGCGACATGGCGCGTGCGCTGCGGCTCATTTCCGGCCGAGAGCCCGCGATGGTCTGGCACGCCGACACGGCGCTGCCGGCCGGCACCGATCTCGTCGTCATTCCCGGCGGCTTCTCCTATGGCGACTATCTGCGCTGCGGCGCGATCGCGGCGCGGGCGCCGATCATGGATGCGGTGCGCGCCTTTGCCCAGAAAGGCGGACTCGTGCTCGCGGTCTGCAACGGCTTTCAGATCGCCTGCGAGGCCGGCCTGTTGCCCGGCGTGCTGATGCGCAATGCGCAATTGCGCTTCATCTGCCGCGACGTCTATTTGCGCGTCGAGCGTTCCGATACGCCGTTCACCCGCGGCTACAATGCCGGGCAGGTGATCCGCGTGCCGGTGGCGCACGGCGAAGGCAATTACATCGCCGACGGTGAGACCATCGCGCGGCTCGAAGGTGACGGCCGGGTACTGTTTCGCTATTCGTCGCCGGACGGCATCGTCGACCCGAATTGGAATCACAACGGCGCCATGAACGGCATCGCCGGCATCATCAGCGAGCGCGGCAACGTGCTCGGCATGATGCCGCATCCGGAAAATCACGTCGAGGCCGTGATGGGCCGCACCGACGGCCGCGGCCTGTTCGCCGGGCTCGTTGATCATTTCAAGCTAGCGGCGTGAGCGCCGGCGCGCTTCGTCCTCCTGGAGCTTCAATGCAATACGGTCTGATCATCCTCCTGATCCAGGTGGTCTGCATCGTCCATGCGGCCAAGACCGGCCGTTTCTGGCCGTGGGGCTTTGTTATTTTGTTTCTGCCGTTTTTCGGTGCGGCGGCTTATGTCCTTGTCGAGCTTTTGCCCGAGTGGTTCGGCAGCGCGCAGGCCCAAAAGGCGCGGGCGCGCATGGTCTCGACGCTCGATCCGGGCAGGCGTTATCGCGAGCTCACCGATCAGCTTGCCGCGCTCGACACCATCGCCAACCGCTCCGCGCTCGCCGAACAGTGCCTGACGCTCGGCAAGTACGACGAGGCGCTGCAGCACTACGAACATATCCTGTCGCTGCCGATGGGTGACGACGCGATCTATGCGCTCGGCAAGGCGCGCGCGCAGTTCGGCCTCGGCCGTCCGCAGGACGCGGCGGCGACGCTTGACGATCTGCGCGCGCGCTGGCCGGATTATCAGTCCGCCGACGCGCATCTGCTGTATGCCCGCGCGCTCGAAGAGAGCGGGCGCACGGAAGACGCGCTGGCCGAATTTCAGGCGGTGTCAAACTACTATCCGGGCGCGGAGGCGCGCGTGCGCTACGGACTGCTGCTCGATAAGGCCGGGCGGCGGGCCGAAGCCAAGAGCGTCCTGACCGAAGCCTTGGCCCAGCTCAAGCGCGCCCCCAAATATGTGCGGCAGGCGCAAGCCGAATGGATTGCGCTCGCCGAAAGAGCGGTGCGTGGCTAAGTGATTTCTCCCGCCCAACCTCCTTGCTGTAATCGCGCGGCGCCCAGCGCCGCCGCACAACCGATTCGCACCGACCGATGATCTCCAACGAACCCGCCATCACCCCCGAACTGATCGCTCAGCACGGCCTCAAGCCGGAAGAATACGAGCGTATCTTGAAGCTCATCGGCCGGGTGCCGAGCTTCACCGAGCTCGGGATTTTCTCGGCGATGTGGAACGAGCACTGCTCCTACAAGTCGTCACGCATCCATCTGCGCACGCTGCCGACAAAGGCGCCCTGGGTGATCCAGGGCCCGGGCGAGAATGCCGGCGTCATCGATATCGGCGACGGGCTTGCCGTCGTGTTCAAGATGGAGAGCCACAACCATCCGAGCTATATCGAGCCCTATCAGGGCGCGGCCACCGGCGTCGGCGGCATTTTGCGCGACGTCTTCACTATGGGCGCGCGGCCGATCGCTTGCCTCAACGCCCTGTCGTTCGGCGATCCGAAAAATCCGCGAACACGCGCGCTGGTCGGCGGCGTTGTCGCCGGCATCGGCGGCTACGGCAATTCCTTCGGCGTGCCGACCGTCGGCGGCGAAATGCGGTTTCATTCCCGCTATGACGGCAACATTCTGGTCAATGCCATGGCGGTCGGGCTCGCCGAAACCGGCAGGATCTTCTATTCCGCGGCGTCGGGCGTCGGCATGCCGATCGTCTATCTCGGCTCCAAGACCGGCCGCGACGGCATCCATGGCGCCACCATGGCCTCGGCCGAGTTCGGCGCCGACGCCGAAGAGAAGCGGCCGACGGTGCAGGTCGGCGATCCGTTCTCGGAGAAGCTTCTGCTCGAAGCCTGTCTCGAGATCATGGCCAAGGGCTGCGTCATCGCCATTCAGGACATGGGCGCGGCCGGTCTTACGTGTTCGGCCGTCGAGATGGGCGCCAAGGGCGATCTCGGCGTCACACTCGACCTCGATAAAGTGCCGTGCCGCGAAACCGGCATGAGCGCCTATGAGATGATGCTCTCGGAGAGCCAGGAGCGCATGCTCATGGTGCTCAAGCCGGAGAAGGAAAAAGAGGCGGAGGCGATCTTCCGCAAATGGGGCTTGGATTTCGCCATTGTCGGCGAGACCACGCCGACCAAGCGGTTCGTGGTTCGCCACGGCGGCGCGGTGATGGCGGATCTGCCGATCAAGGAGCTCGGCGACGAGGCGCCGGTTTACGACCGGCCGCATCGGTCAGGCGGTGCGCCGCCGATGATCGATGCGGCGTCGGTCAAACCGCCGATGCGCATCGCCGACGCGCTGGAAAAGCTGATCGGCTCGCCCGATCTCTGCTCCAAGCGCTGGGTCTGGGAGCAATATGACCACATCATTCTCGGCAATACGGTACAGCGGCCGGGCGGCGACGCCGCGGTGGTGCGGATCGATGAAGGTCCCAAGGCGCTGGCACTGACATCCGACGTGACGCCGCGCTATTGCGAGGCCGATCCCTATGAAGGCGGCAAGCAGGCCGTGGCCGAAGCCTATCGCAATATTTCGGCGGTCGGCGGCAAGCCGCTCGCCGTCACCGACAATCTCAATTTCGGCAATCCGGAGCGGCCGGAGATCATGGCGCAATTCGTCGGCTGCATCCGCGGCATCGGCGAGGCGTGCCGGGCACTGTCGTTTCCCGTCGTGTCCGGCAATGTGTCGCTCTACAACGAGACCAAGTTCGCCGGCGAAGATTCGGGCCGCGCCATTCTGCCGACCCCGACCATTGGCGGCGTCGGCCTGCTCGACGAATTCACCAGGTCCATGACGCTCGCCTTCGCGTCCGAGGGCGAGGCGATCATGGTGCTCGGCGAGACCCGCGGCTGGCTCGGCCAATCGATCTATCTGCGCGATGTCTGCGGCCGGGAGGAGGGCGCACCGCCTCCGGTCGATCTCACCGCCGAGCTTCGCCACGCCGAATTCGTGCGCAGTCTGATCCGCGACGGCCTGGTATCGGCGGTGCACGACGTTTCCGACGGCGGCCTTCTGGTGGCGCTTGCCGAAATGGCGATGGCGTCGGGCATCGGCGCCGTGCTTGAAGCGCATAATAATTTGCC